>Ga0182024_10014587_pt1 | contig 15178 bp, 10 predicted proteins | sample P32metaG_FD_120480 | JGI IMG/M metagenome (GOLD analysis project Ga0182024, IMG submission 120480) | Permafrost microbial communities from Stordalen Mire, Sweden - P3-2 metaG (Illumina Assembly) | ecosystem: Environmental > Terrestrial > Soil > Wetlands > Permafrost | place: Sweden: Stordalen... | reverse complement strand
GTGATTTTGGAAGACGACGTTTTCATCGGCCACAACGTGACCTTCATCAACGATCTTTATCCGCGCGCCACGAATGGCACGGGTCAATTGCAGACTGAATCGGATTGGGGTTGCGTGGGGACGCTGGTCAGGCGCGGCGCATCCATCGGCTCCGGTGCCGTGCTGTTGTGCGGAATCACAATCGGCCAAAACGCGATGATCGGCGCGGGCAGCGTTGTGACCAAGGACGTGCCGTCCGACACAATCGTCGCGGGCAATCCGGCCAGGGTGATTAAAAGAAATCAGACGACGCCAAAAATTCTGTGCTCACTGGAAAGTTAATCACGTCGCCGAAAGCTTTTTCGTTTGCAGAAATTGATTCGCCGTCGCGCGCGCATTTTTCGAGCAATAAAATACAACCGATAAGTCCGCTTCTGCATCCGAATTGGGACGCGCTTGCCGCGAGCCTCCCGAATTTTTCATTTTTTCACAGTGCTGCGTGGGCAAAAGTTTTGGTTGAAACCTATGGATATGTTACGAATTATTTCGTCACAAATGGATACAGCGGTCTTTGCTCAATGCTGCCGGTCATGGAGGTGGACAGTTGGCTGACCGGACGGCGGGGAATCGCGCTGCCGTTCACGGATGATTGCGAGCCGCTTTGTCCTGACGGCGATTCTTTCAAAATACTTTTCAAAAGCGCGATTGAGTTCGGAAAAACGCGCGGCTGGAAATATCTGGAATGTCGCGGTGGAAGGAAATTTTTTGAGGAAATTCCTGCCTCGCTGACATTTTACGGGCACAGTTTGGATTTAGCCTCAGGCGAAGACCAGCTTTTCGGACGATTGGAAAGTTCCACGCGACGGGCGATTCGCAAAGCGGAGAAAGATGGGGTGACGGTGGAAATTTCACAAAGTCTGGAAGCGATGGGGAAATTTTATTCGCTGCAATGCAAGACGCGCAAAAAACACGGGCTGCCGCCACAGCCATTTTCTTTTTTCTCGAACATCCACAAATACATTTTGTCGCAAAATTCCGGTATCGTGGCCGTGGCCAGTTGGCGGAAGACACCGATTGCAGCTTCAATCTATTTTCATTTGGATGATCAGGTGATTTACAAATATGGAGCTTCGGACGAAAAATTCCAGCACTTGCGCGGAAGCAATCTTGTCATGTGGGAAGCCATCAAATGGTATTGGAAGAGAGGCGCGAAGAAACTGCACCTCGGCAGGACTTCGATGGCGAATGAGGGTTTAAGGCGCTTCAAACTCGGTTGGGGAGCTTCGGAAGAAAAAATCGAGTATTTCAAATATGATTTCCGAAAGAAAAAATTTATCACGGACAGTGATGCAGCTTTTGGCTGGCACAACCGGATTTTCCAGTCGCTGCCGGACTTTGTGTCTCGGATGATTGGCAATGTGCTGTATCGGCATTGGGCTTGATCAATAAAAATTTAAATGAACAATGGCCAGCATAACGGCTCGTCGCCGGGAATCACGTTGAACGATATTTACTTCGTGATGTTCCGGCACAAGTGGAAAATTATTTTCCTTTCTGCCGCAGGCATTGCGACGGGCGTTGTTTATTATCTGGTCAATCCGCCGCCTTTTGAATCCGAGGCGGAATTGCTCGTCCGTTATGTTCTCGACAGCCGTTCTCCAAATCCGTCGTCGAGCAATACGAGGGAAACTGCACCGACCGATCTCGGCGAAAGCATCATCAATTCCGAAATCAAAATCCTCACCAGCTTCGACATCGCTGAACAGGTTGCCAAAAACATCGGGCCGGAAAAAATCCTGGCGCGGATGGGCGGCGGCAGCGATCCGATCCATGCGGCCAACGTCATAAAAAATAATTTGTTCGTGCAGGCACCGGACAAGAGCAGCGTCATTGACATAATTTTCCGCAATCCCGATCCGGCTATTGTCCAGCCGGTGCTTCAGGAAATCATCAGCGCGTATCTGGACAAGCATCTGGAAGTTCACCAATCGGTCGGCAAGTCGGATGATTTTCTGACGGAGGAAACAACGCGGTTGAGCTCTGAAATTTCCCAGACGGAAGATGAACTCCGCGCCGTGAAAACCAAGGCCGGAATCATCTCCATCGAAACTGCCGAAAAAACCTATGCGGAGCAGATTGCCCGAATTCGCGATGAGATTCTTCAGGCGCAGGTGGATTTGGCCGAACATCAAATCGTATTGAAACCCGATGCAACCAATACCGTGCCGGGAGCCAAGATTTCTTCAGACAGCCTGGACGAATATCAAAACGTCTGCACACGCCTTGGTTTTCTTGAGCGAAAGCAGAATGATTATCTGACCCAGCAGGGATACACGGAAGAGAACAAGCTGGTCAAGGAAGTCCACGCGCAGATTGTTGAAACCGAAAAGCTCAAAGCAAATCTGGAGGAAAAATATCCAGAATTGGCCGGGTCGTATATTCCTCCGTCGAACATTTCCGAACAGCAGCCGTCGTCATCCGGCGGCGGAACAGAACAGTTGGCGTCGCTCCAGCCGAAAATAAATGTGTTGAAACAGCAGTTGATCCAGATTCAGGCGGAAGCGGCGAATGTAGATGAAGCGGGATCAAGAATTTCTGATTTGCAGCGGAAGAAATTGGTTCAGGAGGGAAATTATCAGTATTTTGCAACCAGCCTCGAGCAGGCGCGCATTGACGAGACGCTTGGCCCCGGAAGAGTTGACAACATTAATTCCATCCAGTCGCCGTCGCCGCCGTTCAAAGACCGGTCAAAAAAACTCAAGTCCATGTTGATGATGATGGTGGGCGGCATTTTGGGCGGAGTGGCGTGGGCATTTCTGATCGAATTTTATTTTGACACTTCTGTGAAACGTTCAATCGAGGTTGAGTCAAAATTAAAGCTGCCACTTTTTCTTTCCATTCCTGACATCGCCAGAAACGGGCACAAGCATCTCGCAGCAACAACGAAACAGCGGCTGTTGCAACAAAACGGCGATGCGTCTGCTGCGGGAAGCGGCAAGCTGGAAATCGTCGCATGGGAGGCTGGCAGTTTCCTGAATCCATTTTACGACGCATTGCGCGACCGGCTGATGAGTTATTTTGAAAGCATCAACCTCACGCGCAAACCGAAACTGGTTGCGGTGACCGGCACGGAAAAAGGTTCGGGCGTCAGCACTATTGCCGCAGGATTGGCGGCGTCGCTTTCGGAAACCGGCGACGGTCGGGTTTTGCTGGTTGACATGAACCAGGAGCGCGGAGCGGCAAAACAGTTTTTCAGGGGCGAAGCCGGCTGCCAGTTGGACGACGCGCTGGTCAGCGAAAAAAGAGACACCGCGCTTGTGCAGGAAAATTTGTATGTCGTGTCGGAAGGTTCAAACAGCGAAAAACTTCAGCGCGTTTTGCCCAAGCGTTTCGCCTCGCTTGTGCCAAAACTCAAGGCCAGTGATTACGATTACATCATCTTCGACATGCCGCCCGTCAGCCAGACCAGCGTGACCGCGCGCCTCGCGGGATTGATGGACATGACCTTGCTTGTCATCGAATCAGAAAGAACCAGCCGCGATGCCGTCCATCAAGCCGCCTCCCTGCTCTCTTTGTCGAAGGCAACTGTCGGCGCCGTGCTCAACAAGACGCGAAAATATGTTCCAGACAGGCTGCACCGCGAATCTCTCGGAGACGTTTGAGAAATTAAAAGCGCGGAGACATTTTTCCGCTCTTTGATTCATCCTTCATGTTTAACAGCAATCGTCTTTATTATCGGCTCAAACCCTATTTGCCTTGGCGATTGCGGATGGCTGCGCGCAGAATTGTCGCACGGAGACAGCGGCGGATTCACAAGGACACCTGGCCCATCAACGAAGCCGCCGGCCAAATCCCAGACGGCTGGCCGGGCTGGCCTGACGGGAAAAAATTCGCGCTCGTGCTGACACACGACGTCGAAAGTTCACGCGGCTTGGAAAAATGTCGCCAACTGATGGAGCTGGAAAAAAAGCTAGGCTTCCGTTCCTCGTTTAATTTTATTCCAGAAGGTGAATACCGTGTCTCGCGCGAATTGCGTGAGGAACTTAACCAAAATGGTTTCGAGGTGGGCGTGCATGATCTCCGACACGACGGAAAACTTTATTGGAAGCGAAAGGAATTCCCTGAAAATGCGCGAAGCATCAACAATTATCTCAAAGAATGGAACGCGAGCGGCTTTCGCTCAGGCTTCATGCTTCATCACCGCGAATGTCTGCACGATCTGGAAATCGAATATGACGCCTCGACCTTCGACACCGATCCGTTTGAGCCGCAGCCGGAAAGTGCCAACACGATTTTTCCGTTCTGGGCGTCGCGGCCGAATGGCGGTGGTTATGTTGAACTGCCTTACACGCTGCCGCAGGACTCCACATTATTTATCGTCCTCAAGGAAACTTCGCCGGACATTTGGAGAAAAAAACTCGACTGGATTGCGAAGTGCGGTGGCATGGCGCTCGTCAATGTGCATCCCGATTACGCTGGGTTCGGAGAAAACGGATTGAATATTTCGGAATACCCCGTCGCGTTGTATGAAAAATTTCTCCGGCACGTTGCGGAAAATCATCACGGCCAGTTTTGGAACGCATTGCCTCGCGAAGTCGCCGGCTGGTTCAAGGAAAATTGTGCGCCAAAAAAATTGTCCGCGCAATTTCCCACAGCAGCCAAAACCCAGCCGCTCAAGGGAGAACGAGCCGCCGTCGTCCTTTATTCAAATTACGCAACGGATCCGCGCCCGCGCCGCGAAGCCGAGGCTTTGAGCGCAGCGGGAATGGAAGTGGACGTGATTTGCCTGCGGCAAAATTCCGACGCGCATTGGCGTGAAAAAATCAATGGCATCAATGTTTTTCACGCGCCGCTCAAACGCCGCCGCGCCGGAAAATTGATCTATATTTTGCAATACGCCTGGTTTTTTCTGTGTTCGTTTTTCTTGCTCTCGGCCTGGAGTTTCAAAAAGCGCTACAAGCTCGTCCATGTCCACAATATGCCAGACTTTCTCGTGTTCAGCGGATTGTTGCCACGGCTGCGCGGCGCAAAAATCATTTTGGATCTGCACGACCCGATGCCGGAATTGTTTCGCAGCATCTACGGCCTGACTGGTGAACATTTCATTGTCCGGTGGCTGAAAAAAATGGAAAGGCGCAGCATCGCATTTGCGGATTTGGTTCTCACGCCAAACACGGCTTTCAAGGAACTTTTTGCATCGAGAAGCTGCCCACCGGAAAAAATCGAGACCGTCATGAATTCACCGGAGACGGCAATCTTCAATCCGGCGAAATACACCTCGACGGATGAAACACCGCGCCGTGAAAAATCATTTACGTTGATGTATCACGGTCTGCTGGTTGAACGACACGGGCTGGATTTGGCGATTCAAGCCGTCTCCAAACTCCGCGCGCAAATCCCGGGCATCAAACTGCATATGTATGGCGAGCCGACCGATTATCTGGAAAAAATCATGGAACTGGTCCGGGAATTAAATTTGGAAGGCGTTGTGCAATCCCACGGCTATAAGGATTTGAATGAAATCGCAAATGAAATTTCAAAAATAGATTTGGGGCTGATTCCGAACCGGCTGAGTTCATTTACCGAGATCAATTTCCCCACCCGCATTTTTGAATATCTGGCGATGAACAAACCGGTGCTTGTTCCGTCCACCAAAGGCATCCGGGATTATTTTGATGACGACGAAATTTTATTTTTCGAGGGCGGAAACGTCGACAATCTGGCGATGAAAATTAAATGGGCATGGCAACATCCGACAGAGTTGCGGCAGTTGATGGAAAATGGTCTGATGGTGTATGAGAAACATTGTTGGGATTCGGAACGGGAGCGTTTTGCCGGTCTCGTAGGCGATCTGTTACAGCGCCAGCCGGAGGCCATTAAATTGGAATTGTATGGGTCGGGAACCCGTCCCGGACGGTCGTAAATCAATCTGAATTGGCCGTCAACCTAATAAGAAACGTGACGAATCTAATAAGATTGACGACCGACCTTATCAGAAACGCGACGAACCTTATAAGGTTGATGATTGGCTTTATACGGTCGCCAGTCAAATTTTGCCGGTTTTGACAAAAATGGCCTGGCAAAATCTTCCTGTCATGTGGAATAACCCGCTTTTTTGACATTTTTCGCATTTGCGACGACCCGGTGGCCGGTCCAACACGAACCTTTGCCAGTCGGTGACGAACCTTGGAAGGAAAATGGTCAAATTTAGCCAGTTGGCGGCGTTTTAAGGGCAAAATCACAGAAATGCGGCTTTTTCCACGATTTTCTAATTGTTGGAACTCGGAAGAACAGCGGTTCGTGGGTCTTGTCGGCGATTTGATTCAAATGCGTTAATTCGCGCCACATAAATCAAAATCAGAATTATGCTTAAATACTATTTGACCGCTGCGATCTTAAAAATTGCGTCTCTGAACGGTGCGACGAAAAGCTTATATCGAACCATCGGCAACACTGTCGGACAACACGGCAGACAAAATAAACCGATGCCGTCGTATTATCTCAAAAGGGTGAATCGGAATGTGACGATGTGTCGAGAACATGACGTTTTGAAGGGAAGCGCGACAGTTTTGGAATTTGGAACTGGCTGGATGCATTGGGAAGCGTTGACGACGAGGTTGTTCTTTGATTTCTCCGCCACGTTATACGATGTATGGGACAACCGGCAAATGGAGGCGTTGCAATCGTATCTTGAACAATTAAAACAGGCATTGGCAGATGGACGGATTTCTCCGCCCGGCGACATAAAAAAAGCGTTGCGAATCATTGATGGAATTCACCAGATAAAAACATTCGAGGAGCTATACAAATTTCTCGGCTTCAAATATGTCGTTGACCCCAAAGGCGAATTGGATTTGCTGCCTGACGCTACGTTCGACGTTGTCATCAGCGCCGGAGTTTTGGAACACGTTCATGCGGATTCAGCGTGGAAAATCATTCAGGAAATGGCGCGGGTTCTTAAACCGGGCGGGTATGGCATTCACAGCATCACCCTTTCCGATCACTTATACCATTATGACCTGTCGGCGTCTCCCAAGCAGTATCTCCGTTATTCCGAGAGAACTTGGAAATTATTTTTTGAGAATGAAGTCCAATATATCAATCGCATTCAGCGTTCCGAGTGGCTTGCGATGTTTCAACGCGCAGGCTTTGACATAATTGAAGACGGCGGGGCTTTTTGCGTGCTCAACGGGCTTGCTCTTGATGATGCTTATCGAACATTCGATCGCCACGACCTTGAATGCACGCATTTGGAACTTTTGCTGCGCAAGCGTTAATGCGCCAACCGCAGCCGGGATTTTTATTAATCAGCGAATGTCATGCCTTCATCGCTTGCATTTTTATTGACAGCGATTTTCGTCGCGTTTTTGCTTCGTCGCGACTTGCGCGAACGGCCCAATGTGACCGGCGCGCTCTGGATTCCTATTTTGTGGCTGCTGCTCATTTGCTCGCGCGCCGTTTCACAATGGCTCGCACTTGCAGGTTTTCAAGTCGGCGGAGCTTCACTTGAAGAAGGCAGTCCTGTGGATGCTGTCGCATATTTCACACTCATCGCGGCGGGAATTATTATTCTGGCAAAGCGGCGCATCATGCTCGGAGAAATCATCGGCAACAACCGGCTGCTCGCCATTTTTTTCATTTATTGTTTCGCCGCGATTTTTTGGTCCGATTTTCCGTTCGTCGCGTTCAAGCGCTGGATAAAAATCCTTGGCAATCCGATCATGGTGATGGTTCTGCTCACCGAGCCGGATCCGGCAGAAGCATTTATCCGGCTGATGAAACGCTGCGCCTATGTGCTTGTTCCGGTTTCAATTTTGCTCATCAAATATTTTCCGGCGTGGGGACGCGGGTTTGACGAGTGGACAGGCGCGGCTTCCAACACCGGCGTCACGACTGACAAAAATGAGCTAGGTTTTGACTGTCTGATTTTCGGTTTCTTTTTTTTTTGGCACCTGCTGCAAGTCTGGCAGCGCGAAAACGGCAACACCAAGCGGAGCGAACTTTTCCTATGCGCGTTTTTTTTGTGCATGATTTTCTGGCTGCTTAAAATGGCGCACAGTTCGACGTCTTTGGCTTCGCTGTTGGTTGGGATCGCCATGGTTTTATTTTTGGGTCTGCGGTTCGTGAATAAAAAACACATCGGCTTTTACGTCGCGACGGCGATTGTCCTGGTTTTATTCGCGCAATTTGCGTTCGGAATCGTTGACGCAGGCATTGGAATGCTGGGCAAAGACCCGACGCTCACGGGACGAACCGACCTTTGGAAGATATTGCTGGCTTCGAAAATCAATCCGCTCATCGGCGCCGGATTTGAAAGTTTCTGGCTTGGCGAACGGCGCGAAAAACTCTGGGATATTTATTGGTGGCATCCAAATGAAGCGCACAACGGTTATCTTGAAACTTATTTGAACCTGGGTTTGATCGGACTTGCACTGATGCTGCTGCTTTTTTTGTTCGTTTATTTTAAAGGATGCAAAATGCTTTTTGAAAATTTTGAATTCGCGCGGTTCCAGCTTGGTTTTCTCGTCGCGTTTGTGTTCTACAATTGGACGGAAGCGGCGTTCAAGGCACTGCATCCGCTTTGTTTCATTTTTTTCATCACGCTCATGGTTTACCCGAAACGACAAGCCGCTCTGGTGGAAAATGTTTCCAGGGAATTTCCAGCGGATGAAAATCCGATTTTTAAGAACTCACCGCCCGTCAATTCCAACTTATGAACCATGAAAATCAAACTTTTATTTTCCGATAACCGGCGGCTTTTTTTGCCGGCAATTGTTTTTTTATTGACCGGTCTTTGCGCGGCGCGTTCGTCGTTAATCAACGCACCGACCAGCTCGTTTTCGGACGTGGCTGCGGCCGTCGCCACCGCGGTGCCGGGCGACACAGTGTTGATTCCGGCAGGCACAAACGTTTGGACTCAAGCCGTGAATTTGAACGGCATTTCGTTGAGCGGTGCGGGCACAAATGGAACCGTCATCATTGATGAAGTGTCCCGCGCCAACAACGGCGGTCAGATTTTCATCCTCACTGGAAATCCAACTTATCTAACTGAATTGTCCAATCTGCAACTCCGAGGCGGCGTTACCAACACCAGTCTCAATTACTTTGGCACCGTGGTTTGCAACGGAACAGCAAACGCTTCATGGCGCATTGACCATGTTGTGTTCAATGGTTTGTATGCCAAAAATATAGCGACCTATGGAAATGCTGTCAGTGTCATTGACCACAACATGTTTTTGATGAAAACCATCGCGATCGAAGACAATGGGTATGTGAATGGCGACCAATTTGGCGACCAGTCTTATGTGCTGCCGCCAACTTATGGTCTGAACAGTTCCAACTGTCTTTATATCGAGGACAATGTTTTCACCAATATCATCGGAGGACAGTCAGGCGTGTCTGACGGCGAAAACGGCGCGCGCGTGGTATTCCGTCACAACACGGTTTTGAACGAATTTTTCGCCAATCATGGCACGGAAACCGGCGGCCGCTCGCGAAGTGAGCGCAGCTTTGAAGTCTATGGCAACACCTTTAACTTTTCGCCGTCGGCACCCAACTATCCCTATTTCGCCATCGCAAGCATTCGCGGCGGCTCCGGCGTTATTTTCAGCAACACAGTCAATGGCTATGCCTCAATTGTCGGCTTGCGGAATTTCCGAAGCACGGACGCTTATTGCCGGCAATGGTATCCGTTCTGCGGCGCGAACGGGACAGACCCGTGGGATTCCAACAGCCCGACGCTCTATTTGAGCGGAACCAGTTCCGCACCGAACGGCTCAGGTTATTTGCAAGTGTCTGGTGCAAATTGGACGCCGAACCAATGGGTTGGTTACACGCTGACCAACACCAGCAGCGGCTATTTTTCTCCCGTCAGTTCAAATTCCGCGAACACAATGTATTTTCTCGCCGACGGCCTCATCCAGTCGCATCCGCCGATGACCTTCAACAACGGCGATCATTTCAAACTTTATTTCGTTTATGCCACGCTCGATCAGCCCGGTCGCGGCTCCGGCGATCTGTTGGTTGATGACGGGATGGACACCAACAACAACGAATATGTCATTAATACAAGTTTCGGAGTTCCAGCTTATCCAAGAGAAGCATTGGAACCGATTTACTGCTGGTCAAACACGTTGAACGGCGCACTCACCGGCATGTTCAGCTCTTATCCCGGTATTCAGTCCGGGCGCGATTTTTACAACGACACGCCCAAGCCCGGCTATACGCAGTTCACTTATCCGCATCCGCTCGCAATTCCGTCGGCAACCCAACTCGCCCCGCCGACGGGTTTCAAAATTTTGCCGCAGTAAAAATATGGTTCGCCTCGTCCAAAAAATAAAAAACAAATTCCGGCTGCCGCCGCCGGTTTTCAAATTTTTGAACCGCTCGAAACAGCGTTTTGAATGTCCCGTGTGCGACTACGAAGGCCCGTTCATGGACTTGAGCGGTTTTGCCGGCGCCAGAAAGCACGCCGCCTGTCCGCAATGCCGCGCGCTCGAACGGCACCGCCTGCAATTCGTCGCCGTCACGGACATTCTCAAAAGCATGGACGTTTCCAAAATGAAAATGCTCCACTTCGCGCCCGAACAATTTTTTCGGAAAATTTTCTCCGCTCGATTCGGGAAATATGAAACCGCGGATTTGACGATGAAAAACGTTGACCACAGCGTTGACCTCCAAAACCTGCCGCTCAACGATTCAACTTACGATTTTATTTTCGCCTCCCACGTTTTGGAACACATCCCCGACGACAAAAAAGCCGTCCGCGAAATACGCAGAATCTTGAAACCCGGCGGCGTTGCCATCCTGCCCGTGCCGGTCGTCTGCGAAAAAACCATCGAATATCCCGAAGCCAATCCGCACGAGGCTTATCATATGCGCGCGCCCGGCTTGGATTATTTTGAAAAATACAAACCGCATTTCAGCCGTGTTGAAATCCGCGCTTCTGGTTCCGCGCCGGAAGAATATCAGCTTTTCATTTACGAAGACCGCAGCGTGTGGCCGACCAAAGAGTGTCCCTTGCGCCCGCCGATGCTCGGCGAACGCCATGCGGATTTCGTTCCCATTTGCTACGTCTGAATTTTCATAACTTTCGGAAACAGAATCGAAAGTCTTTTCGTAAAATGAAATACATCCTCATCACAGCTGCGCGAAACGAACAGGCGTTCATCGCCAGGACGCTCGATTCGGTGACGGCGCAATCGCAATTGCCGGAACGCTGGGTCATCGTTGACGACGGCTCGTCCGACCGCACGGCGGAAATTGTCGAACGCTACACAAAACGATTTCCATGGATCACGCTCATTCACCGGCCAAAACGTGAAGGAAGAAATTTCGCCGCCAAGGCCGACGCCGTCAACGCCGCGCTCTCACAATTGCAAAATGTTGAGTTTGAAATTCTGGGAAATCTTGACGCCGACGTTTCGTTCAAGCCGGACTACATGGAATTTCTCATGCGGAAATTTTCCGCCGATCCAAAGCTCGGCGTCGCCGGAACACCATTCACGCAGAAAGACGATTACGATTCAACCCGCGACAGTTTCGAGGGCGAAAATTTCGTAGCCGGTCCGTGCCAGCTTTTTCGCCGCGACTGTTTCCGCGAAATCGGCGGATATTCCGCAAGCCGTGCAGGCGGCGTGGACTGGATCGCCGTGATGACCGCACGATTGAAAGGCTGGAAAACAAAATCATTCGCCGAAAAAAGATTTCATCATCACCGTTCCATGGGCACGGCGGAAAAAGGCGAACTCGCCGCGCTTTTTTCCTACGGCCAAAAAGATTATTACCTCGGCGGCTCGCCTGTGTGGCAATCGTTTCGCGTCACTTATCGCGCCGCAAAAAAGCCGTATTTGTTCGGCGGCCTCGCGCTGCTGCTCGGTTACGGCTGGGCGGCGATACGCCGCGTGAAACGTCCCGTGTCCGACGAGTTGATGCGATTTCACCGCCGCGAGCAGATGAAAAAACTCAAAGCCATCTTGCGCTCACTTTTCAGGTTCAAAAAAGTGGACAGCTTTCATTTGGAAAACAGACAGACAAAATCGCCTTGATACAATCAACAAACACAAAAAGTTCACAGTCGGACAAGGTTTCAGAAGTTCTGATAAATTTTGTTTGCTGGCTTGAGAATTACGGTGAAGTTTCGTGGGATCACCAATCCTTCTTCGCCGGCTCGCTCGGCAGCCGGGCTAAATCTCTTTATTACAAAAATAAATTGTTCGGCACGGCGGCAGTCGCGCCGATCATTTTCTGTGAAGCGTTTGTGCCGAACGCTCGGCGGCTGTTTCATCGTCCGATCCGTCTGCCGATTGCCGACGCGCACTACGCGATGGGTTTTGCCTTTCTGCACGAAGCGTCCGGCGAGCCCGCGCATCTTGAAGGGGCGGTTCACTTTTTGCATGAGCTTGAAAAATCCCGCTGCCCGGACTTCAAGGAGTTTTGCTGGGGCTATCCGTTCGACTGGGTCACGCGCAATGGCGTCATCAAAGCCGGAACGCCGCTCATCACAACCACGCCTTACGCATTCGAGGCTTTCCTGCAAGTCAACGAATTGCAACCACGCGATGAATGGAAAAGGATTTTGAAATCCATAACACGCCACGTTTGCACAGACATCAAGGATTTCAAATTTTCCGAAACGGCCAGCACAAGTTCCTACACGCCTGACGACAAAGGCGGCGTCATCAACGCCTCGGCTTACCGCGCCTTCACGCTGACGAGCGCGGCAAAATTTTTCGGCGACGACGATTGTCTGAAAATCGCGGAACGAAATTTGAATTTCGTTTTGGAAAACCAGAATGCCGACGGGTCGTGGCCTTACGCGAAAGACGGCGCGCGCGATTTTGTTGACCATTTTCATACATGCTTCGTAATGAAGGCGCTGGCGAAAATTTATTTACTCACCGGTGAACAACGGATTCTCGATGTTTTGGAAAAGGGCATAGATTATTACCTGAACAATCTTTTCGCCGAAAACGGGATGCCCCGGCCTTTTTCCAAAGCGCCGCGTTTGATAGTCTATAAATGCGAACTTTACGATTGTGCGGAGTGCATCAACTTGTGCCTCCTACTGCAAAATCATTTCCCGCAATTGCAAACGACGCTCGAAACAGTTGTCGCGGGAATTTTGAAAGACTGGATCAAGCCGGACGGTTCTTTCCGCTCGCGCAAATTGATTTTTGGCTGGGACAACGTGCCAATGCACCGCTGGGCGCAGTCGCAAATGTTCCGGAGCTTGAGTTTCTATTTTCGCGAGAATGCCATTCGTTCGGTTCGCGAAGAGCAGGCTGTCAACATTCACATTTCAACCATCAACTCACCAAATGTGCGGGATTTGCGGCCAGCTTAATTTTTCGCGGGACGAGCCGGTTGACCCGGAAACCATCCGGCGGATGGCGCGCACGATGGTTCATCGCGGGCCGGACGACGAAGGATATTTCTTCGACGGCACGCTCGGCTTTGGTTTTCGTCGCCTTTCGATCATTGATTTATCCGGCGGTCATCAGCCGATGTCCGACGCGGAAGAATCCGTCTGGATCGTTTTCAACGGCGAGATTTACAATTTCAAGGAGTTGCGCGCCGAACTCGAAAGTCGCGGCCACAAATTCCGCACGAACTCGGACACTGAAGTTATCATTCATGGCTACAAACAATGGGGCAACGATGTATTCAACCATCTCAACGGGATGTTCGGCGTGGCGATCTGGGACGTAAAAAAGAAGAAACTCATCGTGGCGCGTGATGCGATGGGCATCAAACTGATTTACTACAAACTTGCGGATGGCAAATTAAGTTTCGGTTCTGAAATCCGCCCGGTTCTGACTGCTGAAAATTCCAAACCGGAGGTGAACCCGGCTGCACTCAATCTTTTTCTGCGCTTCCGCTATACGCCGTCGCCGTTGACGATTTTTCAGGGCGTCCGGAAACTTGCGGCGGGAACGATGCTCGTGGTTGAAAACGGAAAATGCCGCGAGGAACGCTGGTATAATTTTAAGCCGGCTCCATTTTCAAAAACCATCAGCGATGCAGACGCGACTGAAGAATTGCTGGAATTGTATCGCGGCGCGGTTCGCCGGCATTTGTTGAGCGATGTGCCGGTGGGAATTTTGTTGAGCGGCGGACTTGATTCGGGACTGCTCCTCGCGCTGATGAATGAGCACGGAAAAAACTGGCCGGCCTACAGCATCGGCTACGGCGAAACTTTTGAAGACGACGAACTGGCCGATGCCGCCGAAACAGCCAGACTTTTGGGCGCGCGGCACATTGCGGTGAAACTTGACCAGACTGAGTTTGAGAAGTCTCTGCCAAAAATCGTGGAATCTCTGGAGGAGCCAGTTGCGAGTTCGTCCATTGTGCCGATGTATTTTGTCTGCCAACGCGCGCGGCAGAACGTGAAGGTTGCGCTCATCGGCCAAGGCCCGGACGAATTGTTCGGTGGCTACAATCGGCATCTTGGCGTGCATTACGGAAATTACTGGCGTGGGTTGCCGAAAGGAATTCAATCCGCCGCCGCAAAATTAATTTCAAAATTGCCGCGCAACGAAACTTTGAGGCGCGGCGTTCATTCGCTTGGGATTGAAGACCGGCTGGCACGTTATCAAAGCGTTTTTTCCCTGTTTCCGGCGGAGACGGTGAACGGGCTGTTCCGCGATCAGTTTTCGCCCGAAGGCCAAAGCGCTGAATTGTCCGAATATCTGCATCCGCTGTTGCCGCAGATGGAAAAGCTGGACGAACTTGGCGGTTTTCAACTTCTCGAAATCCGTTCGTCGCTGCCGGATGAACTGCTCATGTATGCCGACAAACTTTCGATGGCGCACAGTCTCGAAGCGCGTGTGCCTTATTTGGATCGAACGGTCGTTGAATACGCGCAGCAATTGGACGCCAGCTTCAAAGTCCGTCGCGGCGAACGGAAATGGCTGCATCGCCGCGTGTGCGAAAAATTTCTGCCGCGCCAGATTTTGAAGCGCAAGAAACGCGGCTTCGCGGTGAACGTGGTGGATGCGTGGTTTCAATCTTCGGCAAAAGGAAAATTTACCGACATGCTGCTAGACAACAATTCGCTGATGTTTCAATTGCTGAAACCGGAGCCGGTGAAAAAACTTTTGGAAGACCATCGGTCAAAGCGGCAGGACAACCACAAATTATTGTTCAGCCTCGTGATGTTCGAGCAATGGCTGCGCGGCGTCCGTTGATTTTTGCTTCG
>Ga0182024_10014586_pt1 | contig 15179 bp, 16 predicted proteins | sample P32metaG_FD_120480 | JGI IMG/M metagenome (GOLD analysis project Ga0182024, IMG submission 120480) | Permafrost microbial communities from Stordalen Mire, Sweden - P3-2 metaG (Illumina Assembly) | ecosystem: Environmental > Terrestrial > Soil > Wetlands > Permafrost | place: Sweden: Stordalen... | reverse complement strand
TGCGTTCGGCTACTTCTGGTCCGAGAACCCACTATGGCATCCGCGCGCCTGGCTTGAGCGTGAGACGCCCGTCGACGAAGACGCATCGGAGGTCCCTAAAGCGCAGGACGGAGAAGGAGCACCGAGCCTAAGTTGAACGGCCGTACCAGATTGACCTACTCGCTCGCCCTGCTGATTCTCGCGGGAGTGGTCCTGATGGTGGTGGGATTTGGAGGTCTCAATGTTCCGTGCACCTGCGCTTTCCCGAATACCTCGTGCTCGTGCCCGCCGCCCTCGTACGTGACCCCGCTGCTTGCCGGAGGGATCATCATCGTCGTCGGATCGATCGCCGGGGTCGCAGCGGTCACATATTGGCCTAGGCGCGACGAGCGCGCGGTGGAGGGAGAGGGACCCTTGCAGAATCCGCAGCCAGACGGCGGTCCATCCTAAATAACGTCGATCCAGGAGCCCACCGTCAACATTGAAGATACGCTGGCTGGCGATAGTGTGCCTTCTCGCGTTATTGCCGTTCGTTCAACCTCTGGCGGCGGCAGGTGCGTCGAGTCTCAGCCTTTCCTCCGTCGACCTCGGGACAGTTCCCAGGGCCGTCGCCGTGGACTCCAATTCTGGCACGATCTATGTCGTGCTCTATCTTAACGGGACCACCCTCGCCCTCGACCCTCACACCCTCGAGACGGTCGCCAAGGTGGCTACCCCTTCGCCGTACGCTGTAGCCGTGGACTCGGCGACGGACCGGATCTACGTATCGCAGGGCGAAGGCGGCTCGATCTCGGTGATAGACGGTTCGAGCAGCTCGGTGATCGCCGCGGTCCAGGGCGCCGGGACGCCATACGCGTTGGCCGTCGATGAAGCGCAGAACCTCGTCTTCGCCGCCGATACGGGCGCCAACTCACTGTGGATAATCAACGGCTCGACGGACGCGGTCAGCGCGCGCATCCCGATGGGCGACACGTCAGCCCTCGCCGTCGACCCGACGCTCCACGAAGCCTTCATCGGCAACCTCTCGTCCGACCTGCAGTCCGGAACCATAGAGGTGGTGGACACGAGCAGCCTGAGCATCATCCGGACGGTCCAGATCGCTATCCCGCCGGGACACTTTGCCGTCGACCCTGCGTCCCACCTCCTCTTCGTCACCTCGGCCGCGGCTCCCGGTCAGGGATCGAACTTCCTCGCCATCAACGACAGCACCTTCCAGACCGCCTACTCCCTGCACCTTGGAGAGGCGCCAAGTGTGATGACCGTGGGCTCTTCCCCGGACGTGTACGTCAGCGACCCGGGTGTGAACCGTCTGTACGAGATAGATGGAGCGACGGGGCAGCTGCTGCTGAATTCGACCGGTGATTCGAGCGGCATCTCCTTCACCGGGATAACGAGCATGGCGTTCGACGGCCTCACCGGGAGGGTCTACATCACAGAGAACGACGTCACGAGCCTGATCGTCCTGTCAGCCGGGTCGGCCTCGACCACCCTCGACTATTCAGCCTACCTGCTGCTTGCGATCCCCGCGGTTGCCTCCGGAATAGCTGGCTTGCTCGCAATCCTGTACTTGCGGAGACGGACCCGTTCAGCGGCAGCCAGGGACGCTCAGGCAACGGGTGCGCCGACTGCCCGGAGTGAAAGAAAACCATCAGAAGGCATAAATGGTCGGACCGCAGGTTCCGGGACATGAGTGGTACCACGTACGCTGCCGGGAACGTGGTCTGGAAGGCCAAGCCTGCGATCAGTGTATACTTGCTGCTCTATGGCATAGCAACCGCTATCGTAGCGACCGTACTGGTCGGGTTGGAAGTATGGACCGCAGACAGCGTGAAGGCGATCTCCAGCCTGCTTTTCGCCTCCGTGAAGGTAGGGTCTCTCACCATCCCGGATGTGCCCGAGCTAGTGACCATCCTGGTGATACTCGTCGTTTATCTTGTCAAGGTCGTGAGCCTGCTCCTTTACAAGGCGGGACACAGTTACGAGCTCCACACCGACGGCCTGTACGTCAATAGGGGGATAGCCAACCTGCAGAACACGTTCATCTCCGCGATGGCCTTCTCGGACGCCAAGCTCATCAGGACTCTGGGGATGAGGATTGTGGGTCGGAGCATGATAATCGTCGAAGCTAACGACGGCCGGAAGTTCGAGATGAGGATGCTCGAAGACGGAGCCAACGTCCAGACGTTGATCAGGAACAACCTCTCCCACCCTACCGTCCGTCTCGAAAAGTAGCCCCCGCCGTCGAATCTGGCGCTCGCCCGCCCTTCGAGCTATGTCTTTATGCTTCTAATCCAATGCTGCAAGGCTGTCCTTGGCTTCAAGCGGGGTCCCGGCGCTCGACCAGATACTGGCTGGCGAGGGATATCCGGACAAGTCGACGATACTCGTGGTCGGACCTCCTGGAATCGGCAAGGAAGCTCTCGGCTACTGGTTCACGCAGGCCGGCCTAAGCGGGGGTGACTTTTGCCTCTACGTGACGAGGCTCTCCGTGAAGGAGGTCCTCCAGGACGAGAAGGGTTTCGGAATCGACGCCCAGCAGAAGGTCCCGCTCTGGTTCGCCAGTGATGGCGGCCAGATCAAGTACGACGTAAACGACCTGGCGGGACTGTCCCACAACATCAAGGAAGTCTTGAAGCAGAACGCAGGCCGGAGAATCAGGGTTGTTACAGATGTCCTCTCCTCGCTCCTGATGCTCAACGCTCCCGAGACCGTTTACCGATTCCTCACCCAACTATTCGCGGATGTCAAACAGTACGACGCTGTACTGTTCGCGACGCTGGAGGAGGGGATGCACCAGCCGCAGGTCCTCGCGGCCATGGAGCAGCTCTTCGACGGCGTGGTGGAGATGAGACTCTACGAGGAGGGTCTGAGAGTCCTCCCGCTCCTGCGCGTCCGGAAGATGCGCGGAATCCCACCCCAGCCGGGCTACTTCAACTTCTCACTGACCCGGAACGGAATGGAGGTTAGCCCACATGTCAGGTAGCCTCGGATTCGCCCTAGCGATAGTCCTTGGGGACCTCGTGCCGGCGGCCATCGGCCTGTACGCCGCATACTGGGCTTTCTCCATAAGGCGCGCGCTCGCAGGGCGCGTCTACCGCAGTCACGCGCTTTGGCTGGGTGTCCTGTGCATAGTCTGGGAGGTGGGCTTGCCGATCAACGGCCTTACGAGCAACAGCATGATCATTGCGCTAGCGCTCAACCTTTCACTCTTCGCCGAACTCGCGTTCTTCTTTGCTTTCGTCGACTCTACCGTCCCGGTTGCGCGGCGCTCCGACCCGCTGTTGCGCGGGATATCCCACTGGGAGAAGGTCCGCTTTGTGCTCTGGGGAGATCTTGGACTTGCAGCGATCTACCTGGTGATTGCGGCGATCGATCCCTCGTCCGAAAATTCGGGTTTCGGGGGTGCCATAGGCTTCCCCCTTTTCTTACTCCCATTCATACTGGGAGCCCCGGTCGTGCTGATCGGGGCCAGGAGGTCGAAGGACCAAGTGCTTCGCGCGAGCTTGAAGTGGCTCGGCGTACTGTTGTTGTCGTTCTTGTTCAACGCGTTGCTGTCTTTCATAGAGATGTTCGTCTTTGGCATCAGCCAATATGATTCTACCTTTTCATACCCGGCCCTTGTGTTCGCCCCCGGGGCAATCCTGGGCGCCTACGCGCTCTATAGGGCCGCGCGGTCTCTTGCGCCAATGAACCGTCTGCAGGACGTCGAACCTGGCACGATTCCTCCGGCAACTCCCACGGCGGCCTGACAGCGGAAGTTCGCCGGCACAGATTGGGGGGTTCCAGCCATCCGTCGAGCGGATCCCTCCGGGGCACCGTCGATTCCAACAAAAACCTTAATCACGGATGCCGATGACGCCCTCTCCCGTGCCATCTCCGGCTGAGAATGAGCAGAAGGAATTCTCAAGAAGGAGCTTCCTCAAGCTGGGAGGCGCCGTCGCAGTGGCCGGAGTAATCGGGATAGGGTTGGGGTATCCCGAAAATCTTCTTACCGCATCTAAAGCCGACAGAATGAACGCCGACCTGGTCGCCCGTTCACACGTCTCCCCTCACACCGTAGTGTCCACCAGGCCTAGCCCCGCAGTGACCCCCTTCTCCATATTCTGGATCACCGACACACAGTTCCTCTCCGAGACGAACCCAGACTTGTTCTCGAAGATGACGAACTGGATCGTCGCGAACTGGGGTGCTTACAACGGCAAGATGGTCGTCCACTCGGGGGACATAGTGCAGACAGGTTCGGTACAGGCCGAGTGGAAGAACGCAGATGCGGCCATGTCCATCCTGCTGAAGAACGGGATCCCCTATACGTGGTGCGCGGGAAATCACGATGACCTCGTCGGGGATGACCCGACCTCAGGCTGGAGCGGAAACCAGTGGACCTCGGCCTTCAATCCCTCGGTCGTGAGGCGCGCCCTGGGGAAGCTGGACCATGTCCACTGGGCGGACGACTACCACGGCGGAATGAACACCGCCGCAGCTTTCTCGGCCGATGACCTGGACTTCCTCATAATCAACATCGAGTGGAATGCAGACGCGGGCACCACCCTGAAGTGGGTCGAAGGTCTCCTCAACCACCCCCGGTATGCGGGCCACCACGTGATAATCGCTCCGCACGCCTACATCGACGAGACGGGGTCGACGGACGACGAGAAGTGGGGCCCTGAGCTGTCCGCCTTTGTAAAGGCGCTGACCGCGCTGATGAACAGGAACTCTTACAGGGTATTCCTGACCCTCAACGGACATTTCGCGACGGACTCCGGATACCATACGCCCCACATGGCGGACGGCCGGAACGAACTGATGTTCGACAGACAGGACTCCACGGACGACCCTGATCAACCGATGGCCACCGTTACCACGCCCGACTCGTCGAAGGTCGGCGGTGGGACGGTCACGATCCTGACGTTCAATCCAGAGAGGAACCTGGTAAGTGTCAAGACGTATGACGTGTGCACGGACAAGTACAGGGATGACCCGCAGGAACGTTTTGCGTTCACGATGTTCCCCGCCGCTACGAGCACCAGACCCATCACGGGAATGATAATCCCCTCGCCCGTCTCCGGTGTAACGATTCTGCACTAGACGGGCAGGGGCCCGATGTCCGGGTCGCAGCTCAGGTAGGTGGCATAAGACCAGTCCCCGGGATGGTACAGAAGCGTGATGCCGACCCCCAGTACCGAGCAGCTCGGCGAGCGATAGGCGGAAAGGATTATCGTGGGAGGGGTCGTCAATTGAGGGCCTGCGTAGTTCAACCAGAGCATCACGGGAGCGAACAGAAAGAATCCCGCGCCAGCCGCCACAATCAAGAGCACGATCGTCCTTCTCCTGGACATAGTCAGCGACCCGCGCAAGTTCTCCGTATGTGATTAATGCTTGTGTCCGCTCTGTTCGGAGTTCGGTCAAGGCTGAGCAGCCGGCTCATCTCCCATCCTTGTCGGACAGGTAGAAGAGGTTCTTACCAGAAGGAGGATATGATCCGCCCGGGTTCGGCCAGCACCTCAGCTACTCGTGGTCGAGTGCCGTGATCACGGCGAGGAGCGTGGGCAACGGAACCCAGGGTCGAGCAGCTCGATCGCGTACGACCTTTGTTCGAGCGCGTTCAAGGTCGCCCTGAACCCCTGCCCCGCCGAGAGCGTAGCGTCGAAGATCCTGGACCCGTCAAGCTTGACCCCGCTGAAGCGAAGGACCCCGCCGGTGAAGAGTATTCTGGCCTGCTTATTGCCGCCGACGTCCTCAAGCCAGCAATTCGGGGGCGCGCCCCTTTGTTCGATCCCGCTGACCGCGACGGACCCCTGCACGGTATGGTTCACGTCCTGCACGTTGAGCGAGGTGTGGGTCAGATGGCTCTTCGGCTCTATGAAACCTGTGACGCTCTCGTTCCCGTCGACTATCGTGTAATCCTTGTGGAGAAGTGACTTCCTCCTCGCCACGAGCAGCACCTTGCCCGAGGAATCCTTGAGGTAAACGTCCGTGAGCATGTGCTTGTGGGCTCCCGCCCCCATCTCGGCCGTGAAGAGCGACGATGCCTGAGCTGCTGTGGGGGCTCCTGTCTGCGAGACCGTGGACGCGGCCTGGTCCGGAAACCTCTGCCCGCAGGATGTGCAGAAGACTGCCTGATCGTCATTCTGTTTCCCGCACTGGATGCAATACTTGACCAACGATGATGCATCATGTGGGTCCTATTTCTGTGCTTGGGAGTGTTTCACCCGGACGTCGCGTTTGCAATCAAGAGGCCGTCTGCGCCTCCCTCCCGTCTCCGAGCCCGACGCCCGCTTTACCCTGATAACGTACCTCAAGGAGTCGGGGTCGTTCGTGTCTGACGGCCAGACCACGATGAGCTCCATAGAGCTGCAGATGACATCCGTCACCGTGGCATGAGTCGCTGATCGAACCCGGCTGGAAACGCCTCCGAGGGGTCTGTGCCCCACCCGTCCCTCCTCCCCGTGCGGCCTCCAGTGTTAAATAGACAATCGCAGCCCAAGCTCACGGAATGCACACAGCAAAGCGCGGCATCGCCCGCGTCGCGATCGCCATAGCCGTGATAATCATCGTCGTTCTCGCCGCGGTCGCGGGTTACGCGCTCCTTGCCCAAGGACCCGCCGCCTCGAGTTCCACGCATACCTCCTCGGCTTCGGTCACCTCAGCCACGACCTCGAACAGCAGCTCCACACAATCAAGCTCAGGCGCAAGCAGCTCCACTGTGAGCACCACCTCAAGCTCCACGACCTCGTCGATCACCTCGAGCACGACCACGTCCAGCGCATCGACAAGCCAGACCTCAAACTCCACGACTTCGTCGAACACGTGCGCAACCAACGTGACCTCCGTGGAACCCGCGACGTTCGCCGACTTCGCCACGCTCCTGGGGAACTTCTCTGGGATTTCGATGACGCTAGCCACAAACGCCACCTCGGCGGCATCCCACTCCGAGTCGTCCTACAGCGTGATATACGCGAGCAAGTCGGGCAACCTGACGACCTACAAGGTGGAGATTAACGATACGGTCGCGGGCACGAGTTCGCTCTCACAGGCCTGGATAACCTCCGCTGGGACGATCATCGCGGTCAACTCCGGAGGCGCCAACGAGACCGGCGCGAAGGCTGTCTCGACGCTTTCGTCGAGCGCAGGCCCCTTCCTGTCGCTCATCATGCAGGGTCAGCTCCTCGGGGTCTATACTTCCTCGCCGCAGGTCCGGCCTGTGAACCAGACGGGCGTGATGTTTGGCCCAACGCTCCTGTACATAACAAACTTCGCTGCCATGACCCTTCCAGCCGCGGCTATCTCCTGCCAGGGAGACTACACCCTCACGACCTTCTCGTTGCAGGCCGCGGTGGTCTCCGGCACGGGTATGATCCTCGTAACACATGAGGACATCCAGGGAACAGAGATGTCGGCCTCTGGAACTTCGCCCGTCTACGTCGTCCTGCAGATACTTTCGATTACGGCGGCGTGAACGCGTGGGCATTCACCGTATATAGCGGCCCCATCCGTGCAAGAGCATGGCTCTGCCGACCTCCGAGAGAAACCTGGGACTGATGAGGACGCTGGACGACGCGTGGAATAGCCAGGACTGGGCCGTCTTCAGGAAGCGCCATGCCGAGAAGACCATGGTATTCTGGCCGGGACAGCCCAACCCGACGATAGGACGCGACAACCACGAGAGCGAAGCCAAGGAATTCTTCAAGACCTTCCCGGACAACCATCTGATCAACAACCCGTACAAGATAATGTTCGGCCAGGGTGATATGACCTGCACCATCGCAGACTTCTCAGGGACGATGAAGGGGCCGATGAAGACGGCCGCAGGGAAGGTGATCCTCCCGACGAACAAGAGCTTTCAGGTGGAGTTCTGCACCGTGGCGCATTGGAGCAAGGAGGGGGAGATCCTAGAAGAGCGGCTCTTCTACGACCTCGTCGGCCTGCTGAAGCAGCTAGGCCTTCCCTGATGTAGAAAGAAAGACCGCCGCGTTCTCGTAAGGCGTGGACGTTCTCCCGCCTCAATGCGCCTCAGTAAACCAGAGGGATGAGCCTGTAGGTCCTTCGCTGGTACTCGACGTAATCGTCACCCAACGCGGCGACGAGCATCCCTTCCTCGACGCTTATCCTGTAGATGTAGATGGCCGCGAACATCACGGGGAAGAGGACCGCTATGACCAGGTTGCCGGAGAGGACGCCGAACCCGGACCACAGCAGTATGTCGCCTAGATAGCCGGGGTGCCGGACCCTTGCGTAAGGGCCGGTGGAGACCACCTTCTGCCCCGAGGTCGTCACCAGGGTCCTGGTGTAATAGCTTCCCAGGCTGCTTGCCGCCCAACTCCTGAGCCCGATGCCGGCCCCCATCACCGCGAGGGCGAGAAGCCCCCTGGGGAGGCTGAGCGGGAAGGCGACGCCGACGCCCAGACCGTCCAAGAGTATCGGCAGGAGGAGCCCGGCGCCGAACGCCGCTGCGATCAGGAGCGTGCTACCCCTGTCGTAGTTGCCTCTCCGCAGCGTCTTCGCAGTCGCGCCGCGCCGGAGGGTCCGTTCGATGACGATGAACGCGGCCACCAGGAGGTAGCCCGTGAGCAGAAACCACAGACCGGACCCCGAGGTCACCGCGCCGAGCATGGTCAAGACGAAACTCAGGAACGGCACGCAAGAAGAATCAATGGACCCACGCGCCCAGAAGGACGATGAATCCGAACAGCATCGGTATGGGCAGTCCTGGAAGAGCAAGGTGCTTCCGAGTTCTTAGAATGTAGAAGGTGATGAAGGCCCCGAGCGCGACCACCGCTATCATCAGGACCCCGGTGAGCGCGCTCAACCCGAAGGCTACCATCGTGATTATGGAATAGAAGACGATGTCGCCCAGACCTATCCCCGACTCGCCTATCTGGGCCATGAGCATGTTTCCTATGCCGACTTCGCCCTTGTCCTCCTCTTTCATCTCGGATACCATCTTGCCGAGCGGCCCTCTCAGCACGGCGTACAGGTCCCAGACCGCCATCATCCCGCAGAGCGCGAGGAGGGTCACCAGCGGGAACAGGATGACGAACAGCATCGCCGTACCCGTCCCCAACCAGACCTGAAACGGAAGCCTGAGCAGAGAAGACCACGACCTCGGAATCTTCGACCTCATGGAGAGCAGGAAAGCAGCACCGAGGAAGACCGGGATCGCTATGGCCACGTACCACTCGATCCACCAGTAGGCGAGCAGGGCGATCAGGAACGAACTCACCGCAAAAGCGCCCACTAGGACGATCGGGAGGACCCACGTCTTCCTCTTCTTCACCAGGTAGGCCATGACGAACGTGAACACGACGACGGGGATGACATAGATCAGGGCGGCGCCGAACTCCGATGGGGCGCTCGTCCCTGCCACGTTATACTGCAGATTATTGCCGGTTATGTATTGGACGAGGGGGTTGTTCAACTCATAGAGGGCTCCGGCGAGCAACGTAAGAACAAGGACGAAGAGGACGGGCGGCACCACGTCCGTGAGAATCTTCGAAGCCGTCGGCCGCACGTCTGTCTCGGGGCTCATTCTTTCGGTCCCGGTCCTTGGCTATCGCTTGAATCCCAAGCGGATGACATGTCTGCTAGGGTTGCTCCTGCTTGTCTTCTTCTTCAGCATCGCTTTTCGTGTTTCAAGGGTCCGTAATAGCCGTTTACGACGTCATGGATGCCCGCTTCTTCTCTTTCCCTCCGCTCTCGCCCTGCGCCTTCCTTCCCAGCTCTCGCCATGATTCCGAGTTCCACCGTTGGCATTTATCGCGGGCCCGGCACCGCGCCCGGAATGCTCCTGATCCTCTCCCTGAGCGTCGGCACGAGACGCAGGATCTCTTCGGGGTCCGTCTCCTCGCCGGTGAGGGAGATCGAGTAGATGCGCCCGTCCTCGTCAACCAGCACAGCTGTTGGAGAGACGATCGTCCCCCACGCCTTGCCGCCAAACGCCTTCACCCTTCGAACTTCGCACACGACGTAGAAGACCCTGTTCCCTACTGTGAAGGACGCTTCCGCCTGCATCGAGGTCTCGACGTGCAGGTCCGTCAATCAGCTCCTGACCTCCCTGATGAGCTGCCGGAAGGACCTGTGGGAGTAAGCCCTCGTGAAACCCACGACGAGGGGGAGCAGTCTCACCCTCGATTGCGCCGCCACCGAACCGTCTAGCCTAACCCTCTCCATGTCGGGGCGCACGGCGAGCGAAAACCTCGGAGCCAGGTTGATGATCCAGGCGACCGACCAGACGTACCCTATCGCAAGAGCCGTCTCGGCCGGGTCGCCGAGCCCGAAGTCGATATCTATGGAGACCCTTCGAACGGACACCGCCGCGCGGAAGGCCTTCGCGATGGTCACAAGCGATGAACTGGAATCCCGCAGCAGCGTGAGTATCCTCAGGAGACGGACGACGTCGAACTCCCTCCTGGTCTCTTCGTTCTCCGCTGTCCCGGCTGCTTCCAGCTTTCGTGGTTTGCTCCGCCACACCGTCAGGCCGAGCCATCGGACCGTCGCGCCGCCCGTAAGGTAGGAACCTACCTTCGATGCTTCGAAGGTCACGTCAAACGGAATCAACAACCCCGCGAGGGCTAGGGCAGAGAGTATGAGAAGCACGATCGCCAGCAGTTCCAGGAGCAAGGGCGACCGCCTCCCCCCTCAATCCGAGCTACTCAGTCGTGTTCTCAGTCTTGTTCTCGGCCTTGGCCTTGTTCTTTGCGGCGACACGGTCCATGATCGTCGTAGCGATCTCGCTGATGACCTTTCCGACGGCGCTGGGTGGCGTCAGCGACCTGACCTCGATGCCCTCGGGCCCCTTCATGGACTTGTGCACGATGATCACGGCCACGGGGCTGACGCCGGCCACCCCTCCCGCCCCCTTGCCGGTGCCTCCCACCCCCCTCTCCCCCCTGCCTTCGCCCGTCCCCGCTCCGAAGCCGAGACCGACCTTCGTGATGGTGATGACCACGTTGTCGCCTATCTCGATCGGGTCGGCGATGACGTTCTTCGTCGAGATGACCTTCAGAAGCTCATCGACCGTCGTCTTTACGTCTGGTTCCACTGCACTCAATTATAGCACCTCGATGTGATGGACACTCCTTCTAATTAAACGAGACATGCCTCTCTCAAGGTCGAAAAAATTCTCCGGGTTCCCCCAGGGAGGCGCTTCGTCGTCTCTCCACCTCCCATGACCAATTCACCTTCATGATCAGCCGGCTGCGATTCCCCGGGAAGATTGCTGAGCCTCTCCAGCTCGACAAATCGGGAGTCCGAACCGATGCCATCAATGCGCGTCTCCTCCGACGATGGATAGCCGCGGAGATTCTTGAATGAGGTAGGTAGCAGAAGACAAGACCACTTGGAAAGTTACTACGCGTTTTTATAGCAGGCCGCGGATGGTCCACTGGTGGCTCTACTTCGAGCTCACCCGAAAAGGAATGTTGCGGTCCTGCTCTTAGCTATTTTCCTGTACGCGTCATCTGTCCAGGCGGCCTCCGCGCAACCTGCGACAACAACAACGGCTGCGGCGGCGACGGCGAGCGACCCACCCTCGAGCGTGACCGTCCTGGCCGGCTGCAGTTACTTTTCGAGCCTCAGGTTCACCAACAACGTCCCCCAGTACGTCACTGCCAATCCGCAGTACCAATCTCTCAACTTCACGAGCTCGACCTGTCTCAAGGGCGGTACCGGAGGGTTCAAAATTCCCCCGCCCAGTGCTATCCCGCCCATCTTCTTCCTGAGGGGCACAACCATCACCATACGCGCCGTCTGCAGCACCAACCCCGACTGCCTCCTTCAGCTCGGCAGAAACCCGATGGCCACCCACGACCCGACGTCTTCCAGTGTGGCGAACCTAGAGATTAACCTCATAAACGGCACCGCGGTCTCGATCACCATCCCTCCCAACGCCGCGATAGGGCGGTACCACTTCAGTGGCAATATCCAGGTCTCCACCGCCCAGTTCTCTCCGTGCGCGCTGCTCGACCCCTTCAGCGCGTGGTTCTGGGTGATCTACAACGCCTCGCCCGGGAGCACCGATACCGATGTGAACGGGCTCAACGCGACGCAGTACTCCTCGTACGTCCTCGGGCAGACCGACGTCGCCTACTTCGGCCAGAGTTCCACCATGTCGGCGACGAACAATGTGAAGACGGTGACGAACAAGTACATGGGAGGTCCCATAACCTTCACCCTGGGGCCGCAGAAGGCGGTCGTCTATCTGGCGGCGATGCAGCTCGTCGACAACGCAAAGGCGTGGAACACGGCCAACAGCTCCGTAACGGCCATTGCGCTGGGAGCGAGCAACGGGCTCCCCTCCGGCTGGCCCGTGCCATCGGGCAAGACCCTGCTCTACAACGTCCCGCTCCTGCTCACGAAGCTGAAGAACCCGACGACCGCGGCCACCGTCTGCGGTCAGTGCATGGTCTACGCCGCGGTAGGGGACGCCCTCTCTAGGTCCCTCGGCGTCCCGACTCGCATGACGACCACGATAAACAGCATCGCGGTGGGGGTGGTGCCCGCCGCCAAGGCGGTCGCGCCTCCGGGCGCATGGACGTGGAACTTCCACGTCTGGGACGAGGTGTGGTTGAACCAGGTGACGAGGGTGAACTGGTCGGCCTTCGACCCGAGCAAGGGCAACGCCTTCGGTAGCACCCCGGTCAATCCGATAAAACCGATCCCCACCAACGCGATGATCGCTCCGGCGAGCCCCGGCACGTCCTTCGCCTACCGGTTCGCTACGGGCGCACTGCCGGGCGCGGCGGCGGGGGCATGCCCGTGCACGTCGACCGCCTACGTCACCAGCGCCTCGGGAGCCAGGACGACCGACACCGCTGCTTACAGGTCTCCGCTCCCCGACCCGGGACCCATCACGAGCCCCGTCACAGTCACGTTCGACCAGCCGTCCTACGTCTTCGGCAACAGCATCGACGCGAACGTCACGGTCACTAACCCCTACTCCCTCGGCGGCTCCGCCAGCGTGCAGGTCACGCTCTATGCGATCGACTTTGGAGGGATCAACCTGGAGGGTCCGTGGCCCGTGGCGACGCTCGACCAGGTCCTCACGGTCCCGGCGAACGGCGCGGCCTCGGAGACGTTCGTGTTCCCGGTCGGGCAGTACCAGACGAGCGGCGGCTTCGTCGCCATCGCCTCGGTGAGTCTCGGTCCATCGGCGACCCCGGAATCCGGCTACAACTACACCACGGTGACGAGCGGGTTGTCCGTCCAGCTCACGGCCCCGCAGACGGTCGAGGTCGACCACGAGTTCAACACGACGGTCCAGGTGACGAATGATCTGTCGACGCCTATCATCAACTCGACCATCTCCGTCCTCTATCCTCTCGACGTGACGCCGACCGTGCCGACGAACTTCACCATCCCGTCGCTCGGCCCAGGGGCGAACGAGACGTTCACTATCCCGGCGCAGGCCGGCGCGGTGCCGGAGCTGTACGTGATCTCCGCCGAGGCATCGTCTGCGGCGGGTGGGATCTCGAGCAGTTCCCCCATCACCGTCAACGCGACCGACCCGTCCATGGCTCCGATTGACCTTCGTCCCGCGGGGCAGTTGTTGTTATCGTCGTTGTCGCCGATATCGCCGCTCCTTGCAACCAACAGTACGGGCAGCAACACGTCGACTTCCATCGGTACCACCACCATCTGCAGCACGACCAGCAGTAGCAGCAGCACTGTACAGGGCGTTCCGGAATTCTCCGGCATTCCGCCCCTCGTCGCCGCAGCGGCGCTGTTCGCTCTGATAGCCCTGGGCGGCCTCGCCATCAGGGTCAGGAAGGGACGCGAAGTGAGCGAGAAGAACGTGCGATAGGCAGCAAGACGGGACTCGCTGCAAAGAGGGCGCTCCGCAAACTCCTCGCAAATCCTGAAGAGCCTAAGAAAGAAGTGGGCCAAGAATGTTGGACGGACCCTTTCAGGAAGTCGGAGGAGTGGAATGAATCCCTGGGACAGCTCAAAGTAACTTTTCGGGCCTCCGTAACTCATAATAGCGGCGTATTCATTCAGCGATCGTTTGGATAGCCAAATGGTCGGCAGGAATTGGACTGGAAGGATTTCCTCCAAGGGAGCACGCAGAGCCCTCTCGGTGGCCGCGCTCATCCTGATTCTGGCTATCCCATTCACGGCTTACAATTCATCCGCTTCCGGCGCCACCGTAGCTGTTCCTACTCATGGACCTGCGTCCCACCATATCTTCCTGATCAATTCGCTATCATCAGCGAACTGGGGTGGGTATGTCGCTGCATCGAGCTTTAGCAGCCCCGCCGCCTCTGTCACGGCTGTTTATGGGTCGTGGATAGTCCAGACCGTTCAGCCCAGCTCACCGCCGGTGTACTCCTCGCAGTGGATCGGAATCGGGGGATACTTTCCGGGGGATAGCTCCCTGATACAGACCGGGACCGAGTCTGATTCCTCCGGGGGTGTCAACTCCTATTATGCGTGGTACGAACTGCTTCCTGCGTTCGAGACGCCGATAACGAGCCTGGCGGTAAGTCTCGGTAACACAATCGACGCGAGTATCGTGTGTACTTCTTCATGCTCCAGCACTACGCAGACTTGGACCATCACCATCACAGACTCTACGACCGGCCACTCGTTCATCGACGCAGGCGTGACTTACTCGTCCAGCCTCCTGTCCGCGGACTGGATCGAGGAGAGGCCGTGCATCCTCGATTCTTGCGCGACCGTCTCGGACCTCGCTAATCTCGCGAATTTTGGAACGGCGTATTTCGGCGATGATTACACCTCCGTGGCGAACACCGACTTCGCAACTATTGGAACCACGACGTCCTCGATAGCGGCGTTTCCAAACAATGCCATCACGATGGTCTCAAACAGCGGTATCAGCGCCCTCGCGACTCCCTCCGCACTTACCAGCGATGGCACGAGTTTCACAATGACCGCGAGCGCATCAACAACATCTTCCAGCAGTTCCTCCAGCAGTCCCAGCTCCAGCTCAACCTCTACCTCCACTTCGACGAGTTCATCGTCGCCGACCTCCTCGACTACAACCAGCACGTCAACATCAACGTCTTCTCCTTCGAACCTCGCTTTGGACGGGTCTGTTTCGACCGGATGCGGCTACGTCACCTCCTGCTCCGCTGCGCTGACTACTGGCATGAGCGGAGACATCATCATCGTCGGGTGCGACTGTTACCCACTCGGTACCGCGTTCTCGGTGAAGGACACGGCGGGGCTGACATTCTCTGCCAGGA
>Ga0182024_10014585_pt1 | contig 15180 bp, 17 predicted proteins | sample P32metaG_FD_120480 | JGI IMG/M metagenome (GOLD analysis project Ga0182024, IMG submission 120480) | Permafrost microbial communities from Stordalen Mire, Sweden - P3-2 metaG (Illumina Assembly) | ecosystem: Environmental > Terrestrial > Soil > Wetlands > Permafrost | place: Sweden: Stordalen... | reverse complement strand
CGGGCGGCGCAATATGTTGCTTCAGGTTGCGGCGCTTTTTGGAATCGGCGCAATCGGCACGGCCCTGGCTCCCACGATGCTTTGGCTTTCGATCGGACGCGTTATTGTGGGTGTGGCAATCGGAATTGCTTCATTCACAGCGCCTCTTTACATTTCGGAGATTTCGCCTCCCGAGGTTCGGGGCAAGCTGGTTTCCTTGAATCAACTCATGATCACTATCGGTATTGTGTGCTCTTATCTCGCGGACTATGCCTTAGCGGCGGGCCGAGACTGGCGCTGGATGTTCGGTTGGGCGGCGGTCCCCGCGCTTATTTTATTAATCGGGCTGCTCTTTGTCCCTGAAAGCCCTCGCTGGTACATGAGCAGGAATCAGACGGAGCGCGCAAGAGAGATTCTTTCGAAAATTCACAAGCCGGAAATCGTCAATTCAGAAATCGCCGAGATTGAAGCAAGCTTGAAAGAGCAAAAAGGAGATTGGAAAGAGCTTCTGAGCCTGAGATTGAGACCCGCTCTCATCATCGGAATCGGCCTGGCTGTGTTTCAGCAGTTTACCGGCATCAATACAGTCATCTACTATGCCCCGGTTATTTTCCAATTTGCCGGCTTGCGCTCGCACTCAGCGGCAATCCTGGCAACGGCGGGAGTTGGAATCGTCAATGTGGCGCTCACCGTCGTCGCCTTGCGACTGCTCGATAGAGTCGGCCGCCGGCCGCTGCTTCTCTACGGTTTGGCGGGGATGATTCTGAGCTTGGGATTCTTGGGATTCGGATTCCTCGCGCCGCAAATGACACAGGCCCTCGCTTGGATCTCCGTGATTTGCGTGATGCTTTATGTGGCCTGTTTCGCGATCAGCTTGGGCCCGATTTTCTGGCTGATGATTGCGGAGATCTATCCGCTGAAAATCCGCGGTCGCGCGATGGCGCTGGCCACCGTAGCCAACTGGGGTTCAAACTTGCTTGTGGCGCTCACTTTTCTCAGCCTGCTTCACTCTCTAGGCCGTCCGGTAACCTTCTGGCTCTACGCAATCGTTGGCGTGATTGGATGGATTTTCGTGCTCAAGATGGTCCCTGAAACGAAAGGCAAAACGCTCGAGCAAATTGAAGCCCAGTGGAGAGTGGGCACGTCTCCGGTGGGAAGCAAAGTTTAATTCGTTACGCCGAAGCTCGTCCTCAGCGCAAAAGGTTGAATCCAGAGGACTGGTCTGTTTTCAATACCCCGTTTCGCGGTCGACTTTTCTAACCGATCTTGTTCTCTTGACACCGCGTCGGACAGAACACAAACTGCCTCCTCACCCTCAGGGTGCCATCAGGATCGAAGCAGGACGATATGGCTCAAAGCAGAGCTGCTGCACTTGTTACAGGCGCGTCTAGCGGCATCGGCCGCGCGGCGGCAATAGCGCTCGCCGTCGCCGGTTTTGACGTAGCCATCAACTATAACCGCAGCGACCGGGCAGCAAAAGAAACGGCCGAACTTGCCCAGGCGAAGGGCGCGAGCACGTTGCTGTGTCCGTGTGATGTGAGCGACGATCCCGCAGTGCGCAAAATGCTGGCCGAAGTCGAAGAGCACTTCGGCCGTTTAGACGCGCTTGTGAACAATGCCGGAACCACCACAGAAATCCCGCCCAATGATTTTGAGGGTCTCACCGCTGAAATTTGGGACCGAGTGTTTGCCGTGAACGTTCGTGGCACTTTTCAAGTGACTCGCGCCGCTGCGCCGCTCCTGAAGAGGGCCGGCGGGAGTATCGTGAATACCGCAAGTATCGTCGGCCTGCGGCCCGGCCCGCAGCCGCTTCCCTACGCCGCCAGTAAGGCCGCCGTGGTCAACCTCACGAAGTTGCTGGCCCTGAATCTGGCCCCCGAGATTCGCGTGAACGCCGTTGCCCCGGGATGGATGCAAGGGGAATGGATGGAGCGGATGCTGAAGGATAAGTATGACGATCTGATGGCGCGGCGCGCGAAGTTCACGCCCCTCCGGCGGGTTGCAACCGCAGAGGATGTGGCTGAAGTAATCGTGAATCTGATTACCGGCAACAAATTCGTTACCGGCGAAGTGATTGTGATCGATGGCGGCTATTCCGCCACCACTTAAAAGAAGAGGCCCCGAAAAATGCTGGAGGGAATGGTTCCGTTTCCACCGGAATTCGCGCAGCGCTACCGCGAACGCGGATATTGGAAAGATAAGTCGCTTGCCGAAGAATTCGACGTCGTCTTCAAACGCTACAGCGATCGTGTTGCCGTCATTGACGGTAATCGCTCGTTTACCTACGCGGATGTCGACCGCCTGAGCAGTAACCTGGCGCTGAATTTGCTCGCCGCAGGACTGAGACCGCTTGACCGCGTAGTCGTGCAGCTTCCGAATGTCGCCGAATTCGTGATCCTCTATTTTGGACTGCAGAAAATGGGCGCCATTCCCATCGCTGCCCTCACGCTGCATCGTTACGCGGAAATCAGCCAGTTCGTCGCTCTTTCGGGAGCCACCGCATGCGTGATCCCGGATCGCCAGGGCGATTTCGAATATGTGCCCATGATTCGCCGCATTCGCGGCGAGAGCCCCAGCCTAAAATATGGAATCGTGCATGGTTCGGCGCCGGAGGGATTCTTGTCGCTTGCCGATTTGATTTCGACGCCGCCACAATCGGCCCCGAGCGCACTCAACGAAATACGTATCGATCCAGGAACCGCCGCGGTGTTTCAACTTTCCGGCGGCACCACGGGAATCCCCAAGCTGATTCCGCGGACCCACAACGATTACGCCTATAATTCAAAGGTCGCCGCGGAAGTCTGCGAAATCACCGGCGAGTCCATCCTGCTGCTCGTATTGCCAATCGCGCACAACATGCCGCTCGCGTGCCCGGGAATCCAGGGCTTTTTTTTCAAAGGCGCGAAGGTGGTCGTCAGCACGAGCACGAAACCGGAAGACATGTGCGCGCTGATTGAGAAGCACAGTGTGACGCACCTGAAAGTAGTTCCCGCGCTTTTGATTCGGCTGCTCAATGACCCGGTGATGAATGATCCGGCGATCAAGCGCGACTTGTCGTCGCTTCAAACCATCCAGAGTGGCGGGCAAAGGCTGCAGCCGGAAACGCGTCTCTTGGCGAAGCGCCTGATTCCGAGCGCCTTCATCCAGGAAAATTTCGGGATGAGCGAAGGACTGCTGACGTTCGTCCGTCGAAATGATCCCGAAGACGTGCGGCTTGAAACGGTCGGCAAACCGGTGAGCCTCGACGACGAAGTGCGCCTCGTCGACGATGACGATACTGTTGTTCCTCTCGGAGAAGTGGGCGAAATGTGCTGCCGCGGGCCTTATACCTTGCGCGGCTATTACGGCGTCCCTGAGTACAACGCCCGCGTCTTTTCTTCCGATGGATTTTTCCATTCCGGCGATCTTATGCGCCAGCACTCCTCCGGCGCCTTTATCGTCGAAGGACGAAAGAAAGATGTGATCAACCGCGGAGGAGAAAAAATCAGCGCGGAAGAAGTGGAAAATTTGATCCTTTCCCATCCTAAAGTGAAAAATACGGTCTGCATTGCCGTTCCCGATCCGCTGATGGGCGAGCGCATGTGCGCTTGCGTGATTCTGCGCGATGGCATGAGCTTACGTTTCGATGAACTGAAGATATTCTTAGTCGACAAAGAGATCGCTAAATACAAGCTGCCGGAGCGGCTCGAAATTCTGCAGGATTTCCCGCTATCGACATTCGGAAAAGTATCGAAGAAGCAGCTCGTTGAAACGATCTCGGCAAAAATCGAGAAAGAAACGGAAAAGCACGCGCGGGCTTAGGCACTTTTTCCGGCGCGACGCATTCGCCACAAAAAGCCAAAGGGAAACCGGATGAGAATTATCGACGTTCACTGCTACCCGAACACAAAAGAATGGATCGCTTGCCAGCAGCCATACGTGGACGCGCTGGCTGCTTACTGGAATCGCGCTTGGGTGCCTAAAACGGAAGACCAGGTGGCGCAAGATTTTCGCGATGCCCAAATCGAAGCTATTCTTGTGGCGCTCGACCTTGAAACCACCATCAACACACCGCCGTGCTCGAACGATTTCGTCTCCGGCATGCAGAAGCGGCATTCGGAATGCATGATCCAGTCCTGGGCGGCGGTTGATCCTTTCAAGGGTGAAAACGCCATTCGGGAGGCGCGACGCTCCATTAAAGAATTAGGAATGCTCGGCTTCCACTTTCATCCCATCATGGGACACTTCGCCGTGAACGATCGCCGTCTCTACCCGCTATTTGAAGCCATCGACGAACTCAAGGCGCCCGTGATGATCGATGTCGGAACCACAGGAATGGGCGCCGGCATGCCAGGTGGCATGGGCGCGCGTTTGCGTCATGCCCATCCAGAGGCCATCGATGACCTCGCCGCGGATTTTCCAAAACTGACCATTCTCGCGGCGCATCCCGGCTGGCCGTGGGTGGATGAAATGACGGCAGTGGTCCTGCACAAAGGAAATGTTTTCTGGGAACTCTCCGGCTGGGCGCCCAAATATTTCCCGCCGCAGTTGAAGGTCGATATTCGCGGGCGCTTAAAAGATAAGATTCTCTTTGGCAGCGATTATCCCAGCATCCCACACGAGCGGCTTTTCCGGGAATGGAACGAACTGGGCTATTCCGATGATGTCCGCGAGCGAATTTTTTATCGCAACGCCGAGCGCGTGCTCCGACTGCCATCAAAAGCAGCCGTACCAGGCCAATAAACAATCATCCTGCGAGGAGGGTCCCACACAATGTCCGCAGCATTTGTATGTGAAGGAATTCGCACCCCCATCGGGCGCTACGGCGGCGCGCTCGCGCAGGTTCGTACCGACGATTTAGCTGCCGTTCCGCTTTCGGCGTTGCGGCAGAAATTCCCTAAGAGCGATTGGGAATCCGTCGACGAAGTGATTCTGGGATGCGTCAATCAGGCGGGTGAAGATAATCGCAACGTCGCGCGCATGGCGTCGCTGCTTGCCGGCATCCCGCATTCGGTGCCCGCCGCTACGGTGAACCGCCTGTGCGGTTCGGGAATGGAAGCAATTTCGACCGTCGCGAGAGCAATCGCATCAGGCGAACTTTCTTTGGCGATTGCTGGCGGCGTGGAAAGCATGAGCCGCAGCCCCTTTGTAATCCCCAAGGCAAGCTCCGCCTTTTCGCGCGACGCGCAGATTTACGATACGACGCTCGGCTGGTGTTTTGTAAATCCGCTGATGGAAGAAAAATATGGCACCGACTCGATGGCCGAAACGGCGGAAAATGTCGCCGAGGCCTACCACGTCGAGCGCCACTGCCAGGATCAGTTCGCGCTGCGTTCGCAACAAAAAGCAGCCGCCGCTCAAAAGGCCGGCTTCTTCGCCGAAGAAATCGTGCCGGTGAATGTTCCGGCAGCAAAGGGAGCTGTAAAGTCCGTCGCAGACGATGAACACATCCGTCCGGATACCACTCTTGAAAAGCTCGCGAACCTGCCTGCACCGTTCCGCAAAAACGGCTCGGTGACTGCCGGCAACGCCTCGGGCATCAACGATGGCGCCTGCGCGCTATTTGTAGCTTCAGAAACGGCCGCAGCGAAATTTGGACTCTCTCCAATTACTCGCGTCGTGGCCGCGGCCACGGCCGGCGTCGAGCCTCGGATGATGGGCATCGGCCCGATTCCAGCCGTCCGCAAACTACTGGCGCGCGTAAATCTCTCCATGAGCGATATCGACATATTCGAATTGAATGAGGCCTTCGCGGCCCAGGCGCTGGCCGTCACCCGAACACTCGGGCTACCGGACGATAGCGAGAAGATCAATCCGAATGGCGGAGCAATCGCTCTTGGACATCCTCTGGGAATGAGCGGCGCGCGCCTAGTACTGGCGGCATCCCATCAGCTCAAACGCACGAAGGGACGTTACGCAATTGCCGCAATGTGCATCGGCGTAGGCCAAGGCATCGCGATGCTTATCGAACGCATATGAGAACGTTTTGAATTGTGGGGAACGTAAACGAGCTGAACTTCCGTAGTGCTTTCCACTAACCTCTATCCTCGGCGGCGCGTTCTTTGCAGAATTCCACTATTCGCGCTTCGCACCAGAATCTTTCGTCGTCTGTCTCATCTGAAATGAACGCGCAGTGTCCCCCGTGCGCCGGCGTCAGCAGGGTGATTTGAGGATTATCGCGAATCGTTGCGTTCTCAAATGCGGCGAACGGAACCACCGGATCATCCTGTGCCGCCACGATCAACGTGGGCCGCCGGATGGCGCTCAGGAATTGCGCGGCGCTTGATTTCAAATAGTAGTCGGCCGCGTCCCTGAACCCGCAATAGCGAGCGGTAAATCGATCGTCAAACTCCCGCACGGTGCGGATCGCGCGCAGTCCGTTCAGCGCATACTGCTTCGGGAAGAGCGTGGACTTGTGTCGCATGCGGCGCTTCAGACGGCGAACGAAGTGCCACTCGTAAAGAAAGTTTGCCGGCTCCTCCAGGCGCGCCGCGCAAGAAGCCAGGTCCATGGAAGGCGCGATGGCGACAAATCCACGCAGGGCCGCGGGCGCGGAATCGCCAAATTCGCCCGCCATTTTTAGAACGAGATTGCCGCCCATCGAGAATCCCGCAGCGAAAACAGCCGTTAATACGTCCCGCCCGACTAACTCCAGCAAAACGGCGCGAATATCGCCGCTGAGTCCAGAATGATACAGAGTCTCCGTGAGATGCTCGGTATCGCCGCAATTGCGCTGGTTGAGACGAACCACGTTAAAGCCCGCGAGCCACGCTTTTTCAGCCGTGCCGAGTATGTATCCCGATTCACTCGATCCCTCGAGACCATGCAGCAGCACGAGCGTCGGATGTACATGTAGGTTTTGCTGCCAGTGGCATTCGCCGCGCACCTTGCTTCCCGCCTCCACTTCAAACTGCCGCGTTACACTTGCAGGCAACCGCGGAAATTTTCGCTGCCAAAAAGTGGAGGCGAGGGTCATCAGATGGCCGTTGCGAAGTCGCCGGTGTGGCTGGAACTTTTTCATCACTTCTATGTTAGGCAGTTCAACCAGTTCACGCAATTGCAGGGGCCGAACGGGGATATTTGAAAAAGACGGCGCGGATGAGCAGGCACCCGATTTTGATATACACTACCGCCAGTTCAGAACGCCTGGCGGTGGAGAGCGAAACCGATGAACGGCTCGCGGCTCGTGAAAATTGCAGTCCTGTGCGTCGCGCTCAACCTATTTTGCATGCTGTACTTTGCCCGCAATAACCCGGCCGCACGAATTATATCCTCGCCTTTCCATGCCGTTGTACAGGCTGCTGCCCCTGCCGCGAATGCGCAATCCCACGTGACCGCTATCGCAGTTTCGGGTTCTCAGTCCATTGGAACATTCCACGCGACCGCTTACCAAAGGACCTGGGGAACAATCAGCGGTATCGTCGCTCGGGGTGAGAGTGTCCACTGGCTCACATCCTTGCCGCATGACGCCGACGGCAACTATAAATACACAGCGGAATTCGAATTGATCGCGCCCGTGCAAGCCAACAAAAACTCTGTAATCGTAATCGAGGCGGAAAACCGCGGTTCTCCGGTGTTTCTCGCGGCCACTCATGAGCTTTCTGCTGGCGGCCCTCCTTCAACTGTGGCCTATCCGCAGGGGTTCGGAAACGGCTTCCTTTTCGATCACGATACTTCCTACGCGCGCGTGCAGTGGCAATCCGGCATTGCGGCGGGCGTTCCCGAAAACGCGCAGGGTGTCAGCGAAGTGATCGTGCGCGATTTTGGGCGCTTACTGGCTGGCAGAACAAAAGTCTCCGCCGCGCCGAACTTCGATCCTGGCGCCTACCGCACGCTTATCCTTGCGGGTATCAGCCAGAGCGGCTTTTACATAAACACATTTCTCGCGGAGGGATTCAACGCCGATCCTGCCACGGGCCGAGGCGTATTCGATGGCGCGATTGCTGTGGACGGCACAGGCAACTGGCTCGCTCTGAACCAGTTTGCCAAGGAAAACGACTCGCCCGAGTTCCCTTATCTCGTTCCCAATGGAAAGCCTCTCGCTCCTTCCGAGCTTCTCCGGCGGCCTCAAAGCGATCCGTATTACGTCGACATCGCCAATTACACCGATTTCTATCGCCTGCGCGCAAGCCTCACCGATGGAGACCTCAGCCGGCCCGCGAAGATGCGCCGATACGATTGGCCCAGTCCGCACGCTCGCATTCCAGGCGGCCACGCCACAGCCGCGCGTCTCGGCAAATGCAACAACGGCGAACCCACGGACGTGAATCCCATTTCTTATGCGCCATACTTGCGGGCCGTCACTCTTGAGCTCGAGCGCACACTCGGCGTGCCCTCTGCAAAGGACGCTTCGCCCCTGCCTGCGTCCACGCTCTTCCAACTTGGTCCCGCTCCTGCCAGCACGGCCAACTTTAATCCGCTCCCAGGCACGGAAATGCACGTGCCCACTACAGGGAAGGACGACCAGCCTGTCGGCGGCGTCCGCTTTCCCGAGGTTGAGCACCCCGTGGGGCGTCCGGTGCCGGTTTCCCTGTCTCCCGTTCTCACCACATCCATTGGCGAAACCTGCGGAAATATGGGAGGCTGGCAGCCCTTTACGCCGGACGAACTCGCGCAACGCTACGGTGACCAATCGAAATACGTGAAACTCTATGGCGATTCGGTCGACAAGCTCATTGCGGCCGGCTATCTACTCGCAGCGGATCGCGCGGAGATGCTGAAAACGGCCGCTTCCCTTTACACAGCCCAATAGCTGCCTGGCAAGCGCGGCGCTTCCCCGCCGATACTTCCAGGAGATGACCGCTGCTTGCGTTGCATCCGCGAACCGCCTAAAATTAAATTTCATTCATGAGTTGCTTCCGCTACATAAAAAACTGATCGAGCCCGGCGATTACGGCTGGGCTTTTGTGTTTATGCGCCTCGGGGAAGGCGCTTCAGTCCCCCGAGTGCCACGGGAGAATCGATGATTGATGGACCCATCTCGGAGGGCTTGACCTTCGACGACGTATTGCTTCTGCCCGGAAAGTCTTCGGTGCTTCCCGCGCAAGCCGACACGCGCACCTGCGTCTCCCGCACGATCTCATTAAATATTCCCATCGTAGCCGCCGCCATGGACACCGTCACCGATTCGCGTCTCGCGATTGCGATTTCGCGGCAAGGCGGCATTGGTTTCATTCATCGCAACATGACGATTGAACGCCAAGCCGAGGAAGTCGACCGCGTGAAGCGCTCCGAGAGTGGAATGATCGTCGATCCGGTCACCATCGCTCCCGAAATGACGGTGCGGCAAGCTCTCGAAATGATGAACAAATACAAAGTTTCGGGCGTGCCCGTCACTCGCGGGCCGCGCCTCGTGGGCATTCTCACGAATCGCGATTTGCGGTTCGAGCGCAATCTCGACCAGCGCGTCAGCGATGTGATGACCAAGGACAATCTGATCACCGTCTCGGTAGGAACCACGCTCGAAGAAGCAGAGAAAATGCTCCAGCAGCACCGCATCGAAAAACTTCTCGTGGTCGACAAGGATTACAATCTCAAAGGCCTGATCACCGTAAAAGACATCCAAAAGAAGATCGAGTTTCCCAACGCCACAAAAGACGAGCACGGCCGTCTGCGCGTGGGCGCCGCTATCGGCGCCACAGGCGATTTTCTCGAGCGCGCTCAGGAGCTGGCTCGGGAAAAAGTGGACGCCATCGCCATTGACACCGCGCACGGCCATACCAGCCGGGTGATGGAGGCAATCCGCGAAGTAAAGCGAAAGCTGCCCGAGTTGCAGCTTCTTGCGGGCAACGTCGCGACCGCCGAAGGCGCTCGGGATCTTATCGCGCTCGGCATCGATGGTTTGAAAGTCGGCATCGGGCCGGGATCGATTTGCACCACGCGCGTGGTTACCGGCGCCGGCGTTCCGCAAATCACCGCCATTCTGGAAGCGGCGCGCGCGGCACAGGGAACGGGCGTGCCCGTGATCGCCGACGGTGGAATCAAATTTTCGGGCGATATCACCAAGGCGATTGCCGCTGGCGCGCAGGCGGTTATGATTGGCGGCCTTTTCGCGGGCACCGAGGAGTCGCCCGGCGAAACGATTCTCTATCAGGGCCGCACGTTCAAATCCTATCGCGGCATGGGCTCGCTCGGAGCCATGGAAGCCGGCTCGGCGGACCGCTATGCTCAAGAGGGCGCAGAGCGAGGAAAAACGGTTCCCGAAGGTATCGAAGGGCAGGTACCCTATAAGGGACCTCTTGCTGGCCTCGTCGAGCAACTCGTCGGCGGCCTTCGAAGCGGCATGGGATATTGCGGCGCCGCCACTCTGAAAGAACTTCAAGAGCGCAGCAAATTTATCCGCATCTCCCAGGCGGGACTGCGCGAAAGCCACGTCCACGACGTGATCATCACCCGCGAAGCGCCAAATTACCGACTGGAATAATTGGGATTCACGGCGACACGCAGTTCCCTGCAAGGTAACAACATTCCGGCCGGACCGCGTCCATCGGGATGGGTCGGGCGCTTGTGGCCCGCGCTGGCTTGGGCCGTCGTCATTTCGCTTTTTTCAACGAGAGCGTTCACATCGGACAACACGGCGTCGATCTTCATTCCGATCCTGCATTGGCTCCTGCCAAAAGCTTCTTTCACCGTTCTGTTCAGGATTCATCACTACATTCGCAAGTGCGGTCACTTCACCGAATATTTCATCCTCAGCCTTCTGATACTCCGCGCCATTCGTGGAGGCCGCCACACCACGCGCCTTGCCTGGGCGCTTGCTGCCATCGGGATTGTCGCTGCTTATGCTGCGCTCGACGAATTCCACCAGTCGTTTGTTCCCGGTAGAACACCCGCAGTAATGGATGTGTTGATCGATGCCAGCGGCGGTGCCGCCGCGCAGGCCATCGCCGCTTTGGTCCTTCTATGGGGGCACGTTCGCGCGCGCCGGAACAAGGCGTGACGGCCCAAGTCATCTTCAGAACAATATTCGTGCAAAAAAAATGGCCCGCCTGACTTGCAACCAGACGGGCCTTTCAGATTTCAGTTGGTAGCGGCTTCTACGATTTTGCCGTGGCTTCCTTTTCTTTCTCCTCCGTCGTTTCCTCGGGAGCTGCCTTCCTCGGCCTCTTTTCTTTCTTCTTCAACTCCGAGCCGATGAATTCAAGGATTGCCAGTTCGGCGCCGTCGCCGATGCGCCAGCCAGTGCGAATAATGCGCGTGTAGCCGCCGGGACGGTCGGCGAACCTGGGAGCGAGATCGGCGAAAAGCTTCTTCGTGGCGCCGGTGGTCATCAGAAACGCAGCTGCCTGCCGCCGCGAATGCAAGGAATCGCGCTTGCCGAGCGTGATCATGCGCTCAGCCAGCGGGCGAGCCGCTTTCGCGCGAAGCACCGTTGTCTGAATGCGCTCTTTTTCGATAAGGTTCGTCACCAGATTGCGCAGAACTGCGCGCCGGTGAGCCGGTTGCTTTCCGAGTTTAAAGCCCGAGTTAAGGTGTCTCATGTTGGTTTTCCGGCTAGAGCGCCGTGGTTTCCTCGGAAGAAACGATCGGCGAGGTCTGGCTCGGCAGCGGCGGCCAGATGATGCGGCCGTGCTCGTCGAATTTCATCCCGAGGCTCAAGCCCATCTTGTGCAGGATGTCCTTGATCTCGTTTAGCGACTTGCGCCCGAAGTTTTTCGTCTTGAGCATTTCCGATTCGGTCTTCTGCACCAGTTCGCGCAGGTTCTGGATGTTCGCATTCTTCAGGCAGTTGTAAGAACGCACCGAAAGCTCCAGTTCCTCCACGGAACGGTCCAGATATTCGAGACGCGGGTCGGCATAATTCTCCACCACTTCTTCGGGGAGATCCGGCGTTTCCTCGAAGTTGATGAAGATGCTCATGTGATCTTTCACCAGCTTGGAAGCAAGGCCGATCGCATCCTGCGGCGTGATGGCGGCGTTCGTCCAGACTTCCAGCGTCAGCTTTTCGTAGTCGGTCATCTGCCCCAATCGGGCGGCTTCCACCGCATAGTTCACCTTGCGCACCGGCGAATGAACGGAATCGATGGGGATATAACCGATAGGCAAATCCTCGTCGAAGTTGCGGTCGGCGGCCACGTAACCGCGGCCGTTCTTGACCCGCAATTCGAGTTCGAGCTTCCCGCCTTCGCTCACTGTGGCGATGTAAACGTTTTTATCCAACACGGCAATGTCGCCGTCTTCTTCAATCTTAGCGGACGTCACCGGACCCGGCACATCCACGTTCACCGTGATCGTTTTTGGCTGGTCCGTGTTCAGCTTCAGCGGAACCTGTTTCAGGTTTAGGATGATATCCGTGGCGTCTTCGACCACACCCGGAATCGGAGAAAATTCGTGCAGCACTCCTTCGATCTTCACTGCCGTGATGGCTGCCCCTTCGATCGAACTCAGCAAAGCGCGGCGCAAAGCGTTTCCAACCGTCGTTCCCCAGCCGCGTTCGAATGGCTGCGCCGAAAACTTTCCGTATTTATCGGTAAGTGTCTCCGGTTCAGCCGCCAGCCGCTTCGGTTTCTGAAAACCCTTCCACATATTCGTACCCTCCCGGCCCGCGCGTAGCGAGCCTCTTTCAAAATCCTAGACGTGTTCGAATGAGAACGGTGGCCACTATTTGGAATACAACTCGACGATCAGCTGCTCGTTCATTGGAGGCGTTTGCACGTCCTCGCGGCGCGGCAGAGCCACCACGCGCGCCTTGAAGTTCAGCCTGTCGATATCGAGCCACGGAGCCACGCCCTGGCTTTGCGACAGGTTGCGCGATTCGAGAACCATGGCGTTTTCATGCATGTTCTGCTTCAGCGCCACATCATCGCCTACCTGCACCAGATAGCTCGGTATGTTAACCTTGCGGCTTTTCACGTCCACGTGTCCGTGCAACACAAGCTGCCGCGCCTGGGCGCGCGAGCTCGCCAGCCCCATGCGGTAGACCACATTATCGAGCCGCCGCTCCAAAGTCACCACGAGGTTCGATCCCGTGGGACCTTTTGCGCGCACCGCTTTTTCAAAGTAGCCCCGGAACTGCCGCTCAAGCAGCCCGTACGTGCGCTTCACCTTTTGCTTTTCGCGCAACTGCACGCCGTAACCCACCATCTTCGCGCGGCGCGCCTGGCCGTGCTGGCCCGGAACGAAGTTTCGCTTCTCAATGGCGCATTTTTCCGTATAGCAACGCAACCCTTTCAGGAAGAGCTTCATGCCTTCCCGCCGGCACAACCGGCAAACCGCTTCACGATGTCTTGCCAAGTGCTTCTCTCCTTTGCAGCAACTGCCAAACGCTTTTTAAAATCAGACTCGCCGTCGCTTCGGTGGGCGGCAGCCATTGTGCGGCACCGGCGTCACGTCCTTGATGGCGTTGATGTGCAACCCCGAAGAAGCAAGCGCTCGAACGGCGGATTCACGCCCCGCTCCCGGTCCCTTCACTCGCACTTCCACCGACTTCATGCCGTACTGATCTCGTGCCACGCCCGCGGCCGTCACGGCCGCTTGCTGCGCCGCATAGGGAGTGCCCTTGCGCGATCCCTTGAACCCCACCGAGCCGGCTGACGACCAGCTCACCGCTCGTCCATCGGGATCGGTGAGGGTCACGATTGTATTGTTAAACGTCGCCTGGATGCACACGATGCCGTGCGGCACCACACGCTTCTCGCGCTTCTTGCGAAACTCCTTCTTTCGCTTTGACGTCTTCGCCGGTGCTGCCGCTGCGGCCGCTGCATCCTTCGGTTCTTTTGCCACGCTGATTCTTCTCCTATACCGCGCGTCTGCGCCCGTTCAAACACCCACTCAGGCGCCCGCTATCCACTTACGTGCATTTACTTCCGCGCCGCCACTTTTTTCTTCGCAGCTACAGCGCCCTTCCGCGGGCCCTTCCGGGTGCGGGCATTGGTGTGTGTCCTCTGGCCGCGTACTGGCAGATTCCTGCGATGCCGGAGGCCGCGATAGCACTGAATTTCAATCAGCCGGCGAACGTTCATCTGCATTTCTTTGCGAAGGTCGCCTTCCACTCGCCCTTCGGCCTCGATCGCCGCGCGCAACCGCGTCGTTTCTTCTTCGGTAAGATCCTTGATCTTCTTCGTCGGATCGACGTCGGCCTTCGCGGCCAACGAACGCGCGCGCTGCTGCCCGATTCCATAAATTGACGTCAAGCCGATCCACAGCCTCTTATTCGGAGGTAAATCCACGCCTGCGATACGTGCCATTCCGCTTCCCCCTTAACCCTGGCGCTGCCGGTGCTTCGGGTTCGTGCAAATCACGCGCACAACCCCGCGCCGATGTACGATCTTGCACTTCATGCAAATCTTCTTTACCGATGCCCGAACCTTCATTCCGCTCCACCCTTCTCCGCCATTCCTTCCCGCAAACTACTTGTAGCGATAAACGATTCGCCCGCGTGTCAGGTCGTAGGGCGAAAGCTCCACGGCGACCCGGTCGCCGGGAAGAATGCGGATAAAATTCTTTCTCATCTTTCCTGAAATGTGCGCCAGCACTTGGTGCTTATTCTCTAGCTGCACGCGAAACATCGCGTTCGGAAGGGGCTCGATCACCGTCGCCATCACTTCGATAGCGTCTTCTTTCCCGCTTCCCTCGCCAGGCTTCTTCTTTTCCGGTTCCGGACGTCTCGCCATGCGCTCCTGTCTAAACTCCGGTCACTGCACTCTGCTTACTGCAATCTCTCGAAATATTTACCAGCAAGCCCCGGTCGCTTCGCGCGGCCTAGTCAATATCCACGGCCCATTCGCCGTAACCGCCACGGTGTGCTCGAAATGGGCGGAATCGCTGCCATCCGCGGTCACCGCCGTCCAATCGTCGCTCAGAACCTTCACCGCCGGTCCGCCGACGTTCACCATCGGCTCGATCGCGAGAACCATTCCCTCTTGCAGCCGCGGGCCTTGGCCCGCCTTGCCGTAGTTAGGAACTTGCGGTTCCTCGTGCATGCGGGTGCCGATTCCGTGTCCTACAAACTCCCGAACCACCGAAAACCCGTTCCTTTCCACCCACTCCTGCACGGCTGACGATACGTCGCCAAGCCGCTTGCCTACCCGAACCCTCTCAATGGCCCGGTCGAGCGATTCGCGCGTCACCCGCAAAAGCTTTTCTCGTTCCGGCGAAATCTTCCCCACAGCCAGAGTGAGCGCGGCATCCCCAAAATAGCCGTCCAGCTCCACGCCAAAATCCATCGAGAGAATATCCCCGTCGCGCAGCCTTCGCGATCCCGACGGAATTCCATGCACCACT
>Ga0182024_10014584_pt1 | contig 15181 bp, 19 predicted proteins | sample P32metaG_FD_120480 | JGI IMG/M metagenome (GOLD analysis project Ga0182024, IMG submission 120480) | Permafrost microbial communities from Stordalen Mire, Sweden - P3-2 metaG (Illumina Assembly) | ecosystem: Environmental > Terrestrial > Soil > Wetlands > Permafrost | place: Sweden: Stordalen... | reverse complement strand
GGCCTGACGAAAGGTCAGCCAACGCTGGACCGCAAAACCGCGCCGCACGACGGCATCCCACAGAATGAGCACGTTCACGCCCGAATAGGCCCGGTCGGTCGCCGCATTGCGCGGCAGGCCAAGCGGCGCGCTGACACTGGCGGTCCCCCAGGGCTGCACCCAGGGCACGCGGCCCGCTTCCAGCTCGGCGACGATCTTGTCGGTGATTTCGGAATAAAGGCTCGTCCGGTCGAAACCGGAACGGGCATGAGCGGCGTATCTGGACATCGCGAGTCTCCGCGACGGGCAGCCGAGAGACTCTCTCTCAGCTTCCAACCCGTCGCAGAGCGCGGGATCATTCCTCTCACTCGGCATGCGCGCCTTGCGCGCATCTCGTTAAGGGCGAGATTTTTCGACAAATAGCGTCAGGAACGGAAGCCCGTCTGGGGCGAGATCACATATGTGGGCTAGGGTCGCTAGGAAAGCTGGCTGTAGGGCGGGAAAATCGGTCATAGCGGCTCCGGGTGTCTTCCCATTGTCGTATATTTCCAGCATAATGGAAATATGAAAATCACAGCTGCCGTCGACTCTCTTTCTGCCCTGGCCCATGAGGGCCGTCTTGCCGTGTTTAAAATGCTGGTGAAGGCGGGCCCAGAAGGTATTGCCGCCGGCGAGATCGCTCGCAAACTGGATGTGCCTCCGAATAGCCTTTCTGCCAATCTCAATATTCTTAGCCATTCCGGCTTGGTGGAATCGCGCCGAGATGGGCGGTCCATCATCTACAGCGCGCGATACGACCAGATGACAAAGCTGCTCAGCTATCTCCTAGAGGAGTGCTGCAATGGCGCCCCGGAGATATGCGCACCCCTGACCAAAGTCATCAATCGCGCCGCCTGCTGTCCTTGAGGGAAATCATGCCGGAAGACCGAAAGTACAATGTACTGTTCCTTTGCACCGGCAATTCGGCCCGCTCCATCATCGCAGAAGCGATCATGAACCGGATTGGTGCAGACCGCTTCCAGGCTTATTCGGCAGGTTCGCATCCTAATGGGGCTGTCAATCCCCACGCCTTGGCGCTCTTGAAGAAGTTGGATTATCCGACGGAAGGACTTCGTTCGAAGCCGTGGGACGAGTTTTCGGGACCGGGCAAGCCGCCCTTGGATTTCGTGATCACGGTCTGTGACAACGCTGCTGGCGAAGTCTGTCCGATCTGGCCTGGACAGCCGATGACAGCCCATTGGGGTATGCCCGACCCCGCTGCGGTAAAGGGAACCGATGTTGAGGTCGCATTGGCCTTTGCCGACACCTACCGGATGCTTAACAATCGCATCAGCGCCTTTTCTAATCTGAAAATGTCTGGCTTGGATCGCCTCTCGCTCCAGAAGCAGGTCGCCGACATTGCCAAGCCCGAACAGAGTATTTGAGCCGTGCCTGATCCCAGCCTGGAGCCGCCGCTACAGTCTTTTAATCTGCCGCGCCGCCTGGCTGCCGAGGCACTCGGTACGGCACTCCTGCTCGCCATTGTGATCGGTTCAGGCATCATGGGCGAAAGTCTGGCGGGCGGAAATATCGCCATCGCGTTGTTGGGCAACACAATCGCCACCGGCGCCGGCCTGGTGGTGTTGATTACAATCTTCGGGCCTCTTTCAGGGGCGCATTTCAACCCTGCAGTGACGCTGATGTTCGCCATCCGCCGCGAACTCGCATGGGCCGATGCGGCCGCCTATGTCCTGGTTCAAATCATCGGAGCGGTGCTTGGCGCCTGGCTGGCACATGCCATGTTTGCCGAACCGCTACTGCAGGTCTCGGCCAAGCTGCGCTCCGGTTGGTCTCAAGGCTTATCGGAAGCAGTAGCAACTTTTGGTCTTATCGGTACCATTCTAGGATCTCTGCGATTTCGCAGAGAAGCGACTCCGTTCATGGTGGGGCTCTACATCACGGCCGCCTATTGGTTTACGGCTTCAACCTCGTTTGCGAACCCGGCCGTTACCATCGCGCGGAGTCTCTCCAACACCTTCGCGGGCATCGCTCCGACATCGGCGCCGCTTTTTATTGCTTGCCAGCTTGCGGGCACCGCAGTTTCAGCCTGGACGTTTGGCTGGCTTCTAAAGGGCCGATAGATATGAGCGACGACTTTCCAATTACCATCTACCATAATCCTACCTGCGGTACATCGCGCAACACGCTCGCGATTAGCGTTCCCAGAATAAATACTCAAAGAGACGGCAGTGTCGGGGATTGGGAAGTCCTGGACCAACCAACTTTGTCGTGGTCGCCCTGGTCATTACCCCAAGTCCAATATAATCCCAAATAGGCGTAGGTTTCAGGTTGACCGGCAAAACTTTGCCCAAGGCTGAAGAGCAGCTGGAATGCGGGTTTGCTAAAATAATAATAGCCGCCAAAATCGAACATCGTCGCCGCATGAGTTTGCGGCGTAGCTAAACCCTCGGGGCCGTGATAGAAAATCTCTCCACCGAGCGTCCAGTCGTCACCTATATCACGTTGCAGCAACCAACCAGCGTACGGGAAATTTTTGTAGTCCACTTGGGGAACGACTTCATAACCGCCGCCTCCATAGGTCGTCCATGGACCAAAATCTTTTTGGATCCAAATCGGTAATTTGTACCAGGTCTTCCCCACGCCTAGTCCACGGGAGTAGCTGCCGGTGGGCAATTCGATCATGGGGAACGTGCCGACTTCCGGCATGTCATCCGCCTGATCGATGAAACGATACTTTACGCCCAATTCGGTATCGAGTAGGCCGTAAGCGGCCGGTCCCTCTCCGGCCGGCGCATAGGCCGCTTTGTTCGACGGCACGATAGCACCAAAGCCTACTACCGCGTGCAGTTGCGTGTTCGGCAACGCGCCCCAGTTGAATTCAAAAGAAGGCCCAATTGGGTCAGTTTCGACTGGTGTGCCGTCGCTACCTGAGAAGACATAGAACTCATAATGCCCGAGATCTACGGGCTCAGGGTCATCGGTCTGAAACGGTGGTCCCGCGAATGCTGGCTGTGAGATAGAAACCGCGATAAACAGCGCAAGACACGCCAGCGTACGGCTACAATAAAGGTTCATTATACTCTCTCACCCGTTAGGCTGACGAAGCAGTCATCCTCTCAATTGATAAAGCGTCTTTATTTGCCTTGAAGGAGATCCATGAACGGCGGAAATGTCAGCAACAGTCCCGCAGCGAACAGAGCGAAAGAAGCGACGTTGACAGTGGTCAGATTTACACTGCGCCGGGCCCAGAGACGCGACAGCGCGAACCATACCCCCAGCCAGACGATGATCGCGAGGTCAGTGACGCCTGAGAGAGGACCGGTAGGTTTCCAAAAGTTCAATGCTTGAGCGATGTGTGGGGAGGCGTCACCAGCGAGAGCCAGGACGCCCAATGCGAAGCATCCTAATGCCGCCGCCAGAACCGCCGCTGCACCGGAACCGTTGGAAAGTGGGCCCTGTATGGGACTACTCATGAGTCTCTCCCTTCATGAGTATGATCTCGGCGCCGCCGCGGACCGGCGCATATTTGTTGAGCATCGCGCCGAACCCGGCTGCCACCGCTGTTGAGACAAGCGCCAGAAATGCCATAGCAAGTACGGTGTTGCGCAGGTTACGGAAATTTGCCAACTGCGCGCCATACCGGATAAAAATGAACGCCACGGCGGTTAACGTAATCGGTGAAAACCAGGCAATGTGCTCTTTCCATTCCATACCCAAGCTATGCCAACCGATCGTCGTCGGGTTTGCCATGAGCAGGCGCTGGGGATACCCGCTTAGGTCAACGGTTCCCGCTGGTGGGATCGCGCGATACCACGGATATACAAGATAGGCGCCTGCCAGGACGGCAGCCCATGCCAAAAGCGCCAGCACGATAAGATAAGCGTTCGCGTATCGGCGTTCCCGAACACCCCACTGATGCCCAGCGAAGGCCGACGAATACAGGCCGACTAGCGCTCCTGAAAACCCCAACAGAAGGAGGGCGCCGAACCCCATGCCGTGAAGGACAGTTACCGCATCGCGGGCAGTAATCTCCATGCCTATCTTCCCTTCAGGGCAACTGTGTGCCCCAATCGCGGCCACCGATCAGGTCGCCGACGTGTTCTGCCCGTCCGAATGGCAGCAATCCACAAGGGAAAAATGGCGGGTCCCAGAATTCGTCCGATGGGGTCGCCGTTGTGAAAAATGCATTCGGTGGTTCGCTCTAAGGCCGTGAAATTAAACCAAATCGGGTGTCGATGAGTGTGAAGAAGTGTCAAGAGCGACTTATTCGACAAAATCCTCTCATGAAGCGATAGAGTCTTCCTTTGATGATCTAGGCGTGACGAGACGTTTGTATGAAAAATGGCTCCATCCTCATTGTTGATGATGATCGCGAACTTGGAGAAATGCTTTCTGAGTATCTGAACAAATCAGATTTCCAAGTAACCACCGCGATCGATGGCCTGCTCGCAGCAGATCTCATCGTCAAACGGCGTTTCGATCTCATCATACTGGACGTGATGTTGCCGTCGTTGAGCGGTTTCGATGTTCTGAAGCGCATAAGAGAACGCCTCACCGTGCCGGTTATCATGCTCACCGCACGGGGCGAGGATGCGGATTGCGTTTTGGGATTGGAACTCGGCGCGGATGATTACTTATCAAAGCCATTCAGCCTTCAGCAGCTAACGGCCCGCGTCCGGGCTGTATTACGGCGCACAGCCCGGCCTTCTGAAGCACCTGAGCAGTCTCGAAGCGTGGGGCCGCTCACATTATTTCCAGCTACACTCATGGTTCAACTGGGCGGTAGAAAGTTGGTTCTCACTGGAACGGAATATCGTTTGCTTGAAACGCTGCTGACGCCGATCGCACAAACGCAGAGCCGTGAATATCTCACCGAGCATGTTCTAGGACGGTCCTTGTCCGCATATGACCGAAGTATTGATACGCATATTAGCAATTTGCGAAAAAAGCTTTACGCCGACGAAGGCTCATCGATCGAAATCCGCAACATCCGAGGCACAGGATACGTGTTAGTATACAACACGGAGGTGCAGGCTTGAGATCGCTATTTTCCCGCATCTTCTTATCGGTTTGGATTGTTCTCGCTGTCGTTATGGCAAGCTCCGTCGGTGTAACTACTGCCGTCACTTGGCACAGGATTACCACCCTCAGCAAAATCAATTCCCGCGAACTCACGCGGGAGGCGGCCGTCGCCCTGCGACAAGGAGGCGAGAATGGACTCACCACCTGGTTGAAGCGGGTTCGAGACAGCTACTCCGGGGTCGATATCTATATCATCACGCCAGCCGGACATGACCTGCTACAGCGCGCAATACCCGGCCGTCTGCAGCAGTGGCTCTCGCTTGTCGAGCGCGGCCAGCGCGTCATTGTTTCCGCGCAGGGCCCAATATCGCCAGAATTTCAGTTTGCGGCGACCCATCTGCTGGATAGTGCGGAATTATCGGGACCAGACGGGCGGCATTATGTTCTCGCGGTTGCCTGGTTTGGCTCTTCCCCGGTAGACGTCCTGGGATCATACGACGTCACGTTGCTTCTTCTGTTCCTGGCGCTGCTGATAAGTGCGGGCGTCAGCTGGGGCCTGGGCCGATACCTCAGCAATCCCATTCGCAAACTTCAGCTTAATGCGCGTGTCTTCGCGCAGGGAGACCTCGACGCGAAAGTCGATAGCAGCGTTTCTGCTCGCCGCGATGAGATCGGCGTTTTGGCTCGCGACTTAAACAATATGGCAGCACAGTTAAAGTCTCATATTTCTACGAAGGAAGTCCTGCTTCGCGATGTTTCTCACGAATTGAGGTCGCCTTTGGCGCGTATCCAAATCGCGCTTGGGCTTGCGGGGCTGGAGAAGTCGGATGTCGGTGCTCACCTTCGTCGCATAGAGCGCGACGTTGAACGTATGAATACTTTGATTGGAGAGATCCTTCAATTGACCCGGCTTACGAACGAGGCGCCTGTTTTGGCATTTGAACCGATCTCCTTAAACGAGCTTTTGGACGAAATAATGCAGGATGCAGCGCTGGAAGCGCAGTCCTGTGGCAAATCAATCCAATGCATGGGAGGTCGCAGCTATTGGATAGCTGGCAACCGCGAGTTATTGCGGCGCGCGATTGAAAACGTTCTTCGCAACGCCATTAAGTTTTCAGCTGAGGACAGTGAGGTGATCGTTTCGATAACTTGTGGCGGCAGCGACCTCATTATCTCCGTTCGTGACTATGGTCCGGGCATTCCAGACGCGGAAAGGGAGAGAATATTCGAACCCTTCCATCGCGTGTCCTCGGCTCGGGATCGCGATACTGGCGGGAGCGGCCTTGGTCTTGCAATTACTGCACGCGTTATGACGTTACATGGCGGACATGCGCGCGCTTTCAACGCGGATGGTGGCGGATTGTCCGTCGAACTTCAACTTCCAATCCTGAATGGCCATCTTGAGGACGCGTCGAATGCGCGGCCGAGGATTGCTCCGCCTGCAATAATGGCGGAAGGTATTTCAGGCGATGCGCGTGCGGTACCCGACGGAACGGCATGACGTCGATTGAGACCACAGTAGACCCGGCACAAAAGTCGATATCGGAGATCTTCAAGGTCTTGCTTCGGCTTGGTCTTACGTCCTTCGGGGGGCCGGTCGCGCATATTGGTTATTTCCGACAGGAAGCCGACGGCCCGGCCCTCAGGGCGACGCCAATGACTGGTTAGGGAGCAGATAGGCCGGAAAAGGGCGATTTTCCGCCGGATAGAGCGGCCCCAATCATATTTCAAAGGCTGTCTTTTTCGGGGATTCTGTAATATGAGTGGGGCATGAAGAGCCTCGAGCAATACCTGGACGCGCTGGTTTCGCGGGGACGCTACACCTTCTCCAAGGCGGAAGCGCAAAACGCCATCCAGGCGTCGCCGAAGGGGCTTATCGCGGCTGCTGAACGTCTCCGGAAAAAACGTCGGCTGCTTAGTCCCAAGCGCGGCTTTTATCTCATCCTGCGTCCCGAAGATCAGGCGATCGGAGCCCCTTCTCCTGAGCGCTGGATCGATCCTCTCATGCGTTACCTGCATGCGGACTATCGTATTTCACTGTTGCGGGCCGCGTCTTTTCATGGTTCGTCGCATCAGGCCGCGATGGTTTTTCAGGTGATAGCGCCAAAGCAGATAAAAGACATAGTCGTCGGACGGCATCGAATCCAATTCATCTATCAGGAACCCAGCGCCTTCGAACGAGCGAATCGATCCGAATGGCTGAGCCAATTGAAAAGTGACGCGGGGTTCGCAAAAATCGCGGGCCTGGAATTGACCTTGCTCGACACGGCCCGATATTTTCATAAAGCGGCCGGAATCAACGGCGCGGCACAGATCGTTCATGACCTCGGCGCGAAAGCGAATGTCCGCAAGCTCGCCGCCGCTGCGAAGGTATACGAAAACTCCGCTGTTCGCCGGCTGGGCTATCTTTTGGAACACTTTCAAATTCAGCGCCAAGCCGACGCCCTTGTGCCGTTTGCAAAAAAGGCTAAGTCGGTAAAATTGCTCGATCCCGCGTCGAAGTCTCTCTCATCGATAGCGTCCCGGTCGCATCCCGGTCTGTCAAACGCAAAATGGAAGCTCCTCATCAATGAAGCGGTGGAGATCGACACTTGATACCGTTGGCGAATATCCAGGAATGGAGCGCCAACGCGCCGTGGCCAGAAACCAGACAGATCGAACAGGACCTCATTATATGTCGAGCCCTGTGTGACCTGTTCAACGATCCATTCCTGATGGAACGGATCGCCTTTCGGGGCGGCACCGCCATCAACAAAATTCTGTTTGAGCGGCCGCTTCGCTATTCCGAGGACATTGACCTCGTGCAGGTCAAGGCCGAGCCGATCGGCCCGACGATCGACGCTATCCGCGCCGCTCTCTCATGGCTCGGCCGCTGCAAGGTCACGCGCGCGAAGCACTCGACGCACCTGCTGTTCAAATTTGAGGCTGAAGGCGCGTCGGGCACGGCCCTTAATCTGAAAGTCGAAATCAACACTGCAAAATCGCGTCCAATTGCGACCCCTCAGAAAACTGATGCATCCCATTGATTGCTCGTGTGAATCCGCTTCCTAGGTGAGGTCACGGTCGGACGCGAAACTCAACAGCGAAAAATCCTATCTTCCGCAACGAAATCAACGTGCTGGGAGACTTTAGGGACGGGTCAATATTGCGCGCGATTTTACAGCGATGAGTGCGGCCTGATAACAAGAAGGTACGCCCGACGTCCTCTTTGCGTTTTCTCCGCAATGCCGCCACGGACTTGGCGATCCTGGTGCTGGCGCGGGGGCCGGCGCATTCGGCGACCCCGAAGCCGTGCGCGCGATCAACCATGTGATCTCTGTTGCCATCGCGAAGGGAAAGTTCGCGGGCCTTGGCGGTGATCGGGATGTGGTAAGGCAGGCCCGCTTCATTCGCCAAGGCGTGCGTTTCATGACAACCCATTCGGATGTCGGATTTCTGATGACGGAAGCCTCCCGCCGCACGGCGGAACTGCGCAAGGCCCTGACGCAGGGCGGCGATAGAGGCGGCCTGCCGTTGGCGGCTGCGGCGCCGACTGTCTGATTGCAATTGCGTCGTACCGATTGCGCTTGACGGACCGGGAATTCCCCGATTGTATGACATCAAACAATCGCCGAAGAAAAGGTGTGCATGCCCTTCCGCGGCGAACAAGCCCAAGAATATTTCCGATCCATCCGAGGTTGAATTTCGATGTTGAAAGATGTGGAGGTCATTATGCATCGCCCCACACAAAGGCGGATGGGGCCGATCCTTCTGGGGCCTGGCGTGAGTCCAAAACAGGTCCTTGTATTCCTGTTCGTCACCAGCATCTGCGTATTCGTGAACGAGTTCGCGAGCGTGATTCAGCCGCTGATATTCGCGCTGCAGCTGCACATCGCACCGGGGCGGCAAGGCGTTCTGGCGGGAATGCTGGGCGCCACCCAGCAAACCGGCATGCTCATATTCATCATTGCCGCCGGGGCGCTGGCCGATATTTTCGGCCGCAAGGTCATGCTTTTGTATGTCTTGATCGGCTTTTTCCTATGTCTGGTCGCCTATCCCCTGATCCCGGCCGTTTGGGCGCTTTTTATCGTCCGGTTTGTGTGGGGCCTGTCGTTTACGGGTTTCTCGGCGGGCGCCGCCACTATTTCGATGGATATTCCAGACAATTGCGCCAGGGGAAAACTGAACAGCCTTGTGCTGGTGTCCAATCTTCTCGTGGCATCGCTTCTGGTTCTGCCGGCGGCGCGGCTGCCGGCCTTTTTCCGCGGCCATGGCCTTGATGCCCATGCGGCGCTTGCCTTCACCTTTGGATTTGCTGCCCTTATCGCATCGGTCGGGCTTCTGACGGTTATCTTCTTTTTTCACGAACAACGGAAAAAACCGCGATCGGCGGCTCCCGCGCTCCTGCTGTCGAAGTCAAAGGCCATATTTGCGAATGTCCGGGCGGTATTGGCCCATGCGCGCCAAGACAGGAGATTTGCCGTCATCCTCATGATCGGCAGCGTTGTTCGCACCGATGCCGTTATTGTCGGCGCCTTCCTGGGTCTATGGATCGTCAATGCGGGCCGTGTGGGCGGCATTGACGCCATCGAGGCGACAAAAATGGCGGGGCTGGTCGCTTCCATCCGATTTGTCGCCAAGGTCGCCGGCGCCCTGTTGTTCGGCGTTATCGCGGACAAGGTGAACCGGATGTGGCTGATGCTGGTGGCGCTGACCATGACAACGCTCGCCTTCGGGTGCTTCGGGCTCGTTTCGAACGCTTTTGGGATGGGAATGATCGCGGTGGCTGTCCTGATCGGTGTTGCGGAAAGCGCCGAGGGCGTGACGGTGCAATCCCTGATTGCCCAGGCGGCGCCCGAGCAATTGCGTGGATCATCCATGGGCGTGTTCACCTTCCTGGGAACAATCAGCCTCATGGCGGTAAACCTGGCGGGCGGCTATCTATTCGACAGGATGGGTTTTTCGTCGCCCATGCTGATGGAAGGCGCCCTGCATCTGGTAGTGCTTATAACAGCGATCGTCATTCTGCGCATGGGCACGGTTGGCGTGGCTGGAGTCCCGTCTTCGGCCAATATCGTGGTTGCGAAAACTGGTCGCTAGGTGCACATGCGTCCAGACGTGCGTTTTGGTTCATTAAATCACAAGATGGAGATGTCATGCCTATTACAGCCCTAGACCCCAAGGCCGCGCTCATTGTCGTCGATCTGCAGAAAGGCATCGTCGGTTCTGCTCCGACCGTGCATCCCGCGGCCGAAATCGTTCAGCGTGCCCGCCTGCTGGCCGCGGCATTCCGCCGTCACGGTCTCCCGGTCGTCCTGGTGAATGTCGCCGGCGGAGCGCCGGGCCGAAACGAGCAGCCGCTGCCTGTCGGTGGCGCGCGGCCGGCTGACTGGGCTGACCTTGTTCCAGAACTCAATCGCCAGCCTGAAGACCATACCGTAACCAAGCGGACATGGGGTGCCTTCACAAACACGGATCTCGCGGAATATCTCAGGACGCGCAGCGTGACACAGGTCGTTCTCGCCGGCATCGCTACCAGCATTGGCGTCGAATCGACGGCGCGTCAGGCGCATGAATTGGGATTGAATGTCGCCCTCAGCATCGATGCCATGACGGACCTGAATGCCGAGACGCATGCCATCAGCACCACGCGTGTTTTCCCCCGACTGGGCGAGACCGGCACGTCCGCTGAGATCATTGCGTTGCTGGACAAGCGTGCCTAGAAAGCGCTTGCATTCCGGCGCGTGGGGCGGCCTCTAAGCGTATGGGAGATCGTGGGATGTCCGATCTGGATGGCAGGCTGGCACTGGTGATCGGGGCAGCCGCCGGAATCGGCCTGGCGTCGGCGCGCGCGCTGGCAGACAAGGGCGCCGGCGTCATCCTTGCGGACAGGAATGGTGACGCCGCGGAGCAGGCTGCCAGTGGCCTGCGCGCTTCCGGCGCCGAGGCAGTCTCGTATGAGGCCGATGCTTCCTCGTTGCCGCAATTGCGCGGCCTGTTCGACTTCGTGGACAAGACGTATGGGAAACTCAATGTCCTATTCGCAAATGTCGGCATGAGAGGGCCGGACGGATTCGATGTTACGGAGGAACAATTCGATGAGATGTTCAACGTCAATCTGAAAAGTCATTTTTTCGCCGCCAATTACGCCATTCCGCTCCTGCGACGCTGCGCGCCGCAAGCGTCGATGATCTTCATGTCTTCGGCCGGTGGATTGCGGGTCGGCGACCGCTGCCCCCTCTACTCGATCAGCAAGGCGGGGGTCGTGATGATGGCGCGGGCCTTTGCGCGCCAATTGGGGCCCGAAGGCATTCGCGTCAACGCGCTATGTCCCGGTGCGATTGAAACGGCGTTTCCACGCTGGTCTGGCCTTGGCGAAGCGGAATACCAGGCTGCCGTCGATCGCGTGAGCCAGAATGTTCCGCTGGGACGAATTGGCCAGCCGCAGGATGTTGCCGGCGTGGTGACGTTCCTGGCGTCGGACCAGTCCCAGTATCTGACCGGATTATCGATACCGATTGATGGCGGGGAATTGGCCTGAAAAGTTTCTTGTGGTCTTTTAGGGAAGGAAATGAAATGAGCGCTGAAATACAGACATATCGTTTCGACGAGGCGGTTCCGCGCATTCGCGAAGGCAGTGTGCGGGGGCGGGGCATCAGCGGGAAGGATGGCGGACGCGTCCAGGCCTTGATGTACCCCTTTGACTTGCATGTTCCGGGGCTGAACTTCCGCTTCAGCTTTGACCGCGTCAGCGACGGTTTTTTCTCGCCGCGTCACCGGCGCAACTTCGATCAATTCCGCTATGTGCTGTCGGGAACGATCAATATCGGCAAGGGGACCACGCTCAAGGAAGGCCAGTGCGGGTATTTCCCGGAAGGTACCTATTATGGGCCGCAGCAACAGATGGGCGATGGCGAGGCGCTGGTGATGCAGTTTCCCGGCCCGTAGGCGGCGCATTTCATTGGGCAGTTGGAATTCAAGACCGGGGCCGCGAAGCTGCTGGCGGAAGGGGGAGTTTTTGAGAACGGCGTCTACCGGCGAACCATGGAAGATGGCCGTCAGGTCAACCAGGATGGATTTGAAGCGGTGTGGGAAGCCTGTGCTGGAAAACCGGTGAGCTATGAGGCACCGCGTTATGGCGAGCCTGTGATCATAAAGCCGGAAGGCTTTCGTTGGGTAGCCGATCCGAACCGGCCGGGCCTGGACATAAAACGGTTGGGAACTTTCAACGAATATTGCACCAGCCTGGCGCAATGGCGACTTAGCTCAAACACCGTCCTGCCAGGCGAAAAACTCGCAGCGCCGGAATTTCGTTTTGTCCTTCGGGGCGACGTGAAGTATGGCGGTAAGCAATTACCGGAACGCAGTGCCATCTGCATTCCCGATGGGATAGAGACGGAGCTTTTTGAAAGCCGGACCGGAGCAGAGATTTTGGTCGTTGACGTGCCGATGTATGTGGCATCGGTATGGAAGCATGCGCGTGAACGCGGTGCCATGCAGCCGTGACAGGGGCGGCAAAAGGGCAGCGACCAGGTTGACAGAATGGCGGTTTCCCAGCGAATTGTATGGCCAAAGACAGTCTGGCAGCAGACGAATGCCGGGGATGGTGCGCCAGAAGGAAATTCCGGTGCGCGTTCTTGCAAGGAAAGGCAGACAGCGCGCCTTGCCGCGGATCGGTCGGCGCCTTTGTTTGGGACATCGAGTATTTCAGGGAGCGCAGAGAGGGCGGCAGATATTCAAACTTTCCGCTTTGACGAAGCGAAGGGCCGCGGCGTTGATGGCGGGGCCAGTCCGGACTTGAAGGTCGTTCTGTATCCCATCGATACCGGCATTCCGGAGATCAATCTGCGATTTGGCTATGACCAGATCGGCGATGAATTTTTCACGCCGAGACATCGCCACAACTTCGACCAGTTTCGCTACGTCGTGTCAGGCGAGATGAATATCGCCAAGGGCGTTGACCTGCACGAGGGCGAGTGCGCCTATTTTCCGGAAGGGACTCACTATGGTCCATTTTTTTGGCTTTATCCCCGAATCGCTTTTCCCTGGATGGTGGCTATAAAACCATGCTCCAACATACCTTTCAAATCGGGTCCTAACCCATGAGCGAAAACGTCGCCGAAAGTTACCAGGCAGAGAGCAATCTTGCAGTCATGGCGGATATGTGACTCCACTGCTAGACCCTGATGCATAGTTTTTCATTCGGCAATGGTCGCTGAAGCCGTAAGCTTTGCTCACCGCCTGCAAGCCATTCGGCCTGCTCTGTAGGGTCCAAAATGATGACAGGGCTTGCTTTGTCATGAACGGGCCGTACCACGTCATTCGCATCCGTCGTCAAGAAAGCGAATAGCGTCCAGTCGCGCTCTTCTCTTTCCCGCCGCTTCTTACCGGGTTGTTCTACTAGCCGCGACCCGCGCCAGGCCTGCCAAACGCCCGCAAAATATGCGACCTCCACACCCGGAACGACAAACCACGTTGAATCTCTGACTGGTAAAGGGAGACCGCCACCAACCGTTTAGATGGGCATCGTGCGCTTACAATATTCCCGGCACTCGAGGATAGCGTCTTCATCATTGCCGGCCCCGATAACCATCGTGCCCTGTTTGAATGCCTCCAGCGGGCTGCGGGCATTAGACATATTGAGGGGCTTGATATTGTTGGCCTTGCAAGCTGCCAGAACGCTGAGGCGCGCCTTTTCCAAAACGGGATTCTGGGCCATTCGACTGGGGCCACCTTCATCACCACCTGCCCCCCGTGGCGGCTCATCTTCCGGAAATGCGGCAAGGCCAACATCGGACATTGTCGAGTCGCCTCCGCCCCATTCGGCGAATGCCACACCGGGCACCGCCAAGGTTTTCGCGGCGTTGGTCTGCGCCCAATGATCTTCAATCTTCAGACCCAGACAAATCTCGCCCTTCGGGTTGAGCGGCCAAACGTCCGCCACATGCAAGTACTTGTTGACGGTAATACCCCAAATGTGGGACGCGAAACTCTCGCTGCCGTTTCCACGCAATCCTTCGATGGGCAGCTGCGGCGTGTTGGGAACATTATGGAAAGGATAGCGCATGGATGCAACGACCATCTCGATCGCGCCGGGATCGCGCGCATGGCAAATGTCGATAGCCTGCACACCTGCCGCGAGTACTTGCGCTATCACCCAAGAGTTTGCCTCCACATAGGCCCTGTTCCGCCCGGTCACGGGCAGCGAAGCAAATACCATAGGTGTCCGATGACCGCTTTTGGTCGGACCGCCATCGGCCAGTCCCTGCATGAATTTTCGCAGATTGGACATGTCGAAGACGCCCTGCTCGCATTCATAATTGATAGCGTCCGCATAGGTCTTGGCCATCGCCTTGCCCGTCGCATAGGCGTCGTCAACGATACCCGAAGGGGCGTATGTGTCGTAAAAAATGGGACAACCTGCCTGCCAAAGCTCGATGCATTTGTTGAGGCGCTTGGGCTTGTAGTTCAAATCGACCATTGAGGTCTGTTTGCCATTTCCGGCAAAGTTTCGCACGATGGCGCCGCTTTTGCTATTCGATCCAAACTCAGAGGCAGATGGTTGATCCTGAGCCATCGCGGCCTTGGCAACTAAGCCGGCGCCCAAAGTCGCACCTGCGATAAGAAAGTCTCTTTTCTTCATTTCCATGTACAGAATTCCCTGAGGTTTTTTATGGCGATTTGCGTAATTGTTAAATCGACATTTCCCAGATGGCCGGTCGATCCGGCAACCGCGGTGGAAGAATAGAGCCTCCAGAGACGACTGGGAAGCACGAAAGCGCCATATTTCGCCCCGGGTCCATCTCGACCTACTCCCATTCCACGATTGCGCCGTCGGAAGCTGGTATCTTGGCCCGTTTAGCGGGTCACCAGCCGCAGTCCCGTCGGTTGGCATGTGCGGCGGTGCAGCATGGCTCAACATCGCGCCATTCGCCCTGGTCGAAGACAGTCGATCATCTCCAGAATGCGTCGGAATAGATCACGCGACACCGCGACCTCCGCCATTTGGAAGGTCATGTAGCGCCCGTGGAAGACAAGCTTCGCGCCGATCTTCACGAGCTTTTCTCGCACACTTGTGAGTGACCATTTCTCGATGCCGTCCGGCAGCGCCAGCGTCCGCAGGAAGTTTGCAAGATTGTACGCGAGCGCGTGGAGTTGCAGCCGGACGGCGTTGGCGGCGAACGAGCAGCACGACAGCCGT
>Ga0182024_10014583_pt1 | contig 15181 bp, 10 predicted proteins | sample P32metaG_FD_120480 | JGI IMG/M metagenome (GOLD analysis project Ga0182024, IMG submission 120480) | Permafrost microbial communities from Stordalen Mire, Sweden - P3-2 metaG (Illumina Assembly) | ecosystem: Environmental > Terrestrial > Soil > Wetlands > Permafrost | place: Sweden: Stordalen... | reverse complement strand
GGGTAGCTACGTGCGGCCCGGATAAACGCTGAAGGCATCTAAGCGTGAAACCCCCCGCAAGACCAGGTCTCCTTTTCGTAAGAATGAAGGCCCCCGGTAGACCACCGGGTCGATAGGCCGGGTGTGTAAGGCCAGCAATGGCCTCAGCTGACCGGTACTAACGGCCGAACGCTTCGCCGCATTGACCCCCCCCTCCCGCTACCGACAAGGTCAACGCAGAGACGCAACCACCGCTCACCCTTTTTGACATAACCGAAGCTTTCTCGGTGAGCATACCCGGATGGCCCCACCCGTTCCCATCCCGAACACGGCCGTTAAGCATCCGGGGCCGATGGTAGTCCTTCGCGGGCGAGAGTAGGTCATCGCCGGGAATTTGTGAACCCCCGTCAGCGAAAGCTGACGGGGGTTCCGCTTTGTATACGTCCTTGCGATTGGCGACCTTTCCGCATATCATCCAATCGGCGCTTGCTTTCGCCCAATGGAGAATCTTGTCGTGGCGCTTCGGCCGTATGTCGTCGCCTTCGGATTTTCTATGGGCTTGGCCGTTATCGCGGCCGTTGTGGCCGCCGATTCGCCTCCGACGGTCGATGCCAAACAACCCGCCCCGAAGCCGGCGACGCTTGAGGGGCAGAATGTGCCCTTGGCGACGGCCCTCGCCGACCTCGCCCATCAAACATCCGAATCCACTTCGGACCAGCTCGGCGACCCTGATCCCGTCGTTGATCTCGACCTTAAACAGGTCCCGTTTTGGCAAGCCCTCGACGCCATCGCTGAAAAGGCAAACGCCCGCGTCGATCTTCACGCGCGCGACGGCGTTGCCTTGGTCAAGCGGCCCGCCGGCTGGAAGCCGCCGCCGATCAGCCATGACGGCTTGTTTCGCACCTCACTATCGGCGGTCACCGCCAAACTCGATCTCGAAGCGGATGCGCGCACCTACACCGCCGCCGTGGAAGTCGCCTGGGAACCGCATCTGCTGCCGATCCTTCTGGAAACGCGCCCGCAATCTCTCGTCGCGCGCGACGACGGCGGCCTTCTCCCCGCGGTCGGCGCGGGCAGTTCCCTCGCCCCAGTGGACGGACGCATTTCCCTTCCCTTCGACGTGACGTTGCCGCCGTTGTCCCGTTCCGTCCGCAGTCTATCCGTTGTGGAAGGCCAACTATACGCGGTCGCTCCCACCAAGATGCTGACGTTCACGTTCGACTCCATCGAAGCGCTCGCCAAGGCCGCGCCCGGCGACCCCCGACTGAGCCACACCCGAGAAGAGGTCGTTTGCACGGTGAGCCGGGTCGTCGCCGCGGAGGACCGTTGGTCGGTGGAAATCACTCTTGATTATCCGGAAGGCAACGTGAAGCTCGACAGCTATCAATCCTGGGTCGTGAACAATGAGATGTACCTGGAGCACGCCGGGGAACGATTCGCCAGTTCCTCCTATCTGCTGGAAGAATCCACGCCGCGACGGGCCGTCCTCACTTACAACTTCAGCGATCCGGAAAAGATGAAACGCGGCTCGCGGGACTGGAAGCTCGTTTACCGGACGCCCGCGCTGGTCGTGAAGGTCCCTTTCACGTTCTCGTTCAAGGACGTGCCGTTGCCGTGACGCCGACTCCCGGCCCGGTTGATTCGCGTCCGCCGCTTCGCATAATGACTCCTCTTCCCGGCCGTCCGCCCGCCGGGAAGCGACCGGAGGTCGTTTGTGAACACCCAATGGCGAATCCGCTATGAGGCGGCCGTGGAAGCGGCCCGCCGGGCCGGCCAACTGGCCCATCGCTATTTCGACCAGACCCTCCAGGTCGAATGGAAACACGACCACAGCCCCGTCACCGTCGCCGACCGCGAGGCCGAACAACTCCTCCGCCAGACCCTTGGCCGGGCCTTTCCCGACGATGGCTTCCTCGGCGAAGAGTACGGCGATACCCCCGGTTCGTCCGGCTTCCGCTGGGTGCTCGACCCCATCGACGGCACGCGCAACTTCGTCCGCGGCATCCCCGTCTGGGCCACCCTCGTCGGCCTCGAATACCGTGGCGAACAGATCGCCGGCGTCGCCGAGGCGCCCGGCCTCCGCACGACCTGGCGCGCGCTGCGCGGCGACGGCGCCTACCACGGCGACCGCCGCGTCCGGGTGTCCGACGTTGCCGATCTTTCAAAGGCCATGTTGTTTTACTCCAGCCTGTCGTGGTTCCTCAAGGCGGGGCGCCGCGACGCCTTCCTCGACCTGACCCTCAAGACGGATCGGCAACGCGGCTTCGGCGACTTCTACGGCTTCGTTCTCGTGGCGGAGGGGGCCGGCGAAGTCATGGTGGAACACGGCGTTCATGCGTGGGACGTGGCCGCGCTCAAGCCGATCGTCGAGGAGGCCGGCGGCCGGCTCACCGACTGGGACGACGGCGGCGACATCACCCGGCCCGACGTGATCGCCAGCAACGGGAAACTGCACGCCGAAGTCCTGGCGATCCTGGCCGCGAAGAAGTGAGCACATGACAATTCCAAAGAGCATTGAATGGGTCGGAGATGCGGACGGCTTCCTGCGCCTGATTGACCAGACGCAGTTGCCGTGTACGCTGGCCTACCGCGATTGCCACTCCGTCGAGGATGTTTGGGAGGCGATTAAGAGCTTACGCGTCCGTGGGGCGCCGGCCATTGGCATCGCGGCCGCCTACGGCGTCGTTATCGGCGTGCGGGGCGGCCGCCGGTTGGGCGATGTCGCCGACTACCTTCGCACTAGCCGGCCTACGGCCGTCAACCTCTTCTGGGCGCTGGACCGTATGGAGCGGGCCGGCCGGAACTTGCTCGACGAGGCGCGGGCCATCCACGAAGAAGACCGCCGGATGTGCCACGCCATCGGCCGCGCCGGCGCCGCGTTGATCGGAGAAGGCGCGGGCGTCCTGACGCACTGCAACACCGGCGGCCTGGCGACTGCGGCCTACGGCACGGCCCTGTCGGTGATGTTCACCGCGCGCGACAAGGGCCGGCGCTTCCGCGTCTTCGCCGACGAGACCCGGCCGCTGCTCCAGGGCGCCCGCCTCACTGCCTGGGAACTGCAACAAGCCGGCGTGGACGTGACCCTGATCTGCGACAGCATGGCCGCTCAGGTCATGAAGGAAGGCCGCATCCAGCTCGTGATCGTTGGGGCCGACCGCATCGCGGCCAACGGCGACACGGCCAACAAGATCGGCACCTACGGCGTTGCCGTGCTGGCTAAGGCGCACGACATTCCGTTCTACGTTGCCGCCCCGTCCAGCACCTTCGACCTCGATCTGCTCAACGGCGACGGCATCCCGATCGAGCAGCGCGATCCGCGCGAGGTGACGCACGGCTTCGGCCGGCAGACCGCCCCGGATGGCGTGGCGGTCTACAACCCCGCCTTCGACGTGACCCCGGCCCGACTGATCGCGGGCCTTATCACCGAAAAAGGACTGATTCAACCCGTGACCGAGGCCGCCATCCGCCAACGATTAGGGGTATGATTTTTTCCCGGTTTCGGGAAGGAATTGGGGGTCGGATTGTCGGAATCAGGAATGCGAACTCTACCAGCCCGGAGCGCGAGCGACGGGTTTCGCCCAAACCCGTCGCTCGCGCTCCGGGCTGGTATCTTGGCGCGACGTTTGCTCTCCAGAGTGGAACTTGCGCGAGTCCCTGTCGTCCCCCGTTGACAAGCGTTCGCACGCGGCTACAACGTTCCGGGTGTCCCGGACGCTTCCCCGCTGAACCTTGCACCGAACCCACTTTCCGGGCGGTGAGGATCATACCATGTCGGAACCGAATCCCAACATCACCGGCGCGCCGAACCCGGCCCCCGACCAGCCGGCCGCGGTCCCGGCCGCGACGGCCGCCCCCCCGAAACCCGCGGCGCCTGTCGCGCCGAGACCGGCGCCCAAGCCGACGGCCAAGGGCAAGCAGCGCCGCTTCTTCCTCTTCGCCCTCGTCGGCAGCTGGTTCGCCGGCGGCTGGACCGCCTTCACCGCCTCGATGGGCCTGATGACCCTCGGCACCCTCCGCTTCCTCTACCCCAACGTGCTGTCCGAGCCGCCCAGCAAGATCAAGGTCGGCTTTCCCGACAACTACGAGGAAGGCAAGGTCGTCGAGCGCTACAAGGACCAGAACACCTGGGTCGTGCGCAAGGACGCCGAGATCTACGCCCTCAGCACCACCTGCACCCACCTCGGCTGCACGCCCAACTGGCTGGAGCGCGAGCAGAAGTTCAAGTGCCCCTGCCACGGCAGCGGCTATTACATCAGCGGAATCAACTTTGAAGGCCCCGCCCCCCGGCCGTTGGAGCGCTGGGCCATCAGCGTTGGCGACGACGGCCAAATGGTCGTGGACAAGAGCCGCAGCTTCCATTACGAGCGCGGCGAGTGGAGCAACCCCGATTCATTCATCAAGGTGTGACCAAAAGGGGTCAGGGGTCAGGGGTCAGAGAAAACCGAACTGACCCCTGACCCCTGACCCCTGACCCCTGGAGCGACGCGACATGTCGATGGTCGATTTCATCACCAAATCGCAGGTGTGGAAGAGCGTCTTCCGCCACCCGGCCCCGCGCGACCGGCGCAACCGCGTGGTGGTCATGCTCACCAACGTCTTCCTCCACCTGCACCCGGTGTCCGTCCGCAAGAGCGGCATCAACCTCAGCTACACCTGGTGCATGGGCGGACTGACGTTCTTCCTGTTCCTGGTCGAGACCGTGACCGGCGTGTTGCTGATGTTCTACTATCGGCCGACGCTGGAACACGCCTACAACGACATCCTCCTGCTCCGCGACGTGGCCACGCTCGGCATCCTCCGCGAGCTGCACCGCTGGGGCGCCCACGCCATGGTCATCACCATCTGGCTGCACATGTACCGCGTCTTCCTGACCGGCAGCTATAAACCGCCGCGCGAATTCAACTGGGGCGTCGGCGTCTTGCTTCTCGTCATGACGCTGCTTCTGAGCTTTACCGGATATCTATTGCCGTGGGACCAACTCGCCATCTGGGCCATCACCGTCGGCAGCAACATGGCGCGGGCCACGCCCTTCCTCGGCAACGAAGGCCCCGGCGCCACCTTCCTCAAGGTCGGCGACGTGTCACTGATTCATTCCGGGTCGGACGCGCGCTTCCTGCTGCTGGGCGGACGGTTCGTCAGCGGCGACACGCTGCTGCGCTTTTACGTGCTGCACTGCGTCGCCATCCCGCTGGCCGCGGCGTTGCTGATCGCGGTGCATTTCTGGCGCGTGCGCAAGGACGGCGGTATCAGCGGGCCGTTGTGATAAAAGAATTCACCGCGGAGAACGCGGAGAACGCAGAGAAAGACAAGGCATTTGCATTTTCTCCGCGTTCTCTGCGATCTCTGCGGTGAAATGGATTGGAATGGGGCGAACGGGGTTCTGCCATGAATGATCTGACGCTCTCGCTCGACACGCAAGCCGGCCTGCTCGGATACTATATGTGTCTGGCGGCGATGAACCTCGCCTTTTCCTACTTCCTCTTCCGCGACAACAAGCCGCGCGCGGCCATTGTCTGGCTCGTCGTCGCCGCCCTCGCCCTCATGCACTGCCTCGCCTATTTCCTCCACGGCAACCTCGTCCTCCCCAAGGGGGTGCGCGAGGAAATCGACGCCCTGATGAACCCGGTTCTCTACACCTCCGCGTCCATCGTCGGCTTCGCCCTCCTGCTCTACTTCCGCAAGTTCTTCACCCAACCGCAAGTCGCCTGGGCGTTCCTCAATATCGTTCTTTTCGCCGCCGGCTGGGCCATGACCGACCCCAACTTCCAGGCCATCGTCACCAAGCCGGACAACGTGCCCATCAGCCTCCTCATCTTCTCCGCCGGCTTTTTCACCTGGCTCGCCCTCTACCGCGGCGTCCGCAACGACGATCGCATGGCCCGCGGCGAGCCGGTGCTGGAAAAGCTGGACGACGAGAAAGTCCTGGTGTGGCCCGACCTCGTTTACACCGAACTGATTTGCATGGTGGTGTTCACGTTCGTGCTGATCGTCTGGGCCATCCTGCTCAAGGCGCCGCTCGAACCGCCGGCCACCACCGCCAAGGCGCCGAACCCCTCCAAGGCGCCGTGGTACTTCCTCGGTCTCCAGGAAATGCTCGTCTACTTCGACCCGTGGATGGCCGGCGTCGTGCTGCCGACGATGATTATCATCGGCCTCGTCGCACTGCCCTACATTGACTTCAACCGCGAGGGCAACGGATATTACACCTTCAAAAAGCGCTGGTTCGCCATCACCACGTTCATGTTCGGCTTCCTGGTGCTATGGGTGACGCTGATCGTGCTGGGCACCTTCCTCCGCGGCCCCAACTGGAACTTCTTCGGGCCGTTCGCCTACTGGGACCCGCACATGGTCCTGCCGCTGAACAACGTCAACGTGTCCCAGCTGTTCTGGCTGGGCCTGTTCCACCAGCCGCTGGAGGGCATGAACCCCGTGGTGCGCGAACTGCCGGGCCTGGTGCTGATATTCGCGTACCTATTCCTGTTGCCGCCGCTGTTGGCGCGCACCGTCCTGCGCTCCTTCTTCATCAAGATGGGTTTCGCCCGCTTCATGGTGCTGGTCGTGCTGCTCCAGTTCATGGCGGCGCTGCCGATCAAGATGGTGTTGCGCTGGACGCTGAACCTGAAATACGTCGTTTACTTCCCGGAAATCTTCTTCAACATCTGAGCAGTAGTCAGTAGTCAGTAGTCAGTAGTCCATAGGAAGTGAGATCCGCATGTTCCTATGGACTACTGACTACTGACTACTGACTACTGTGAGCGGAGCGAGCAATGGCCGCCACCGACAAGACCTACCGCAGTCAGAGGACGCTGGACATCGTCTTCGCGGTCTCCTGCATCCTGATGTTGGTCAGCACCGTGTGGATGCTCGTGGTGGACTACAACCGCGAGTTCAAAACGGTCCAACGCACCTTCCGCGACGTGGAGTCGGTCCTCGACGAGCGGCAGATGGTTAGCCAGCTGCCCGACCGGGCCGAGGTGGAACGGCTGCAAAAGGACGTGGTGGACAAGCGCCAGGCGGTGGACAAGGCCAAGGAAGGCGTTCGCGCCGAGGACCGGCGGGTGACGGCCCTCCGCGACCAGCGCACCGCGACCTATCAGGCGGTCAAGGCCGATTTCGACTCGAAATCGAGCTTTTATAACATCGAAATCGACGAGCGCGACCAGCCCGGCATCAGCGACTGGATGCGCCAGGAACGGGCGGAGAGGGTCAAGGCGCGACGGCAAGAACTCGACCGACTCCAACAGGACCTGAACAACGCCCAGAAGGCGCTCGATGAGGCCGATGCGGAGTACAAGGAAAAAGTCACCGACCCGGTCGCCAAGGCGCAGAACGAGCTTTCCGACGCCGAGGACGCCGAGAAGAAGGTCGCCGCCAACTTCGACCGCTTCGCCAAGCTGACCGTGCAAAAGAAGTGGGGTCTCGGCGACGCCTTCCGGGCGCTGCCCATCCTCGACGCCTTCGAGTCGCCAACGAAGATTAAACAGATCGTTCTCAGCGACCTGCCCATCGAGTACGGCAGCTTCAAGTACGTCACCCGCTACGACCGCTGCACCTCCTGCCACCTCGCCATCGAGCGCGGCGGTTTCGACCGCGCCACGCTGACCAAGCTGACGCGCACCGAGCAGGAGGCGCGGGAGGCGATGAAGCAGGCGGCGATGTCGGCCAGCAACGACATCGCCGCGTTGGCCGCGGCGGCGCCGACGGACGACCGCGAGAAGGCTGACGCCAATCTGCTCAAGGTCAAGGCGCTGCTGGATTCGGACCAGAAGCCGGCCGCCGACAACGAGAAGCCGCAAGACCCCTACGCGGTGGTCAACGCCCTCAAGGGCGTGCTGAACGACCTGCGCGGCGGCGACGTGCCGGGCACGGCCTATGGCCCCATCGACGAGGAACTGGCCCGCGTCAAGGTGCTGACCGACCAGTATGAAGAGGCGAAATCTCTGCCGAAGAAGTTGGAGACGGCGCGGCGGCTCTGCCAGGAGTGCAAGGACAAGGGCGAGAACCTCGGCTTCGATCCGGGCGACCTGCCGAGCCAGGCCCGCACGGTGAGCCTGACGGCGGGGCAGATCACGCAATACGCCGCCCACCCGCGGCTGGACCTGTTCGTCGATTCCAACAGCCCGCACCCGATGGAGAAGTTCGGCTGCACCGTCTGCCACGACGGCCAGGGCAGCGCCACCGACTTCCAGCTGTCGGCCCACACGCCGTCCGACGCCCGCCAGCACAAGCAATGGGAAGACCTCTACCACTGGCACTCCAGCCACGACTGGGAGTTCCCCATGCTGTCGAACCGTTTCGTGGAGTCCACCTGTCTGAAATGTCACTATCAGGTCACGGACCTGGTGCGCGACGGCAGCAAGGAAGAGGCGCCCAAGCTGCTGCGCGGTTTCAACCTGGTGCGCGAGAACGGCTGCTTCGGCTGTCACGAGATTTCCAGCGTCATGAAGGGACGGGAAGTCGGCCCCGACCTGCGGCTGGAGCCTTCGCCGGCGCTGGACTGGCTGTCGCCGACCGAGCAGGACAAGGCCAAGGCCGACCCGCTCAACCCGCCGGGGACGTACCGCAAGGTCGGCCCTAGCCTGCGCCGCATCGCCGAGAAGACCAATGAGGAGTGGGTGCGTCGCTGGGTGCAATCGCCGCGCGGCTTCCGGCCCGACACCAAGATGCCGCACTTCTACGGCCTTAGCAACGACAACCCCGACGGCCCCGAGGTCGCCGACCTGAAAAGGCGTCTCACAGCCGCACAGGACGCCTTGAACGCAGCGAAGGAGGACGAGAAGAAAGCGAGGCAGAAGGAGGTAGATGACTTGCGGGCCGCCCTAATGGTCGAGAAGGATTTCCCTCCGGCCGAGATCCACTCCATCGCCCACTACCTGCTCACCGAGAGCAACCGCCACCTGGAGGGCAAGGACACCTACCGCGTCGTGCTGGAGGAGCGCCTCAAGGAGTTGCAGGACCAGCTCAAGCAAGGGCCGCTCGATGAGAGAGATCGTAAAGAACTCGCCGATGTCACGCACCGGCTGGGCGACCTGGGCCTTCTGTCCATCCCGACCCGCGCGAAGGAGATCGACGACCTGAGCACTCGGCTCAAGCAGACGCAGGAGCGCATCCTGGAGCTGTACGCTAAGGAGGCTCAGCAAAAGCAGAAGTCCGCCGACGACGAGGGCGAAGGGAGCGACGCCAAGGAACTAATGCAGTTGAAGAAGGACCTCGATTCGCTGCGTCAGGACCTGGAGAAGGCCGGCCTGCCGATCCCCATCGCCCAACAGATCTTTGACGAGCAGGGCGAGCCGGTGTTGGAGGCGCTGCCGGAGCCGGACAAGAACGACCAGGCCAAGCACCTGACGGAGGGGCATCGGCTGTTCACCGAACGCGGCTGTCTGGCCTGCCACGTCCATGAGGGCGTGCTGAAAAAGAGCGACGACGGCGTGCCGTCCGTGCCCGCCGCCGCGGCCGAGTTCGCCCCCGACCTGAGCCGCATCGCCGCCAAGATCGCCCCCCTCAAGGCCGGCGGCAAGGAAGTCGATCCCAAGGCGCGGCGGCGCTGGGTGGTGCAGTGGGTGCTCAACCCGAACATCTATCACCCGCGGACGCGCATGCCGATCACGCACCTCACCGTCCAGCAGGCGTGCGACGTGGCCGACTGGCTGCTGAGCCAGGAGGTCAAGCCGGAGGAATTGGCCGACTGGAAAGATCCCGAACTGCCCGAACTGAACGCGCTGGTGGAGCTGACCCGCGTCTACCTCGCCAAGGCACCCGGCATGACCAGCCACAAGGTGGAAGAGATCCTGAAACTGGACGAGATTCTGCCGAAGGAAGCCTTGGATGACCGCACGGTCACCGGCTTCACCGATGACGACCTTAAGTACATGACGCGCGACGCCGACGAGCGCGTGCTGCACGGGCCGATCGCCCGCAAGGACCTGCCCGACAAGCTGGAGTGGTACATCGGCCGCAAGAGCATCAGCCGTCTCGGCTGCTACGGCTGCCACGACCTGCCCGGCTTCGAGACGGCCAAGCCGATCGGCACCGCCCTCAACGATTGGGGCAAAAAAGATCCCGAAAGACTGGCGTTCGAGGACGCCGACGCCTTCGTGCGCGAGCATTACAACATCGTGGAAGCCCGCGATGCGGCCGGCAATAGACACCAAGCCGATCCGGATTGGCACTCCAAGGGCGGCAAACCGCCTTACGAGAAGCTGTTCTACGACGCGCTGGAGCACCATAACCGCGAGGGCTTCCTCCACGAGAAGTTGGAGGAACCGCGCAGCTTCGACTACCACCGCATCCGCTCCTGGGACGACCGGCTGCGTATGCCGCAGTTCCGCTTCGCCCGGTCGCGCCCGCGGGCCGGCGAATCGGACGAGGCCTATGAGGTCCGTCGGGAGCGCGAGGAGGGCGAGGCGCGCGAGGCCGTGATGACGTTCATCCTCGGCCTGGTGGCGGAGCCGATCCCGCAAAAGTTCGTGAACGCGCCCGGCCCCGAGCGTCTGGCGGAGGCCAAGGGCCGGCAGCTGCTCGACAAGTACAACTGCATCGGCTGCCATCAGGTGCGGCCCGGCGTCTACGACTTCAAGCCGACCAAGGACTCGCTCGACGCCCTGGAGAAGGTCTACCAGAACTACGAGAAGAATAACGCCAAAAAGGACCACGTATTCCCCGGCCACAACGCCTGGACGGGGCTGCCGTCGCCGTGGCCGGATCGGCTCGTCGCCCACGGCACCCAGGCGCGGGTCGCCAACGACGAGGAGGCCGACCGCGACCTGTTCCAGCTGCGGCTGACCGAGGCGCTGCGCTTCGCCAACAACGACAAGATCATCCGCGACATTCCGGCGGGCATCCAGGCGAAACTCATCCCGGAAGACGTGTTCCACCAGTCGGCGCCCTACGGCGGGACGTTCGCGGAGTTGCTGATTCCGTACCTGGCGCAGAGCAACAGTACGCTGTTCGCCGGCAAGCCGGACGAGGCGCGGTCGGTCCTGCCGCCGCCGCTCATCCGCGAGGGCGAACGGGTCCAGCCCAAGTGGCTCTACTCGTTCCTGCTCAACCCGGGTTCGGTTCGGCCGCAGGAGAAGATGAAACTGCGGATGCCCAAGTTCAACATGAGCGACGAGGACGCCATGACCCTTGTGAACTACTTCGGCGCCGCCGACAAGCTGAGCAACCCCGGCGCGGGCCTCACCACGCCCTATCTGACCATCCCGGAGGCCGAACCCAAATACTGGCACGACATGACGAATCAGTATCTGGAACGTCTCAAGGAGGTCGGCGGGGCGGACGGCAAGGGGCTGGATGAGAGGGGCAAGGCCTTGCTGACCCAGTTGGAGGCCGGCGTGAAACTGCGGCTGGAGGCGGTCAAGGCGGCCGCGATGACGGCGCAGGGCGACGACAAGGCCCGCAAGGAGCAGGAGGCGAAGGAACTGCAAGCCACCATCGACAAGTGGGACAAAGAGATCAAGGACGGCTCTTACACCGACCTAACCGGCCAGTGGAAGTCGGGCGACGCCTACGCGGCCGACGCCTACCGCCTGATCGCGGCCAACCCGAACATCTGCAGCAAGTGCCACAGCATCGGCTCGCTCAAGGTCGAGGGCGCCAACGGGCCGGACCTGAGCATTGCTTTCGAGCGGCTGCGGCCGGAATGGACGCTGGAATGGATCAGCAACCCCGACCGGATGTTCGGCTACGCGCCGACGATGCCGCAGAATTTCCCGAAGGATTCCGTAGACTATAAGGAGTTCCTCGCGGGCGACTCGCGCGATCGGGTGCGGGGGGCGAGGGACGCTTTGATGGACCTGCCCCGGCTCGAAAACCTACCGGCGGATCGCGCCACCCGGGCGGCCATCACGGGAGGAAAATGAACATGCGTTGGTACTCTCCGGCCGCCCTCGCCGTCTTCGGCGCGGCGGCCTTGACGACCGTGTTGACGGGATGTACCCCTGGGTCCGCCGCTCCCGGTCGGCCCGTCCTCGACGCGGCGCCGAGGGCCGATGCGGCCACGCCACGGGCCGAGGAGCCGTGGGGTACGATCAAGGGCAACGCCGTCTGGGCCGGCACGGACGATGAAGCCAAGCCGGTCGCGGCCAATATCGACAAGGACCAGGCCGTTTGTCTCAAGAACGGCCCGATCTACAAGTCGGACTACGTCGTCAACCCCAAGAACAAGGGCGTTCGCTGGGTTGTGGTCTGGCTGGTGGACGCCGAGGACTACAAGAAGGACTTGCCGATCAACCCGGACCTGAAGGAGCCGAAAGACAAGACGGTGGTGTTGGACCAGCCGTGCTGCCAGTTCGTGCCGCACATCGTCGCCATGCGCGAGGGGCAGGACCTGGAGATCAAGAATTCCGGCACGATCCCGCACAACACCAAGATCGACTCGCCCGGCGCCAACCCCAGCATCAACCCGCTGCTGCCGCCGGGCAGTTCGCAGGTCGTCCCCGGCTGGGTGGCCGAGACGAACGTCTCGACGGTCGGTTGCAGCATCCACGGCTGGATGACGGCCTACATCAGGGTGTTTAACAACCCCTATTTTGCCGTCACCGACGAGGACGGCAACTTCACCATCAAGGACGCCCCGGCCGGGAAATACCACATCGTGGCCTGGCAGGAGTCGATCGGCTATCTCAGCAAGAGCTACAAGAAGGGCGACCCCATCGACATCAAGCTCGGCAAGGTGACCGAGGTGAAGTTCGAGGTGAAACCCAAGCCGGCCAGTTAAACCGCACTCGCGGCCGCGGCCGTCCGAGGGGACGGCCGCGGCCGGAAGGATTGATCCATGCCCCGCCTTCCCGCCGGAACCTGCCTCGCCTTTGCTTGCGTTCTCGTCCTGCCGACCGTGATCCGCGCCGAGCAGCAATGGGGGACCGTCCGGGGGCAGGTCGTTTGGGCGCCGGACAGGTTGCCGCAACCGACGAAGTTCAAGACGGACGAGGCGATTCAACTCCCGGCCTGCGTCAAGGGCGGCGAAATCTTCGTGGACAAGTACGTGGTGGACGCGAAGACAAAGGGCGTCCGCTGGGTCGCGGTCTGGCTCGTCAACTCCGACGGCGGGCAGGACCTGCCGATTCATCCCGACCTCCGGGCGGTCCCCGCCGCGAAGGTCGTGCTGGACCAGCCGTGCGTCACGTTTGAACCGCGCGTCGTCTGTCTGCGGGAAGGGCAAACCCTGGTCGCCCGGAACTCGGCACCGTTCCCTCATAACGTCACCGTTCAGGACGCCGATTTCAATGAGCTGGTGCAGCCCGGGAAGGAAAAGGTCCTGCCGAAGCTGCCGGCGGATTCGCCGCCCGTGATGGTCGAGTGCAGTTTCCATCCCTGGATGATCGCGTGGGTCGGCGTGTTCAAACACCCTTACTTCGCCGTGACCGACGAGACGGGCAAGTTCGAGATCAAGGACGCGCCCGCGGGGAAATACGGGATCGTCGCCTGGCAGGAGACGGTCGGCTACGTCACCCAGGGCAAGAAGAAGGGCGAACCCATCGACATCAAGGCCAACGACGCGACGGAAGTGAAATTCGCCTTCACGCCCAAGCCCTAAAGAGGCATCCTGAAGCGTGTTGTCCGAGCCGGAAGCGTAAGCGACGGAGTAAAATCCGTCGCTTACGCTTCCGGCTCGGAAATTGGAGGTTTCTCATGCGACGTTCTCTGCTGGCCGCCGCCGTGTTCGGCGCGCCGCTTCTGCTTACCTTGGCCTTCATCGGCTGCGGCCCCCCGCAGGACAAGGGGCCGTCCGAGACGAGTACGGACAACGGCGGCCCGAAGGGGGCGGCGACCTCCACCTCGGGGCCGCTGAAGCCCGTGGAGGGCAAGGCCGGCGCCACCCTCAAGGGCCGCGTCACCCTCAAGGGCAAGGCCCCGGACGTCGCCGCCCTGACGGAGCAGCTCCAGGGGGCGATGAAATCGAGCCAGTCGAAGGAGGCCTGTTTTGAAATGGCCCCCGACGCCGAGAAGTCCGAACAGATCTGGAAGATCGGCAAGGACAACGGCGTCGGCAACGTCGTGGTTTGGATTCAGCCGGAGGCGGGCGACTACTTCAAAAGCGACCCGGCCAAGCCGACCTGGCCCGAAAAGGTCGAACTGAGGCAGCCGCACTGCGAGTTCATCCCGCACGTGTCTTGGGTGGTCCCGGCGGTGCTGACCGACAGCCCGAAGAAGCCGGTCCCCAGCGGCCAGAAGTTCCTGGTGTCGAACACGGCGACCATATCGCACAACACCAAGTGGTCGAGCGAGAGCGGCGGCAACGACGGCGACGGGGGTGTGCTGCAGCCCAACTCGGCGCCGCACGAGGTCGACCTGACCGGGAACAATCAGATGGTTCATTTCCAGTGCAACATCCACCCGTGGATGGACGCCTGGGTGCTGGTGTTCAACCACCCGTATGCGGCCGTGACGGACGAGGACGGCAATTTCACGATCAAGAACGTGCCGGCCGGCCATAAGGTTCGCATCACCGCCTGGCACGAAAAGGGGCCGTACAACAACTTCCTCACTAAGAACAAGATCAAGGGCGACGAGATCGAGCTGAAGGACGGCGACAACGAGCTGCCGCCCCTCGACTTCGAGTACAACGGGCAGTGACGGATGACCCGGTTAGCCGCGACGCGCAGCGGAGCGCTTATCCCAAGCGCTCCGCTGCGCGTCGCGGCTAACCGGGACCGCTCTTCAGCGCGTCCCGCAGCACTCGCACCCCGTGGGCGATGTCGTGGAGCCGGCTTTCCTGGTCGCCGACCTCGCGCTCGATGCACAACGGGCCGCGATAGCCGACCTTTTGCAGCGTGCGGACGAACGCCGGAATGTCCACCTGACCCCGGCCGAGCGGCACTTCCTCGCCCCAAACGCCCGGCGTCGTCGGCCGGTTGGCGTCCTTGACGTGGACGCTACGGATGTCGGGGCCGAGGATCTCCACCGCCTGCAAGGGATCGCCCTTGTCGTAGAGCAGCACGTTGGCGGGGTCGAAGTTCACCCTGAGGTTGGAACACTTCAACTCGTCCAGCGTCCGCCGCAACAGTTCCGCGGTTTCCTGCCCGGTTTCAAAGGCGATGGTCACGCCCCTGGCCTCCGCCAGGGCGCTGACCTTGCCGAGCGTGTCGAGAAACGGCTTGCGGTCGGAGTCGTTCGGCTCCGGCAGGAATCCGGCGTGCAGCGTCAGGTCGGTCAGGCCGAGGGCGCGGGTTCGGTCGAGCGCCCAGGCGAGGCGTTCGAG
>Ga0182024_10014582_pt1 | contig 15182 bp, 8 predicted proteins | sample P32metaG_FD_120480 | JGI IMG/M metagenome (GOLD analysis project Ga0182024, IMG submission 120480) | Permafrost microbial communities from Stordalen Mire, Sweden - P3-2 metaG (Illumina Assembly) | ecosystem: Environmental > Terrestrial > Soil > Wetlands > Permafrost | place: Sweden: Stordalen... | reverse complement strand
TGTCCGGAAGACGAAATCAAAGATATCGAAGCGTTGAGAACCATAGTGGGAGGAAAGATTGTCTATGACAAGCTCCCCTAACTCAGTTACTGCGCCGTGCCGGGATAGGCGGGTCGCGCGTCACTCTGAGGCGTCACGCAGATACCATCCGAATCAGCGTGCGCAGATCCGCCGCCAGGCGCGGCACTTCCATGGCGGCGTCGTTGTCCTCGTATTCCAGCCCAACATAGCCTTTGTACCCGGATTTCCCGATCATCGTGACCAGCCGTTTCCAATCGGCCTTCTCCCTCTTTCCGTCCTCGCCGGCGATGGAGCCTTTGAGGTGCACGCTCGTGGCGTAGGGGAGCATCGTCGCAAACTGGGCATATCCGTCGACGCGCAGATTCCCCGAGTCCGCGTTGATGCCCGCCCAAGGGGACGCTGCCTGCCTCACAATCTCGACAGTCGGCCCTGCCGCGGTAGTCAGGCCGCCATCGTCTTCGACGCCCAGCGTGATCCCTCGGCTGCCCGCATATTCCGCACCGCGCTTCAGCACCTCCACGGCCCAGGCGATGGCCTGCCGTTCCGTGGCGTCTTTGGGAATCGGCCCGCCAAACACGCGCATGTGGCTGGCGCCGAGCCGGTCGGACACATCCACCCACTTCTTGATGTTCTCGTACTGCGAAAGCTGCAGCTCCGGAGTTGGCTGGCACAATTGCACGCGAACGCCGGCATTGTAGATCTGGACGCCGTTCCTAAACGCAGCCTTGCGAATCGAGGCAAGGAACTCGTTGGAGGTGTCGGGGAACCAATAGACGGTGCAGTCCAACCCGTCGAGGCCCCAGTCCGCGATCATACGGATCAGGTCTTCGTAATTCAAGGACTTCGCGGCAAGCTCCTGGCGATAAGAGTATGCCACCAAGCCGGCGCGAAGATGGAACTGCGGGGCGGGCTGAGCGCGGAGCCGGGCTGCGGCCGCAAGTCCCGCACCCCCTCGAAAGAGCTGGCGGCGATTCAGGCGCATGATCACTTGTACCACGCCCGGCGGCTTCCGGAAGGGCGCATCAAGGTGAGCGATCGATAGCCCAGGTAGAAGGCCGCAAGGCCACGCTAAGCCAACCGGTGCAGCGGTATTTCCGCCGCTGCTTCCTTCCGGTAGGCCGATGGTCTGCCTCGTGGGCGTGGGCGATACAGAAGTGCACAACTTGAGAATGCGCCGGTTCGGAGCCGCGAACGTAAGAGAGCGGTTGCCGTCACGAGCTTGTCACCAGCTTATGGTCAGCTTGGTCCGTACGCACGGGCGGCGGCGCCCCGGCGCGAAACATACGGCCCCGCTGCTCCTTCCATCAGCTTCCAAATCTCCCGAGCGGTGTTGCCGTCTGACGCTATGTCCCTTCGCCCTCCCGGCGGCTGGCTGAGTGCGGATCTGAAATCGTCCACCTAATCGAATCGGGATGGCGCACGCCCTTGAACGCCAGTGCTTGCCGCAGTATGATCCAGTTGTCGATTCCGGATCGATTAGGCCACCGGGGAGGTTCTCCAGCATGAAAGAAGCCAATCATCCGCCTGGTCCGGCCAGGCGCGAGTTCCTGAAAACAGCTCTCGGCGCGGCGGGCGTCGTTGGTTTTCCCACGATCGTTCCAGCTTCCGCTGTGGGAGCCGACGGCATCACGCCTCCCAGCGACCGCATAACCGTGGGCTGCATTGGAGTGGGCCGGATGGGTGGCGGCCATGTCAGGAGTTTCGCCGGGCGTCCGGACGCGCGCGTGGTCGCCATTTGCGATGTGCAGGATACGGCCCGAAGGCGGGCCAAGAGTGTGGTGGACCGGCAAAACGGCGATACCGCGTGCGTTACCTATAACGATTACCGCGAACTGCTGGAGCGCAAGGATATCGACGCGTTGATGCTCGCGACGGGCGAACGTTGGACCCCAATTATCGGCGCCGAAGCGGCCCGCCTGGGCAAGCATATGTACTACGAGAAGCCGTTGGCGCTTACGGTCGAGGACGCCAAAGCCATTCGCGAGGCCGTCCAGCGTTACGGTGTGGTTTTCCAGTTCGGCACGCAGCAGCGCTCCAGCAACTACTTCCGTACCGCATGCGAGTTGGTGCGCAATGGAAAAATCGGTCAGCTCCAGAAAGTCGTGATCGGCTGCTCCGGCCCAACGCAGGGAGCCCCCGAAAAGCCCGCCGAACCTCCGCCCGGTTTCGATTGGGAGAGATGGCTCGGCCCGTCTCCATGGGTCCCTTACAGCGAGGCGCGCGCTTCGGTTCTCTGGCTGGCCATTTACGATTATGGCCTCGGGTGCATCGGCGGGGTGTGGGGCGTCCACGATATCGACATCGCCCAGTGGGTCAACAATTCCGATAACACCACGCCGGTCAGCGTCGAGGGCACTGGCACGATATACGAAGAAGACATCCGCGATACCCTTTGCACCTGGGATATCGAGTACACCTACGCCAACGGCGTAAAGGTCAATCTCATGAACCGGGCCGCCGCGATGCAGCGTTACCGGGAGCACTGGGGCGGCGAGGGACCCCTCAACGGAGTCGTCATCCTCGGTACGGAAGGCTCGATATGGGTTAGCCGGGAAGGCATCACAACCAAGCCGGAGTCACTGGTACGCTCGGTGATCGGCCCGAACGACCATCGCGTAATCCACAGCAACGATCATGAGGGCAATTTCCTGGAGGCGGTCAGGACGGGGCGCCCGACTATTTCTCCCATCGAGGCGGCTGCGCACGACGAGATGATTTGCCAGATGGGCGACATCGCCGTGCGGCTCAAGCGGAAGCTGCGCTGGGACACGGTCAAGGAAGAATTCGCCGAGGATGCACAGGCCAATCGGAGACTTTCCCGGCCACACAGGAGCCCCTGGTCCGTCTAGAGACAATCAAAACGAGCCCCAATCAAAACCAGCTCAATCAAAACCAGCCCAATCAAAACCAGCCAATCAAAACCAGCCAATCAAAACCAGCCAATCAAAACCAGATGACGGCCACCACTGCGAAACCGATTTGCGCGATGCTGCTGAGCGCCACGCTTGGGTTCACCGCCTTCGCTCAGCAGCCTGTCGCCACCAATCCCGCCGCGGGTGAGCAGGCCGCTGCGCCGAAAGTACAGGGCCGCCGCGAAGTGACGGCGGAGCAGCGCCAGAAGATCGAGGCCGCCTTGCCGGCCAAAGCACCCGCCAAGCCCCATAAGGCACGAAAGCTGTTGGTTGTCGACTATCGCGCAACCCACCCATCCGTCCCCAGCGCCGATCTGGCCGTGCAGCTCATGGGCTCGAAAACCGGGGCTTATGAAGCCACCATCAGCCACGATGCATCGCTTCTGGCTGCCGACAAGTTACAACAGTTCGATGCCGTCTACCTGAACAACACAGTCGGCAGGGATGGCGATGTTTTCGGCACTCCGGAGTTGCGGGAGGGATTTGCCGCTTACATTCGCAACGGTGGCGGCCTGGTGGGAAATCATGCGGCCAGCGTGGCCGCGCCGGAGTGGAGCGAGTTTACCGAAATTCTGGGCGCCACCGGAGCGGCGCATCGCAGTCAAACCGAAAAGATCTTTGTAAAGGTGGACGACCCGTCTAGTCCGCTCAACGCCGCATTCGGCGGTAAGGGTTTTGAATACACTGGCGAAGTCTTCCGCTTCAAGCCACCCTCGCCGCGCACTAAGGTTCACGTTCTACTGAGCATCGACGTGGCGAAGACCGACATGAACCAGGACGTCTGTACCAGTAACTGCGTTAGCGACGATGGCGAGTACCCGATTAGCTGGGTGCGCAGTTATGGGAAGGGGCGAGTGTTCTATATGTCTTTCGGGCACGACGCGGATGTCTTTTGGAATGCGCCGATACTCCAGCACTTCCTGGCCGGTATCCAGTTTGCTTTGGGCGACCTGAAGGCCGACGCCAGGCCCACCGTGAAGCCGGCTGCCGGAAAGTGACGCTGAAGATTGCATATAGATCGCCCAGGAGGCTCAGATGACACTGAAAATGGCGCGGGGATTCGCCTTGGCCGCCGCACTTACGGCCAGTCCGGCCCAACAGCCTGTTAAGCCCCAGCAGACTGCCGCTGCATTGGAGCCGATACTGGCCCAGGTGGCGAGATTTGACGCCGGGCAGAGCCGCGAAGGCCTGTTCCATCTGACCATGTTCGTTCAGGATTCGATGAGTTCTCCCGCGCTGCTCGGGCAGATCGAGGCCCGGCTGGTTCAGTTCCTGCAGTCGGACGCAACCGCGGCCGGCAAGGAAGCTGTATCCATACAGTTGAGCCTGATCGCCACCGGGAAATCGGTCCCCGCGCTGAGCGCCATGTTGCTGCACCCGGAGACCGCCGAGATGGCGCGGTATGCGCTGGCGCGAATCCCGGGGCCGCAGGCGGACGACGCGCTACGGAAAGCTCTCGATGAAACCTCGGGAGCGGTAAAGATTGGAATCATCAACTCGCTGGGGCAGCGCCGGGATTCGAAAGCGGTAGCGCAGTTGCGATCCCTCCCGGCGTCCTCCGATGCGGGCATCGCCGCGGCTGCCATCGACGCTCTGGGGAATATTGCAGACCGCCATGCGCTGGACGCGTTGGATGCGGCCAGGGGCAAGGTCTCCGGCCCTTTGCAGAAGGCGGTCTTGGAGGCGTATCTCCAGTGCGCCGGCCGCCTGGCCCAGAGCGGCGATAAAGGCGATAAGAATGCTGCGTTGCTAGTCTACAAGCGGCTGCTCTCGGAGCCGGTGTCCCCGATGGCCCATGTTGCGGCCCTGAACGGGATCGCCGGCGTGGAAGGCAGGAGCGCGCTCCCCACTCTCTCGGGCCAAATAGGGGCCAAGGAGCCGGAAGTGCAGGATGCGGCGATCCGGCTCATCGCCGGAATTCCCGGCCGGGAAAGCACAGTCGCTTTGATGGAACACTTTGCAGGGCTTCGAGCGCCCGCCCAGGTGCGCGTGCTGGCCGCGCTGGCCGAACGCGGGGATGCGACCGCCAGGCCGCTGCTGACCCAAGCGGCCAAAGGGAACACCGGAGCGGTTCGGACGGCTGCATTGGCGGGGCTGGGTAAGCTGGGTGACGCGAGCAGTATCGGACTGCTTGCGGAAGTTGCGGCTTCGGGCCAGGGAGCGGAGCAGGCCGCGGCCCGCCAGAGCCTCACCGGACTTGCGGGTCCGGACATGGATGCCGCGATTATTGCCGCAATTGGCAATTCGAGCGGCAACGTAAAGGCCGAGTTGATCTTAGCGGTGGGCGATCGCGGCAGCACGGCAGCCGCGGATGCCCTGATACAGGCGGTCCACCAAGCGGATCCGGACGTGCGGAGGAATGCGCTTCGGGCCTTGCGAAACGTGGCCGGCCCGGCGCAGGTCCCCGCATTGCTCGAGATCGTCACGACCTCGGAAGCGCCCGATCGAGATGCGACACAAGCGCTGGCGGCGGCGCTGAAGAGGTCGCAACCAGCCGGGATGAGCCAGGCAATCTCGGTGTACAAGGCAACTTCTTCCCTGGCGCCGCGGCTCGCGCTGATCGAAGCGATGGGACAGACCTCAAGCGGCGACGTTCTTCCTTTGCTGCGCGACTGCCTCAGGGATTCCAACCTGGAGATCGTACGCGGCGCCATACTAGCGCTTACGGGTTGGGCCGATCCCGCTCCGCTTCCGGATCTGCTCGACAGCGCGAGAACCAGCGCAGACTCCGCGCTTCAGGTTCTATCGGTGCGGGGGTGCCTGAAGCTGATCGCGATACCATCGAAACGCCCAATTCGCGAAAGCGCCAGGTTGCTTGCGGGAGTGATGCTTCTCGCCAAACAACCTGCCGAGAAGAAGGCGGTTCTGGCTCTCCTGCCGACATATCCCTGTGGGGAGTCGCTACAGGCGGCGCAGGACTCACTGGGCGATCAAACAGTGACTAACGAGGCTAAGGCTAGCGTGGAACGGATCAAGATTGCTCTCAATACCCGGTGAAGCTGGAGCGTGATCTAGCGCCTGGAAGACGGTGGACGGATGCTCCTGAAACATTTTGGCGTCGTGGCATGCCAAAAGCACTATGAGTGACCCCGATCTAAGAAGCGATTTGTTGTCTCTCTTTTGGATTCAAAGCATATATTCGGCTGTTCAGGCGTTTCCCCGGTTTATCCAGCTAATGGGACGTCCGGGCTGTTTGACCATTGACGGTGACCGAACCCGCCTTTAGAATAAGTCTATTGCTTATCGCACGTAATCGCGCGCCCGCCAGGCATCGAGCGGCGAGTGTGTCACATGATTCGTCTGCTCATTGCAGGAGTGAAATACATCGCTGCCAAACGGGCGATCGGAAGTTCCTGGAAGGGCCTTATACACCTGGAGCGGCCTTATGCGTAAAGTCGAGGCCACGTTCATAATTATGACAAGATCCATATCGATATTCATGGTGGCGCTAGCCTCGTCTCTTGCTGTGCCATGTGTGTACGCCCAACTGCCGGCAGCCCCGGCTGCCACCCAAGCGCAGGCTGCTCCGGTCCGAGGCACGGAGATGGCCGGTGCAAATCAGTTTCGCGCCCACTGCGAAACCTGCCACGGAAAGATGGCTAGCGCTCCCTCACTGGCTCTGCTGAGAAGAATGGCGCCGGAACGAATCTACCAGGCTCTGACCACGGGCGCCATGCGGACCCAGGCGCAGGAAGCCAATCTCACGGACCCGGAATTGCGGGATATCGCGGCATGGATGGGCGGCAGAAAGCTGGAAGGCAGCAACGACGATGCTGCGAAGATGCCGAACCGCTGTTCGAGTAACACTCCCCTGACCGCCAGCGATCTGGCTCTTCCCGCTTGGAATGGCTGGAGCAATGACTTGTACAATGCCCGTTTTCAGCCGGGCAAGGCTGCCGCTCTATCGCCTGCCGCGGTCGCCAGGCTGCAATTGAAGTGGGCCTTTGCGCTTCCCTCGGCGGCATCGGTTTACGGCCAGCCGACCATAGTCGGCGGTAAGGTCTTTGTCAGCGGCGATTCGGGCTATGTCTATTCTCTCGATGTGGTCACTGGTTGCGTGAATTGGTCGTTCCAGGCGCAGAGCGGAGTGGCTAACGGCCTTACCATTGAACCCAGGCCAGGCCACCCCAATCAGATTGTGGCCTACTTTGGCGACATCCGCGGAAATACTTATGCCATCGATACGACCAACGGCGAGTTAGTGTGGAAGACCTTAGTCGACGAACACCCGCTCTCCCGCATTCGAGGTGGAATGAAGTTCTACAATGGGCGGCTCTACGTTCCCGTAACATCGCTCGAAGAAGTTGAGTCCGGAAGTCCCAATTACCTTTGCTGCAACTTCCGGGGAATGGTCGTTGCCTTGAACGCCGAGAACGGCAAAGAGATATGGAAGACATATACAATACCCGAAGTGCCCACTCCCAGAAAGACGGCCGACGGTAAGAACTATATCGGCCCTTCGGGAGCCGGTATATGGGGTCCCACGATGGTCGATCCCAAGCGGAAAGCGATCTATGTCTCGACGGGGAACGGCTTTTCGGAACCCGAAACCGGCCGCTCGGACGCAGTGATGGCTCTCGATATGGATACCGGCAAGGTCCTCTGGGTGCAGCAGGATGAGCCGGGCGATGTCTGGCACGGGGGATGCACGGCTGGTGGCGCTCCGCCTGGCCTTCCACCTAAGAGCGCCAGCCGCAATCCGAACGCAAATCGCGCTGGTGCGGGTGTTGGGGCCGGCCGTGGCGCGCAGCCCCCCCGTCCCCCGAGTCCGCCGATGCCCGACTCATATTATTGTCCACCTACCGCGCTGAATCCCGATTGGGATTTCTCCGCCGGTGTGATGCTGGCAAACCTGCCGAATGGCAAGAGCCTTTTGATTGTCGGACAAAAGTCCGGCATGGTATGGGCGCACGACCCGGATAACAAAGGGGCCCTGGTTTATAAGTCGGACATCAGCCGTGGCGAGATCGACTTCGGCGGGGCGATGGATGACGAGAATGCCTACTTTGCGATGCGCGGCGGCACTCTGGTAGCAATGCGCTTGTCTGACGGCCTGGAAAAATGGTCCACTTATATCGCCCCCCAGGAATCGATGCGTACTCATTCGGGCATCAGTTCCGCTGTGACAGCAATTCCGGGAGTTATCTTTACCGCCGGTCTTGACGGAATGCTCCGCGCCTTCTCGACGCTTGACGGGAGACAGTTGTGGAGTTATGACACGACCCAGGAAGTCAAGACAGTAAACGGTCTTACCGCCAGTGGAGGCTCCATTGGATCCGCGGGCCCTACAGTGGCCGGAGGAATGGTCATGGTAACGTCGGGGTACACTGGTTTCCAACAAGGCCAGCCGGGGAACCTTCTGCTCGCGTTCGGACCCCCAGCCCGGTAAGCTCGCACGGCCTTTCGCGCTCGACGCGAAGAACGGCCCCGCCGGCTTCGGCATTCGGCTCATCCACTACCGCGCCGTTCCGAGCTAAATTGCGAAAGTCAGGCTAATTGGCGGCGCCGGACCGATTAAGATGAATGGCGGGCAAGAGGACGGCGCAAGGGGATGAAATGCAATTTCTGACAATATCCAGGCTCGTAAGCCAGGATTGCACCGGAGCTGATCTTACGGTACTTGCGGAGGATGAATTCGAGCGCGGACGCACGTTGTATCTTCAAAATTTCATTCGACAGATATGGCACCGCGCTGACACGCCGGGCGCCTGTCTGCTGGTGGAAGCAGAGTCTGAAGAAGAAGTGCGCAAGACTTTGAGCACTCTGCCGTTCTTTCAAGCCGGGATACTCGAAATCTTAGTAATACCTCTTAAGCCGTATGCGGGTTTTGGTCCTCGAAAACATCATGAGGAATTCGAGAAAGAGCAAAATGGCGATCAAAGAAGGAAGGTTGGGGCGTGAGCGCTTGCCAGTGATTGCCGATCCGCAAAGAATATCGTCCAGCTAATGAGACAGGTAGTCGGCCACTCGTTGCAGTGGCCACAAATTGGCTATAGCATAACGCTACGGTCTGCTTGTTGGTGCGCATTGCGCATTAGCCGTTTCAGCCGTTTCTGGCATCTGTGGGAGGAATAGATGAGATCTCTTAAGATTTTAGCCATTAGCTTGCTTTGCACCGCCTCGTTATGCGCGCAGGTTGCTACCGGGCGCATCACCGGGCGGGTCACGGATCCTTCAGGCGGCGCCATCCCAAAGGCGAGCGTCAAAGCCGTTAACATTTTGACCAATGTCGAAGTTTCGACGAAGACCACCTCAGACGGCCTTTTCGATATACCCAACCTGATTCCCAGCCAATACCGGTTGGAAGTCGAGATGGCCGGCTTTAAGCACTATACTCAGGGACCGATTGATCTGCGGATCGAAGACACGTTGACAATTCCGGTCGCGCTTCAAGTAGGCTCCCAGACGGAAGTCGTCAACGTGACCTCCGAGGCGGCGCTGGTGGACACGTCCGAGAGCGCCATCGGCGAAGTCACCGACACAAAACGTCTGGAGGAGCTCCCGCTCCCCGCCAACAATCCATTCGTGCCGAGCATGTTCGCCGTGAATGTGACCTCTCTCATCGCGATAACCAGTACCTTGGATCCGTCCGCCAACAACCAGGTGGGGGAGGTAATCGCAGCCGGCACGCTCTATGGTCAAACCATGCTGGCTCTCGACGGCATGCCGAACATGGATGAAACGGGAGGACAATTCGCAGGGGTTGTCCCGCCATCGGAAATCATTCAGGAGGTCAAGGTTTCAGCTACGCCCTACGACGCGTCGCTGGGACATTTCACCGGCGCCATGATCAACATGGTGACCAAGAGCGGCACCAACGGTTTGCACGGAGATCTGGTTTTCTATAACACCAACACGGACCTCAACGCCCTGGAGTTCTTTGCTAAGAAGTCAATCGATACTTTAGCGGCTGGCGGTCCGGTGACGCACGCCGACACTCGCAGCGTCGTCCCCTACATCGGGTACAACCGGTATCGCGGCGTGATCGCCGGGCCGCTGGTGGTTCCCAAGCTGTACAACGGGCGCAACAAGACTTTCTGGATGTACGCCGGGGACTACTTCTACGAGCCGTATTCGAGTAACGGATTCTATACCGTGCCGACGGCCGCGGAACGCACCGGCAACTTCTCCTCCCTGCTTGGGCTAGGGAACAGCTACCAGATTTACGATCCGTATTCCGCCGTGGCGACCAGCGGCGGCCATCTGTCCCGCACGCCGTTGCCTGGAAACATTATCCCGGCCAACGAGTTGAGTCCGGTTGCCCAGAATCTGCTGAAGTATTACCCGCTGCCGAACACTACCGGAACGGTCACCGGCGCCAACAACCGCACCGGCGTGCCCAACAGCTCCATCGACCAGGCGGACCAGTTCGGCCGCATCGACCAGGTGGTCAACGACAACGACCGCATCTTTCTCTCGTACAACCGGTCTTGCATATTAGCCCTCCAGAACCGCTACCTGGGAGGAGAGGAACTGGGCATTGTGGCCCCCACCGGCGCGATCCAAAACAACTGCCACCAGGCATTCACTCTGGATAATGTGCTCACCGCTTCGCCCACTTGGGTAGTCCACCTCAGCTACGGGGCCATTCGCTACCGGTCCCTGAGTCCTTCGACCAGCGCGGGCGTCAACCTGGCTCAACTGGGCTTTTCGCCGGAACTGATCTCCCAGGTGCCCGCGGCTACCGGTCTGGGACCGGCGGCCACTCTACCGGCGCTCAGCATCGACGGTGGCAATATTACGGCGATTGGCTCAACCAGCGGATCGCAAAACGGGGAACTATACAATCTGTTCTTCGCCAGCGCGACCCACATCGTGGGCGCTCACAGCATCAAGTTCGGCGGCGAGTTCCGGACCACGGCGTATACGGCGCATAGCTACGGCAATCTGGTCCCCACTTACACTTTCGGCCAGAGTTGGGTGACCGCTACCGACACTGCGGCGGCGGCTCCCTTCGGCCAGGGGTTGGCGTCCTTTCTCTACGGGTTGCCGACCGCCGGCAGCATCAGCCGAAACGATTCGTCCGCGGAGCTGTCGAAGATGTTCGCCTGGTACGTCCAAGAGGACTGGAAGGCGACTCGCAAGCTGACCGTAAACCTGGGCATTCGCCAGGAAGTGGAGATTCCCGAAACCGAACGCTTTAACCGCGCCAACCGCGGCTTTGACCTGACGGACCCGAACCCGGTGGATGCGGCCGCGCAGGCCGCCTATGCGCAGAGCCCCTCACCGCTCCTCCCGGCCAGTCAGTTTAATGTGCCGGGCGGAATACTGTTCACCAGCCCCTCCAATCGGGGCCTTTATAACACCAACGCGTTAAACTTTATGCCGCGCGTCGGGATCGCGTATCAAGTGAACAACAGTACGGTAGTGCGGGCAGGCTTCGGGATTTTCTATGAGTCGTTTGCCGCGGACTTTGTACAACCCACACAAAACGGCTTCAGCAACACCACCTCGATCGTGCCTACACTCAACAACGGCCTGACGTTTCAATCGACGCTCGATAATTATCCGTTCCCGCAGGGCATCCAACTGCCCACCGGGTCGTCCTTAGGAGCGCAGACCTTCCTGGGAAAGGCCGATACTTACTTCAACACGGGCAACCACCAGGCGTATGACCAGCGGTGGAGTTTGAACATTCAGCACCAATTCGGTTCTCGCATCCTGCTCGATGTCGGCTACACAGGCAATCGCGCCACCCACCTCGCAGTCAGCGACGCCTGGGATTCGATTCCCATCCAGTACCTGAGCCAGTCGCCGCTCCGGGATAACACTACCATCGCCAACCTGGGTGCTCAAGTCGCGAATCCGTTCCTTAATATTCCGGCATTCTCCGGCACCACCCTGGGCACTACCACCTTGGCGACATCGCAACTGCTGCTGCAATACCCGGAGTTCACCGGGGTGACTGGCACCATCGACCGCGGCTTTTCCTGGTATCACGGCCTCTCGGTGCGTACCGAGAAGCGCTTCGCGCACGGGTTTACCATACAGGCCAATTACACCTGGTCGAAGTTTATGTCGGCGATTAGCGAAGTGAACGGCCCCCAAAGCCCGCTGGCACACGCCATTAACGCGGGCGACCGCCCGCAGCAATTCAGCCCCAACGGAATTTACGAGCTGCCCTTCGGCAACGGGAAGCATTTCCTGGGGAATGCTAACGGCTGGGAAGAGAGACTGGCGGGCGGCTGGCAGGTACAGGGGATCTACGAAGCCCAGAGCGGTTCCCCGATGGCATTCGGCGACGTGCTGTACCTGGGGGGGAGCCTGGCCAACATCGTGCTGCCTAAGGGCCAGCGAAGCATCTCCCAGTGGTTCAATACCAGCGGTTTCGACACTAAGGCCGCGGACCAATTGGCGGACAACTACCGGACCTTTCCGTTAGAGTTGACAGGCTCGCGGAACCCCGGCATCAATGTGTTGGGCTTATCGGCTATCAAGAAAGTCAAGATCAGGGAGAAGATGGCTTTCGAAGTGCATGCCGAGGCTAAGAATGCGCTCAATCACCCAAGCTGGGGCGCACCAAACCTGACCCCGACCAGTACGCTCTTCGGTGAGATCACCAGTTCGCAGGGAGGGCGTATCATTACGTTCCTCGGAAAGTTCGTCTGGTAGCATAGAGACAACCGGCAGGGCTTGTATGAGCCGGCGGCGTGATTTTCTGAAGCGCGTGGCGGGCGGGGTGGTGGCCGGGTTCCCACTATTCTGCCCTCTGCGGCGCTGGGGCGGGACGGCAATATCGCGCCCAGCGACAAGATCGTCATGGCCGCCGTAGGCGCCTGCGCCACGTACAACGACTACCGGGATATGCTGGGGCGCTCCGATATCGACCCAGAGGCCAACAGATGGATGTCTCGTCCGATGCGGAGTCCGTCGCATTTGCGATAAGCCGCCGCCGCAGGCGAATTCGAAGAGTAGGAATGAGACAGGAAGTTTATGAGCTGCCGAAATGAGGAGGACTTGTATGAACGGGCGTCGTGATTTTCTGAAGTGCGTGGCGGGCGGAGTGGTGGCTGGTTTCCCCACGATTCTGCCTTCCTCGGCTCTGGGGCGGGATGGCAATATAGCTCCCAGCGACAAGATCGTGATGGCCGCCATAGGCGTCGGCCGTCAGGGAAGCGGCGACATGCGGGGCTTTCTGCAGCAGAAAGATGTGCGCATGGCGGCCATCTGCGACGTCAACCGGGCCACCCGGGAACGGATCGCCGCCACCGTCAACAAACAGTACAACGACACGGCCTGCGCCACCTACAACGACTACCGGGAGGTGCTGGGGCGCTCCGATATCGACGCCCTCGTGATCGCCACCGGTGAGCGCTGGCATCAGTTGATCGCCGCCCAGGCGGCGCGCGCCGGTAAGCATATGTACTGCGAGAAGCCGCTTGGCTTGTCGATCGCCGCGATTAAGGCCGTTCGCGAAGCTGTCAACGAAAACAGCGTCGCTTTCCAGTTCGGCACCCAGCAGCGCTCTTCTTTTTATTACCGCCATGCGGTCGAGTTGGTGCGCAACGGAAGAATCGGCGAACTGAAGACCATCATGGTCGGCTCTGTGCGGGGACCCAACGACACGCTTTACGGAGAGATCAAAGATCCGCCCGCGGGGTTCGATTACGATATGTGGCTGGGCCCCGCTCCCTGGGCGCCCTATTCGGATATGCGGGTTTCGATAGCCGCCTGGCTCTTCATCAGCGATTACGGACTGGGCTGCCTGGACGGGGCCTGGGGCATTCACGATATCGATATCGCCCAGTGGGTGGCCAACGCGGACCACACGGGACCTATTGAAGTGGAAGTCGACGGTGACGCCACCACGTTCTACACCGATATCCGCGATGTTCCCCACGATTACACCGTGGAACATCGATATGCCAGCGGGGCGCACCTGATTCACATGGACATGGCTGCCGCGCGGAAGAGAGCGCCGGAGTTCAACTCATTACCTTCCACCGGAGCGACTGTGATTTTCGGGACCGAAGGATGGATTTTCGTGAGCCGCGATGGCATCGTGACTCATCCCGAGTCTCTGGCCTCGGAAAAGATCGGCCCCAACCAGATCCAGGTGATCCGCAGCAACGATCATAAGCGCAACCTTCTGGATGCCATCCGCTCGGGACAGAAGACCATCTGTGACGTTGAAGTTGCGGTACGCGACCAGACCGTGATCCAGCAGGAATATATTTCCATCAGCCTGGGCCGCAAACTGCGGTGGGACCCAGTCGCCGAACACTTCGTGGATGACGCGGAAGCCAATAAGATGATGATGTCCCGTCCTATGCGGAGTCCGTGGCATTCGTGATGGTCTACGATGGCGCGGGAAAGGAGTGACTACCGTGAGGAAGACATCCATTGTGATTTGCGTGGCTGTAATGGGCGTGGCCCTGGCATTCTTATGCCAACTGGCGCCCGCCCAGACGGCAAGCCTCGATGAGTTGCTCGCCCAGACCGCCAAATGGCAGTCGGATACCAGCCGCAAGCCGCTGCTGGCGCTGTACGAAATGGCCGTAAAGGCGCAGAGCTCGGTCCCGGAAGCGCGCGCGATGGAGCAGAAGTTCATCGCGTTGTTGAAATCGGACGCGACGATAGGGGGGAAGGATTTCGTCTGCAAGATACTCAGCATCACCGGTTCGGAAGCGTCCGTTCCGGTACTGACCGGCATGCTGGCGGACCCCAAGACCGCGGAATTGGGGCGCTATGCACTCGAACGGATTCCCGGCCCGGCCGTGGACCGCGCTTTGCGTGAGTCGCTGACCACCACCAGCGGCCAGACCCGCATCGGCGTGATCAATTCGCTGGGCGTACGCCGCGATGCGGCTTCCGTCACCGCCCTGCGCCCGTTAGCGTTGGGTTCGCAGCCCGCGGAAGCATCGGCGGCCTTGTTTGCTCTAGCCAAGATCGGAAATCCGGCGGCCATAGAGGTGTTGTCCCAAGCGCAAACTAAAACCACCGGAGCGGTACGGGCGAGCGCAGCGGAGGCCTATCTGCAAGCCGCCAACCAGTTGACCGCGAGTGGGAACCCGACGGCTGCGGTGCCCATCTATAAGACCCTCTACGCCGGAAGCGTTCCCGGCACAATGCGCGCTGCGGCGTTGCACGGGCTGGGCGCCGCGGGTGGCACGCAGGCGGTGCCAGTGTTGATGGAAGCTCTGCACGGCAGCGATGGCCGGCTGCAGGCCGTCGCCATAGCCACGCTGATGCCAGGTTCGGCCAGGCAACTGATTGCCGAGATGCCCAAGCTCAGCGAAGCGGACCAGG
>Ga0182024_10014581_pt1 | contig 15183 bp, 9 predicted proteins | sample P32metaG_FD_120480 | JGI IMG/M metagenome (GOLD analysis project Ga0182024, IMG submission 120480) | Permafrost microbial communities from Stordalen Mire, Sweden - P3-2 metaG (Illumina Assembly) | ecosystem: Environmental > Terrestrial > Soil > Wetlands > Permafrost | place: Sweden: Stordalen... | reverse complement strand
GTTCCAGCCGTCGACGTCGCCCCTCAGATACAGCCGTGTCCACGGCGACCCTTTCGCGAAGAGCGCGAGCGCGACCTCTGGATGCGACGTGGCGCACGTGCGATCCGCGAAGTGAGCGCCGGGCAGACACGCATCGGATTCACCCGGAGCGCATGAATCGGGTATCGCGAGAGGCGGCGCCGTAGGGGGTGCCGATGGTGACGCCGACCCGTCGGGGGCCGTGCTGGGCGCGGGGGTCGATGGAGCGTCCTGGGCGGGGAGGGGCGCGGATCCGGCGCAGGCAGCAAGCAAGGCGACGAGCAAGGCGAAGGGACGTGACTTCATCGGCGGCCGATTGGACCAGAGAGCGGTCAAGGGAGGAAGAGGCACGATCCTTCGGAGCGAAAGCGGAGAACTTTTCAGGTCACCGGGCGTCCAAGGTCACGTGCGAGGCCCAAGCCCGCGCGCGTTCACGCATCTACTTTAGGAGAACTATGCGCACTTCCCTGCTCGGCTTGTCCGCCCTCTTCCTCCTCTCCGGCTGCGCCAGTCGCGCCAGCTACGTGCGCTCCGACACCACGCTGGGTCGGGTGGTCGTGTACCGCAACGGGGTCGCCTATTTCGAGCGGTACGCCACGGTGCCGGGCGATCAGCTTCACCTGGCCGTACCTGCCGACAAGGTCGACGACTTTCTCAAGTCGCTCACGGTCGTCGACACGATAACGGGGGAGGCGGCGCCGATCTCTTACCCGACCGACACGCCGGCTGCGGGAACGGGGCTGCTCGACATGAATATTCACCTGCCCGGCTCGACATCACACCGCCTCAAGCTCTCCTATGTCACCGAGGCTCCGTCGTGGAAGCCGAGCTATCGCCTTACGCTCGGCAACAACGGAAAGGTAGCAATGCAGGCGTGGGCCATCGTCGACAATACTTCGGGCGAGGACTGGAGCCAGGTCAAGCTGGGTGTCGGGGCAAGCTCGGCGATGTCGTTTCGCTTCGATTTGAGAGGGGTTCGCACCGTGGAGCGCGAGAAGCTTCGCGCGGAGGATCTCTTCGCGCTTGCCCCTCCGTCGGGAGAGTCCACGTACGGAAGCGGGAGCGGAGGAGGGCAGGGGATCGTCGCCGACTTCTCCGACGCCCTCCTCCAAGGAGGTGGCCATGCGTCCACGGCGGGCAATGGCAACGGCTCGGTGGCCGCGCCGGCGCCGCCGGCAGTCGCGCGGGCCGGCGTGCCGACGACGCAGGTTCATCCCCACGCCGCGGGACAGGCATCCGCGTCGACCCCGAGTCTCCAGGCGGGCGGGTATGGTGCTTCCCTCGGGGGAATGGGCTTGGACCACGGTGTCAGCCAAGAGGCGTATCGGTTCCAATCGGTGACGAACTCACTCCGTTCCTCGGATCGGAGGGTGATCGTGGAAGGGTTCGCGAGCGCTTCGGACGGCGACAAAATCGCGGCTTCGCTCCAGCGCGCGAACCAGGCGCGCGAGCAGCTCGTGCGGGCCGGAGTCGATCCCAACCGAGTCGTCGCGATCGGCAAAGGGGAAGAGGCAGGGCACGCGGCCGGTGTGCGGATCGTGGACGACGCCAAAGACGCGGTTGCAAAGCACGACCCGAAGTCGGCCAGTGAGCACGCAACCGGCGAGCAACAGGGGGAGCCGATCGGCACGTCGCACTTCGAGACGCAAAGTGCGATGACCGTGCCGAAAGGCAGCTCGGCGATGGTGTCGATCTTGAACGCGAACACCGACGGCGAGGTCGTCTACCTCTATGACCCGGAGACGTCTCGCGGCAACGCCGTGTACCCGTTCCGCTCGGTCCGCATCAAGAACCCTACCGATTCGTCGCTCGAGAGTGGACCGGTAACCGTCTTCGGCGACGGAAAGTTCATCGGCGAGGGGATGTGCGAAGCGATTCCCGCGCGCGCGGCGGCGTTCGTTCCGTTTGCGCTCGACCGTCAGATCGTCGTCGAGCACAAGGAGGCCGAGCGAGACGACATCGCGCGCATCCTTACGGTTCAGCGCGGCGTGCTGTCGAGCGAGGTGCAGCACACACGCAAGCAGACGCTCACTCTTCACAACCGGCTCTCCGAGAAGGCGATCGTGTACCTGAGGCACACGGTCGCACCGGGATACACGCTTACCGTTTCGCCGCCCTTGGCGGAACGCATGGGCAACGCGAGCCTCTTTCGGGTCGAGGTTGCGCCTAACGCAAAGCTCGACGTGGATGTGGAGGAGGCGACCCCCGTGACGCGGACTACGGATCTTCGGACCCCGGACGGGCTCGGCATGGTGAAGGCGTTCGTGTCGTCCGAGGCCGCCAGGGGGCCTCTCAAGGTTGCCGTGGCCGAGCTCCTTCAGCTGGATCGCGAAATGAGCAACGTCCAGCAGCACATTGAAACCACACGCGAGCAGATGCAAGAGTATCGGCAGCGCATGGACGAACTCCACGCGCAGATCGTTACGCTCAAGCTCGTAAAGAGTGGGGGGCCGCTCATGTTGAGCCTAGAAAAGAAGCTTCAGGAAATGAGCGACAAGCTCTCGAAGGCCACCGTCGACGTCGTGGCACTGGAAGAGCAGCGCATGATCGCGAAAATTCACTTCCAGGACAAAGTGGCCGACCTGACGCTCGAGGCCCCGCAAGAGTCAGGCGACGCCGCCAAGCGCGCGGAGAAGTGACGGACAAACGCCTAGGCGCCGGAAACCTCGCCCGCGGCCGCCCCGGTTTCGCTGCTGGTCCGATCGGGCGTTGCCTTCTGGGAAGCTACGGGATCGTAGTTCAAATTCGGCGCGAGCCAACGTTCGACTTCGGCGACGCTCAGCCCCTTTCGTACATGATAGTCGAGGACTTGGTCGCGGTCGATCTTGCCGAGACCGAAATACTGCGACTTCGGGTGCGCGAAGTACAGCCCGCTCACGCTCGAGCCGGGCCACATGGCGAACGACTCGGTGATCAACATGCCCGTATTCTTCTCGACGTCGAGTAGCCGCCACAGGGTGCCTTTCTCCGTGTGATCGGGACATGCGGGATAGCCGGCCGCCGGGCGAATGCCGCGGTATTTCTCTTCGATGAGCTCGTCCTGGCTCAGGTCCTCCGCGCTGCCGTACCCCCACTCGTCGCGCACGCGTTTGTGCAAGCATTCGGCAAAAGCCTCTGCCAAGCGATCGGCGAGCGCCTCGGCCATGATGGCATTGTAATCGTCATGTTTAGCTTTGAATTGTTCGCACAGTTCTTTCAGTCCAATGCCGCTCGTGACTGCGAACGCGCCAATATGGTCTTCGAGTCCAGTCTCCTTTGGCGCGATGAAGTCGCCGAGCGATCGGCACGTCGCGTTCTTTTCCTTTTGCGCCTGCTGACGCAAGAAATGAAAACGCGTCAGCGATTTTATGCGCGCCGCGTCGCTGTAGAGCTCGACGTCGTCGCCGACGGCATTCGCCGGAAAGAAGCCGTATACGCCGCGGGCCGTAAGCCACTTCTTTTCGATGATGGTGTCGAGAAGCGTGTTCGCTTCCGCGAAGAGCAAGCGCGCTTGCTCGCCGTACTTCTCGTGCTCCAAAATGCGCGGATAGATCCCGCGAAGCTCCCACGTGTGAAAGAACGGTGTCCAGTCGATATAGCCCCGCAGAGTGGCGAGCGGGAAATCCGGAAGGACGCGTACGCCCGTGAACGCCGGGGTAGGAATGTCCACTTCGCGCCACTCGATCGCCGTACGGCGGGCTCGCGCGACCTCGAGAGGCACGAGCTTTTGTTGCGACGCACCGTGAACCTTGCGCAACTTCTCGTACTCGGCGCGATGTTGAGCCACGAAGAGCGGCTTCTGCTGGTCGCTCAAGAGACTCGTCGTGACGGGTACGGCGCGGCTGGCATCGAGCACGTGCACGACGGGTTCGCTGTAGTATGGAGCGATCTTGACTGCCGTATGGGCTTTGCTGGTGGTCGCGCCCCCGATCAAGAGCGGCAGCTTGAAGCCTTGCCGCTCCATCTCACGCGCGACGTGCGCCATTTCGTCGAGCGAAGGCGTAATGAGTCCGCTTAGGCCCACGAGGTCGGCCTTCTCCAGCTTGGCGCATTCCAGGATTTTTTCGCACGGAACCATCACGCCGAGATCGATGACCTCGTAGTTGTTGCAGGCCAGCACGACGCCCACGATGTTCTTGCCGATGTCGTGTACGTCGCCCTTTACGGTCGCCAAGACGATCTTGCCCTGCGTCTTGACGACATGGCCGGCCGCGGCGAGCTCGGCTTTCTCGGCTTCCATGAACGGCGTCAGATAAGCGACGGCCTTTTTCATGACGCGCGCCGACTTGACCACTTGGGGCAAGAACATCTTGCCAGCTCCGAATAGATCTCCGACGACGCTCATACCGTCCATCAGCGGCCCTTCGATCACGAGAAGAGGCCGGCCCAACTTGGCCCGCGCCTCTTCGGTGTCGCCGTCGATGTAGGCGTCGATGCCCTTGACCAGCGCATGCGCCAAGCGCTCCTCGACGGTGCCGTTGCGCCATTCTTCGGTCTTCTTTTCGGTCGCGGAGGAGCCGCTGTTCTCGATCTTCAGTTTTTCGCCGAAATCGACCAGCCGCTCCGTCGCGTCCGGGCGGCGATTGAGCAGTACGTCCTCGACCAGCACTTTTAATTCGGGCTCGATCTCTTCGTACACTTCGAGCATCCCGGCGTTGACGATGCCCATATCCATGCCTGCCTGGATGGCATGATAGAGAAACGCCGAGTGCATGGCCTCGCGCACCTTGTTGTTTCCTCGAAAGCTGAAGGAGATATTCGAGACACCGCCGCTCACTTTTGCGTGTGGCAAGTTCGCCTTGATCCAACGGGTCGCGTTGATGAAGTCGACTGCGTAGTTGTTGTGCTCCTCCATTCCGGTCGCGACCGTGAGGATGTTGGGATCGAAAATAATGTCCTCGGGGGCGAAACCAAGCTCGTCGACCAGAATGCGGTAGGCGCGCTCACAAATCCGGATCTTGTCTTCGTAAGTCGCTGCTTGTCCGCGTTCGTCGAAGGCCATGACGACGACGGCCGCGCCATACTTGAGCACGGTCTTCGCGTTCTGTCGGAACTTGTCCTCCCCCTCCTTCAGAGAGATCGAGTTCACGATGCCCTTGCCCTGGAGGCACTTGATCCCCGCTTCGATGACCTCCCACTTCGAGGAGTCCACCATGAAAGGAACCTTGGCCACCTCAGGCTCGCTGCCGAGCAGCAAGAGGAAGCGCGTCATCGCCGAGACGCCGTCGATCATCCCCTCGTCCATGCAGATGTCGATGACGTTCGCGCCATTTTCGACCTGTTGTCGCGCGACGCTGACGGCTTCTTCATAGTTGCCGGCCTTGATGAACTTCGCGAATTTCGGCGACCCCGCGACGTTGGTCCTTTCTCCGATCATGAGATAGACGCCGATCTGCTGCGTGAACGGCTGCGAGCCCGAGAGTCGCAACGGGCGCTCCGCCGTCTGCGTTTTCGACCCTGAGGCTTCGACGAGCGCGGAGGAGACGTCGGGCACGCGTTCGCTGACCGCCGCTTCGGCTGCGGCGTAGCGCGTGAGGTCACGGGGAGGCTTGCCTTCGAGCGCCTTGGCGATGGCTGCGATGTGTTCCGGCGTGTTGCCGCAGCAGCCGCCGGCGATGTTCAAGAGACCGCCCGCCGCGAACTCGGCGAGGTAGCGTGCCATGTCGGACGGCTCCAGATCGAAGCCCGTGACCGACAACGGATTCGGCAAGCCGGCGTTCGGATAGCACGAGATCGCCGCACTCGACTTGTCCGAGAGATCGGACAGAAATGGATACATGAGATCGGGCCCCAGCGAGCAGTTGAGTCCGACGGAGAGCGGCTTCACGTGCTTTACCGCATTCCAGAAGGCCTCGATGGTCTGCGCGGAGATCATCGTCTCTCCGCCGCGCCCGACCGCCGCCGAAATCATCACCGGCAGCTCCTTGCCGTCTTGCTCGAAGACTTCGGCGATGGCGACCAGCGCCGCTTTTGCGTTTAGCGAGTCGAAGATAGTTTCGACCAGCAAGACATCGGAGCCTCCGGCGATCAAGGCACGGACTTGTTCGATGTACGACGCCTTCACCTGATCGAAGGTCACGACACGGAAGCCGGCGTCATCCACGTCGGGCGAGTTCGAGAGCGAGACCGTGAGTGGACCTATCGCACCCGCTACGAACCGTGGCTTGCCGTCCGCGTTGGCCACACGATCGGCCCACTCGCGACACTGACGCGCAGATGCTTCATTGATGTCGCAGGCGAGACCTTTGAGGAAAGGATCGTCGATGATCCTCTGGTAAAACTCCGGATCCTTACGGCCTCCGTGTTCCCGGGGATCGTCCACGAAGAACTCGCTTTGCGTGATGCTCGTGGCGCCGAAAGTGTTGGTCTCGATGATATCCGCTCCGGCCTCGAGGAAGCGCCGGTGGATGTCGCAAATCATCTTCGGCTGCGTGAGCGAGAACAGATCCCCGTTGTTCAGAAGATCCTTCTTCGAGGAGGCGAACCGAGTTCCGCGTATGTCCGCTTCCTTCATGCCATAGGTGCGGATCGTTGTGCCCATCGCCCCGTCGATGATGGCAATCCGGGATGCGAGCAGTCTGTGAAGAGAATGGATCGTGGGCATCGGATGGGAAGGCATGATTAGCGTGTCTTGACGTGATGGTAATGGGTGGGGACTTCTCGCTTGTCGGCCATCGCCAGCACGACTTGCAGGTGCGGCTTTTTGGCTTCGCGGCAAGCGACCTCGGCGAGTGCGACGTCGAGTCCGGCGGCAGACAGTAGGCGACGAACGGCGCGCGGCGAGAAGCCGGGATGGCGTTCTCCGTAGCGCGCGGTTACCTCGTGCTGCTGGTGGCGGTCGAGGCACAACAGCACGAGCCTGCCGCCGGGGCGGAGCACGCGCGCGCACTCCTCGAGCGCTCGCGCGGGGTGCTCGGCGTACGTCAGCGTATGGAAGACGACTACCGAGTCGAAGGAAGAGGGGCCGAACGGCAGCGCGTGCATATCCGCGACTTGCGCGCGAACATGGCTGAGCTTGCCTAACCGCTCTTTCACGGCTTCGATCATCCGGACACTCGTATCGATACAGGTGAGAGAGTGGCAATACGGCGCGAGCGAGCTGGCCGCCGCTCCGTCTCCGGAGCCGACATCCAGCACGTCGCCGAGCTTGAGCAACGCTGCGATGCCGACCGTCAAAGATTGCCAGGTGCGACCGGGCGAGTAGTAGCGCTCGAGTTCGTCAGCGACCGACTCGGGCAGACCCGAGCGTCGTTCGGCGTCGAGCTCCTGAAGCCGCTTCTGATCTCCGAGCAAGGTCGGGTCGGATGAATTCGATGCCTCGTCGAGAACGGTCTTTGCCGTGCCAGGCAGGGTGTCGGCGGCGAGCCCATAGAAGCACTGGGTGCCCTGCCGTCTATCCCAGACGAACCCGGCCTCGCGCAGACGCCCGAGATGGGTCGACACGCGAGACTGCGCGATGCCGGTCACGTGGACGAGGTCAGTCACGCAGAGCTCGCGTTCGCGGAGCAAGGCGCAGAGCCGCAACCGGCTCTCGTCCGCGAGCAAATTCAGCGTCTCGACGTAATGGGTCAGGTCCATATATCCTGCTATGTGGATACACGGATATAATGGTGCTCCGGCCCGGCCAGGTCAAGTGCGAGCCGCCTTCTCCGCTCGTACGGCACGAGCGACCGCGCCTCGCGGATCCGAAGAGCGTAGAAGCCCGACGTTATCGTTTTCATGTCCGATCTGCGTGCAGGCGTGACACGTAGTAGACCTCAGGAGAAACGATCGATGCCCTCCACCGAGCCGTTCTTCGCCGGCGTGACGCCCAAGACCGTATCGACGAGCGCCGGACCGAGCCCCTTGCCGATCCTGTACACCGACGCGAGCCTCCTTACGCTCGTGTACGCGGTCGATCCGACGCTGGTGCTCACGTCCATCGACTCGCGAGGGTTCGAGCCGCTCGTGATCTTCGGGAAGGCGTGGGCCGTCTTTTGTGCGTTCGAATATCGCGAAACGGCGATCGGTCCCTACGGTGAGCTCGGGGTCGGCGTACTCGTGAAACGGCGTGGCACGTCCCCGTCCGTCTTTGGGCTCGCGCGCGACCAGAGAAAGGAGCGCGACGCGGGGATCTTCGTGACGAACCTACCCGTAACGACGGAGCGTGCGCGTGCGGCGGGGGTCGAGCTATGGGGCTTTCCGAAGTACGTGAACGGAATCGAGACGACGTTTCGCAAGGGCGGCGTCCGAGTTGTTCTGGAGCACGAATTCGAGCTCACGATGACGCGAGGCTTCTCTGCAAAGACTCGCGGTTTGCCGCTCGTGCTCTACTCGGTGAGTGCGGCGCAGCGTGTCTTGCGCACGATTGTAGAGACCGATTCCGTCGTCGAATGGGGTGGGGCCGGCACGGTGGAGGTCAAGATGCTCGGTGACGGACCTACGGCGAAGACCGTGCGCGCCCTCCGACTAGATGTGGAGAAACCGTCGCTTGCCTACTGTACGGATCGATTGAGATCCATACTGCCGGGAGGCGAAGACATGGGGCCGCTTTAGGGCTTTTTGATCGTCGGAAATCCTGCGCAAGGATCGTCATCGCTCGCGCGTGGGGTGAACCACACGAAGTCGAACGGCAATATCGTGGCGTCGAAGCGGGACCCATAGTCGCCAGGTAAAGTACGTTGCGGGTCGACCTCCACGAAGGCCACACTCGCGACCCGCGCGCTCGGCCTTGCACTGTGGAGGCGCATCGGCACGCCGCGGTCCAGGCGTACGTGTCCGGCCCCCGCAATGAGCACGGCTGGGGCGCTCCACGCCAGCATGCGAAGGGCCATCTGTCCGTCGCGAGCGCGCTGGGCCAGCGCCATGGGGCCGACCATCGATTCGGGCAATTGTCCGCAGTGAGAGGCTCGGAGTTCTGCTTCGAGAGAGGACTCCAGTGTGGGCGCGAGAGGTAGGTCGAGCCCGAGGCGACTCGCGACATCCGCGGGAAGGGCTCCTATCCCCTCGTGGACGATGCCGTGTACGACCGACCGAGGGAGGTTGGCGCTCCTCAACGGAAGGCCGGCCTCAAAAGCGACCTCTGCAATCGGGGCATACGCCGACCACGGTGGCCAACCCCTCTTTTCCCAAGCGAGGAGCGGGCCGACCCCGTCCGCCGTGGCATGAGAGTCGGCCCGGTAGCGTTCGACGAGCGGGTCGTCGTCCGGCTCGAACATCTCGAGCGCGACGGTAGGCTTCTTCCCGGCAGAAACGAGGGCGGCGATGACCTTTGCCTGGAGGCGATGATGGTCCGGGTTATCGTGTTGCTCACCGAGCAGCACGAAGTCCGCGCGCGCGAGCTCCGCGAAAAGTGCGCGCTCTTCCACCGTAGTCGCGGACGATCGCCGCCAGATCGTCCCGACGAGCGGCAGATCCTTGTCGAGTGAGGTGGTCCAGAAGACGGGCTCTGGCGATCTGGCACGAGCCGTAGAGGAGGGAGGCGCGCGGGCCGCGCATCCCATCGCTAGCCCGGCAAGCAACGAAGAGATCCGCTTCCGCGCCACGGATGCACGCTACTACGCTCTCGTCAGCTTGCGGTACGCGTCAGTTCTTGGTCTTCGCGCTGTTCGACGTTCCCAAAGCGGCGCTCGCGCTTCTGGTATGTCGCGATGGCCTCGAACAAATCCTTCTCGCCAAAGTCAGGCCAATGGACGGTAGTGAAAACGAGCGCGGCGTAGGCGATACCGTAGAGGAGAAAGTTGCTGACCCGCTGTTCACCGCCCGTGCAAATCACGAGATCGGGATCGCTCATACTGAGGCTCGGCATACGCTCGCGGAGCGACTCGCACGTCACGCCGCTCTTCGCTCTCGCGGCAGGTGCGGCGGCCCTCGTCGTCGTCGAGATCACGAATAGCCCCGGCGAAGTCTCCCCGGTGATTCGCCCGCCGTCACGATTGCGAGCCCGGCCGGCCCCGGTGGTGGCTTCGGCGAATCTGTTTTCAGCGCCAGCGACTGAGATATTGGCGGCGAGAGTCGGGTACCATCGACTCGATTCGCTCCGCCATGGAGGAGATACCTTGACCCGGACACCAATGAAGCAAGGGGAGCTCGTGTGGCTTTGGATGGCGCTCGTCATTCTCGGCGCGGTCACGGTCCTCGCCTACCGGAGCATCGATTCGGCTGCGGACACGCTTGGTTGGGTGGAACACACCGGCAAGGTGCTTCAGCAAATCTCGGAGGTGACTGCGGCATACTCTCGAGCGGTCACCGCTCGTCGCGCGTATGTCGTCGCCGGCGATGACTCGCAACTTGCCGATGTTCGCGACCTGGACGAGCGCTTGGGTCGCGCCATCGGCGCCGAGCGTGCCTCGCTGGCAGACAATCCGAGCCAGCTTCGGAGCCTGGAAGCGATGTCACGGTTGCTCGAAGAGAGGCTCTCGAGTTTGGACGCGTCCGTCGCGCAGCGTCGCCGCGAAGGGGTCGGAGTCGAGACGGCCGAGGGCTTCGCGTTGACGGCGCAGATCCGGACGATCCGAGAAAAGATGGAGGGCGAGGAGAACCGATTGCTCGCCGAGCGCGACGCTCTGACGCGGCGTGACATGGCAAGGACCAAGTTCGCCGAAATCATCGGTACGCTCGCCAGCTTTGCGATCCTCCTCTTCGCGTTCAACCGTCTGCGTCGAGAGATCGCTCGGCGGCAACAAACCGAGCAGGCGTTGGTCGCGAGCCAGAGCTTTCTCGACTCGATCGTCGAGAACATCCCGAACATGATCTTCGTCAAAGAGGCAGGCGAGCTGCGTTTCGAGCGTATCAACCGTGCTGGCGAGCAGCTCCTAGGGGTTAAGCGAGCGGATCTCGTCCGGAAGAACGACTTCGACCTCTTCCCACGAGAGCAGGCCGAGTTCTTCCAGGAGCGCGACCGTGAGACACTCAACAACAAGATTCCCGTCGACATTGCAGAAGAGCCAATCAAGACGGCAAGGGGCGAACGCTGGCTGCACACGAAGAAGGTTCCCGTCCTCGACGCCGAGGGGGTACCAAAGTACTTACTCGGAATCTCGGAAGACATTACCGAGCAGCGGCAGGCCGCGGAGGCGCTCAAGAGTGCCAAGGACGCAGCCGAGGCCGCGAACCACGAGCTCGAAGCGTTCAGCTACTCGGTGGCTCACGATCTTCGAGCTCCTCTTCGCGGCATCAACGGGTACAGCGTCGCGCTTGTCGAGGATATCGGGGACAAGCTCGACGGCGAAGCAAAGGACTACCTACAGCGGATCGGCGCGGGCGCCACTCGCATGGGGCAACTCATCGACGCGCTGCTAGGCCTCTCGCGAGTGAGTCGGGCGGACCTCGTGCGCGAGCCCGTGAACGTCACCGAGATGGCCAGCTCCGTCGTCGCGCAACTTCGAATGAGCGACGTGGCGCGGGTAGTCGACTTCGTGGTCGCGGATGGTCTCCGTGCTCAAGGCGACCCCCTGCTCCTCCGCGCGCTGCTCGAGAACCTGCTCGGCAATGCGTGGAAGTTCACGTCGAAGCTCGAACGCGCGCGCATCGAAGTTGGGCGCACTGAGTACGAGGGCGCGTTGGCGTATTTTGTCCGCGACAACGGCGCGGGATTCGACATGGAGTATGCGGGGAAGCTCTTTGCGCCCTTCCAACGCCTGCATAAACCAACCGAATTTTCCGGCACCGGCATCGGGCTCGCGACCGTTCAAAGAATCGTCTGGCGGCACGGTGGTAAGGTCTGGGCGGAGGGACACGTCGGGCGCGGAGCGACCTTCCACTTCACGGTCGATGACGCGCGTTCGGCGCAAGGAGTGGACCATGGCCAGTAACAAGGTGATCCTTCTGGTCGAAGACAATTACGATGATGAGGTGCTTACGCTTCGAGCCCTCAAGAAGAGCCACATCGCCAACGAGGTCGTAGTGGCTCACGACGGCGTGGAGGCCCTCGACTACATTTTCGGTACGGGGGTGCACGCCGGTCGAGACGTCACGATCCAGCCGCAAGTCGTCCTCCTCGACCTGAATCTGCCGCGGATCGGCGGCCTGGAAGTCCTCAAACGACTCCGTGCTGTCGAGCGGACGCGCTTCTTGCCCGTGGTCGTCCTCACGTCGTCGAAGGAAGACGAGGACATGATGAAGAGCTACGCCAACGGTGCGAATGCGTACGTGAGCAAGCCCGTCGAGTTCGATGCGTTCAGCGAGGCGGTAAAAACGCTCGGGCTCTTCTGGCTCCTGCTGAACGAAATTGCGCCTCCTCCTCGAAGGCCGCTGTGACGCTGGCCATGTCTCTCGCGTCCGCTCATTTCAGCTCGGCATGGAATGTCCCGTCCCAGTCCCTCGGCGGCGGCTCCTTGGCATATCGGGCACATCGTTCTGCCAACACCACGCTCGGCGGATCCTCGCCGCACTGCTCGAACAACGCACGGGCAGATGCGAAGTCGCGCCTGAGATAGACGTCGAAGGCGTCCTCGTAGGCGCGAGCCGCGCGCAGTCTTGGGATGTCCTCCCCGACTGCGCCGAGCAGCTCATAGACACGAATCGCCTCGGTCTTGCCCACTACCGTTACTGAATCGACGAGGCGAAACAAATATTGCCCTTCTACGAGACTATGTACTGCGTCGCTGACGAGGACTTCCACACCGTACTGTTTGCACAGGCTCTCGAGACGCGCGGCGAGGTTCACGGCGTCCCCCATCGCCGAATAGCTGAGTCGCATCGGGGCGCCAAAGTGACCGACCAGAGCTCGGCCGGTGTGGACGCCGAACCGAGTGTACAAGGGGTCACGGCCTTTCCAGCCCGGAGAGGTGTACAGCTGCCGTGCCGCGTCGAGGCATGCGAGGACGGCGCGACAAGCGGCGGCCGGGTGGTCTACGCAAGCGCCGGGGGCGTTCCAGAGTGCCATGATCGAATCCCCGATGAATTTGTCGATTGTGCCGCCGGTCTTCATGATGGCGGAGGTCATCGCTTCGAAGTAAAGGCCCAGCACACGCGCCAACTCCTCGGGAGGCAATTGTTCCGAAAGGCGGGTGAAGCCGCGGATGTCGCTGAACATCAGCGTCATTTCGCGCGGCTGGCTGCTCAGCACTGGCTCCCGATTCGCTTCATAGAGCTGCCGCACGACATCGAGTGGCAAGTATTTGCCCATCGTGCGGGCCGCGGTCTTCGCGCGCTCGAGACCGTCCATCACCTCCTCTACGTCTGCGAACGCGGTCCCGCCGAAGGAAGGAGAGAAGTCGAAGTTGCGCATTCTTGTGGTCGTTTCCAGGACGAGATTGAAGCCACGTCGAACCGCTCGAAGCGCGACGAGACCGCATACGAGGACCAAAAGGCTTATCCCGCCGTAGGAGACGAGAAATCGATATCGCAGCTTCTCGAGCTCGTGCACGTAGTAATCCTCTGGCACCACGATCCCGACGACCCAGTCCTCCGGACGACGCAGCCGGTGGAGCGTCACGAGATACGGAAGCCCATCGATCCGGATCGTCTCAGAGCCGTTGCGATGGTTCTCGTCGAGCGTAGACAGGAGCGGCCGATGGAGCGCGGTTGTCACGGCAGGCGGGAGATTCGTCGGGTACGCGCGCAACGAGCCGCCGACGTCGACGAACGTATCGTCCGGCGACGTGCGCGTGATGAGTCGCCCACTCGTGTCGCAGATGAATACGTGATGCGGGTCGCCTGGATCGCGCGGGTCGACCTTCGCGTTCGCGATGTCATCGAGAGCACGCGTCGAAAGCGACACACGGATCATACCCCGGCTCGCTCCTGTCGCATCCACCAACGGCTTCTCGGCGTCGAGTACGACTTGCCTGCCGGTGACGGGATCCGGCGCGTCGGTCTCGGCGTACGTCAGATCGCCGAAGCGGACGCCGCTGGACGACGGCGTCCCCGCCGTATCGAGCGGACTCCGCACGTGCGGTTCGGCGGTGATCCCGAGGGGGCGAAAGGTCCCGGATTGCAGGTCGCCCCCTGCGGGCCGCATCCGAAGCGCTCGGACGAAGTGCCCGTGTTCGAACGCGATGCGCCGCGTAAAAATGGTGCTCTCGGGGCCTCTGGAGGTCCGGAAGACGGCGACTTGCCACGGTTGTCGCGTGTTCGGTTCGATGGGATCCGTTCCATGGGCGATCGAGGTTTCGGCTTGCGTGAGCTCGATCTCCACGAGCTCCGGCCGTTGGAGCAGCTCCATGAACAAGAGGGGCTCGATCGACTGGTCGCTCGATACGTCGCCTGCGCCGTAGCGGATGGCGAGCTCGATGTCCTCTGCAGCGCGCTCCGTCCGGGAAAGCTCTGCCCAGATGCTCGCCTCGACGCGCAGCGCGGCCGACTCGCGCTCGAGCTGTGCGCTCTCTAGCATCGAGCGCCGAGAACTCGATAGGAACGCGATGAACAGGCCGGCGACGAGAAGCGTGATCCCTAGAATCGTCGCGAAGAACAGCCCGACAAGGGTGAGCCGTCTCTTGGGCGTGTGCATGGGGTCAACGCATCTTAGGACTCGCGCAACATCGAGCGAAAGCGCAGATACAGCGCCTCACACGAGCTTGCGCGACGTCTCTTGCCACATGCTTCGAAGAAGCCGTCCAACTCGGCCGGCGCGTGGTCTACGATGACGCATTTTCGCGAGGGAGACCGCGTGTGAACGACGATGAAACCTACAGGGTTCCTTTCGAGCAAAGCTCGATGCCGCTTTGGGTGATCGACGAAGAAACGCAGGCATTTGTGGCCGTCAACGATGCGGTGATCGAGAAATACGGTGGTCGCGAGACGAGCTTCTCAGCATGCGCGCGAGCGATCTGCTCTGCGGCGACGAGGAACTCGCGAGCCGCGCGGACTACCGCCAGTACGTACCGAAGAGCCGCCCTGGCGTCGTCGTCCTCGGGCCCTTCCGCCATCGGCGAAAAGACGCCACGCACATCGATGTGCGTATCGAGACGATACACGTAACGTTTGCGGGTCGCGCGTGCGTACTTTCCACTGTCATCGACGAGACGGATCGGCGCCGACTCGAGGAGCGCTATTACGAGGCCGATCGGCTCTGGCGCTCGCTCGTCGAGTCGTCTCCCGACGTCGTGCTCATCATCGATCCGGAAGGCACCGTGCTCTTCATTAACCGACAGCATCCGCCGTTTGCCGGCCGCGCGGTCGTCGGACATGAGGTATGGGAGTTTGCCGCGGAAGGGGGCGAGACGCGGATCCGGCCGATACTCAAAAGGCTGGTAGAAAAGCGCG
>Ga0182024_10014580_pt1 | contig 15183 bp, 11 predicted proteins | sample P32metaG_FD_120480 | JGI IMG/M metagenome (GOLD analysis project Ga0182024, IMG submission 120480) | Permafrost microbial communities from Stordalen Mire, Sweden - P3-2 metaG (Illumina Assembly) | ecosystem: Environmental > Terrestrial > Soil > Wetlands > Permafrost | place: Sweden: Stordalen... | reverse complement strand
CGGAGACGGCATGAAGCCAGATAAGCGGACGGGCGTTCAACGAATCGGAACCGGAGGTGGAATTTGAAGATTCGACGAGCCGGCGCGGAAACCGGCCAAGACGCTCCATAAGTCCCTCGCGGTATTTGTGCGTCGTGGCCATGCGCCACAGCCACCATGGCGCGCCGGCAATGAGGGCCACGAACAACGCAAAGTTATAGAAAAAAAGAATCATCCGTAAACGAACCAGTCTTTCGCAGGTCTAATCGTAGAGCCTCTGTTCTTGGAATGATACAGTTGACCGCGATGAAACTTTTGCGGAGAATCCCGTTGCTATTGCTTTGGTTCGCCCTGCCGGTAACGGCGAGCGATCGCAAGCCTCCGCCCGTGCAGGCGGCCACGTCTTTTCCGGCTGTCGAAGTGCATGCCGATGAGCACGTAGCCATCGCCGCCGAGCCCTACGATACAAGGGAAAAAGAGTCCATCTTTCGCGTGGATTACCTTGGCCATGACGTGATGCCGATTCGTCTGATCGTGACAAACCTTGGCGACCGCCCCATCTCGCTGGCTGATGCCCGCATTCTTTTTGAGACGGCTGAAGGCGACAGAATTCGCGCAGCCGAACCGGAGGATGTGGAGCGGATGATGACGCAAAAGGAGCGGCAGGGCTTGAGAATACCGCTGCCCGCGCCGCTGCCGCCTCTCCACGTCAAACCCAAGGGCAGCATCCAGGAGATCGAGGACGACTTTAATACCTTTGAGTATTCGGCCCTGGCGGTGGAGCCGCACACCACGCGCGCGGGCTTTCTGTTTTACGACGTTTCGGGGTTGAAGGAGCCGCTGATGAACGCGAAGCTTTATTTGCACGATCTGCGCGACGCCGACGGCAAAGAGCTTTTCTTTTTCGAGATTCCCTTCGACAAATATCTGCAGTCCAAATCAAGCCAGATGAATTAGTGGCGAAGAATGGCGCCGGCGCACATCTCCCGTTTCTGTCCTGCCTGAAGATTCTGGTAGAAAACCAAACCAGCCTTGTTCCGACTCGGTGCGATACTGAAGGCATGAGCGCACACCTGCGACACGACCACAAAGAGCTGCTTGAGAATCTTATCGGAGGCAAGCTGCCGCGCGATCTCAGCTGGAGTTCCGTAGTTGACCTGATTGGGCAAATCGGCAAAGTCGAGCCGCACGGAAACGACGAGTTTCTCTTCGAAGTCGGCTCACAAAGAGGCCTGTTCAAGCGCGGCAGCGGCCACAATCTTGATACGGAAGAGATTTCGCGGTTGCGCAAATTTCTGAGAGAAACAGGGCTGCCGGGAAAACCGGCCGGAACCGACCTGCATGGGCGAATGGTTGTGGTCATCGACCATCGCGCCGCTCACATCTATCACGACCGGGGCGGCAGCGTGCCTCAAGACGAAGTCAACGTCAGGCCCTACGATCCTTTTGGGTTCCATCATCACTTGATCCACCGCAAAGAAGCTCATTACAAAGGCGAGCGCGTGCCTGAGGAAACTTCGTTCTATGAAGAGATTGTGCAGGATCTCGTTCACGCACAGGCGATCATCCTGATTGGTCATGGGACGGGAACGAGCAACGCGGGCAGCGTCCTAAATGAATACGTGAAAACCCATCATCGGGAGATTTTTCCGCGGATTATCGCTGTTGAGACTGCGGATCTTTCTGCGCTTACCGAGCCGGAGATCGAGGAGATTGCCAAGAAGCACTTGCGCAATCCTGCCGGCCTTCCCGGCCTGACTGACCCGCGCAGCTTTTCGTAATAAGTGGCCCGATAAGCGGCCGTCGTTATTCGAAGTAAGTGGCCGTGGTCGTGTCCGTCTCCCAGATGGTGCAGTCTTTCACGCGCACACGACCGGCCGTCATTCCGGCCAGCTCGCGATTGGTCTCATCGTAAAAATATTTCGCGATATTTTCGGCTGAGGGATTGAGCGTGGTGAATGGTTCGAGGTCATTGAGCATCTGGTGGTCGATGCGGTCGACGATTGGGCGCAGCACAAGCTTCAAAAGCTTGAAGTCGAGCAGCAGACCGGCCTCGTCGAGCGTGGCGCCGGCCAGCGTGACGCGGACCTTGTAGTTGTGGCCGTGCGGGTTCTCGCACTTGCCTTTGTAGTTGCGGAGATAGTGGCCGGAGGAGAAATCCGCCTCGACGGTAACTTCGTACATTCGCGTCTGCTCGATCCTGTGCGGCCAAACATCCCGCACTCCCCCATTCTAATTTGAGCGGCCTTGGTCTTTGATTGGCCTCGATCTCTGGGGACTCTGCCAGGGCTAGCGAATTTAAGGCTGGCTATTGCCGCGGCGTTTGTTGCGCGCTGCGCGACGGGATTCTTCACTGCGACGGTCGACCTGCTCAAAAAGATTGCTGAGGACGCCGACCAAGGCCGAAGCGAGAGCGCCGAGCAGGAGCAGCAGCGCCATGGTGCGCCAGAGCGAGCCGTTGGCTGGCAGACCTGGCTGAAAGCTCGATGGCACCAGAGTCATGGCCCCGGAGATCAGGGCGAAGAAGCCGAGCGTGGCTGCGAGGATGTAGAAGTTGCGGGACATGTGCGAGTAGGAGCAGAAGGTCCTCTAAACCTGCTGCGATTTTACGGCAAAGGTTCGGGCGCAAAGCTTCAGGCGGAAAGCTCGGCGGAGTCGATCACGGTCACGCCGGCCTTGGCGAACTCGGCGTCCATCACGGCTACGGAGCTGTTGAGGTCGATTGCGCGGCAGGCATCGCGCAATACAAAGGCAGTAAAACCCAGGCGTCGCGCATCGAGGACGGAGTAGCCGACGCAGTAGTCGTAGGCGAGGCCGGCGAGAAAAACGCGCGCGAAGCCGCGCTCGCGCAGATAGCCGGCTAGGCCGGTGGGCGTCGAACGGTCGTTTTCAAAAAATGCCGAATAGGAATCAATCTGCGGGCGAAAACCTTTGCGCAGGATCAGTTCGGCTTGCGGAAGATCGAGCGAAGGATGGAAATCCGCGCCTCGCGTGCCCTGCACGCAATGCGGAGGCCAGAGCGTTTGGGTGCCGTAGGCAAGCTCGATCGAATCGTAAGGCTGCTTGCCGGGATGAGATGCTGCGAAGGAAGAATGATTCGGTGGGTGCCAGTCCTGCGTGAGAACGATGTGATGAAATTGCGGCGCAATTCGATGAATGGGAGCGATCACCTCGTCGCCGCGGGGAACGGCGAGCGCGCCACCGGGGCAGAAATCATTCTGCACGTCGATGACGAGAAGCACGTCGTCGGAATCGATCTGCATGGGCGCTCCCTCACCGGCCGAACAAGAAAATGCGTGCCTTCATTTGCGCGGGACAAGCGTATATTTCTCGCCGATCGCTGCCATCACGGCATCAGTCAGCGACTTTACGAGCGCGTCTTGATCAGTGCTGCTGGCGCTGTCGAAATCGGAAATGCCATTTGGGCCGCTGGCTCCATTCGGGCCGCGGGCGCTGCCATGGCTGCCATCAGACGGCGCCTGTTTGAGCGCGATGAGGCTTTGCGTTTCGAGATGGTCCTCTTTCAAAGGAGGCATGTCGAGCGGAAATTCCGGCAGGCCGAGTTTTTTTCTCAACGCTCTGAGATCGGCGCCATGCTGCTCCGAGATGCGCAAGATGGGCGCGCCCAACTGGGCGGCGAGCATCAGAATCCAGCAATAGGTATCGAGCACCTCGGCGCACCACTCGGCGCGCGTTACCGTATCAGCCCAGCAAACGATACCGTGATTGGCTAGCAGGACAGTGTTGTGATTCTTCACGTAGGGAAGGACCGTTTCAGCAAATGCCATCGTGCCCGGCGTTTCGTAGGGCGCGACCGCGACCTTGCCCACGATGACCTCAAACTCCGGAATGATGAGGCTGGGCGGCAGGCAGCCGGTAATCGCGTAGGCCGTAGCGTGGGGCGGATGGCAGTGCAGGACCGCCTTCGCCTGCGGCACTGCTTTGTAGATCTCGAGATGGAGCAGCAGTTCGCTCGAGCGAGTCTTGCTGCCGGCAATCTGCTTGCCGTTTATGTCGGTGAGGCAAATGTCGGCGGGAGTGAGATCGAATTTGCTCACCAGGGAGGGCGTGCACAGGACCGCGTTGGGGCCGATGCGATAGGAGATATTGCCGCCGTTGCCATCGACATACTGGCGCATCCAGAGCTTGCGGCCGGCGGCGCAGATTTCTTTCTTGATTTCTTCGGCTTCGGGCGAGGAAAAGAGAATGTTTGTCGCGCTCGGCCGGGTGGTCGGCTTGCGGGCGGCTCGGCCCGTTCTGGCGGCTTGGCCGGTTTTGGCGGGCCGGCCAGCGTGTGCGGTCCGTCCAGATCGGGCGGTCGTTTTGACGGTCTTCCTTTTTCCGGCCTTCATTTCGGCGCCCTTCGCTTTCGTAAACGGTGTCCCACACCACATTTTACGGCGCAGCGTTGAAGGAGTCGAAGAACGGCTGCAGTCAGGCAGCGGGGCACAACTGCATCGACGCATCGAAATTTCAGAATGCGGAACCGATTGATGCGGAGCAGGCGCTTGCGACGCGAGCGTGGGCGGGAAAAAAAGGCGTGCGGTCGAAAAAGGGATGGACGGCTTGAGGGACGCCGGAATCCCCGGCCGGCACCCCAACGGAACCGCCCACCACCTCAGAGGGAGATACAAACCACCCTATAAAGCGAGTCTAGTGAAACGGCCGAAATAACCCGCAAACTTGGCTAAAATATAACTTATTTATAATCAGATAATTAACTTGGAGTTGGGCGGCGATCGGGGTTGACAGAAAGTCAGCGATCAAAGGGAATGGAGCCGTCGGCGTTAGCAGAGTTTGCGTGGCCACGCGCCAGCTGACCCTGCTCAGCAGTCTCCACTTCTTTCAACGCGACTGGCACATCGCGAAGTTCAATTCGGCCGGAACAGCTTGGCCAACTGATCGGGCGGGACGGGCCGGCCGAAAAAATTCCCCTGGGCTTCGTCGCAATCGTGTTCCCAAAGAAACTCGAGATCTTCAACTGTTTCAACTCCCTGAGCAATGACCCGCAGATCAAGGCTCCGAGCCATGCCGATGAATGCTTCGACAGCGGCGGTTCCACCGGGAACGGTGGTGATCTGACGGACGAACGATCGGTCGATCTTGATGGCATTGACGGGTAATTCCTGCATGTTGCTCAAGGTGGAGTTTCCAATGCCGAAATTATCGACCGACACATGCACGCCCGTATCCCGGAGAGATTTGAGGATGAGAGCTGTGCGCTCGGGATGGTGCATCAGAACACTCTCGGGCACATCCAGCTCGAGAATCCCCGGGTCCAGCCTGCTGTTGTTGAGCGCAGCGAATATCCCATCCAGAAGATCCTCGCTCTGAAACTGGGCTCGCGAGATGTTTACGGCCATCGTCTTTGCGGGAAGACCCGCTGCCGCCCAAGCCCGGGCTTGCTTGCATGCTTCATCGAAGACCCAGGCGCCTATGGGCAAAATCAGGCCGGATTCCTCTGCCAGGGGAATGAACCGGCCCGGAGAAATCGCTCCGTACGTGGGGTGGTTCCAGCGCGACAGCGCTTCAGCCCCGATGAAGGCTCCGGTTTTCAGATTGACTTTAGGCTGGTAGTGCAACGTCAGCTCATTCCGCTCCAGCGCGAGCCGCAGATCCTCTCTGGTGAGCTGGCTCTGAATTGCGCAAACGTTCAATTCCGGGCTGTAAAACTGACAGCACTCGCTCCCGTTCTTCTTGGCCCAATACATTGCGGTGTCTGCATTTACGATGAGCGTTTCCGCGTCGGAACCATCGTCGGGGTAGATGCTGACACCGATGCTCGCGGTGACGTGAAGCTGCTGGCCGTCGATGGAATGAACCTCGCCCAGCGCCTTCAGAATTCTTCTTGCGGTTACGGCGGCGTTCTCGGGGCGGTTTATGTCTTGCAGCAGTATGGCGAACTCATCGCCGCCGTGCCGGCTGACCGTATCAGGGTCGCGTACGCATGCCAGCAGGCATTTTGCGACAGATTGAAGAAGCTTGTCGCCAGCCGTGTGTCCCAGAGAGTCGTTGACCTGTTTGAAGCCATCCAAATCCAGAAACAGGACAGCGGCCTGGCCCCTGTGCCGTCGTGCAAGCGAGATTGCCTGGCCAACCCGATCGCTAAAAAGCAATCGATTGGGCAAGCCGGTAAGAGAATCATGTTCGGCCAGATGAGTTATCTGCTCGGACTGCGCCCGCGCCGCACTTACATCGCGAAAAACGATCACCGCGCCAGTGACTTTCTTGTCACGGTCGTGGATGGGGGCAACGGAGTCTTCGATGAAGACCTCATGGCCGTCGCGGTGGATGAGCACACAATTCGGCGGCAGATTCCCCGTCATGTCTTCCGATGCCGCCTTCGCCATCGGATCGAGGATCGGCTTCTGGGTGGTGGCGTCCACGATCCGGAAGACTTCGGTCAGGTGCCGACCAGCGGCCTCCTTCAGCGGCCAGCCCACCATCTTACTGGCGACGGGATTGAAGAAGGTGATGTTTCCAGACATGTCAGTGCAAATCAAGGCATCGGCGATACAATCGAGCGTGGTCTGGGCGCGTTCCTTTTCATTGAAAAGGACCTCTTCGTTCGACTTGCGCTCAACAGCAATTCCCAGTGCTCGCATGAGTCTGCGCGGTTCAATCTGGCCCTTGATGAAATAGTCTTGCGCGCCCTCATGAATGGCTTGGATTGCTTTTGGCTCATCTTCCAGGCTGCACAACATCACAATGGACGCGTGGGGCGCAGCGACGCGAGCGCGTCTGACCGCCTCAAGCGGGTCGGGATCGGCCGATGTCAGGTCCAGCAGGACAATGTCGACAGAATGCCCTGCGAGACACGTCTCGGCGTCTGCCAAAGACTCGACGTGGGTCAACTTGAAGGAGTGTGAGCTTTGGTCGTCAAACATCGCGCGGATTAGGCGCGCTTGTTCGGCGTCACTCTCGATCAGAAGAACGGTCTTGTTCGGTTTTTTCGTCATCGGCCTTACCTCGGCACGAACAACCTCGAGCTGCTTGCCTAGAATTCACGAGTTCGCGGAACCTTCCCAGACGAGATTGTTTAGAGGGTCTCAATAATGGCAAAACGGTTCCGTCCCCTTTTGCTCACTCCGGGTTGACGAGTTTGGTAAGGGCAATCTGACGCAAGGTGTCAAGAATTCATCTTCTTGATTCGACGAGAGATCGCCCGGTCGTGGAAAATCCGCGCGCAGCGTCAGCACGGTGGTTTGCGTGATGGACTCGTTGACAAACCGCGCCAACCGAAGCCAATGACCGCGGACAGGCTCGTTTTGTAACCCAAAACTGCCCTAAGGAGTAGATATAGAGTGGCAGGGGAGATCGAAACCTGAGACCAAGACAGGAAATTGCGGTTCGAGGATTCGTAGATGCGACTCGCAAAGCAGTCCGACGACGCGGAAGTTCTGATTGCCGGCGCTGGCCCTACCGGGCTGGTGCTGGCGCTGTGGCTGACCCGGCTCGGCGTTCGGGTAAGAATCGTGGACAAGACCAGCCAACCGGGCACAACGTCTCGCGCGCTGGCCGTTCAGGCGCGAACCCTGGAGTTTTACGGCCAGCTCGGTTTCGCGGACGAGGTGGTTGCGCAGTGGCGATGGGCGACGGAGGCGAATCTGTGGGTCAAGGGGCGACGGGCTGCCAAAATCAGATTTGATGGCATGGGCTCGGAAATCAGTCCATATCCCGATCCGCTGATCTACCCCCAGGACGAACATGAGCGACTGCTGATCGAGCGCCTGACGGACCTGGGCGTAACGGTAGAACGGCAGACAGAGGTTCTCGGCTTTGAAGAGACCGATGATCGCGTGCAGATAAGCCTCAGAAAACCAGACGGCAGCGAAGAGACCTGCGCGGTTGAGTATGTTGCGGGGTGCGACGGCGCCCGCTCGACGATGCGCGAACACCTAGGTATTGGATTTCCTGGCGGGACCTATGAGCATCTGTTCTATGTCGCCGATGTGCAGGCGACGGGGCAGGCGGTGAATGGCGATTTGAACATTGCTCTCGAACGGTCCGATTTCCTGGTTGTGTTCCCGTTGAGGGGCGAGGGGCGGGCGCGTTTCATCGGGACAGTGAAAGATGATTCGCGAAAACCTGAGGAGCTTTCTTGGGACAGCGTCAACAAAGGAATCGTCGAACACTTGCGCACAGATGTGCAGCGCGTGAACTGGTTTTCTACGTATCGCGTGCATCATCGTGTCGCGGATCGGTTTCGCAAAGGCCGCAGTTTTCTGTTGGGCGATGCGGCGCACATTCACAGCCCGGTCGGCGGCCAGGGAATGAACACGGGCATCGGCGACGCGGTGAACCTGGCATGGAAGCTGGCGGCTGTGCTTCGCGGGCGCGCCAAGGTGGCGCTGCTGGATACATACGAGCCTGAGCGCATCGCATTCGCACGGCGCCTGGTTGCAACAACGGATCGAGCATTCACAACGGTGACAAGCTCGGGCTCGCTTGCACGTTTTGTGCGGTTGCGCATTGTTCCGGTTCTTGCTCCGCTGCTATTTTCGTCAAGGATGTTGCGCCGATTATTGTTTCGCACCGTCTCACAGGTAAACGTCAACTACCGCACGAGCAGTCTGAGCCGAGGACGCGTTGGCTCGATTCATGCGGGAGATCGTTTGCCTTGGGTGAAGGTGGGCCTGGACCGCGCGGGCCCGGATGGCGCCGGCGAAGACAATTTCGCGCCGTTGAAATCGCTCGATTGGCAATTGCACTTGTATGGCGAGGCCGCGCCGGAGGTGCGGGCCTTCTACCTCGAGCAAAAATTGCCTCTGCATGTGTTTCCATGGCGTGCGGAGATGAAGCGATCGGGATTGCGGCGGAGCGCTCTCTATCTGGTGCGGCCGGATGGATACGTCGCGGTTGCGGCCAATCAGAATTGTGTAGAAACCGTGAGATCGTATCTCGCCGAATGGGGTTTCTCATCGGTCTAAATCGGACCGTCCTGCGTGTTCGGCATGCGACCGCGAGAAGAGGTTCCGCTCGGCGTGGACGTCCGGCCAGCTATTGCGGGGATGCGGTAGTATTTGTGGGTTGGCATGAAAATCGCTTTACCCGAGGACGAACTGTGACTAAACGCGGACCGATCGCATATCAAAAGAGTTTTAACGCGCAGCACTCGCCCATGGGCGCCTTCATGAGCTTTACTTGCGGCAACTTCGGGACTCGCGGCGGGATTGGGCTGCAGATCGGTCAGCCGGGTGACCAGGAGGTCTTTGTCGGATTCAAGGATGGGCACCGGTACTCGGGGGCGACGCTGAAGTGTTTGCCGTTTTATGTGGGAGCGGTGAACCGCGCAGCCGACGCGTTCCTGGTGGAGCAGGCGGGGCCATCCGAACAGAACGTGAAACCCGATGCGGATCCTTTTGCGACAGACGAAATCGCGCGGTCTTACGGTTGGGCGACCGATGAGTGGCGCGCGGATGGGCTGACGTTTACGGTCTATTCTCCATTCGGCCCGATTCCTGACCCTGCAACGGACAGCGTGGACCGGATGCGCGAGGGACTGCTGCCGGCTGTTGTGGCGCGGCTGGTGCTGGACAACACGAAAGGCACGGAGACGAAGACGGCGATGTTTGCGCTGAATCATGCGCGGCCGGGCGAGCGAATTCTGGAAGATGGCCTGGGAGCGGGGCGGCTGGGATTTGCCTTCAGGCGCGAGGCTGGCGCAGCGTCAGAGCTATGGGATTGGACGACGGGGAAAAAGACGGCGGCGGATACGGAACCGTTTGTGTTCATGCGGTGGTCAGCGAGCGACGGGGTTCGCGAGCGGTATAACCCGGTGCACTTGCTGGGGTCGTGCCCAGGATTCGGATTCGAAGTGCCGGCGGGAAAGAAATTTGGGCTGACGATTGCGCTGGGATCGTACCTGGAGGGCGCGCAGACGAACGGGCTGGACGGGAAGTATTTGTATGCGCGGTACTACAAGGGCCTGAGCGATGTGTTGAAGACGGCGCTGGACAGCGCGGACGAGATGGCGACGCGAGCTGAGGCGCTGGACGCGAAGCTGGACGCGGCGAAGCTGTCAGACGATCAGCGATTCATCATTTCTCATGCGACGCATAGCTACTACGGCAGCACGCAGTTGCTGGATGTGGATGGGCAGCCGCTTTGGGTGGTGAACGAAGGCGAATACTGCATGATGAACACGCTCGACCTGGCCGTGGATCACGTGTTCTGGGAGCTTGAGCACAATCCGTGGCTGGTGCGGAATTTGCTGGATGAGTTTGTGCGGCGGTACAGCTACACGGACGAGGTGAAGGTGTACAAGTCTGAGATCGAGATGGCGGCGCCACTGGGGCAGGCCGATCCGTCACAGGCGCCGCCGGCTCCGGATGACGCGCAGTTGACGCGGCCCTACGATACGAAACCGGGCGGGCTGAGTTTTTGTCACGACATGGGCGCGCACAATAGTTTTTCACCGAAGGGCAGAAGTAGTTACGAACTGGCGAATCTGACAGGATGCTTCAGCTACATGACGCAGGAGCAGCTTTGCAACTGGATTCTGGTGGCCGGTTGCTACGTTGCAAAGACGCGCGATGTGGAGTGGTTGAAGCGGAATAAGGCCGTTGTGGAGACGTGCCTGCAAAGCATGATCAATCGCGGCGGTGACGTGGGGTTTGCGCAGTACGACAGCACGCGGACGGCTGGCGGGCAAGAGATTACGACGTACGATTCGCTGGACCATTCCCTGGCGCAGACGCGGAAAAACGTGTACATCGCGGTGAAGAGCTGGGCGAGCTATCGCGCGCTGGCGTTGTTGTTCCGCGAGCTGGGTGCAGCGGCAGACGAGAAGCGGGCGACGGACCTGGCGGTGAAGGTGGCCGGCGTGGTGAGCGATCAGGCGGTGGAGGGAGTGCTGCCGGCGATCTTCGAGAAGGCGAATCCGGGATATGCGTCGCGGATTTTGCCGGCCGTGGAGGGGTGTGCGTACCCGCTTTACTTTGTGAAGACCGGATTTGCCGGTGGAACGCTGGAACAGGTGTTCGCGAGCGCGGAGGAGAAGCGAATGTACGACGCGCTGAAGGAGCACACACGGAAGCTGCTGCTGGATAGGGAGCGACGGAATCTGTTTGCCGACGGCGGCATCAAGCTGTCGTCGACAAGCAACAACTCGTGGATGAGCAAGATTTCGATCTTCATGCACGTGACGCGGAAGGTCTTCCATCTCGATGACGACGCGAAGGTGGCGGAGGTGTTTCGCCTGGCCGACGCTGCGCACGTGAAATGGCAGACCGAGGGCAGCTCGTACTGGGCGTGCTGCGACCAGATTGTGTCGGGCGAGGGCAAGGCGAGCCGCTACTATCCGCGGATTATTACCAGCGCGCTGTGGATGGATTAGGAGCGGCTGCTAGGTTCTAGCTGCTAGCTTCCGGCCTCGGCCTCTGAACAGGCTGCGTTCGGATCCCGCTAATGGCTGCCCGGGATGGAGCGCTCGTTCTTCGCATTTTCATTGCAATTCATGAATTGCTCTTGCAAATCACCGTAGGATTCGAGGAGAATCCGAGTGACGAGGAGCTCGCGATGGGAACATTTTCGTGGCAGACGTGGAATAGCTCTCCCTTCAACATCGAGCGGAAGCCGGGCAAATTGCCGAGCACCGTGATTCTGCAATTCAAGGGACCGTTCACTGTGCGCGACGCGTACACCAGCCTGCCGCCAGGGGTGCTGAACAAAGTTCTGGAACTGGAAACACCTCCGGGCGAGGAGCCGCCGAAACTGAACATCCTGGATCTGACCAACTGCCCCTATATGGATTCATCCGGCCTGGGCATCATTGCGACTCATTATGTGCGCTGCCAAAAGCAAGGCATGAAGATGATTGCCGCTGGAATGAGCTCCAAGGTTCGCGAAGTCTTCAGGGTGACCAAGATGGACGCCGTCATTCCGATCGCCGCCACGGTTGAGGAAGCGGAAGCGAACTGAATTTCCGAAGCGCATTCCCAAGTTGAACGCGACGCAGACTTCCGGCTTCTTGCCCCCGGATGAATACCCAGCCCGCTGACCGATATTTGCAAGCGTCATGATTCGCCGGGGCCACGCCGCAAAAAAACTCGAAAACAATTGAGTCATTTTGTCGTGCGATTCCGCAGCCTCTATTGAAGGCCGAATGAGAGCGCGGTGATGCAAGATCCCGGGGGGGGAATTACTGCGCTCTCGGCTTTCAACCCACCGAGCCTTCCTCAAAACAAAACCATTTAGAACAGTAAAATCAAGGCCTGGCTTGTACCTTGAGTCTTTGGCTTTGAGTTTTGCGCCGCACTGCGCCGGTTTCAGGCGGGTTTGGGTGCGAAAAATGCTTCCACGTCAGTGAGTGTGTTGGTGATGCGATAGGGCGGCAGGGATTGGAGGAAGATCTGGCCGTAGCGCTGACGCGTGATGCGAGGGTCGAGAAGGACTAGGACGCCACGATCTTCAAGCGAGCGGATGAGCCGTCCGAAGCCCTGCTTGAGAGTGAGAACGGCTTCTGGGACCTGGTAGTCGAAGAATGGTTTTCCGCCGGCTTCTTCAATGGCCTTCATGCGCGCCTGGACGACGGGGTCAGAGGGAACGGCGAAGGGCAGTCGGTCAATGATGACGCAACTGAGGGCTTCGCCCTGAACGTCGACTCCCTGCCAAAAACTGGACGTGCCGAAAAGAACGGAGTTCGGCGTCGAGCGGAATTCTTCAAGGAGGGCCTTGCGCGGGGCCGCACCGTGAAGGAGCAGCGGAAAGTCGAGAACGGGCAGAAGCAGATCGTGCAAGGTGCGCATCTGGTTGTAGCTGGTGAAGAGGCAAAAAGCGCGGCCACGGGTAATGCGGAGAACGCGCTCAATGGTAGTGGCCGCAGCGGCGACGAATCCGGGTTCGCGCGGGTCGGGCATTGAGGGCGGGAGATATAGAAGAGCCTGCTTCTCATAGCGGAAGTGAGATGGAACGACGAGCTCACGGGTTTCGTTGAGGCCGAGACGGCGGCGGATGTGCTCGAAGCTGCCCTGAACGGTGAGGGTAGCCGAGGTGAGAACGACTGTGGGGATCTGTTCAAAGACTTGTGTGCGAAGGAGATCGGAGACGTCGATCGGCGTGGCCTGCAGGAACGTGGTGCGGAGGGCTGATCTTTGTACGGATGCGCTTGCGGCGCGGCGCTCGAGCCAGAAAACCATATTTTTGGCGGTTGATTCGAGCATGAATTCGAGATCGGATCTGAGGAGGGCCACGCGATTCTTGAGGCCGGTAGCTTCGTCGAGATCGGCAAGGCGTTCGAGATCGGACTCGATGAGCTTGAGTGTGGAGCGAACGGCAAGGTAGAGGTCGCCGGAGGATTCGAGAAATTCTTCGCGGTTGGTAAAGGGATGGCGGCCGTCGGCGGGCATGGGAAGCGCGGCGAAGAAGAGGCGCGCTCGCTCGCGGAGCTGCTGGGTGAGGGCTGGGATCTGCGTGGTGGAAGATTTGCCGCGGAGGAGGACTTCGGTGTCGCGGGCGAGATCTTCAAAACGAAGGTTGGACAGTGAGCGACCAAAATATTGCGAGGCGACTTCCTCAAGCTCATGAGCCTCGTCGAAGATCACGGCGGCGGCTTCAGGCAGGACGCCTGCGTCTGGCGCGTTGCCGGCGGCGAGGCGGACGGCGGTGTCGGCAAAGAAGAGGTGGTGATTGACGATGATGAGATCGGACTCAAGGGCGCGGCGGCGCATTTCAGTGATGAAGCAGCGGCGATAGTCGGGGCAGGTGCTGCCGAGGCAAGCCTCGGTACGCGCGTCAAGCTTGTGCCAGAGCGCTGAAGATTCCGGGAGGCCTGAAAGCTCGGCGCGGTCGCCGGTTTCAGTGATCTGCTCCCACTCGGCGATCTGGCGATACTCGTCGATCTCGTCGAGTCCCGAGAGAATTGGCTGGTCGCGGAGGGCGAAGAGCTTGCGGCGGCAAAGATAATTGGCGCGGCCCTTCATGTAGCAGACACGCAGTTCGCCGAGAAGAGTTTCAAGAAAAGGAACATCGCGGAAGAAGAGCTGATCCTGGAGGGCCTTGGTTCCGGTGGACACGATAACGCGTTGGCCGGTGCGGAGTGCGGGTAGAAGATAGGCCAGAGTTTTCCCGGTGCCGGTGCCGGCTTCGACGATGAGATGCCGGCGCTCCGCGAGTGCTCGCTCAACAGCCTGCGCCATTTCAAGCTGGCCCGGGCGGTACTCGAAGGGGAGCGGAGACCGAGCGAGGATTCCCCCGGGCGAGAAAAATTCGTGGAGCGTGGGTAGAGCCCGAGTTGAGGTGTCGGAGGAGGGCATGGGGGCGCTCCTTCCATCATAGGGGAGGCGCATTTGTGCGGGGCGCGGGAAAAGACGGCTGGAATGGGAAAACACTCCGGAGTGGTAGCGAAGTTGCTGCGTTGATGCGGACAGTACACTGAAGAAGCGGCGCGTTTCCGACGATATCGCTGCTGGAGTCTCCCTTGCCTACGTATCGCAGATCGGTTGTGCCAGTGAAGACGGGAGCCGCGAAGCTGCCGCTGGTGGCGATTGTGGGCCGGCCCAACGTGGGCAAGAGCACGCTGTTCAATCGGTTGACGGCGAGCCGGCGGTCGATTGTGGGCGATGAGCCGGGAATTACGCGCGACCGAATCTACGGCGAATACGAGTGGCTGGGGCGGCATTATCGGCTGGTGGATACGGGCGGAATTGTGCCCGACGATCCGGAGCTGATGGCGACAGAGATTTTTACCCAGGCGAAGGTGGCGCTGGAAGAAGCTGACTCGCTGGTGATGGTAGTGGATGCGCGAACCGAGCTGGCGCGGCCCGACTACGATCTGGCGCAACTGCTGAAGCGCGGGGGAAAACCGCTCTTCCTCGCCGTGAACAAGGTAGAGACAGAAGGATTGACTGCGGAGGCGGAAAACTTTCGCCGGCTTGGAATCAAGAATGTGTACGCGGTGAGCTCAGAGCACGGGCAGGGCGTGGGCGAACTGCTGGACGCGATTGCTGAGGCGATTCCCAAGCAGGCGGAGGAAGTTGAAGAGGACGAAGGTCCCGGACCGGAGCAGGCCGACGAAGAAGGCGACAAGAAGATTCGCACGCACGGAGAGTTTGAGCAGCGCGAGACGGCGGTGGCGATCATCGGGCGGCCGAACGTGGGCAAGAGCACGCTGCTGAATGCGCTCACGGGGACCTCGCGGTCGATTGTGTCGCCGATTGCGGGAACGACGCGCGACGCGGTTGATGAGGTGGTGGAGTTCGAAGG
>Ga0182024_10014579_pt1 | contig 15183 bp, 9 predicted proteins | sample P32metaG_FD_120480 | JGI IMG/M metagenome (GOLD analysis project Ga0182024, IMG submission 120480) | Permafrost microbial communities from Stordalen Mire, Sweden - P3-2 metaG (Illumina Assembly) | ecosystem: Environmental > Terrestrial > Soil > Wetlands > Permafrost | place: Sweden: Stordalen... | reverse complement strand
GCTGCGGCCCGCGTGGCCCGATCAGCCGACCCTGCAATACGACGTTGCCTATCAGCCCGTCGTGGCCGGCAAGACGCTGTTCCTCGCTTCCTTGCGGGCCGACGGCGTCGCCGCCTTCGACGCCGAAAACGGCGACGCCCTCTGGCGCTTCTTCACCGACGGCCCCGTCCGCTTCGCCCCCGTCGTCTGGGACGACAAGGTCTACTTCGCCTCCGACGACGGCTGGCTCTACTGCGTCGCCGCCGACGCCGGCACACTCGTCTGGAAATTCCGCGGCGGCCCGTCCGACCGCAAGCTGCTCGGCAACGGCCGCCTCATCTCCACCTGGCCGGCGCGCGGGGCGCCGACGGTCGTGCCGGAGCCGAACGGCGAGGCCGTCGTCTACTTCGCGGCCGGGATCTGGCCGTTCATGGGCGTCTTCCTTCACGCCCTCGACGCCCGCACCGGGGCCGTCCACTGGACCAACGACGGCGACGGCTCCATTTACATCAAGCAGCCGCACGGCGTCGACGCCTTCGCCGGCGTCGCACCGCAGGGCCGGCTCGCGGCCGTCGGCGACCGGCTGCTCATTCCCGGCGGACGTTCCATTCCGGCGTGCTACGACCGCCACACCGGCAAACTGCTCCACTTCCGGCTGTCGGACGATTCCAAGATCGGCGGCGGCGCCACGGTCGTCGCCGGGCCGGGCTTCTTCGTCAACAACGGCTGCGCCTTCAATCTCGCGACGGGGACCTATCTCGCCGACGTGGGCGATCCTGCGATCCTGGTGGGCGATGTGCTTTACGCCTGCACGCTGACCGAACTGCGCGCCTACGACATGGGACCGGCCGGCCGGCCCGGTTGGAAGCCGAAGCCGTCCGCCGCTGTGGCTCTGCCCGGTGTCGAGGCGCTGACGGCGGCGGGGTCGCGCCTCTACGCCGGCGCACGCGGCCGCGTCTTCGCCGTCGATCTGCCGCTGCCCGCGGGCAAGCCGCGCATCTCCTGGCAGGCGCCGATCGAGGGCCGGCCGGTCCATCTCCTGGCCGCCGACGGCCGGCTGTTCGTGTCCACGCGCGAAGGACGGCTCTACTGCTTCGGCGCGGAAGCCGGCGACTTCCAGACGCACCCGCTGAACGAATCCACCGCGACCCACGCGGACGACGATTGGCCCGACAAGGTCCGCGACCTGCTCGCCGCCGCCGGCGTCCGCGACGGCTATTGCGTCTGCTGGGGCGTCGGCTCCGGCCGACTTATCACGGAATTGCTCCGCCAGAGTCGGCTGCAAGTCGTCGTCGTAGAGCCGGACGCCGACAAGGCCAACAATTTTCGATCCGAAATGTGCGACGCGGGCTTGTACGGCGAGCGCGTCGCCGTGACGACGGCCGACCCGGACGCCGTTGTACTGCCGCCGTATCTGGCGGAGTTGATGGTTTCCGAAGACCTCGGCTCGGCCGGCGTGACCGTCGGTGTAGGGGCCGGGTTACCCCGCCCCTACTTCGCTTCCAAGGTGTTCGCTTCGTTGCGACCCTACGGCGGCGTCGCCTGTCTGCCGATCGCCGACGACGACCGGGCGACCTTCGCCGCCGCGGCCGACGGCCTGGCCAACGGCCGGGTGAGGAGCGTCGGTGAATGGACGCTGCTGTCGCGCGAGGGGCCGCTGCCGGGCGCCGCCGACTGGACCCACGAGCACGCCGACGCCGCCAACACCCGCGTCTCCCGCGACCGGCTGGTCAAGGCGCCGTTGGGCCTGCTGTGGTTCGGCGGCCCGTCGCACGACGGCATCCTGCCGCGCCACGGCCACGGGCCGCAGCCGCAGGTCGTCGGCGGCCGGCTGTTCATCGAAGGCGTGGACTTCCTCCGCGCCGTGGACGTGTACACCGGCCGGCTGCTCTGGGAGGCGAACCTGCCCGGCCTCGGCAAGGCCTACGACAACGCCTTCCACCAGCCGGGCGCCAACGCCGGCGGTTCCAACTACGTTTCCGCTCCGGATGGGGTGTATATCGCCTACGGCGCCGTCTGCGTCCGGCTCGACCCCGCCACCGGCCGGCAAACCGCCTCGTACTCAATGCCGCCGTTCCCCGGCGAGAAATCGCCGCCGACCTGGGACTGGGTGACGCTGGCCGGCGACGTGCTCATCGGCGGCGCCAACCCCGGCTCCGCCGGCCGCGCGAACAAGGCCGCCGCGGTGTCCGCCAGCAAGCGCCTGGCCGCCTTCGACCGCGAAAGCGGCCGCCCGTTGTGGACGCTGACGGCCCAAACGAGTTTCCGCCACAACGCCGTCTGCGTCGGCGGCGGCCGACTGTACGCCATCGACCGGCCCGCCCCCGACCAGCTCGACTGGCTCAAGCGCCGAGGCGATTCGCCGACGGCCAAGCCGCGCCTCGTGGCCGTGGACCTGCGCACCGGCAAGGAAGCCTGGAAGGCGACCGCCGGCGTTTTCGGCTCCTGGCTCAGTTATTCGGACAAATACGATATCCTGATCGAGGCGGGGCGAAATGCCCGCGACACGCTGTCCGACGAGCCGAAGGGCTTGCGCGCCTACCGCGGCGAGCGCGGCAACGTGCTCTGGTCCCGGCCGAGTTACTCCGGGCCGGCCATGATCCACGGCGATCTGGTGCTGCGCGACGGCGGCGGCTGCGACCTCCGCACCGGCGCCCCGACGATGCGGGCCGACCCGCTGACGGGGGCGCCGATCGAGTGGGCGTGGTCGCGGAACTACGGCTGCAACACGCCGGCCGCGTCGGAGAACCTGTTGACGTTCCGTTCCGGGGCGGCGGGCTATTACGACCTGGCCAACGACGGCGGCACCGGCAACCTCGGCGGCTTCCGTTCCAGCTGCACCAACAACCTGATCGTGGCCGACGGCGTGCTCAACGCCCCCGACTACACGCGCGGCTGCACGTGCAGCTATCAGGAGCAGGCGTCGCTGGCGCTGGCACCGATGCCGGAGGCGGAAATGTGGACGTTCTTCCCGGCCCGCGATGTGAAGGGCGTCGTCCGCCGCGTGGGGATCAACCTCGGGGCGCCGGGCTGCCGCAAGGACGAAAACGGTACGCTTTGGCTGGAATATCCGCCCGTCGGCGGCCCGGCGCCGCGGGTGAAGGTGACGACCTCGCCCGCCAACCCCGACTGGTTCCGCCGCCACTCCTCGCAGGTCCAAAGCGACGGGGCGCCGTGGATCGGCGCTTCGGGCGCCAAGGGGCTGCGGTCGCTGAGCATCACGCTGTCGCGCGAACCCGTGCCGGAGCGGCCGTACACGGTGCGCCTGACGTTCATGGAGCCGGACCATTTGAACGCGGGGCGTCGGGTATTCGACGTGGCGTTGCAGGGCCGGCCGGTGCTGAAAGAATTTGACGTGGAAGAGGAGGCGGGAGGGCCGAACCGGATCGTGGTGCGCGAATGTCGGGGCGTCCGTGCGGGCCGCGAGCTGACGGTGACGCTGACGCCGGCGGGGCCGGATACTACCTCCGCGCCACTGCTTTGCGCCGTGGAAGTTACGGCCGAGGGGTGGTGATTATGCGCTATTTCCTACCTCTTATAACATCACTCATACTCGTTGTGGCGTCCGCGCCGGGCCGGGCGTGCGACACTCCCGTCTACCGCTACGCCCTCGAACACTGGAACCCGGACTCCTATTCCATCGCGGCGCCGCCGGATTCGGGCGGGCGGGAGTTCGTCGCGGCCCTCGAAAAACGACTTCACGCCGGGCCGCCCGTGAACCTCGTGGTGCGACGGATCGACGCCGATCATCCGGCGCAGGAGGCGGGGTCGCCGCATGTCGTGGTGCGCCTGCCCGGCGCGGGAAACGGCGTGGTGTGGGAAGGGCCGTTGGGCGCCGGCGCCATCGCGGCCGTGACCGATTCGCCCTGCCGCCGCCTCATCGCGGATCGCCTGCTCGCCGGAGACGCCGTGGTGTGGGTGTTCCTGCGGAGCGGCCGGCGCGATCCGGACGAAGCCGCGGCCGAGCGCATTCAACCGGAACTGAAACGGCCGGACGCCGAGGGCCAACCCCCTTTGCCATGCTCCCTGGTTCCCGTATCGCGGAGCGACCAAGCGGAAAAGTTGCTGGTGGAAACGCTGCTGTCCACGGAGCCGGATTTGCGCGGGCGCGACGAGCCGATGGCGTTCCCGGTGTTCGGCCGCGGGCGCGTGCTGTACGCGCTGGTGGGGGCGGGCGTCAACGCGGAGAATGTCCGCCACACGCTGGACTTTCTGGTCGGCGGCTGCTCCTGCACCATCAAGCGCGAGAACCCAGGCGTGGACCTGCTCCTGACCGCCGACTGGAGCGTCATTACACCGACGACGCCCGAAGAGAAGCCCGCATTGTCCGCCGCCGACGACGACGAGGTTGTTCCGCTAACGCCGCTGCCGGTGAAGCCGAACCATCCGTCGGTTGCGGCCGCGCCGCCCGCGCGGTCCGCTTCCTGGCTCGTCGGCGGAGTGGGCGCGGCGGCCGTCTTGGTGGTCGTCACCGGCTGGCTGGCGCTACGGTCGATGAAACGGGCAATCTGACCAAGCTATATCGACATATGTCGCTTGCATTCGCCGTTAGCCCGCGCCCTTTACCGCCGTGACGCCGGACCCTATCCTGCCGAATGTCCGCCCACGCCCAACCGTCGCGGAGATCGCATCATGCCGGAACCGTTCGTGACGCTGGCCGCCTATCGAATGCCGGTCGAGGCCCAGCTGGCGCGCGGCCGGCTGGAGGCGGAGGGCATTCACGCATTTCTCACCGGCGGCGGCAGCGTCGATCTGTTCGGAGGCATCCAGGGACTCGGCGGACTGATCGAGTTGCGCGTGGCGGAAGCCGACGCGGAGCGCGCCGCCGAAATCCTGGCGGCCCACGAAATGGCGGAAGGCGACGGCGGCGAAGATCGATTGGCTGACGACTCGGCCCTCTGGCTCTGTCCGCTGTGCGGCGACGCCGTGGGCGACGACCTATCGGTCTGTCCGTCGTGCGAGACGCCGCGGCCGGCCCCGACCAAGTCGCCGGCCGTGACCGCCGTACCCCGCCACAACCCCGCCTCGCAAGACGTGCAAGAGAAGCCGGCCCCGAAGGCGGAAACGATCACGTCCGACACGCCGGTGGAGGCCGTGCCGTCCGCGATGGAAGACGACCTGAATCTGCCGAACCTGGAAACGCTCGTCGGCGACGACCTCGTCCGCCGCGCCTTCTTTTCGGCGCTGTTCCCCCTGCTCGTCCCTTATTCGTTCTGGCTGCTGGCGCGGCTGGGCTTCTATTCGGGCGAGGTCAGCCCGCGGATGATGCGAAAACTGTATTGGACGATCACCATTGACGCTTTCTGGGGCGTCGGCATTCTGCTGGGCGGCCTGCGCCTGATGGCCTACCTCACCTTCCGTCGTCCGTTCTGAGCGGAAGATTTCCGCCGCACGGGTTCATCGGGGCGCCGACCCGTATCGGTCGTCCGGCTCACCGCCGTAGCCGGGCGGCGGCCGGTCGTAGTCGCCTTCGCGCGGCGGGCCGCCCCGGTCGTGGGAATCGGCCTCGTCTTCGGCGCCGGTGGGCGCGCCGCTGAAGGCCGCACGAACCGAACGCCGGGACAGGACGATCAGGACGACGATCGGGTAAACGAAGCCGAGAAGCGAAACGGCAACCCCGCCGATAAGGGCATATTTCATGATGTTCGTGAATCCCGGAGGGAGGCCGGCCCCCGGCGACGCCAGCGAATCGTAAAAGTCGGACATCGCCGGCAAGAAAAAGCCTACCGTGAAGATCAGCCGGCCGATCTGGCTCACGATACTGACGCCGCCGTAAACGAAAGAGCACGTTCGGCCCCAGGGCTTCATCTGCACGAGGCCTACCCCAGCCACGATCATCAGCACGGAGATTGCGAAGTCGAGCAGGTTGAAAACCAGTCCGATTTCCTTCCAGTACGGCAGGCGGGCGTTGAGAAACTGGTTCTGGGCGGCGACCGTGATCCCGGCCGGCCCGACGGGTCGGGTGGCCGCCGGGGCGGGCGCGGGGGTCGAGGACTGGGCGTACACGAAGACGTTGGAGGCGAGGCCGAAGAGGCCGCCTAGCAGCCCTAGCCCGCCCAACACGAAATGGAAAATGGCGATAACCAGCACCGACGTGGGACGCTTGGATTGCATGGCTGCCCCGTGAGAGGTACGGCCGCGACGGCCGATACAACCGATCCGTCTTCGTGGGGCTGTTGTAGCGTCCGGGAGGCGTTTCCGCAAGCGACCGCGCCGTGGAAAGAGTTGGGGCGCGAATTACCGGCCGTCCGCCCCTTGCCGCACCGCCTGGTGGAAGCGTTCGCGCAGCTGCCGCGTGATCGGCCCCGGCTTGCCCGGCCCAAGGACGCGGCCGTCGCACTTCACCACCGGAATGATCTCGGCGCCGGTCCCGGTCAAAAAGCATTCGTCGGCGGCGTAAACGTCGTGCCGCGTCAGCGTCGTCTCCTGGAACGGCACGCCCGCGGCGCGGGCCAGTTCGATGACGAAATCGCGGGTGACGCCTTCGAGGATGCCGGCGTGAGGCGGCGGCGTTTTGAGCACGCCGCGCTTGACGAGGAAAATGTTGTCGGCGGTGCATTCCGCCACCTCGCCGTTGACGTTGAGCATGATCGCCTCCAGGCAGCCGGCCCGGACGGCCTCGATCTTGGCGAGGATGTTGTTGAGGTAGTTCAGCGACTTGATGCGTGGGTTGAGCGCGTTGGGATGGTTGCGGACGAAGCTCGACGTGATGACTTCCAGGCCGTTTTCGTACAATTCCCGCGGGTACAGACTAATATCATCCACAATGATGATGACTTGCGGGTCGGTCGTCTTGCGCGGGTCGATGCCGAGGCCGCCGGCCCCGCGCGTGACGACCAGGCGGATGTAGCCGTCCTTCTTGGCGTTGACCTCGACCGCGTGCAGGACGGCTTCGGTCATCTTTTCGCGCGACAGCGGCACGTCGAGGGCGATGTGTTTGGCGCTGTCGTAGAGGCGTTCGACGTGTTCGGGCAGGCGGAAGACCTTGCCGTCGTAGATGCGGATGCCCTCGAAAACGCCGTCGCCGTAGAGGAGGCCGTGGTCGAAGACGCTGATCTTGGCGTCGGCCTTGTCGAAAAACTTGCCGTTGATGTAGATCTTGGTCATCACTCACAAGGGGTCAGGGGTCAGGGGTCAGGGGTCAGGAATGCGGGGAGGAACACGCCGCTGTCCCCTGACCCCTGACCCCTGACCCCTCGAAAGCGCCTTCGACGCGCCCCTGGGTCAGCCGCACCATGCGATCCGTGCCGGCGACGATTTCCATGTTGTGCGTCACCATGATGATAGTTAGGCCGTCCTGGCGGTTCAAGTCGCGGAGGAGGCGGACGACTTCGCCGCCGGCCTCGGCGTCGAGGTTGCCGGTCGGCTCGTCGGCGAGCAGGACGCGCGGCCGGTTGATGAGGGCGCGGGCGACGGCGGCGCGCTGCATCTCGCCGCCGGACAGCTCGCGCGGCCGGTGGTTGAGCCGGCGGCCGAGGCCGACGCGGTCGAGTAGCTCGACGGCCCGGTTACGAATCTGACGGCGGCGGCCGAGCCAGCCGAAGACCGACTGGGCGATCATCTGCGGCATGAGGACGTTTTCGAGCGCGGTGAGTTCCGGCAGCAGGTGGTAGAACTGGAAGATGAAGCCGAAGGTCTGGTTGCGCAGCTGGTCGCGGCCCTTGGACGGCAGATCGTCGATGCGTCGGCCGTCGAGCAGGATCTCGCCCTTGTCGGGCCGGTCGAGGACGCCGAGCAGATGCAGCAGCGTACTCTTGCCGGAGCCGGAGGCGCCGACGACGCTCAGAAACTCGCCCGGATGCACCTCCAGGTCGAGGCCGCGCAGCACTTCCGTCTGAATGGCGTACTTGCGGTAGGTTTTGTACAACCCGGCGGCGGATAACACGGCTTCATGCATCGTTCTTGTCTCCTAATCTCCGGCCGCCGCGTCAGCCCCGGAGGGGCGGCGGTCAATAGCCAGGCGTGTAAACGCCTGGAGGCCGGCGTGTGCCGCGCCACCAACGGGCATGATGTTGGGGCGTCCGGGCCGCCTCGGAATCCAGGCGTTTACACGCCTGGCTATTAACCGCCGCCCCTCCGGGGCTAGACAGGGATTCCCCGGCATAATCGTCTACTCATACCGCAGCGCCCGCACCGGATGCAGCAGGGCCGCCCGCAGGGCCGGCAGGATGCTGAACAGCACGGCGATGCCCACGGCGCCGAGGTTGATGAAGAGCACGGTCATCGGCTGCATGTCCGTCGGGATGTCTTTGAAGTAGTAAATGTCGCGCGGGAAAATGTCCTGCCCGGTAACGAGCGCCAGGCCGTGCTCGATCTGGTTGATGTAGGTCGTGATCGTGACGCCCAGGGCCGTGCCGAGTCCGGCCCCGACGATGCCGAGCAGCAGACCGTAGCCGATGAAGATTTTCAGGACGCCCCAGTTGGAGGCGCCCAGCGCCTTGAGGATGCCGATGTCCCGCGTCTTTTCGACCACGATCATCGAGAAGATGGCCAGGATGCCGAAGCCGGCCACGCCGACGATCATGAACAGCAGCACGTTAAGGATGCCGCGCTCCACGGCGATGGCCGCCAGCAGCGGGCCTTGCAGCTCCTCCCAACTGCTCACCTGAACCCCTTCCGCGCCGAACAACTGCCGCAGCCGCTCTTCGACCTTTTTGTGATCCTTATTGTAATCCTTCAGCCGGACCTGGATCGCGGTGACGCGGTCGTCCATGTTGCGCAGCATTTGGAGGTGTTTCAACGGCACGAAGACGTACTGGGAATCGTATTCACTCATTTCCGAGTGATAATAGTCGCTGACGACGTACCGATACCGAACCGGGCGAATCTCTCCGTCGGTGACGGTGGTGAGCACGACGTCGTCCCCCGGCGCGAGCAGTTCGAGGTCGGGCCGGGGGTGTTCGGGCGTCGATTTGGGATCGCGCACGTGGGCGATGGCGTAGCCGAGGAATGCGCCCTCGGGCACGGCCGTCGGGTTGCTCGGCGGCGCGTCCGGCAGCGGCGACCCGTCCGGGCTGACCAACGGCTGCGGCCGGGGCGCCATTTGCACGCGCTTCGCCTTGTAATGGTTCAATGCGGCCTGGCTCAACTCGAACGAGGGGTGGGCCGGGTCCGCTTGATTCGTGAGGTACTCGGCGAAGCCGCCGAGGGCCGCCCGGCCTTCGGGGTCGACGCCGATGAGGCGGACGGCCCGGACGACCGGCGTATCGTTCACCGTGAACTGGAGCATGGCGAAGATTTCGATCGTCGGCGTCATGGCGACGATGCGCGAGTTCAGGTCGGGGTCCGCGCGGATGAGGTCCATTTTGCCCTGCGGGTCGTTCATGCCCGTGTAGTCCCAGGACTGGACGACAACGTCGGAGAGGGCGGCGTGCAGGCGTTCGCGCAGCTTGGTGCTGAAGCCGGCCATGACGCTGTTGACCACGATGAGGATGGCCACGCCCAGCAGCACGCTGACGATGCACACCAGCGCCAGATAGCGCGTCAGCAGATACCGCCAGCAGAGCAGCAGCTTGTACACGGCTCACCCCTTCTTCGAGTAGACAGTAGTCAGTAGTCAGTAGGGCGCCGGTGTTTGCTACTGACTACTGCCTACTGACTACTTCTTTTCCGGCCGCAGCAGCGGGAACAGGATCACGTCGCGGATCGTCTGGGTGTCGGTCAGGAGCATGGTGAGGCGGTCGATGCCGACGCCGAGGCCGCCGGCCGGCGGCATCCCGTGCCGCAGCGCCCGCACGAAATCGTCGTCCATCTTCGCCATCGAGTCTTCCTCGGGCAGCCCGGCCAGCTGCGTCCGGAACGTCGTCTCCTGCGTCACCGGGTCGTTCAGCTCGGTGTAGGCGTTGGCCAGCTCCATGCCGCGGACGTACAACTCGAAACGCTCCGCGATCGACGGGTCGGAGCGCTTCCGCTTGGTCAGCGGACAAAGCCCCGCCGGATAGTCGTAGACGAAGACCGGCCCGACCAGCTTGTCCTCGACGTGCGCCTCGAACAGGTGGTGGACCAGCACGTCGGGATGCCTGCCGGCCGTCGGGAAGCCTTCCGACTCCGCCTGTTTGCGCACGGCCTCGGCGTCCTCCATCGGGACGCCGACGTGTTCGCGGAACAGCTCCGAATACGTCTTGCGCTGCCAGGGCTTGGCGAAGTCGATGGTGTGCTCGCCGAACGGCAATTTCGTCCCGCCGCCCAGCGCCCCGACGCAGGCGGCGATCATGTCCTCGGTCAGGTCCATCATGGAGCGATAATCGCCGTAAGCCTGGTACAGCTCCATCATGGTAAATTCGGGGTTGTGCCGCGGGCTGACGCCCTCGTTGCGGAACACCCGGCCGATCTCGTAGACCCGTTCGACGCCGCCGACCAGCAACCGCTTCAGGTGCAGCTCCAGGGCGATGCGCAGGAAGAGGTCGATATCCAGGGCGTTGTGGTGCGTGACGAACGGACGGGCGGCGGCGCCGCCGGCGATGGCATGTAGCGTCGGCGTCTCCACCTCGAAAAAGCCGCGGTCGTCCAGGAATCGTCGGATCGTGCGGACGATCAGCACGCGCTTGCGGGCGCGGTCGAGCGTGTCCGGGTTATAGATCAAATCGAGGTAGCGGTGCCGCAGCCGGAACTCCATGTCCTGCATTCCGCCCCACTTGTCGGGGTGCGGTTGCAGCGATTTCGTCAGCATCGTCAGGCCGTCGGCGAACACCGTCGGCTCGCCGCGGCGGGTCTTGCCGTAGGTTCCTTCGACGCCGATCAGGTCGCCGAGGTCGAGGAACTGAGCCAGTTTCCAGCCGGTTTCGCCGACCTGTTTCTGGCCGATCATCACCTGGACGCGGCTCGACAGGTCGGCGACCTTTTCGGCCTCGCCTTCGTGTTCGCCCTTGATCTCGCGCAGGGTCGGCCGGCCGGACCAGTCTTTCACGTCGAGGAAGTGGACCTTGCCGCCCTCGCGGCGGCTGACGATGCGGCCGGCGATGCGCACGCGCGGCCGTTGGTCGTCCGGCACGTCCGTCGGCAGACCGAGAACGTCTTGAATGGGCTGATGGCCGTCGAAACGGCCGCCCCAGGGGTCGAGGCCCAGCGCCTCGATCCCGCGCAACTTGTCGGTACGGCTGACCTCGAAGGTATCTTGCGGTTCGGACACGGCTGCTCGGCTTTCGTGCAAGGAGAATCGCGGAAGGTGCGTCCAGGATGAGACATGGATTGTAGTGGGCGGGTTCGGCGTGTCAATTGCAACGGCGGCGCGCGCCGCCGTGCCCGCCCCCGACGCGGTCGATGGGCGACGGCGAAATCGGTCAGCAGGGGACGATGTTCCATATCTCCCGCGCGTAATCGCGGATGGTACGGTCGCTGGAAAATTTGCCGACGCGCGCCACGTTGAGGATCGTCTTCGCCGCCCACGTCGGCCGGTCGGCGTAGACGCGGGCCGCCTCCGCCTGCGCCGCCAGATACGATTCCAGGTCCGCCAAGTGCAAATATGGCTCGCCCGGCGCCAACAGCCGCTGCGCCACCCAGGCGTGCCTGCCCGGCTCGCGCGGGCAGAAGCGGCCCTGGCCGATGGCGTCCATGACGCGCCGCACCACCGGACTGCCGTGGTAGATTTCCAGCGGCCGGTAGCCGGGGCCGGACTGGATGCGGCGCACCTCGTCCACGGTCAGGCCGAAAATGAAAATGTTCTCCAGACCGACTTCCTCGCGGATCTCGATGTTGGCCCCGTCCAGCGTGCCGATCGTGAGCGCGCCGTTCAGCGCGAATTTCATGTTGCCGGTGCCCGACGCCTCGGTGCCGGCCGTGGAAATCTGCTCGCTCAGGTCGGCCGCCGGGATCAGCACCTCCGCCAGCGACACGCGATAGTCGGGCACGAACACCGCCTGCAACCAGCCCCGACAGCGCGGGTCGCGGTTGACCACGGCCGCCACGTCGTTGATGAGGCGGACGATCTGCTTGGCCGCCTGGTAGCCCGGGGCCGCCTTGCCGGCGAACACGACCACGCGCGGCCGGGCCGGCTTGCGGCCGTCGTCGGCCAGCACCAGATACTCGTAGACCAGATGCAGCACGTTGAGCAGCTGCCGCTTGTATTCGTGGATGCGCTTCACCTGCACGTCGAACAGCGCGGCCTCGTCCAACGTCTCGCCGCACAGGTCCTGCACCAGTCGCGCCATCCGCCGCTTGTTGTCCTGCTTGACCGCCAGGAAGCGTTCGCGGAACGCCGCGTCGCCGGCGAACTTTTCCAGGCCGTGGAGTTTGTCGAGGTCCGTAATCCAGCCGTCGCCGACGGCCTCGGTGGCCAGCGCGGCCAGGCCGGGGTTGGCCGCCAGCAGCCAACGCCGCTGCGTCACGCCGTTGGTCTTGTTATTGAATCGCTCTGGAAAGAGGGCGTAAAAGTCGGGTACTAACTCCTTCTTGACCAGCTCGCTGTGAACGGCGGCGACGCCGTTGACCGAATGGCCGCCGACGATGGCCAAATGGGCCATGCGCACCTGCTTGGGATCGCCCTCCTCGATCAGCGACGTGCGCCGCAACAGGCCCGGATCGTCGGGGCGCCGGCGGGCCGCCTCTTCCAGGAACCGCCGATTGATCTCATAGATGATCTGCAAATGCCGCGGCAAGACGTGCTCGATCAGCGTCACCGGCCACTTCTCCAGCGCCTCCGCCATCAGCGTGTGGTTGGTGTAGGCGAACGTGGCGGTGCAGATTTCCCAGGCGCGCTCCCAGGACAAATCGTTCTCGTCGATGAAAATGCGCATCAGTTCCACGATGGCCAGCGTCGGGTGGGTGTCGTTGAGCTGGACGGCGACCTTGTCGGCGAAGAGGTCGAAAGTGGCGTGGTCGCGTTGGTAGCGCCGGACGATGTCGCGGACGGCGCAGGCGGCGAGGAAGTATTCCTGCACCAGCCGCAGCTCGCGGCCGGCGGCGAACTCGGCCCGCGGGTAGAGCACTTTGGAGATCGTTTCACTCAACACCTTTTGCTGGACGGCGTGGATGTAATCGCCCTCGTTGAAGACGGTGAAATCCACGTCCTGCGACGCCCGCGCGGAGAACAGGCGCAGGTAGTTGACGGTGCGGCCGCCGTAGCCGGGGACGAGCATGTCGTAGGGCACGCCAACGACGATCCGCCAGTCGAGCCACATGGGGTTGTAGCCGCCGCGGCGGTCGTAGGCGTGTTCGACGCGGCCGTACAGCGGCACGATCACGGCGTCCTGCGGCCGTTCGATCTGCCAGGGCGTGAAATAGGTGCGCCAGTTGTCGGCCTTCTCGACCTGTTCGCCGTGGCGGATCTCTTGCTTAAACAGGCCGTATTCGTAGTTGATTCCGTAGCCGAAGCCGGGCAGGCCGAGCGTGGCCAGCGAATCGAGGAAACAGGCGGCCAGCCGTCCCAGGCCGCCGTTGCCCAGCGCCGCGTCCGGCTCCGTCTCTTCCAGGTCGGCCAGCGACATGCCGAGGTCGGCCAGGGCGGCGCGGGCCGGTTCCAGCAGGCCGAGGTTGACGAGGCTGTTGACCAGCGACCGGCCGATGAGGAACTCCATCGACAGGTAATAGAGACGCTTGGCGTCCGCTTGTTGGTACCGGCGCTCGGTCTCCAGCTGGCCTTCGATCATGCGGTCGCGCACGGCCAGGGCCAGGGCCGTGAAGCGCTCGCGCGGCGCCAGCGTCTCGAAGGCGGCGCCCAGCGAATAGGTGGCGTGGCGGAGGACGGCCTGGCGCAGGCGGTCGCGGTCGGCGTCGGACGACATGGGTTTCCCTCGCGGAGCGCTCTGGGGGTACGGAATTGAGTATAGGCGGCCGGCGGCGGGGCGACGAATCCGCCCGGGCGCGCTTGACAAGGGGGGGCGGCCCAACTAGGTTGTGTCGGACTCAAACGACGTTCGGCCGCAAGATCGTCGGCCGATCCGCGAATAGGTCTGGAGAGAGCGTGACGTTACCGCGCCCCGGCGCCGGGGCCGAACCCGGTTCCTGACCCGACGAAAGCAGAACCCCATGGCTTCCACGTCCCCGCCGCCCGCCCCTCAGCCGACGCACCACGCCGCGCCGCGGCCCAAGGAGGAGCCGCGTGAGCTGACCATCATCAGCCACTCCAACCTCTACTACTGGTGGCCGGTGTGGGCCTTCGGCTTTGTGATGGCGATCATCACGTATTTTGAAGGCTACGTGATGGCGATTGTGCCTTATGAGAAGGACAAGACCGGCGCCGCCGTGGACGCCAACTTGACCATCCAGACGCCCGTCCGGAACGCGAACGGCGAGATCGAAACGACGGGCAAGGGCGAGCCGAAGATGCACGACCCGGTGGAACTCAAGGACCAGATAATCGTGTACGCCCCGCAGTCGGCGGATAAGGCGCATGTCGGCGTCCCGCTCAAGGAAAGCAAGGAGGGAGAACCTCCTTACCTCCGCGTATCGCCGCACAAGGGGCTGGGCGTCGTCTTCGTGTTCATCCTTCTGATGGTCGTTTTCATCACCAACGTGCCGCTGCGCGGCATGTGGTCGGTGCTGTTCATCGTCGTCGGAATAGCGCTGGTGGTGATCTTCATCGCCGTCGGCTGGATCGAAACCATCCTCGGCTGGTTCTACCTGCTCGACGTGCGCATCAGCATGGCCGGCTACATGACCATCTCCCTCTTCCTGCTCATCATCTGGCTGATCGCCCTGCTGATTTTCGACAAGCAGCGCTACATCACGGTCACGCCGGGCCAGGTCACGGTGTGCGATGAGATCGGCGGCGGCGTACAGATGTACAACACCGCTGGCATGACCTTGCAAAAGCAGCGGAGCGATTTCTTCCGCCACTACGTCCTCGGCCTGGGTTCGGGCGACCTCATCATTCGCACGGCCGGCGCCCAGGCGCACCAAGTCGATCTGCCCAACGTGCTGTTCATCAACGCCAAGGTGCGACAGATCGAACACATGCTCAAGATTCAGCCCGTCACCGAGAAGCAGTGAAGCAGAGGGTAATTCTCCTGGTTCCCACGCTCCGCGTGGGAACCCACGTCGGGACGCTCCGCGTCCCGTCCGGTCGCAGGGCCGGCCACCGAAGGTTTCGGGACGCGGAGCGTCCGGTGCTCTCGTTCCCACGCGGAGCGTGGGAACCAGGATGGTACTAGTGGACGACGCCGGAAGTTGTGACGTTTGTATCAGCTGTGCATATGATTGTCATCTCCCCATACTCGGAGATGATCCATGCGCAAGGCTGCAGTGGTTCGCCTGACCGACGAGCAACGG
>Ga0182024_10014578_pt1 | contig 15184 bp, 15 predicted proteins | sample P32metaG_FD_120480 | JGI IMG/M metagenome (GOLD analysis project Ga0182024, IMG submission 120480) | Permafrost microbial communities from Stordalen Mire, Sweden - P3-2 metaG (Illumina Assembly) | ecosystem: Environmental > Terrestrial > Soil > Wetlands > Permafrost | place: Sweden: Stordalen... | reverse complement strand
GCGGTGGCGCTGATCCTGCCGCACAAGGCGATGCTCGGCTTCGACGGCGGGGCAATCGGCGCCGACATCTATTGCGACCGCAGCGGCATCCTCGCCCGCACCATCGGCGATTGCGCCAAGGTGCTCGACGCGCTGAAGGATAACAAGCGCGGCTATTACGACCCGCGCGACGTCTACACCACCGTGCCGCGCGCCTCAGTGCTCGATGGGGGCTACGCGCGCCACGCGACGCCGGCCGCTTCGCTCAGGGGCCTGCGCATCGGCATCGTCCGCGAGTCGATGCGATTGCGTCCGGGTGACAAGGCGGCCGAGCCGATCTCGCGTGCCGCCGCCGCCGAGATCAAATCGGTGCTGGGGCGAAAACTCGGTGCGACCCTCGTCGAATCCGGCGATCCCGACTGGGAGCGCGACCCCGACATCGAGGCGATGACCGTCGATTTCCGCGCCAGCCTCGCGCGGCTGGTGCCGGTGTTCATGCCCGACCTGCTGTTCCGCCTTGGGCGCGATGGCGAGCCGCTGTTCAAGGAATTCGTCGCCGCGATCCGCCGCACCGAGTTCATGCCGGGCAAGTTCTTCGGCACCGGATCGATGGCGCCGATCGATTACTGTGTCGCGCTCGCCGAAGGGCGGGTCGAACCGCCGCGCAACCTGGATATCTCGACCATCCAGGATCAGGAGCTGGCGATGAGCTTCCGCTTCCACATTCCGCAATATCTCGGCCGCCGCGCCGCCGATTGGGCGGCGCGCGGGTTCCGCGAGACGCTCGACGATTTCGCCGCGCTCAACCGCCGCTCCAAATTCTGGGGCGATGACGGGCGCGCCGCCTTCCGCAATTGGGAGGACGTCGAGGACCCGCGCAACAAACTCGGCGGCCGGCAGGGCGTCGACGAACGCATCATGCTGCGCGAGCTATTGCGGCGGCTCGACATGATGGTGCTCCTCGAAAATCGGCTCGATGCGCTGGTGCGGTTGCACACGCCGCTGCCGCCGGCCAAGATCGGCGGCGCGCACGACCCGCTCGGCGGCGGCGCCAACAATCTGCGCCCGGAATCGATGTACGGCCCCAATGCCGGCCTGACCGAGATGCTGGTGCCAGCGGGGTACGTGACAACGGTCTACGACCCGGTCTTCAAGCTCAGCGACGACGGCACGCGCTATGTCTCCACCCCGGCCGCGGCACCCACCATCCTTCCCGAGCCGGGCCTGCCGTTCTCGCTGGTGTTCCGCGCCGAACCCGGCCGCGAGGATGTCGTGCTGAAGATCGCCGCCGCTTACGAAGCCGCCTCCCGCCGCCGGATTTCCCCGCCGGCCTTTGGGCCGGTCTGACGAAAGGAAACGCAGATGCCCAACACGACCTACACCCGCCCCACCACCTCGCTCCCGCCCGCGACCCCGCCGCTGCTCGCGCCGCAGCCGCCGATCGCGCCGCTGACCCCGCCGGTGCATGTCGTCGATCTGATGACGGCGGAAGGCTCGGCGGCCTTCGACGCGCGCTGGCGGGCGACCGAGGCGAAGATCGTCGAGTGCCCGGCGCTGGCCGACTCGCGGCCCGAATTCAAGACGACCTACGACGTCGAGCCGCATGCCGAGCTGGTCGGCTACGACGACTCGGCCTGGGAGCTGGTCGACCCGACCGATCTCGGCGGCCGGCGCGGTGGCGGCATGGTGTCGTTCTTCTGGTTACGCGCGACGCTGACCATCCCGCCGGAGGCGCAGGGCTTCCCCACCGCCGGCGCCAAGGCCGTGCTGCGCGTCAACATCGACGATTATGCCGAGATCTGGGTCAACGGCGAGCTGCCGCGCGCCGCCGGCCGGCCGAGCCCCGCCTGCATCCAGGGCTTCAACATGCCCAACCGACTGGTGCTCGGCGACAACATCGTCCAGCCCGGCGACAAGTTCGAGATCGCCGTCTTCGCGATCAACGGCCCGATCTCCGCCGCGCCGGCGAATTTCCTCTGGTTCCGCGAAGCGAAGGTCGAGTTCTATCGGTGAGCCTCGCTCTTCCCGCTTCATAGTTGTCTTCCCCGCGAAAGCGGGGATCCAGGGGCAACCGCGCGATGTTCGAGAAGCGTCCTTGCGTCTACATCCTCGCCAGCCGCCGCAACGAGACGCTCAATGTGGGTATCACCAGCGATCTCGCGCGCCGCACCGAGCAGGCGCTGTTTCGAGCTTTACACGCGAATACGGTATCTAAATGCTTGTATACGCTGAATTTCACGACTCGATGGAAAGCGCCCTGCTGCGCGAGAAGCAGATCAAGAAATGGCGCCGCGCGTGGAAGCTTGAATTGATCGAGCGCGACAATCCGCAATGGCGGGACTTGTTCGAAACTCAGGCGCTATAACGGTTGCCCCTGGGTCCCCGCTTTCGCGGGGAAGACGAGGAAAAATGGCCCGAGAAATCGAAGTTCTCGCCCGCTTCGTCGCCGAGATGCGGCTGGCGGATATTCCCGAGGCGGTGCGGCGGCACGCGCGGATCGTCCTGCTCGACACGCTTGGGGTGATCCTCGCCGGATCGGAGCGGCCGGAGGTCGCGGCGCTGCGGATCCGGCTGGGACAGAATGCCGGTACGGGCGCGACGGTCTACGCGCGCGGCTGGGGGGCGCAAGACCCGCGCAGCGCGGCGCTCGTCAACGGCATCGCCGGGCGGGCCATCGAACTGTGCGAGGGGTTGCGCCTCGTCTCGGGCCAGGCGGCGATGCAGGTGCTGCCCGGGGTGCTGGCGGTTGCCGAGCAGGCGGGCAGCGCCGGCGGCGAAATCCTCGCCGCGCTGATCCTCGGCTACGATGTCGCCGGGCGTCTGGCGAGCGGCTTCACCCCGCGCCCGCTGGCGCATCAGAACGGCCAGGTATCGCTGCTCGCGGCGGCGGCGGGGGCCCGGCTGCGCGGCCTCGACGCGGCGGGGGTCAGCCTGGCGATGCGCATCGCCACGACCATCCTCCTCACCCCGAGCTACACCAACGCTGTCGCCGGCGCGACCGCGCTCAATGTCGCCGGCGGGATGAGCGGGTTCGCCGCCGCGCTGGCGCCCGAGTTGGCGCTGGCCGGTTTCGCGGCGCAGCCCGACGCGGTCGAGGAGGCGCTCGGCCAGCTTGTCGGCGGCGGGTTCGCGACCGAGCACCTGACCGATCGCCTCGGCGCCGACTGGCAGATCACCCGCAACTATTTCCGGCTTTACGCCTGCTGCAACCCGATCCATCCGGCCTTGGATTGCCTCGTCGCGGCGCTTGCCGAGCTGAAGCCGCGACCGCAAGAGGTCGCGCGCATCGACATCGCGACCTATCGTTTCGCCTCGGTCATGCGCAACCCCGACCCGCCCAATTATTTCGCCTCGAAATATTCGCTGCCGCACGCCGCCGCGGTGATGGTGGTGCGCGGGAGCGCTGGCTATGCCGCGCTCGACGACAGCGCGCTCGCTGATCCGGCGATCGCCGCGCTGCGTTCCCTTGTGCACATCGCGGAAGACCCGGCGATGACCGCGCTCGTCCCGGCGAGGCGCCCGGCGCGCGTTACCGTGACGCTCGCGGACGGCCGCAGCGCGACCAACGCGCGCGACAGCCATCGCGGCGATTTCTCCGACCCGTTCAGCAAGGCTGAATTGCGCGACAAGTTCCGCGAGCTGGCCGGCGTGGTGCTGACCGCCGATGGCGTCGCCGCCGTCGAGCGCGCGGTCGACGACATCGAGAACTGGCCGAACATCGGGGAATTGGTCGGCCTTTTGCGCCGCCACGGGAGGGAGTGAACATGCCATCGATCGTCGGAACCTGGCGACTGGTGAAAGCCGAGTCGCACGACCCCGGCGGCAAGCCGTTGCCGACCCCCTACGGCGGCAAGGGCATGGGCCGCGTGACCTTTAACGCCGAGGGCCGCATGGCCGCGGTGGTCGTCGACGGCCGCCCGACGCTGCCGCCCGGCACGCCGCGCGATTACTCGTCCTATTGCGGCAACTATCATTTCGACGGCGCGCGACTCGTCACAAGGGTCGACGCCGCCTCCGATCCGGCGCGGCTCGGCAGCGACCAGGTGCGCGAGGTCAGCTTCGACGGCGAGCACATGATCCTGCGCCCGCCGCCGCGCCCTTCGGGCGAGCACCGGGTGCTGACCTGGGAGCGCATATCGGAAGTGTAGGCGCCGCGAAGCCGAGGAAAAAACATTTGACGCGGAGGGCGCGGAGGAAACGCAGAGGACGTAAAGGCGTCCAAAAAGGCGCGTAGCACAAAAATCACAATGAGACAGTGAGGTAGTGAGATTCCGAGCAACCGGCAGTCTCACTGCCTCACTGTCTCATTGTTGATAATGGCGGCGCTTCGCGCCGAAGAACCTCCGCGTTCTCCGCGGAACCTCAGCGCCCTCTGCGTCGAAGCGTTTGTCTATTCCCCCGCCATCGCCTGCCGCGCGGGGGCCGGCGCCGGCGCGAGGCCGAAATGGTCGCGCAGGGTCGTGCCCTGATAGTCGTGGCGATAGAGCCCGCGGCGCTGTAATTCCGGCACCACGAGATCGACGAAATCGGCGAAGCCGCCAGGGAAATAGGCCGGCAGGATGTTGAACCCGTCGGCGGCCTTCTCGACAAACCACTGCTCGAGCGTGTCGGCGATCTTTTGCGGCGTGCCGCAAATGACCCAATGGCCGCGCGCCGCCGCGGTCAAATTGTAGAGGTCGCGCAGGGTCATGTTCTCGCGCTTTGCCATGTCGTAGAGCACGTTGTGGAAGGTTCGGCTGCCTTCGCTCTTTGGCGGCGGCGGCACCGGCGCGTCGAGGTCATGGCCGGAGACGTCGTAGCCGATCCGGCTGGCGACCAACGTCACCGCGTTGGTCGGCGTGATCCAGCTTTGCAGTCGAGCAAGTTTCTCCCGCGCCTCCGCCTCGCTCGCGCCGATGATCGGCATCACCCCCGGCAGCACCGCGATCTCCTCCGGCGCGCGGCCGTAGCGGGCCATGCGGCCCTTGAGGTCGGCATAGGCGGCCTTTGCCGGCCCCAATTCCTGCACCACGGAGAACACCACGTCGGCGGTGCGCGCGGCCAACTCCAGGCCCGAGGGCGAGCCGCCCGCCTGGATGATCACCGGTTGCCCCTGCGGGCAGCGCGCCATGTTCAACGGCCCGCGCACCTGGAAGAAGTGGCCTTTGTGGTTGAGCGGCCGCACCTTATCGGCGTCGATGTATTGTCCGGTCGCCTTGTCGGCGACGATCGCCTCGTCCTCCCAGCAATCCCACAGGCCCTTGACGACATCGACGAATTCCTGCGCCCGTGCATAGCGCAACTCGTGCTCGACATGCTCGGTGAGGCCGAAATTCTGCGCTGCCTTGACGTTCGAGGTGGTGACGACATTCCACGCCGCGCGCCCGCCGCTCAGATGGTCGATCGAGCCGAAGATGCGCGCGATGTTGAACGGCTCCGAGAAGCTCGTCGAGACGGTCGCGCCGAGGCCGATATGCGCCGTCACCGCCGACAGCGCGGTGATCAGCGTCGTGGGCTCGAAGCGGCAGAGGAACGAGGGATGGTCGCCCGGGTCCATCACCATCGAGTCGGAGATGAACAGCAGATCGGACTTGCCGCGCTCGGCGATGCGCGCGATCTCCTGCATCACCGGCAGCTGCATGTGGCTCGTCGCCGCGCCCTCGTAGCGCCAGCCGGCCGAGTGGTTGCCGGTACCGAGCACGAACACGCCCAGATGCATCTCACGCTTCATGCGCTCGGCCCTCCTTCGAGAGAGCATTCTACCGCGAAATCTGCTCCAGGCGCATCCGCGCGGTCGGCGGCCCCATCGCCGCGATCACCACGCAGCACGCGATCATCGCCGAGGCGATGAAGGCAAAGACGCCGACCGTGCCGTAATCGCGCAGGAAGAACGCGATCAAGAAACCGACGAAGATCGTGCTGAACCGGCTCCACGAGTAGGTGAAACCGATCGCGCGCGAGCGGATCCGGGTCGGGTAAAGCTCGGCCTGATAGGCGTGGAACGCGTAGGACAAATTGCTCGTCGAAAAGGTGATGAACACGCCGATGATGATGATGCCGACGGCCGTCGTCATCTGCGAAAAGAGGAGGCCGAAGACGGCGAGCGAAGCGCAGGCGCCGACCAGCTGCCACTTGCGATGGGTGCGATCGGCGATCAGCGAGGCTAGCAACGGCCCGATCGGGTTCGCCAGCGCGATGACGAAGGTGTAGAGCAGCGACTTGGTGACCGTGATCCCCTGTGCGAGCAACAGGGTCGGAACCCAGTTCGCGAACCCGTAATAGCCGACCGACTGCACCAGGTTGAAGATGATCAGCATGATCGTGCGGTTGAGATATTCGCCCTGCCACATCTCACGCCACGCGCCGCGTCCCGCCTCGACCTCGTCAGGTAGGACTTCCGGCGGCGGCAGAGGCTTGCCGCTCTCCGCCTGAACCTTGGCTTCCATGATCGCGGTGATCCGCTCGGCCTCGGCGGTGTTGCCGTGGATGGCGAGCCAGCGCGGCGATTCCGGCAGGGCGAGCCGGATCCACCAGACGACGATCGCGCCCGCCGCGGCGATGATCGTGACCCAGCGCCAGCCTTCGACGCCGAACGGCGTCGCCGGCACCAGCCCGTAGGCTAACAGCGAGACGGTCGGGTAAGCGAGGAACTGGAACGACTGGTTGAAGGCGAAGGCCTGGCCACGCCGGTCCTTCGGCATCAGCTCCGACAAATAGGTATCGACCGTGATCAGCTCGATGCCGATCCCGCACCCGGCCAGAAAGCGCCAGAAATCGATCGCCAGCGGCGTCGACTGGAACGCCATCATGAACGTCGCCAGCGAATACCACACGAGGGCGAAGGTGAAGATCGTCCGCCGTCCGAATAAATCGGAGAGCGAGCTGAACAGCAGCGTGCCGACGAACATGCCGATAAAGGTCGAGGCGATGAGGCTGGCGAAGCCGTTGATGTCGAAGAAGCCGGCGGTGGTCGGCGTGAAGATCTTCGCGGCGAAGAGGCCCGGCGCGATATAGGCGATCAGCCCGTTGTCGAAGACGTCGAAAAACCCGCCCAATGACAGCAGCAGCACGAGGTACCAGATGTACCGCGTGCTGGGCAGGCGATCGATCCGCGCGGCGATCGTCGCGGCGGTGCGCTGGACCTCGACGGGGCGGCTGGAAGGTGCGGCGGCGTTAGCGGTTATATCGGTCACGGCGGTGCCCCTCGATCTCTTGAGCCGGCGATCCGGCTGGGTCCCGACGCGATACCTCCCCGATCCGCCCGCGAGGCTGGACGCTCGCGATTGATTGCGGCCACTTAATCACCTTGTCGCCGGTAGCCGCAACTCTTCGCTCGCGAATCCCGGGTGCGGGCGGGTAACATCGTGCGGGACGCGAGGAACCGCGAAGGACATGGCACAACGGCAATTGCGCCTCGGCGCTTTTATGCGCCCGGTCGGCATCCACACCGCCTGGTGGCGCTATCCTGGCGCCTATCCGGACGCCAACTTCAACCTGCAGCACCTGATCCGCTTCGCGCAGAAGCTCGAGCAGGGTCGGTTCGACGCGTGGTTCATGGCGGACCATCTGGCGGTCCTCAACATGCCGATGGCGGCGCTGAAGCGCAGCGCGACAGTCACCTCGTTCGACCCGCTGACGCTGCTACCGGCGCTGGCGATGATGACCAAGCATATCGGGCTGATCGCCACGGCTTCCTCGACCTTCGAGCCGGCCTATATGATCGCCCGGCGCTTCGCCTCGCTCGACCATATCAGCGGCGGCCGGGCCGGATGGAACCTCGTCACCACCTCGAACCCCGACGCGGCGCTCAATTTCGGGCTCACTGAGCACATGGAGCACGGCGAGCGCTATCGCCGCGCCCGCGAGTTCTACGATGTCGTGACCGGCCTATGGGACAGCTGGGCCGAGGACGCCTTTGTCCGCGACGTCGAGGCGGGCATCTATTTCGACCCCGAGCGGATGCACGTGCTCGACCATCAGGGCGAGTTCCTGTCGGTGCGCGGGCCGCTCAATATCGCCCGGCCGATCCAGGGCTGGCCGGTAATCGTCCAGGCCGGCGCGTCCGACGCCGGCCGCCAGCTCGCCGCCGAGACCGCCGAGATGGTGTTCGCCAGCGGCGGCCGCCTCAAAGACGCACAGGCGACCTACGCCGACATCAAGGGCCGCGCCAAGGCGGCCGGGCGCGATCCCGATCACATCAAGATCCTGCCCGGCTGTCTCGTCGTCGCCGGCGACACGGCGGAGGAGGCGAGGGCGAAGCGCGCGCTGCTCGACAGCCGCGTCCATCCCGACAGCGGCATCGCCTCGCTGTCGATCGCGCTCGGCCACGACGCCTCGGTCTTCGACCTCGACGGGCCGCTCCCCGAGATCCCCGAAAGCAACGCCTCGAAGAGCGGCCGCGAGCGCGTCATCGCCCGCGCCCGGCGCGACAACCTCACGGTGCGTCAGCTCGCGCAGATCGCCGGCAGCTATGGCGGACTGGCGATGGTCGGCACGCCCGCGATGATCGCCGACCAGATGGAGGAATGGCTCCACGGGGACGCCTGCGACGGGTTCAACATCATGTTCCCGTGGGTCCCCGGCGGGCTCGACGAGTTCGTCGACCGCGTCGTCCCCGAGCTGCAGCGTCGCGGCCTTTTCCGCCGCGAATACGAGGGCCGCACCTTGCGCGAGAACCTCGGCCTGCCGCGGCCGGAGAACCGATTTCTCCCAAATCGGCGAGAGACCGACCTCGCGGCAGGCGGCTAGTTTCCCCCGATCGTCGTCCCGGCGCAGGCCGAGACCCAGGCCGGCCCTGGATACCGGTCTTCGCCGGTATGACGAGAAAGGGGAAGCGGTTAAGCTTTCCAATCACCCCTGAGAGGAGACGACAGATGGCTTTCTACGAACTGCGCCAATACCACGTGCGGCCCGGCAAGATGGACGAATGGGTCAAGATCATGGAGGAGGAGATCATCCCCTTCCAGGTGTCGAAGGGCATGGTCATTACCGGCAGCTTCCGCGGCGAGACCGACGAATCCAAATATGTCTGGCTACGCCGGTTCGAGAGCGAGGCGCAGCGCGAGGCGCTCTACAAGGCGGTCTACGAAACCGATTACTGGAAGACCAAGATCGCGCCGCGCGTTCCCGGCTGCCTCGACCGCGACAAGATGGTCATCTCCCGCATCGTTCCGACCCCGAAATCGACGGTGGCTTAGCTGCTTCATCGTCTCCCCCGCGAAAGCGGGGGCCCAGGGCAACCGCTACGTCGCTTGCCCTGGGTTCCCGCTTTCGCGGAAAAGTCGAAAGGGATTACACCGGCACCGTCCCCCTGACCACGTTGCGGTGCATGATGCGGCGGTAGCGGTTCATCGTGTAATTGGCGACGGCGCGGTGCAGCATGCACCGGTTGTCCCACACCACGAGGTCGCCCGCGCGCCAGAGATGGGCGTAGGTGAAGCGCGGCTCCGTCGCGTGCGCCAGCAGCGCGTCGAGCAGCGCCGTGCCCTCGTCTTGCGCCATCCCGGCAATGCCCGTCGCGTGGTTGCCGAGGTACAGCGCCTTTCGGCCGGTATCGGGGTGGGTGCGCACTAACGGGTGATCGATCGGCGGCAGGTCGTTGGCGTAGTAGCCGGGCCGCCGCCCGGCTTCCCATTGAAAGACAACGCGCAACCCCGCGATCCGCCGCTTCATGTCGTCGGGCAGGGCCTCGTAGGCCAGGCGCGTATTGGCGAACTCGGTGTCGCCGCCTTCGGGCGGCAGCTCGACGGCGTAGAGCATCGTCAGCGCCGGCGGCGTTGCGTAATAGGGTTTGTCAGTGTGCCAGCGGTAATTGGCGCCCTTGGCGAAGCGGTCGCTCGGGTTGCCGTCGGCGTCGAGATTGGCGGTGACGTGGGCGACGTCCTGCCGCTTGCCGGGCCGGCCGCCGCCGTGATGTTCGACCTCGCCGAATTGCGCGGTGAAGGCGTATTGCGCCTCGCGGCTCAGCGCCTGGCCGGGAAAGACCAGAAACTGGTGTTTGAGCAGCGCCGCGTAAATCCGCGCCCGTGCCTCATCGCCGAGCGGCCGCGAGAGATCGACGCCGGTGATCTCGGCTCCGCCCGCCGGCGATGAAGCTTCGCCCCATAGCCCCTCACCCTCCCAGCCCTGCGGGCTGGGCTCCTCCCTCTCCCGCATGCGGGAGAGGGGCTTGGCGTCGGCGCGCTCCCTCCCCCTGCTAGCGGGGAGAGGGTTGGGGTGAGGGGCAGCCACCGCCGCTCTTCTCTCAGTCGTGCAGCTTGTGCAGGAACCCGGTGCGTTGCGCGGCGCCGGCGTTGAGGAAACCCCCGTCTTGCCCGGCGAGGATGAAGCGCGCGCCGAGCTCGATATAACGCGGCATGATCGCCTCGTTGTAGATGCCCGCCATGCCGGGGAATTTGCTGTGCTGCTTGCAGGCCGCGATCATCGCGCGATAAGCCTCGGCGACCTTCTCGTTGCCGAAATCGCCGTGGATGCCCATCTCGGCGCACAGATCGTTGGTGCCGATCAGCAGCACGTCGACCCCCGGCACCGCGGCGATCTCGGCTGCGTTGGCGATCGCGGTCGGCGTCTCGAGCATGACGATCGTCAAATTCGCGGCGTTGAGCGCGCCCGCCGCCTCGCCGCTCGACGCCGAGCGCAGCCCGTAATGCGGCCCGATCCCGCCCATCGAGCGGTGCCCGACCGGCGGGTATTTGAGCCGATCGACGACCTCCTTCGCCTCGGCGGCGGTGTCGACATGTGGCATCACGATGCCGAGCGCACCGTTATCGAGCGCGCGCGTCGCGATCGCGTACTCGCCGTTCGGCACCCGGGCGATCGGCGCGATCCCGGCGTCGAGCGCGGCGGTCGCGATCTGCGCGCAGGCCTCCAGCGACATGACGCCGTGCTCCATGTCGAGGAACAGCCAGTCGAACCCGGCGACCGCCATCGCCTTGGCGATCTCGACACTGCGCGTCATGCGGATGCCGACTCCGAGCGACAGATTTCCCTGCTCGAGCTTTTCGCGGGCGACATTGCGGACGGCGGCTGGCATGGCGTTTCTCCCTCTTTATTCGGCCCCTAGCTATTCGGCCTTGAAACAATAGGCGGCGAGCTTGTTGCCGTCGAGGTCACGGCAGTACCCGGCATAGGCGGTCGGGTGCCAGCTGCGCGGGCCCACGGCGCCCTCGTCGGCGCCGCCGGCGGCGAGCGCGGCCTTGTGAAACCCATCGACCGCGGCGCGGCTCGGCGCGGCGAAGCTGATCGTGCCGCCATTCGCCTGCGTCGCCGGCTTGCCGTTGGCCGGCTTCAGCACGAAGAACTCAGGCGCCTCGGCGCCCCAGATCGAGCCGTTGTCGCCGAGGTCGCGCAGGCGCTTCAGCCCGAGCGGCGCGAGCGCGGCGTCATAAAACGCGCGCGCCTTGGCGAGGTCGTTGGTGCCGACCGTGACATGCGTGAAAATGGCCATCGGTTCCTCCTGTCAGGTATCGCGGCGAGAACGACACAGGCTAGCACGCGAACTGCGGCAAAGCAGAGGCGATCGTCCTCAATCGCGCGCCAAGGCGGCCGCGATCAGCAGCGCCGCGGCCGCGACCAGCGACGGCAGCGTGAAGCCGCCGAGCCGGTCCGAGACGATGCCGGCGAAGGCCGGGCCGACGATCTGGCCGAGGCCGAACGCGCCGGTCATCAGCGCCAGCGCGCGGCGCGGGTCGCCGGTCGCCAACGCGCGGGCGCGGATGAGGCCGAGCGCGGTCAGCCCCATGAACGTGCCGCCGACGAGCACCGCCGCCAAAACCACGCCGCTGGTGGTCGGCCAGGCGACGCTCGCCAGCACCCCCGCCGCCTCGATGATCGCGGCCAGCGCGAAGGCCCGGGGAATGCCGAGCGACGCCGCGACGCGGCTCCATAACGCCACCGACGGCGCTGCCGCCGCGCCGAAGACGATCCAGATCACCGGCTCCAGCGCGCGGATCTCCGGCGCGCCGCGCACGATCGCCACCAGAAACGTCGCTGTGATGATGTAGCCGAAGCCGAACAGCCCATAGGCGATGACCAGCCGGCGCAAGCTCGGGTCGAGTGCCGCTCGCGCCTGCGAGCCGGCCGGCAACGGAGCCGGCGCCCGGCTCGGTACCAGAACGGCGACCGCGAGCGTTCCCGCGACCGACAACGCGCCGCTCGCCAGCCACAGCGCCTGCCAGGACTGGCCCATCCCCAGCATTGCCGCGACCAGCGCGGCGGAAACGACGATGCCGCTGCCGACGCCGGCGAAATGCAGCGCCGACAGGCCCCCGCGCCGGACCTCAGCCAGCCGCTCCAGCACCATTGTGGCGGCAAAGATCAGCACGAAGGCGCTCGCCGCGCCGCCGATAAAGCGCAGGACCAGGAATGCCGGCAGCGCCTCGCTAAGGCCCATCGCCGCCGTGGTCAGCGCGCTCGCCGCCAGCGAGCCGAGCAGCCACGCCCGCCGCGATCCCGGCAGGATCGGAATCGCCGCGAGTAGCGCCCCGATCAAGTAGCCGAGGAAATTGGCCGAGGCGATCAGCCCGGCTTGCGACTTGCTGAGCCCCAGCGCCTCGATCATCGGCGGCAGGATCGGCGTGTAGACAAACCGCCCGATGCCGATCGCCGTGGCCATCGCGAACAGCCCACCGAGAGCAGCCGAGATTGCGCCGGTCTGGTTGAAACGCATGGCTCCGATATAGGGTCGCTGGATCATTCTGAAAAACGATTAGAATTGATATCTTCTATCTTCGTTGGCGATAGGTGAGGCAATGGACGCGGGCGATCTGAAGATTTTCGAGGCGGTCGCGCGGCTCGGCGGCATGAACCGCGCGGCGGCCGAGCTCAACACGGTGCAATCGAACGTCACCGCGCGCATCAAGGCGCTGGAGGCGGATATTGGTTTCGCCCTCTTCGCGCGGCATGCCCGCGGCGTTTCGCTGACCGCTGCCGGCCAGCGCCTCTTGCCCTATGCCGACCGCGCCAGTCGGCTGCTCGCCGACGCCCGCCGCGCCGCGCGCGACGATGGCGGGCCGCGCGGCTTGCTGACCGTCGGCTCGCTCGAAACCACTGCGGCGCTGCGCCTGACGCCGCTGCTCGCCGGGTATGCGGCCGAGCATCCCGAGGTCGATCTGGTGCTGCGCACCGGCACGACGCGCGAGCTGATCGGCGATGTGCTGGAGGGACGGGTCGATGGCGCTTTTGTCTGCGGGCCGGTGTCGCATCCCGAGCTCATCGAGGAAGCGATGTTTCAGGAGGAGTTGACCCTGCTTGCCGCGCCCGATGTTGCCTCGCTCGACGAAGCGTTGCGCGGCGGCGAGGTTCGGGTCGTCGTGTTGCGCGCCGGCTGCTCCTATCGCCAGATGCTGGAGGCGCTGCTAGCGCGGCGCGGGATCGTCGTGCGCCGGCAATTGGAGTTCGGTACCCTGGAAGCGATCTTCGGCTGTGTCGCCGCCGGGCTCGGCATCACCCTCCTGCCGCGCGCGCTGATCGGCCCGGTCTGGGCCGCCGGCCGCGTCAGCGCGCACAAACTGCCGAAAGCCGACGCGATCGTCGACACGGTGTTCATCCGCCGCCGCGACGGGTTCGCCTCAAGCGCGCTCAAGGCTTTCCTCGCTAGCACCGCCGGGAAGTTCGTGGCGGCGGAAGCCGCATAGCGCCTACGCGTTCGCCATCCCACCGTCGGGCGACCATCTGTCGCCCGACTTTACGAGAGGCGCGGCCTCGCGCGGGAATTCGTCGTCGACCGTGTGTTCGTAGCAGCGGATTTGCGCGGCGTCGGGATAGGCCACTTCGATCGCCGCTAGAGCCTCCTTAAGCTCGTCGAAATCGCCGACGAATTGCAGCCGGCTGTTCCACACGCCCTTTGGCGCGCGGGTCAGCATGCCGCGGCTGTACTCGTTGGTCTCCGGCACCCGCTCGATATAGACGGTGATCTCGATGCCGACCGGCTCGGCCGGTTTCCACTCGTCGCGGGTGATCTCGACGCGGAAGGTCAGGTCGCTCATGAGTTGCTTATACCGCCGGTGGCGGCGCTGCGCTAACATGGTGCCTCGATCTGTGCCGGAGCGGGAGAATTGCGATGATCAAGCTGGCGGGCATCGGCCACGTATTGTTGCGGGTCGCCGATGAGGAGGCTTCCAAGCGCTTCTACCGCGACGTGCTCGGCTTCCTCGTCGCCGAGCAGGATCCAGAGCATGGCGGCGTGTTCATGACCCTCGGCGACGGTTTTCACACGATCGACGTCACCCAGCACCCCACGCCGCAGGACGCGGCGCGGCCGCAGCGCGGGCAGCTCGGGCTCGTGCATGTCGCGTTCAAGGTCGCCAGCTATGGGGCGCTGCGCGACGCCTACACTCACCTGCTGGCCAGTGGCGTCGAAATCCAGCGCGCGGTCGACCACATCTGCCAGCGCAGCGTCTATTTCACCGACCCCGACGGCAACGGCCTCGAAATCTATTACGAGATGCCGAACGCGCTGACGCTGTTCCCGAACGGACGTGGCGACGAGGACGAGCTATTGCCGCTCAGCGCCGCCGGCGACCCGCTTCCGGGATGGCTTGACGAGGAATGGCCCGGCCCTACCGCAATGGCCAAGGTCGAGCGGCTCGCCCATCAGTCGGCGTCCCGCGCGGCCGAGTAATTGATCCCGTCTCGCACACACGCGGGACGGCGGTTTGGTGGAGGTGACCTCCGGAGTGCAAAAAGAGATCAGGATCAAGCTATTGAAATTCTTTAATTCTTCTGTCAAAAACAGGCGATAACAGCAGGATAACAGGAGACGGCAGGCAGATTGACGATTGCTTCGGTCATCGGCGAGGTTCGCATCGGCAAGCGGAATCGAGGCGAGGCCAGAAATATATGTGCCGCTTTTGTTCTGTCAATCCCTCAGCCCCTACCCGCTACCGGCTCGCGTCAAATCGGATTGGGCAGCAAAACCACAAGGGGCCGCCCCTTGCGGAGCGACCCCCATTGTTTCGTGGATGGCCGGATCACGCCGGCCATGACGAGATCGCTTACGAGTGCCAGCGGAACTCCTGTTGCTTGCGCTGCGAGCCCTGGCTGAGCTTGATGTTGACGACGCCCGGGCCGGGGAAGTTCATCAGCTCGTCGAGCGCGCCGCGCACGTCCTTGGTGTCCTCGACATAGGCGCCGTAGCCGCCGAACGCCTTCATCATCTGGTCGTAGCGGGCGCCGTAGATCAGCGTGTTCGGCCGCATGTTGAGCATCGGGTTTTCCGGGATCTCCG
>Ga0182024_10014577_pt1 | contig 15184 bp, 8 predicted proteins | sample P32metaG_FD_120480 | JGI IMG/M metagenome (GOLD analysis project Ga0182024, IMG submission 120480) | Permafrost microbial communities from Stordalen Mire, Sweden - P3-2 metaG (Illumina Assembly) | ecosystem: Environmental > Terrestrial > Soil > Wetlands > Permafrost | place: Sweden: Stordalen... | reverse complement strand
GCTGTCGGCGGCGGATTCGGTTTCGGTCCGGCCGCGCGATGCAGCTTCAAATGCGGCGCCCACCATCTACGCCGACGTGCAGGTGGTTTCGGTGGAAACCGGCAAAATTATCTTCCGGACTCAAAACGGACACGAAGTAGCCAAGGATTTCGCATCCGTCGTCAGCCTGACTTTGGACGATGAGCCGAATTTCAATCAGGCCCAAATTGATTATGCCTCGGCCCATTTCGATCGCGCGGCGGGAGAATACGATCAGACCATCCAGAAAACCGACAAACCCTGGCTCAAGGCGATTTGCCTGCCCAAGTTCACTGACGCGGCCGATAAGTCCGGGCAATTCGACAAGGCGGCGCAGGGATACGTCATGCTGGTGCTGAGCAACCCAACGTTGGCGGCGCAGCATCGGCCGGCGGTGCCGCAGTTCGGCTCGCCATTCCTGGACGCCGCCGCCTCCACGGTTTCGGCCGCTGTCGATGCATCCAACATCACCCCGGAGCAGCAGACGGCGCTGTTGGCGTTTCTATTGGAAATTCAGCGTGCCCGCAAAGACAGCGGCGCCATCGATTCGGTCGCCAGCCGGCTGACCGGCAACCCGACTTCCGGCGGCGCCGCGTCGGATCTGGCCGCCGCCGCGCTGGCCGATGCCAAGATATCCGAAGCCAAGGCAGCCGTTGCCCAGCAGCACTATGATGACGCCGCCAAGCTCATCGACGGTTCGCGACAATATTTTGTGGATACGGCCCATCAGGCGGATGCCCTGTACGTTCTGGCGCAGGCGCGCCAGGGACAGGCCGAGGCCTCGAACAATCCCGACGCGTGGAAGGACGCCGCCATCGCCTATCTGCGGGTCGTTGCTGATTTCAAGACCAGCCCCGGCGCTCCACACGTGGCCGATGCGCTGCTGCACGCCGCGGGCATCCTCCAGCGGCTCAACCAGACCGACAAGGCGATGCAGATGTACCAGAGCATTTTAGATGCCTACCCCAGCGCGCACGCGGCAGCGCAGGCGCGCACGCAACTTGATCAGCTCAAGGCTAAACATTGAAAGGTCCGTTTTTTCATGAACAAGTTCATCCGTAAGAACCAAAAGAAGCTACTGGGCGTTTTCGGCGCTTTTTTGATGATTGTCTTCGTCATTCAGCTGGCGCCCAAGGGCATGCAATCGGGGCCAGTCGAGCATGTGGCCGGTACGCTGGGCGGCGCCAAGGTCACGCAGTTTCAAATCCTCAACGCCGTCGATGAATGGCAATTACTCAAGCATTTGCACTACACCGATCAGAATGGGCAGGTAAGCTCGACGCTGGAACACCTGTTGGGGCCGACAACGGCCGCGGTGATCGATCGAAATCCCCGTTCTTTCTTTCTGTTGCTGGCCGATGCCCAGCAACAGGGAATCATGGTGGACAACGAAACCCTGCAATCGGTGCTCAGGAATGACATCAGCAACCTCCCGGCCGAAGGATCCGACGACATGGATCGCGTCGTGCAGTCGGTGCACGATTGCCTGACGGTGCAATCGTTGCTGGCGCGATCCGCCGGCGTGATCAAGGTCACCGTTCCGCTGCGGCAATTTTTGTTGGCGCGGGCGGATCAAATGATCACCCTCAACCTGGTGAATTTTCCCGCCAGCCAATATCTGGATAAAGTGAAGGCCCCCAGCGACGCGGATTTGCGGAACCAGTTTGACACGTACAGCGACAAGATCGCCGGCGCTTACGGGTCGGCCGGTAATCCGTTGGGCTTTGGGTACAAGGTGCCCAACCGGGTAAAGGTGCAGTTCATCGGGATTCACCGCGACGAGGTTCGCCGCGCCGCCATCGCGTCCAAGGATGAGCGAGACTGGTACATCGCCGCGTTCGGCGAATTCAAAGCCCACCGCGACGTTTACGATAAGGAACCTCTGTCCCCGACAACCGGGCCGTCAACCCAGCCTGTGGGCGCGGCTATGCCGACGACCGAGCCAACAGTCCGCAAGCTCGACGATCTGGATGCCGATTTCCAACTGCACGCGCCGATCGTCCTGAACCACCTCTATGACCAGGAAACGCAGAATATCGGCGCCCAAATCCTGCGAAAAATTTCTGATTCGATGTCCACCGGATTCGGCACTTGGCGCGACTCTCAATCCGCCGGGTCGCCAACCACCGCCCCCGGCGCCGGGCAGTTCACGAATTATTCATTCCTGGGGGACCTGGCCAAATCCATTCAGAAGCAATACGGTGTTCTGCCGGTTGTGGGCAACATCGATCAGTTCAAAACGGCCCAGGAGCTGATCGACGTCCCCGAGATCGGCAAAACATTTTTTTTCGCCAACGCCAACACCGAGCCGCTCCCCTTTGCGGTGTACGCGACGATATACGCCCAGCAGTTCATGGATGATGCGTTAAAGAATTCTCCCGAGAGCAGCCTGGGCCTGGCGTTGTGGCAGCCGTCGAGAGTGGTGGTCGATCAAACCGAGTCGAATTTTTATTTCTTCCGGCTGACCGCCGCCGACCCTGCACACAAGCCTCCGATGGATCAAGTGAAGGACAAGGTGCTGGCCGATTGGAAATTGTCCGCCGCGTACGACATGGCCAGCGACGCCGCTCACACGCTGTTGGCCGACGCCCGGGATCACGGCCTGGCGGCAGCCGCTAAAGCCGCCGGGAACAAGACGGTGATTACGGCTGATCCGTTCCAGCCCGCGGCGATTCTGAGCAACTCTTCCACGATCCCGACCATCCGTCCACTGAATCTCAAGCCGGCCTCAGCGCGTGATCTGGCCGCGGCGACGCAGCAGCTTCTGTCCACCCCCGCCACATCCAACGGCCGGCCGGTGTCGCTGGCCGAGTTGCCGCCCGACGCATTGGTATCGGTCATTGAGTTAAACGCCGCCACACCGCTGTGGACCGCCCAGAATCGGAGCGTGGCCGAGGCCCAGGTGATTTATCGCGGGACAATAGAAGATGAGGCCCAGTTATGGTCGCAGCTTTGCGATTACGGCGCCTTGGCCCAGCGCCTGGATTTTAAGCCCGATGAAAGCATTAAAAATCACTGATCTTGACAAGCGACGCACCACCGATATGTTGCGCCGACTCCCCAGCGCCATTAGCTCAATTGGCAGAGCAGCTGACTCTTAATCAGCGGGTTGCAGGTTCAAGTCCTGCATGGCGCAATGACTTACACGCCTCGTGTCGGGCCATTCAAGTCGCGCTCCATTGTTGACTCTTATAACCCGGATCAAGATACTCCTTCCATGGGAATAAAAATGGTCAGACTTTTTGCTGCATTCGGGATCGGAATCGCTGCCTGCTGCTTGTTGTCCCGAGTACTGGCGGCGGACACTGGTTCCGCGGCAAACGATTCAAACGGTAGTGTCGGGGACCAATTCAAATTTATGGGCGGCGATAAGCCTCTTGGCGATACGGCTCTGCACGCGAATTGGAAACTCGTCTGGGAGGACGACTTCAGCAAAGACAACCAGATCGATAAGAATAAGTGGAACTTTGAAATTAACGGAAACGGCGGAGGCAATAATGAGCTGGAGTATTACACCGACAACCCCAAGAACGCTGCCATCCAGAATGGAGAACTGGTTATCACCGCCGTGAAGGATGACGACGGACATAAGTTCACCTCCGCCCGGATGACCACGAGCGGGAAATTTTCCTGTCTCTATGGCCGCATCGAGGCGCGCATCAAAGCGCCCAGCGCACAGGCGGGAAATTGGCCGGCCTTTTGGATGATGCCTCAAGACAACAAATATGGAGGGTGGCCCCGCAGCGGCGAGATCGATATTATGGAAGTGATCAACAAATCGAACAAGCTGTATGGCACCTGCCATTACGGTGGCGAGAACGGCGATATTCACACAGGGGCACAAGCCATCATGCCCCACAGCGATTTCACGAAGGATTACCACGTATATGCGGTGGAGTGGGAACCCAAGGAGGTACGCTGGTATGTGGACGGCAACTATTATGGCTCGATCCACGTGTGGCACTCCGCCAATGCACCGTCCCCCGCGCCATTTGACCAGAAATTTTTCATCATTCTGAATTACGCGGTGGGCGGCGCCTGGCCCGGCTCGCCGGACGCTTCATCTACATTTCCCCAGTCGATGCACGTTAAATACGTGCGGGTTTACCAGCCATAAATTCGCCGCCCCATGAAATGGCTCTCCCCATGAGATGGCTCTCAGGGGGCGCAATCAGTTTTGATTTTTTTGGCTGCGACGGGCGGTCTCTCTTGGCAGATTTGAAGTTCCGGGATTTTTGGCCGGCTGCTAATCTCCCGGTTGCATGTTCTATCGATCCAATGCAGAAAAACAGCGAGACCATTTGCGATTTTTGTTGACGATTTTTTTGGGATAAGCGCGCATGGATCGCTCCTTCGGAAACATCGCGGGTTTTGGCGTGGCGCTGGCCCTGGGCGTGCTCATTGCCAACGCGTACGTCTCATTCCGGAATATCCACCAGTTTGCCAGCAGAGACATTTGGGTCGAACATACATCAACGGTAGTTGCCAACGTGGAACGGCTTTCGGCCAGCGTCTCCGACGCGCTCGCGGCCGAGCGGGGCTTTTTAATCTCGCATGATAAATCATACCTTGATCCCTACAACTCGGCGCAAGCGCGGGTCGAATCCTTATGGCAGACACTGTTGCAGTCGACGGCTGACAATCCGAGCCAGCAGGAGCGCCTCCGGTCACTGCGGTCTAACCTGGACGATCTTTTTGCCAACATGAACCAGGGCATCGCGGCGGCCTCGGCCGCGCACGCCCCGGCGTCCGCAGGCCAGGCTCTTTTCGCCGGCAAGCAGACGATGGACCAGATCCGCCAGACCCTCGATGGAATACGGGATGAAGAAGGACGCTTGCTGGTTGAGCGGAAGCTCGCGTCAAAAGCGAGCCTTGGCAAGGCGGTGGGGACGTTTGGTGTGGCGACCGCCATCGCATCTCTGCTGGTCGTGGGCGCGTATCTTCTGATCCGTCGCGACGAGAAGCTGCGGCTGCAAAGCACACGCGAGCAGAATCGCCTGGCCAACTACAACCGACTGCTGATTGAATCCACCGGTGAAGGCATATACGGCGTGGATCTGTTTGGCAAATGCACGTTCCTGAATGTCGCCGGTGCGCGGGTGTTGAAGCTCGATGCCATAAAAACGATCGGGTTGAATATGCACCAGGTCACGCACCACACGCGAGCGGACGGCTCAGCTTATCCGGTTGAAGAATGCCCGATCTATAACACCCTGCGCACGGGCAAGGGCTGCCGCGTCGATCATGAGGTATTATGGCGGTCCGATCAGACATCCTTCCCAGCCGAGTATTCAGCCTATCCCATTCGCAATGACGATCTGATCGAGGGCGTGGTCGTGGCGTTTGCCGATATCACCGCGCGAAAAAAGGCGGAGCAAGACCTCGAGCAGGCGCGGGATGAAGCCGAGACCGCCAAGGCCGACGCCGAAGCCGCAAATGTCGCCAAGAGCCAGTTCCTGGCCAACATGAGCCATGAGCTTCGCACGCCCCTGAATGCGGTGATCATGTACAGCGAGCTGCTGCAGGAAGAAGCGGCGGATCGCGGCGTCGAGAGCTTTATTCCCGATCTGGACAAAATTCGCGCCGGGGGAAAACACCTGCTGGCGCTGGTTAACGGCGTCCTGGATCTTTCCAAGATTGAAGCCGGAAAAATGGATTTGTTTCTGGAAACGTTCGAGGTGCCCACGATGGTGCGCGACGTCAGCACGACCGTGGAGGCGATAATCCAAAAAAAGTCCAACAAACTCCAGGTGATCTGTTCCCCGGACGTCGGAGAAATGCACGCCGACCTCACCAAGGTGCGCCAGATCCTGTTTAACCTCCTGTCCAACGCCGCCAAGTTCACGGAGAACGGCACGATCGAAATCGAAGTGCAGCGTGAGGAACGCAACGGCAACGACACGATTCTTTTTCAGGTGCGCGACACCGGCATCGGAATGACTTCGGCACAGATTGACAAGCTGTTCCAACCCTTCATGCAGGCGGATGTATCAACGACGCGAAAGTTCGGCGGGACTGGACTGGGCCTGACGATTACCCGGAGGTTTTGCCAGATGATGGGGGGCGATGTTTCGGTCACCAGCCAGCCGGGGCGCGGCTCAATTTTTTCGGTTTATCTACCCGCGCGCGTCGCCCGGCCGGAAACGGCGGGAGGCGCAAGCACCGCCGCTGCGGCAGCCCGGTCCGCCACCCGAGGCGCATCTACCGTGCTGATCATCGATGACGAGCCCTCGGTGCGGGATCTGATGTCACGGGCCCTCTCATCCGAGGAAATTGATCCTGTTACCGCATCCAACGGGGAGGATGGGCTCCGCATGGCGCATGAATTAAAACCCGATCTGATCTTCCTTGACGTGATGATGCCCAGGATGGATGGCTGGGCAGTGTTGGCCGCGCTCAAAGGCGATGCTTCGTTGGCATCCATCCCCGTGGTCATGCTCACCATCGTCGGCGATCGGGAGATGGGTTTTACGCTGGGAGCGTCGGAGTATCTGGCCAAGCCCATCGATCGCGCGCTCCTGGCAAAGATGGTGCAAAAGTATTGCACGAAGAACTCTACCCGAGTCGTCATGATCGTGGACGATGACGATGCAACGCGACACGTGGTTTCCAGGACCCTGAGCCGTGACGGCTGGACAGTGATTGGCGCTGAAAACGGCCGAACAGCACTTGAGCAATTGAAGGAGTTGGAGCCGAACCTGATTCTGCTCGATCTGGTGATGCCCGTGATGGACGGGTTCCAATTCCTCACCGCCTTGCGCAATGACGGTGTGCATGCCAATGTTCCGGTGGTTGTGCTGACCTCGAAGGATCTGAGCCCTTCGGAGCGGTTGCAGTTGACGGGCCGGGTCGAAAAAATCGTCCAAAAAGGGGATTACAGTCGCGAGGCGCTGCTTCGCGAAATCAAGCGGTTGGTAGCGCTGAAGGAGCCCAGGAAATCGTCGTCCACGCCCCAAAGCGTCGATTCGACGATGAATCGCGCTGCGAATTCGCCGTCCAATGAGTAACCTGCGTAGTACCGCCGGAGGTCCGAGTTATGCCGAAAATATTGCTCGTGGAGGACAATGAGGAAAATCGCGATTCACTGGCGCGGCGACTTCAACGGCGCGGGTTTGATGTCATTCTGGCCGCCGACGGGAAGATAGGCATCGCCATGGCAAAGGCGCAAAAGCCCGATCTCATCCTGATGGATATGAACATGCCGGAACTGGACGGGTGGGAAGCCACCCGGCAGATCAAGGCCGATGCCCAAAGTGTTCATATGCCGGTGATCGGCTTGACCGCGCATGCCATGACCGGCGATCGTGAGCGGGCATTGGCGGCCGGCTGCGCGGAGTATCACACCAAGCCCATTGAATTCGCCAAGTTGCTGGATCAGATTGATTCAATTCTTCGAAATTGCGGAGCCAACAACCCTCCGAGCTGAAGTGCCCCCTTTGTTGCCCGACGTCGCGCATTTTTGTGGAAACCAATAGCGCCATTCTGGTGGTCGATGATGATGAAGCCAACCGGGAATCCCTGCGCCGCCGGCTTGAGCGCCGAGGATACGTGGTGGCCGTCGCCGTCGACGGGAAACAGGCGCTTGAACAGACCGCGGACCATTCATTCGATCTGATCATCCTCGACGTGATGATGCCCGGCATGAACGGGTTGGAGGTGCTGGAAATCCTGCGCAAGAAATATTCCGCCACGCAGTTGCCCATCATTATGGCAACCGCCCGCGACCACAGCGAGGACATCGTCGGGGCATTGGATCGCGGCGCCAATGATTATGTCACCAAGCCCCTGGATTTCGAGGTGGTTTGGGCCCGGATTCGGGTGCAGCTGGAGCTGAAAAAATCCGTGGATCGGATTCTCGCGTTGGAATCACAACTGCAGGCCCGCAATCAGGAACTGGATTCGGCCAACGCGCGGCTCACCGAGGCCGCCGGCCGCACCGCACGCGAGCTCAGCGCCGCTGCAAAAGTGCAACAGGCCTTCCTACCGCATGCCAATCCACATATCGCCGGGGCAAAATTTTCCTGGGTTTTCGAGCCATGCACCGAACTGGCCGGGGATTCACTTAATGTCGTCCAACTTGATCAGAACAATGTCGCGCTCTACGTGCTGGATGTGAGCGGCCACGGCGTGGCGGCATCCCTGCTGGCGGTTTCGGTGACACGCCTCTTATCCCCCTCAGCCAGCGGTGACTCCCTGGTTTTGCATACGCTGGCGGATGGAACCAAACAAATCGCCGAACCGTGCGAGGTCGCAAGCCGTCTGGCGCAAAATTTTTCCATGGAAGCCACCGAACAATTCATCACGCTTGTTTACGCGATCTACAACACCCAGACGCGCGATTTAAAGTACGTCTCGGCCGGCCATCCCGGCGCGATTCGCGTGACGCCCGGCTCGCGGGCGCTCATCCTGGAGGGCACCGGGTTGCCGATCGGCGTCGGCGAAAAATATGAGCAGCAGTCCGTTCGCCTGGGGCCCGGTGATCGCATCTATCTTTATTCCGACGGCGTAATTGAAGTGATGGATGAAAGCAGAACGCAATTTGGCATCGACCGTCTTCTGGATTTGCTGGGCAACAGCGCCTCGGAATCCCTCACGCACAGCATCTCCCAGTTGCAGAACGAAGTCACCCTTTGGCGGGGCGGCATGCCTTCAAAAGACGACATATCCATCCTGGGAATGGAATGCTGTTCACAAAGCGCCAATGACCAAAAGACCACCATGGAGTGACCCATGCCCATCTCGCCTCTGGCCGGGAAGCTGCCCACCGCCGATTTGCTGATCGACGTTGATCGCTTGATTCGAGATTACTTCGAGCGGCGACCCGATCTGGGCGATCCGCATCAGCTTGTCTCCTTCGGCACCAGTGGCCATCGCGGCACACCGGAGGATGGATCGTTTACCGAGGCACACATTCTGGCCATCGCGCAGGCGATCTGTGAATACCGGCAATCCAAAGGATTCAATGGACCTGTGTTTCTGGCCAAAGACACCCATGCGGTTGATGCAGCGGCCCACGATACCGCTTTGGAAGTTTTGGCCGCCAACGGCGTCGAGGTTGTGATTGCTGCAAATGATGATTACACGCCCGTTCCGGTCCTTTCGCACGCAATTCTGACTTACAACCGCGGCCGCAGGATCGGCTTAGCCGACGGCATCGCGGTTACGCCGTCGCATAATCCGCCCCGTGATGGCGGGTTCAAATACAATCCGCCGACCGGTGGACCTGCCGATGTCGATGTCACTCAATGGATCCAGGACCGCGCCAACGCGCTTCTTGGCGAGGGCAACCGGGGCGTCAAACGCGTCTCTTATGAGCGTGCCCTGGCCGCATCGAATACGCATCGTCAGAATCTGATTGATCCCTATGTCCAGGATCTGGCAACGGTCGTGGACATGGATACGGTTCGATCGTCCCGCCTGCGCATTGGGGCCGATCCACTGGGCGGAGCCAGCGTTCATCTCTGGTATCCAATTGCCCAAAAGTATGGGCTCGATCTGACGGTGGTTAACCCCACCGTCGACTTCACGTTCCGTTTCATGCACGTCGATCATGATGGCCAGATTCGCATGGACTGTTCCAGCCCCTATGCCATGGCCGGGCTGGTTGCGCTCAAGGACAAATATCAAATTGCCTTCGGCAACGACACCGATGCCGATCGCCACGGAATCGTCGCGCCTTCGGTTGGCCTGCTACCGCCCAACCACAACCTGGCCGTCTGTGCTCGCTATCTTTTACGCCAACGCCCCGATTGGCCCGCGGGCGCCATGATCGGCAAAACCGTGGTGAGCAGCAGCATCATCGATCGAGTGGCCGACTCATTAAAGCGCAAAGTCTATGAGGTTCCGGTTGGCTTCAAATGGTTCGTGGCCGGGCTCTTCGACGGCTCGCTGGGGTTCGTGGGTGAAGAATCCGCCGGCGCGACATTTTTACGCAAGGACGGTTCCGTCTGGACAACCGACAAAGATGGCCCGGTGATGGATCTGCTCGCCTGTGAGATCATCGCCGTAACGGGCAAAGACCCGGGTGAACATTACGCCCAAATCGAAAAAGAATTTGGGCACTCGTACTATCGACGCGAAGACCAGCCGGCGACCCTGGACGAAAAGAAAATTCTTGGAAAATTGACCCCTTCGGCCGTCCATCACAATTCGATTGCCGGCGAAAGGATCACCGCCGTGCTGACCAGCGCCCCGGGCAACGGCGCCGCTATCGGCGGCTTGAAGGTGGCCAGTGCCAACGGCTGGTTCGCCGCCCGGCCGTCGGGAACCGAAGACGTCTACAAGATTTACGCCGAGAGCCTCAAGAGCGATTCGCATCTTGATCAAATTCTCCAGGAAGCTCGGGGCCTGGTTCAAGCCGCGTTATCGGCAGCGGGCGCATAGACCAGCGGTTGGGATAAAACCGCCTTCCCCCCTCGACCAAAGCCGCTCCCGGTTTTTTTGAAATTATTTTCCTCTTCCACCAACTACCCATTGTCCGGGCGATTGGCGCTCGGCCCTATTCCCTGAAAGGAGACTTCCATGTTGTGGAAAGCGATGAAAATGGCGGCACTTACAACCGCCAGCGCGGCGGCTGTCGGTGGGCTCGTGTTCGGAGCCGATCTGGTCAGTTATGTCCGAAGCTCGTGTCATTCGGTTTCGCTCGCCGTCAAGGACAACGTGCCGGTCGAGTTCCAGATTCGCCGCGTGCGCGACCTGCTCGATGACAGCGTGCCGGAAATGCAGAACAACATTCGCCTCATGGCCGAGCAGGAGGTGGATATTGCCTCGTTGAAAACGGATATCGCCCAATGCCGCCAATCATTGGACGATGAGAAACGCCGATTGCAAAGATTGCGCGATGCACTCTCTACCGTGCAAATGAGCTTTACGTTTGGTGATCTGACTTATAGCCGCGAGCAGGTAGAGCAGGAATTGGCGCAAAGCTTTGAGAATTACAAACAGGCCGAGGCGGCGATAGAGCAGAAAACGCAGCTTCTGGACACCCGGCAAAAAGCCCTGGCCGAAGAGTCGGTGGCCATGGAACGCGCCAACTCCCAGCGCGCGGCCCTTCAGTCGCAGGTGGACGCCTTGGAAGGCCGCTACCGCCTCGTGCAGGCGACGGCCAGCGGCACCGATCTGGCGATCGACGGCAGCAAGCTGGCGCAGGCTCAGCAGGTCATGGCCGATCTGCGCCGTCAACTCGATGTCTCCGAACGCGTCCTGGCGACCGAGGCCCGGTTCGCTCAGCCGATCGAGGTTGACGTCATGGATGAGAAACAATTGCTGGATCAGGTCGATGCGCAACTTTCGGATCATCCCAGGACTTTGCCGGCGCCCGCCGGCCAAGTATCTGATGCTCAGAATCCTGCAAGCGCAAGGTGAGCCGGGAGGTAGCCGCCATGGATTCGCCAGATTTAAGGCCGTCCCGTGGGACGGCGGCATCCAATCTCTTGGCAGACGCCGGGCCGGACGGGACAATGGCAGCGCCATCGCCCCGCCTGTGGGAACGAGCGCTTCGGCGGCTTCGAATGGTGCGCGATCTGGAGGTATTTTTAGCGGTCGAGGTCGGAGGTTGGCCGCTGAAGTCAAATCGAGCGGTTGACCCACGGTCCAGCGCGGAGGCCGGTCGTGCTTTTGCTTCAAGTTAAACATTGCGAACGCGCGATACGCAACGGCCGGTTGGACGAGGCCTACGCGCTGGTCCACCAGCCGCAATTGCGCTCTTCTCGACGCGGCCAGGAGTTGCTCGATATCCTGGTGCGTAAATTTTTGGATCGTGGCGCCAAACACCTGGCGGCCGGCCGGCTGCCCGAAGCGGCCGCCGACACTGATAAGGCGGCCCAACTCGCCGGCAGAATCGAGCCGGTGGTTCAATTGCAATCCGCGGTGGAGCACGCCCTTGCCCAGGAACAGGATGCCAACCGCCGTTGCGGACAGGCGCTGGCGCTGGCCCGTCGCCATATGGATCGGGGAGAGCTTTCAATGGTCGAGCGATTGCTCGATACTTCGCCCCCGCCGGAGGATGGACGGGTGGACGGCCTGAAGCGCGAACTTCATGCGCGGCAATTGGAAATTGGATCGTGTCAATCCAAAGCATCGGCGGCCCTGGCGGCCGGTGACTGGGACGCCGCGATCGACCATTTGTCGCCCCTGGCGCCCAATTCATCGCAGAACGGCGAACTGAGAAAATTATGCGGCCGGATCACCCAGCACGTGGCCGAGCGCGTTCGCGAATCGCTCCAGATTGGCCGGCTCGACACAGCGGCCGCTTGCCTTGCAAAACTGCGGCGCTTGCCCGTCCAGACACTCGATCAATGCGGGCAGGCGCAGCAGGCCATCGAATCGGGCCGATGGCGCGACGCGGAGGAAGCGCTGGGCCGGCTACAGACGTTAATCCCCGATGCCAAGTGGGTGGCGCAGGCCGCCCAGCAGGCCCGGCAGTTGGGTGAGGGCCTCTCTGTCCTGCGGGCCGGGCCGTTGTCTTTGATGACCGCGGCATGCGTGGCGCCAATGCCAAAGTCTCAAGAAATTCGCGATGATTTTTGCCTGCACGTGGACGGCGCCGGCAGTTTCAAGGTCATTGCCCGGCCATCCGTCACGTTGGGCCCGATCAGCTCATCCCGCCCACCCGATGTACCGCTGGCGATCGACGCGGGGGCCCCGGCGATCACCATCAACCGCTCGGAAGATGACTATTTTCTCCGCGCCGCCGCCGCGGTAACCGTCAACGGCAGCCCGACGACCAATCGATTGCTCGGCGCCGGCGACAAAATCGTCCTCGGCTCGCGCTGCCGCATCACGTTCCGGCGACCCAGCGCTGCCAGCACGACGGCCGTGCTGGATCTGTCCGATGCACACCCGGCAGTTGCGAGCCTGCGCAATGTCGTCCTCATGGATCGCGAGATCGTCATCGGCCCTGGCGCCAACGACCACATCCGCGCCGTCGACTTGACCGAACCGGCGATCTTGCAACGCCGCGGCAATGGGTGGACCGTTCGCCTGGGCAACCAGACCGTCGAGCTGGTCCCCAATACTCCCGTGCAAATTGGAACGCTTCGCCTGGTCGCGACGAGGGAGCAGAGGCCATGACAATCGAAGACGAAATCGGCCAGCGTGGATACCAATACAAACACGGCGACCGCCCGCTTGACGGTTATACCATCGAGCGCGCCGCCGGCCGGGGGGGATTCGGCGAGGTCTATTTCGCCCACAGCGACGGCGGACGCGAAGTCGCACTGAAGGTCGTCAACACCTACGAAAAGATCGAGCTCCGCGGCGTCAGCCAATGCATGAATCTCAAGAGCCCGCACCTGGTCACCATCTTTGATGTGAGATACGGCCTGGATGGAAAACCCTGGGTCATTATGGAATATGTCGCGGGGCCTTCGTTGCGCGAGTTGCTGGATGCGGCGCCCTCGGGGCTGGGGCCAGCCAAGGCGGCATTTTTCCTGCGCGAAATCGGCAAAGGTCTTACCTATCTCCACGATTGCGGGATCGTCCATCGCGATCTCAAGCCGGCAAACGTGTTCTATGAAAACGGATACGTCAAGATCGGCGACTACGGCCTGAGCAAAGCCATGACCATGACGCGCCACAGCGGACAAACCGTGGCGGTCGGAACGCTGCATTACATGGCGCCCGAAATCGGTGATGGGAAATACGACCGCGGCATCGACATTTACGCTTTGGGGGCCCTGCTCTACGAAATGTTGACCGGTCAGGTGCCGTTTTTCGGCTCCAGCCCCGCCGAGGTGCTCATGAAGCATCTCCGCAGCGAGGTAGACCTGGCGGATATTGAAGAACCGTTCAAATCGGTCATTCAAAAGGCGATGGCCAAGAATCCGGATGACAGATATCGGAGCGTGCAGGAGATGGTTGAGGCGATCTTCGGATCGGAAGCGGTTCGCAACAGCGTCTCGCAGTTTTCGCCGACGAGCCTGACGATGATTGCCGGCCGCGCGGCCGGAAATATCCCGGATGATGCCGCCGCAGCAACGCGGCCGGCCCCCGATGACCTCGCCGCAGAGCTAAAGCGTCGTTGGCGCTTGGGAGGCGAAAAACTGCGGCAGACGTTTGGATTTAAAGACGCGGCGTGTCGGGGCAGCGAGGGGGTTGCGCTGGCGCCGGATCGCCTAAAACCGCCGGCGCGCATAATGATGTCGATCGGGACGGCATTCCTGGCGGCCCTGCTGGCGGCGGCGGTAAGTCAGGATAGAGATCCCTCCAGTGGCAGTTGCATATTCTTCGCGATCGTTGCCGCAACGATCGCAGCGAGGCTCGCATGGCGCTTTGTCGGACCCAGTGTTCAAAGCGAGTCGGATTGGGTTCGGCGACTTGCTCTTGGAACTCCGGTGGCGCTTGCCGCGTCGCCGTTTTGCTTCGCGATTTCCAGCCCGGGCGGCGAAAACCCGGCGTTCGCCTGCTGCATCACATTGTTTTTAATGTGCTGGAGCAAGCGCGTTTCTCCCGGTCGCACGGAGCGAGTGAGTATTGGCGATGCGGTCAGCGCGGCAATCTGTGCGTTTGTCATGTCGATGTTCTTTCACGCGTCGGCGGCGCCGGTGATCGCCGTGGCGGCAGGAACTTCGCTGGCCGTCAGCCTTCTGTCGCCGTGGGGGCGGCCGCTGGCGTCGGGCGCACCCGCGGCGCCAAAAGCCCCCGCCGCGGCATCGCCGGGCATGATTCCTCCGCCCCCTGCGCCTCCAATCCCAAGCGGCGAGCGTTTCAATCCGTTCCGCAGCGTGTTCAACATGGGTCCGCGCGGCGGCGCAGAGCGACGACGGCTTCCCGCTTGGGCGATTGTCGCGATCGTCCTGGGCTCGCTGGCAATCGTGAGTTCACACGGCTCGCATGCTCCAAGGCTCATGTTTCCGATTTTCATCGCGATTGGCATCGCCGCGATTGCCACGTTGCGGAGCTCCAATTTACGTGCGGCGACCAGGAGCGGCTCGGGCGGCTCGGTGACGCGAAGCTCTTTCGGTCAGGTCGCATCGTCGGCAGCGCACGGACTGGCTACTTCCATCGGCGGATCTTTTTTGATCGCCTCGATCCTGTTGACCATTGCCTTGGTGGCCGATGTGCCGGGACTGCTGGCCAGTTCCCTTGTCACCCCGCATGTGCGCGGGCAAATCGAGCAGGTGCTGGGCAGCGAATGGCCACGATTATTGCGAGAATTTGCAATTGT
>Ga0182024_10014576_pt1 | contig 15186 bp, 11 predicted proteins | sample P32metaG_FD_120480 | JGI IMG/M metagenome (GOLD analysis project Ga0182024, IMG submission 120480) | Permafrost microbial communities from Stordalen Mire, Sweden - P3-2 metaG (Illumina Assembly) | ecosystem: Environmental > Terrestrial > Soil > Wetlands > Permafrost | place: Sweden: Stordalen... | reverse complement strand
TTCCATTCATCCACGCGGGCGCAAGCGGGTTCCTCGCTGGCAACCCCCACCGCCACGCCGCCCACCTTCTTGACCTCTTCGATCTCCACATAGCCGTCGCCGAAACCCAGAAACTGCTCGCCTTGAAATTCCGCCTCAGACAAGATGCGCTGGATTAGGATGGCTTTCGAAAAACTCTTGTAATCGTCCAAGGCTCCGTAGACGCCGCCTTCAAAATACTTCACGACGTCCAGCAGGCGGGCCTCTTCCTTCATATAGATTTCATCCGTACCGCTGGCTAAATACATCGTAAATCCCCGTTCCTTTAGACACTCTAGCAGCGCGCGCGACCCTGGAACCAAGTAAGTTTCCGGATCGGCGTCACCCTTTCGCAACGACTCTACTCGCGACCCAATCTTCCGCTCGAGACGTTCCAGATACATCCTCTTATATGCCAGAGGTTCGAGCGGTGTTCCGCCGCGCGCTTGCACGGCTTCGGCAAACGCGATCATCTGATAGATGGTCTCCTTGCCCGTTAGACGCCACACGAAGTCCTCCACAACTCCGCGCAGCTGCTCTTCGGATTCTCCGGTATTCAAATCGGCGAGAATCTCCATCATCATGGGAACCATCACGTTCATCCATCCCGAACGAATGAGCGAAAGAGTGCCATCGAAATCGAATAGCACAACCTTGGTATCCCGGGCGGAGACGCCCGGCCGAACGTTCTCGACCATTTGAAGATTATGGTACGGCGTCAGGCTTCCCGCAACTGGGCCAGCAGCATGACGGCCGGACGACCTCATTGTAACGCGCGCAACGCGCTGAATCGAGGTTGCGGGAAAATAGGGTGTGCGCTTTGGAACGCTGCTCGTACTAGTAGTTTTAGCCTCCGCTGACACCGTCCCGGATCTGCAGAAAGAGGATCTGAGAGCGATCCAGAACGTCCTAAAAAAGAAAGACCCATCGATGGACTGGTTCGCGGCTCTGGCCAAGAAGCTGCTGGATCAGAAGTATTCGGTGCTGGTGGTCGAGGCCGCGCCATCCGAGTTGAGGCCGGGCGCACGCTATCGCTCGCCCGTGACCGCAAAGCTTCAGGTTGGAGTATTCATCGTCTCGGGTGCGACGAACGAAGTTCAACTGGTCTTAGATATTTTTCATCAGCAGGACCTCGGCTCGAATCCTGTGATCGAGCATTGGAACGAACACACGGTCTATTTGCACTTCTATGAGGACTACGGGTCTTATCGCGGCAGCATCAAATACGTTTTCGATCTCTCCAGCCGCAAGCCGCCAGTAAAAATTCCATACGGAATTCTTGCCCTCACCTCTTCAACGCGAATGAACGGCGAGTTGCACAACTTGGCCGAATTTATTCGCGCTGGTGAGCCTGAACCGGGCTGGGAACCGCGCTACGCGACGATCAGCATCCACCCGGCTGGCGGAGACTCGTTACCTACGTTCAAGATCATCGAGAGGCCGGCTCCCGATAATTCCGTTCCGGAGCAAGCTCCGCTTCACCTCTCCACTGGCGAGACTGTAACCGTCGCGAACACAACTCCGCCCGGGCAGCCCCAGCAGCCCTCAGGCATCTATGTGGCGAGTAAGTCCGGCAGAAAGCAGTTCTATATCGTGCCTTTTCCGACGATGGCTCAGTACCATCAGCTTCTGCCTGATAAACAAGCGCCGGGCGAAATCGAAAACGAGATCGGTCCCTATGCTCTGGCGGGTGCAAGGCTTTGGTTCGCGAATTCGTTCTACGACAGCGAGGGCGCTTCTGGAGTCGGCGCCATTGGCACGTTCGATATTGCGGCGCGCAGATACGAGATGCGCTACCTGCCTGAAATCGCGCCTTGGTCCGGATCGGCCATGCTGCTGGATGGCAATGATCTCTGGATGGGGTTAATGCGCCGGCCGGAAGGAGCCAACTACGGCACCGGTCTGCTTCGCTACAACACCCGCACGGGCGTCACCAAGCTGTACAAAATTCCCGACCTGATTTATACCATTGACCGCCTCGGCGACACGCTGTATTGCGGCACTTCGCATGGTCTGTATACGCTTCGCGGCGAAAAGATGCTCCAACTACGGTTCGAGCCGGATGTGAACCGAAACCGCACCGTGATGGTCGTGCGTCAAGTGCCCTAGCCGCTAATCAGCAACGTGGTGGCTGCGATTCCTGCGCCCGCTAAACCGCCGGCTATGGCCGCCCAGAAGATGATACTGCGTTTGGTGAGGATGGCCAGCGACGCAAAAACGATCGAGATCTCCAGGAAAACTTCGCCGAAGTGCAGCCGCAGCGCTTGCTGTCCGCGCAGGTGGCTCTCTTTTTCCAGCCCGCCGGCTTCCTTCTGGATCTCATCGTCGTCTTTGCGATATTTGTCCGCGTTGCCCTGATATTCCTGGCTCTTGTCGCCCAGCTTCATGGCCGCGAACAAATCGCGCGCCACTTCCGACTGATAGCGGCGAATATTCTTAGCCTGATAGTACGCCCACTGATCGGACGCCTTTTGCTGGTTGAGCAGTTCCTCGGTGGTCGCGATGTGGCCCAATACGGAAACCACCGCCAACGCGGCCGCCAGCATGGCCATGGTCGCGGCCACTCGTTTGTCGAATGGATCTTTGGCGTGCTCGGCGTGTTCCTGGAGTTCTTCGGCTTCCGTCATTTTCCCTTATCATACGCCAGGCTCGCCGCGTTGGGAACCTTGCAGTTGCGCCAGTGCCCAGTGAGCATGCTCACGCACCAGTTCGATCGGAAACTGCGCCAGTTTTTCCAGAGGTTCGCGGAACTTCTCGAGCTTGCTATTGCCCATTGCAATGGCGACATTTCGTAGAAAACCTGAGTACTTGGCGCGCTGGATCGGGCTGGTTCTGAAAATTTCGCGAAACTCTTCTTCGCTTAACCGGGCTAACTCCTCGAGCGGTGGCGCAAAATGAGCGGGGTCGAAGGAAGGCTCTTCGGCAACGGGAGCCCGCCGGTTCCAAGGACACACGTCCTGGCAGATATCGCAGCCAAACACATGCTGGCCGATGCCCGAGCGCATCTCCTCCGGTACCGATCCGTGCAGTTCAATCGTGAAATAAGGAATGCACCGGCGGGCGTCGATCTCGTAACCCGCAGGCGCGATGGCCTGGGTCGGACACGCGTCGATACAGCGCGTACACGTCCCGCAACGATCGGGCGGCGGCGCGCCGTCCAGCTCCAACTCGAGCGACGTGAGAATCTCGCCCAAGAAGAACCACGAGCCCATGTCTTGGTTTATGAGGCAGGTGTTCTTGCCGATCCAGCCCAATCCAGCCGCCCGCGCGTACGAGCGCTCCAGCAAGGGCGCGGTATCCACGCAGATCTTGTACTCATGGCTTGGTCCCAGCATCGCGGCGAGTTTTTCCAAACCCCGGCGAACCACCCCGTGATAATCTTCGCCCCAGGCGTAGCGCGACACCCATCCTAGTTCGGCATTTTGGATTTCGGTGGATCGCGGCTGCGGGCCGTTGTATAGTTTCCCGGTGCAGATGATGGTGCGGGCGCCCGAAAGCAGCAGCTTGGGATCGGTTCGCAGCCCGGCCCGGCGGTCGGTCAGATAGCTCATCCGGCCGCCCATTCCGCGGCTTACCCAGTCCAGATAACGGCGGCTATCTTCTTCGAGCGGCTCGGCTCGGGCCACTCCGGCCAATTCGAAGCCACATTCCAGCGCCAGCCTCTTAATTTCGGCAGCCGTCCACATGCAAAATTACGAAACGAACCCAAGCCCAGCCCTAAGCCTAGCATTTTCAATAGAGACCAGGGATAATTCCAGCTTTCCGTTCAAGCGGCCATATCCCCCACCGAGGTGGAAAAAGGGGCCTTTTAATTCAATCGTGTAGCCTCTTTAATGGGACCCGGCTTATACTCGGGAAGACTTAAAGTCACCCCTATGCACAAGCCCATCAAGTACGTCGAAAAAGCTGTCACCGTGGCTGCCAGTGCTGCTTGGGTTGTTTACGATAAACTCAACCAGATCAACCAGAATCCCTCGTTCAAGCCAACCTGGTCCGATAAGCCGCTGCTCAAGAGCTATGAGAAGCAGAAGCCGCCGCTCGGCTGGCCCCGCGAGACCGATTCGCTGTGTCCGCGCTGCATCCCCGAGATTCGCCAGCAGATCGTCGACGGTAAACTCCCGCATGAGATCCTGCTCAACGAAAAAGTCGGCGAGATCAAGGCGCAAGTGATCGAGCGTGACGGCAAAATCCTGATGGTGAAGGAGTGCCCCAAACACGGCCGGTTCGAAGACGTGATGGCGATCGACTCCGCGTTCTTCAAACACCTGGAAGACGTTTTTCCGGGACGCGACATCCGGGCGCACAACGACGAAAAGCTGCACAATCACGGGTCCAGCACCATTCTGCATGGACGCGGCTCGGTATTGACGATCGACCTCACCAACCGCTGCAACATGATGTGCGATCCCTGTTTCATGGACGCCAACCAAGTGGGTTTCGTGCATGAGCTGACCTGGAGCGACATCAAGACGCTGCTCGATAACGCTATTTCCATCAAGCCCCGGCGGCAGATGTCGGTGCAATTCTCGGGCGGCGAGCCTACGCTGTCACCGTACTTCTTGGACGCCATTCAGTATGCGCGCCAGGTGGGCTATAACAGCGTGCAGTCGGCCACTAACGGGATTGAATTCGCAAAGAGTCCTGAATTTTGCAAGCAGGCTGCCGACGCGGGGCTGCGCTACGCTTATCTGCAGTTCGATGGTATCGGCAATGCAGCCAACTCGCATCGCGCCGTCGGTAATCTGTTCGACGTCAAGATGCGGGCCATCGAGAATCTCTGGAAGGCCGGCGTCGACATCGTGCCCGTGATCACGATCATCAACGGAATTAACAACGAGCAAGTGGGTGCGGTGGTGCGCTTCGCTCTGGACAATCCCAAGAAGATCCCGTTCCTGAGTTTCCAGCCGGTTTCATTCACCGGCCGCGACGAAGCTATCACCGATGACCGGCGCAAGGCGCAGCGTTACACGCTCTCCCATCTCGCTCACGATGTGAAGGACCAGACCGGCCTCGGCGAACCGGTACGGGATTGGTTCCCGATCTCCTTCATGAGCACGTTTTCCGATTTCGCCGACCTGGTCCATGGACCGGAGGCCGCTTGGGGCCAGTTGAGCTGCGGCTGCCATCCCAACTGCGGCGTCGGCATGGCGATCATGTGCGACAAGGATACAAAGGAAGCGGTGCCGGTGACCGCGTTCTTGAACGCGGATCGATTGGCCAAAGATGTGGCGCGCATCAACGATGCCGCGCGGAGCAAGAAGCTGTCCGTCCTCGGAGTCACGCTCTCGCTGCTGCGCAATTACAACCCGTTCACCTCCCCCACGCATTTCAAGCTTACCGACCTGGTGGCGAAGTTCGACAAGTGTTTCGGCATGAGCGGCAAAAGCTACGGCAAAGTGACCGCGGACCGGACCATGGAGGACATCACCAAGCGCCGCAATGACCGCTGGAATTTCCTGTTCGTCGCCGGCATGTGGTTCCAGGATCTCTTCAATTACGATTTCCGCCGCACCGAGCAGTGCATCATTCCCTACGCCACGCAGGAAGGCGAAATTTCCTTCTGCGCTTACAATACCGGCGTGGGCTGGCGCAACATTATCGAGAAGATGCACATGACCGCCAGTCTCACCAAGTGGTACGACGAGCATGGGCGGCACGAGATCTTTGCGGGCGGTAAGCAAGTGTCACTCGCGAGCACGGCCCACTCCATGGTGCTGCGCGAAGACGACGTACAGCACGGCAAACAGACCGATCTGGACAAGCTCGGCATCGCCAAGACCGCGCGCGAGGAGAAAAAGCGCGCTCGCGACGAAAAGCTCAAGCAGCAGGAGAACGAGCGCATGGCCCAGCTGTATCGCCAGCATGTTTTAAAGGAACAGCCCGGGCAGGAATTGGTGCAGTTGGCGCCAATTGCACCGGCCAAACCAAAGCCCGAAGAAGCCGCCGAAGCAGCGGTCGGTTCATTCGGCGATTAAGTCGACCAGAGGGAAGAAGGAAAGCCGCCCGCGTAGAACCGGGCGGTTTTTTATTGCTGCCGCTGCATTAACACGTAGCCCGTAATCGGCGGCAAGTCCGAAGCACGGTAATTTCCCTTGATCCACGCTTCCAGCTCTTGGAAGTGCAGATCGTGGCCAGCCGCGGCCGGCCAAACCCGTTCGAATTGGACCGGATCGAGATCCAGGTAGATCACCCATTGCGGCGGCTTGCGCTTGAGATCGGCCAGCGCGAGCGCTGCGTCCTGAGGCGTCATCAATCCGGGCTGGACGTAGGAGTAGCGTGTGGGATTTTCCCCTTGCGTCAAAAAGTACAGCAGCGGCTTGTACGGATAGACGAATAGCGAATCGCCCGGGTGCACCCGCTCGAGCAGACCGCTCACCAGCCGGCCATCGTCCACATTCGCCCGTATGTTGCCAACCGGCGTGCGCACTTCCTGCCCACGCAGACCTCCCGCCCCCACCGCAAAGAAGGCGACCGCCCATACCGCCATCCACAACGTCAGCCAGGCCCGCAGGCGCGTGGGAACCCACCGATAGGCCAGGATTCCGGCTACCGCGTACGGTAGCGGAGCGACGAAGCTGAGATGTTCCACATCCGCGCGCGGGTAAATGGAGATTACTAACGCAGCGATACAGAGCATCAGGTAAGGAAGCACGCTGCGCAGTGCGTCATTGCGTTGCAGTGGACATAGCAGGAACGCTGCGCCTCCTGCCAGGCTCACGATCGGAAGCACCGCCGGCAGCGCCATACAGAAGACCAGCCACGCGCTGATCCCAAGCTCCCAACCGGCCACGCCGTCAAATAGCGCGCGATAGCCGCCGACGATGGAGCCGTACGGCATTCCATTGACGATGGAGTAGTTCTTGGAAAGCCAGGCCATCTGTGCGGCCAGCGGCCCCAGGATCCCGTTGAGACAAAGAGCCAGAAAGAAAAGCGTTGCCGCCGCCAGCATCCCGCTCAGAAACCACGCGGCGTTTGGGCGGAGCTCGCGCTGCCACACCAGCCAAACCAGCGTGATCACGCCCAGAAGAGCCATCGAGGGCGTCGCAATCGCAGCCAGAACCATGAGAGCTCCGGAGACAGCGAACCACAGGCGCCGTCTGTCGATCAACGCGCCGGTGCACAGAGCTATGGCGGCGAGCGAAAACGCGGCGCTATCCCAGCGATGCTGAGCGGTCATTCTACTTGCGTCGCTGGTCTCAAAAGCGAAGAACAAAAATGTGGTCGCGAGCGCACAGCCAGGCGATGCAAAGCGAGCCACCAGCCAGTACACCAGGGCGCACTCAAGCGCTGCGTAAAGCACCACCAGCGAGCGCGCCGCGGCCAACGTCGTGCCAAACAGGCGGAATACCAGCGCATGTATCCAAAAACTGCCCGGACTCATGTATCCAAAGAAGTCGCGATACGGTTGCTGGCCATGCAGGATGCGCTCGGCCGCATCCAGATAGATGCCCTCATCGTTGGTCCCGAGTATCAGCCGGTTGCCATACAACCACCACAGCAACAGGGCGGCAGCCCCAAACACCAACACCGTTGCGCTGCGCTGGATTACCTGCGCGGCCTGCTCAGAGCGTCGCAGTTCGGAGCCGGCGTATTGACAGGGCGTCACGCGGGAACACTCGCTCCTTGCGATCCACAAACTGCGGCGCGTCGCGCCGGGGAAGAAAAGTCATGTTGGCTCGTCCGCTGATGATCGTAAACACGAGGAAGAACGAGGCCAGTACCGCTTGCGTCAGAACGACAAACAGAATGGCCGCCAGATAAGTAAGCCAGCTGGGAACTGCCAGTTGGGTGCTCCACCGCACTCCGATCACGGCGGCCAGGCTCGCGGCCAGCACGGCGATAAAGACCGAGGCAGTCACTAACAGGCGGGTACTCACGATATCGCTGAAAACCGAAATGGCGCTCAAGCCGTGCACCAGCAGTGCGACGAAATTCATGCGCGATTCGCCCGTCAGCCGGCGCCCCCGGTCCATAGGAATGGTCTGATGGGGCAGCCGCGCTCGAATAATCGCCGCGGCATAATGATTCCACAGCTCCGATCCCACCACCAGGCGCGCAACGGCCTGCCAGGGCAAAATGCTGAAGTTGCCTACCCGCACGCGCACACCGGTCAACAGCCAGTGCATCAGGCAATAACATCGATAACTAAAGCGGAACCCAAGCCTTTCAAGCCTTTTCCCACGCTCGGCGAAAATGATGAGACCACCTCCGCGGCGATCGAACTCTTCGACCAAGCGCAGCGCGTCGCGCGGCCGGTCCTCGCCATCCCCATCCATCACTAATACCGCGCGGCACGGCAAATGCTCGTGGATGTGCACCAGCCCCACCGCGATGGCCCGCTGATGCCCCAGATTGCGATGTAGGTGGAGAATATCGATCGAATACAGGCGCTGAAAATCTTGAGCCAGCAACCCGGCCTCCGGCAATTGGGTGGATCCGTCGTTGACCAGCAGCACGTCCACGCGCAGGTTCCATTCCAAAAGGGCGTGATCCAGCGCGGCAAGTAACAAAGCCACGGCGTGCCAGTCGTTGAACACCGGGATAAGGATCACTAGCCGGTTTTTCTCTTCCTGCTCCATGGCGTGCGACTGCTTTAAGAATCGGCCGAATGTCGCTTTTTCTTTAGTTTGTGTAGCTTGCAGGGCTGAAGTGCGAACGCCGAAATACCGAAGATATGATTTGGTGTCTTCCTGCGGGCCGCATCGGGTTTCCTTCGCCGTAACTTCGCGCAACGAGGATCCCGCCATTTTGGCAGCTACCATTGAGGGGCTGCTGGAAACCAGCCAGCGCTATTGGCGGGAGATCGTAATTGTGGACGATGGCAGCATTCACCCGGTCAGCTATCCTCATCCGGAAGTGATCATTCTTCGAAATGCGGAAGCGGCCGGAGTGTGTCCTTCCCGGCGCCAAGCCCTGGCTGCGGCGAGCGGCAACGTATTTGTCACGTTGGATCCGCACATGACTTTCGAACCCGACTGGCTGGACCGGATGTTGGAGCACGTCGATTCGCGAGCTCTGCTATGCGCGCGCTGGATGGACTACGAGCGCACCACCACCTACTGCTGGGGTGCTGACTTCGCCTGGGCCCGGCCACCCCATCCCGGCTTTATGCACGTGGGGCGGAGCGGACCGCCTGGGCGCTCGGCCGTGGACGTCCCCATGGTGCTGGGAGCCTGCTACATGATGCGGCGTGACGCGTACGAGGAAATGGGCGGCTTCTGTCCCCTGTTCAGAATCTGGGGGAAAGACGAGCCGGACTTGTCCGCGCGCGCATGGCTCGGAGGGTTCGGGGTCAAGTGCGTGGCCAGTGCCGGCGTGGGGCATCTTAGCCGGAAATTCCCGTTTCCAGTCACGTGGGATCACACCCTTTTCAACGAGGTAGTGATGATGCGTACCGTGTTTGAGAAAGAAACGGCGAGCTTGCTGGAAGAATATCTAGCGCCGCTGTCGGAAGAGATTCAGGCTTGGCTGAGGCAGGCAGATGTTGCGGGCTGGCGGGAACTGGTTCAATCGCGGCGGCGAATCAGCGATGCGGAGTTCTTTCACCGCTACGCTCGTCAGGTCCCTTTGTCATTTAAGAATGGCGTTTCACCGAAGCGCGGCCATGTTCCGCGGAGCCGTGTCCGGGCAGCGGTAGAACAGGAAGAGCAGGAGTTGGCGCTGACGCTGGGGAAGATAAATTCGCCGGTCGTCATCGGTCCGCCGCGCGATGCGACGCTGCCGGCATTCAGCGGCGGAATCCCCGCGCTAATTAATCAGGACAGGGAAATGTCCGAGTTGGATGCGCTCCCCTGGCTATGCGGCACAGCGTTCCGTTCCTTCGGAGTGCGGATTGGCATTCGCGTGAACTGTGGAAACTTCCTCCAAGAAATCGCGACATCGTTGCCGCCGCACCGTGAGATCCTGGATTCCGGGGAAGTCGACGTACTCTACTCGCTGATCGTGGAGCCGGGCACGCCGCTCAGGTACCGCCTGTATGCCGGCCCAGGATTTATTTGCGATACGGCCGCACTAGGGCGCCTAAGATCGGCACTCGAGACGGCGATCGAGAACGATATCGCTGTCCACACTACGCAATATCTGTTGGTGAGAGCGGGGGTGGTGGCATGGCGCGGCCGGGCGTTGGTGCTTCCAGGTGATCGGCTCCACGGCATCCGGCCGCTAGTCGCGGAGTTGGTACGGGCCGGCGCCGGCTATTACTCGAGCAGCTACGCGGTTTTCGATCATGAGGGAAGAGTGCATCCATTCGCCAAGCCGTTCGAGCTAGCCGGGTGCGCAGGGAGTATGTTCGATGGGCTGGCGGACTCTAGCGGCGGCGAGGCTCGTCTGCCTCCGCTTCGTGTAGGTTGGGTGGCCAGCATCGGCTATCGGCCGGGAGCGCGGCAGCAGCTCCGTAGCACGACCTCCGGCAAGACGCTGCTCGCCCTCATGCAGAACAGTTTGTTTGTTGAAGATCAACAGGGGCAAGCATTTGGTCTGCTTAGCAAAGCTCTCCGCGGCGCATCTGGATTCCAAGGCACGCGTGGAAACGCACGCTCCATGGCTCAGGCCTTGCTCGGGTGCGCGGACGCCTCCTGACACCCGGTACTCTCCATTACTTCTGTAATCATCAGGAGTTTTTCGGTCCATTTGGCCGGTCGGTTTTTGCGCGATTTGCTGTATATTTATTTCTGCATTCTTAATTTGGGAGGTGTGCCGTGGCCCTTCGCGCGCGCAGAAGTAACTTGATTACGCAGCCCATGGACGACGAATTGTGCGTGTACGATCTAGTCAGCAAGCGCTGCCATGTGTTGAACAAGACCGCGGCGCTGGTGTGGCAGCAGTGCGACGGCAATTCTACGGTGGCCGATATCGCCGCGCGACTGGAGCAGGCCGGTCTGCCGTCTGACGAGGACGTGGTCCTGCTGGCGATAGATCAATTAGAGAAAGAAGGGCTGCTTGAAGAAGGGCTGCCAAAAGCTCCGGGCGCCGCGCGCGTGTCGCGCCGCAGCGTGGTGAGCAAGCTGGGTGTGGTGGGGGCCGCTGCTGCGTTGCTGCCGCTGGTGGAGTCCATCGCGACGCCAACTCCGGTGTGCGGTACTTCCAAGACTCCGCCTTGCACTTCAGCGACTGCGTGATCGCCTGGCCATAGGGATAGTTCGGAACCGGGTCCAGACCGCCCGGTACGCTCTGTGGTAAGCGGGCAAGATAGTTCGGTTTCGTTCGCATGAATCAGCATACGCAGCATCCCGACGGTCACGCCTGGGCCGGCGTGTTGGCATTTACGAGTCATGGCGCACGCATCGGCATACGCGTCACTGAGCCGGCGGTGCTCGATCGGCTGCGGGGAATCCTTCCGGTTGGGTCGGCCATACAGCAGATCGGCTTAGTGGACGTGCTGTATTCAATTTACGCGTCGCTCGGCAGCGAGGCGATTCCTCGTTACAACGTTTATGAAGTACTGCGCACGGTGGCATCCCAATGCTCGATTGAGAGGACGCTGCTGCTGCTCGAATCCGACCTGCAATTCCAGGTGGCGCAATACGCGCGCACCGCTCTATTTGTGCACGCCGGCGTAGTGGGATGGAATGGCCGCGCGCTGCTCATCCCGGGACGGAGCATGAGCGGGAAGACGTCGCTGGTGGCTGCGCTGGTACGCGCGGGCGCGGTTTATTACTCCGATGAGTACGCCGTAATCCACGCTGACGGGAGCATTCATCCTTACGCGCGGGCGCTGGTGGTTCGCGATTCCAACAGAAGGACGCGGAAGGTGACTCCCGAGGAATTGGGTGCAGAGCGAGGCAGCCTGCCGCTGCGGGCCACAGCGATCATCTCGACCAAGTACAGTGCCGGCGCGCAGTGGAGACCTCGGCGGATGACGAATGGACAGGCCATGCTGGCGCTGGTGGATAACACGGTGGTCGCTCAGACCAAACCGAAACTGACGGTGGATACTCTGGCGAAGGCTGCCTGCGGCGTGATCGGGTTGAGAAGCCCGCGTGGTGAAGCTGACCCGGTGGCTGCGTGGCTACTGCGCTGGCTGGACCGAACACGGGCGCCTCAGAGCGCAACCGACAACGTGGTAGCGATAGCCTAAGGTCGCATAGCTTTGATTAGAGCTCCAAGCTTGGAAGCTCCTCGGCCAGGGCTTCAAGCAGCCTGACATTCTCGGCCGGCCGCCGCACGGCCACGCGAAGGTAGGGCGCAGGGGCCGCAAATTTCCTGGAGACATCCTTCACGTAGATGGAATGCCGTGTCAGCAAAGCGTCCACTAATTGCTGTGCATGCTCGGGCCCGCGGCTCGCCAGGCGGATGAGGAAGAAATTCGCCGAACTGGGGTAAACCGTCTCGACGCCCGCTAGACCGGCTAGTTGCGTGCCGAACTCGCAACGATCGGAGACAGTACGCCGAATCGAAAGAGCATACTCGGGCTGAAATTTCAGAAGAAGCTCCAGGAAGAACTCGGCCAACGAACCCAGGTTCCAGATCGGGATTCGCGCGCGCAGTCGCTGAATGAGCTGTGGATCGCAACTATACGCGTAGCCCAGCCGGAGGCCGGGAACACCCAGCGACTTGCTGAGGCTGACAACCACCACCACGTTCTTCAGAGGTTCGCGCTCCAAGCGTTCGAGCAGCGGCTGGTCGCCGGAAAATGCGATGAAGGATTCGTCCACCAAGAAGGTTGTGTGCGGATGCCGGGCGATCAGCGCGTGGATCCCGGCGGTGGCGAGCTTGCTTCCGGTGGGATTGTTGGGGTTGACGATCACCACCAAATCGTTTATCTCGGCACGCGCATCGATCTCGTCCGGATCGATACCAACTGAGTCCTGGTAAGCCGCATGGGCCGGGAACCAGCGCGGAAACTCGGCGAAGGTAGGCTGCGGCAGTAGAACGCGTCGCGCCGGAATGAGATCGGGAAGCAGAGGAAACAACTGGCTTGCTCCACTCAGGCATTGGAGCCGATCGGCGCGGCAGCCGAGAGTGAAGGCGAGCTTCTCATTCAAGATTTCCTGGCTCGATCCATAAGACCGGGCCAGGGCGGGAAGCCGGCGCCCGATCGCGGCCAGCATGGCGTCGGCCGGAAAATACATGTTCCGCATGAACGTGAAGTCCAGCAGATCGAAGTTCCAGTGGCCCCCGCAGGCGTGACTCAAGATTTTGGCGCGCTGCTCGGGTTCGAACGCAAAGCGCGCGGCAGCCAGATCATTGGGGTCGTCCACTTCCGCCCATTGAGCGCCATTCACCAATTCGGCGTGGACGATCTCGCGCTGCATGTTAATCAACATGCCGAGCACCGCCTCGTAGTAGCTGCCGCTGTCGATCACATTGGCGTAGCAGGACAATAACGGCTTTAGTTTGGTCCGGCAGAAATCCTTATCGAACCGGTAGATGTTTACGGTTTTGAATTTGTCGCGGTAGTCGAAATCTTCGGTCTGAAGGTGCGGTGGAAAAACTTGCGTGATGACGCCCCGTTCCACGCTGACCACGGTGCCGTGCATGCCGGGCCGGTAGCGATCCAGGAGAGCCACGTTGCCGCGCTTGCGACCAGTGAGCCGCTGCAAGAGAGCGGGATCGAACAGCACATCGCACTCGATGAGAATGTTGTCGCAGTCCAGGGGCGAATGCTCCAGCGCCATCGCCAGGGAGACGACATTGTTGGTTTCGCCCCAGCGCTGGTTATGCACGAACGTGAAAGCAGAGCCGGGATAGCGTTCGGCGAGGAACGAGCGGATCTGGCGGGAGCAATAGCCAGTGACCACCAAAATGTCGCGGACATTTATATCGAGCAGCGCGTCGACTATCCGGCCAAGAATGGTGGTGTTGCCGATCGGCAAGAGGCTTTTGTGGGTGTGCTCGTTAAGCGTGCGCATCCGCGCACCCATGCCCGCAGCCAGGACGATGGCCCTCATCTTTCGACTCGAACGATGCCTTCGGCGGGCCAGTTGCAGGACCCCGCCCATGAACAGGTCTCCACAATGGTCGGATCATCGCGCAGGCACGTGTAGGTGGGATCCGGTTCCATCCAATCCCCGTAAATCGACTCCAGGTAGGCAGCGTGATCGGCCGGCTTTTGCCAGGTGCGTCCCAGGAATTGCATGGGCGCGAGCGGTTGGGCGGGGATTTGTCGGATGAGTTCGACACCCGGGCCGCCCGCGCGTCCGGAGCCGAAGACCGAATAGCGCAGGAAGCCGTTTTGTCTCTCGTGTTCAAAGAAATCGAATCGCGCGCCATCCTTAGCGAAGCTGTACTCCAGCGGTTCGCCCTGGTTATTCGAGTAGCGATAGAGGGGACGGAATCCAGCGGCCATCAGAAGCGGCGCCGATGCGAGGAAGTTCTCGCGGTCTTCGCGCAGAAAACCGAGGTCGGCATCCCGCGAATCGTGAGGCAGAATGCGTCCTTCACGCGCCCAGCCGACGAGCAAGCCGCCGAAGATCCAATAGCGGTCCGCCAGCGGCGAATCCTGAAGGGTGTCGTGAAGCTCAACCAGGTTCCGTTGAAACTGACGGATCTGCTCGCGATGCTTGCGAACCGAACCGATGGCATCTTTGATCTCCCCGGCTGCTTCGCTAGTGTGCGCAGCGAACACCCGCCGGCGCGGCGTCAGGTAATCGGCGCCATAGCGGCAGGACTTCAAGAAATCATGCACCGGCGAGGGGGCGGGGAAGGTTCGTCCATAGAGCTGAACTCGCTCGGGCTGCTCGAGAAAGCGCGCTGGAAAGAATTGGTTTTTGGTCACGGCGTCCGCCGTAAATTCGTCCGATTCCAGGCGCCAGGGATAAAGATCGGCGTGCTGCAGGTTTACACCGCTGTAGTTGACGCGCCAAACCTTTGGATCGCGGGTGTCGAGCCAGAAGCCGGCACGCTCGATCTCGCCTTCGAGGGCACGCACGCGCTCCAGGTCCGAGGCGAGAAATCCCCAATCCACATCGGAGTCCCACGGAATGAAGGCTTGACCTCGGACGGCTCCGAGCAGGCTGCCGTAATCCAGCCAGTGAAAAATCCCGTGGTGAGTGAGGAGATCTTCAGTAAAGAACAGCAGTTCTTTCAGGTGCGTGGTGCAGCAGTCCGGACGGAGGTAGTCGCTCCCCTTCCAGAACTCGCACCGCCTGCTTTCCCTGGTACACGGTTGAGGCATGCCCGGACCTATCGAGTGCTTCGACACTCGACGTAATTGTAGTGCCTGAAGCG
>Ga0182024_10014575_pt1 | contig 15186 bp, 9 predicted proteins | sample P32metaG_FD_120480 | JGI IMG/M metagenome (GOLD analysis project Ga0182024, IMG submission 120480) | Permafrost microbial communities from Stordalen Mire, Sweden - P3-2 metaG (Illumina Assembly) | ecosystem: Environmental > Terrestrial > Soil > Wetlands > Permafrost | place: Sweden: Stordalen... | reverse complement strand
TTGTATTCCGATGTGGGGCGTCCGTCGATTGCGCCAGAGCGGCTGTTGCGGTCACTGCTGTTGCAGATCTTCTATTCGGTGCGCAGCGAACGCATGTTGATCGAACAACTGCAGTACAACCTACTGTTCCGGTGGTTTGTGGGGATGGAAATGGATGAGGCGGTGTGGAATCACGCGGTGTTCAGCAAGAATCGGGAGCGTTTGTTGAACGAAGAGATCGCGGAGGGATTTTTCCGACGGGTGCTGGAACGCGTGAAGCCGCACATGTCGGATGAACATTTCACGGTGGACGGGACCCTGATCGAGGCTTGGGCAAGTCAGAAGAGTTTCCGGCGGAAGGACGGGAAGGGCAACCCGCCGGGCGCGGGAGGAGAGGTCGATTTTCACGGAGAGAAGCGGAAGAACCAGACCCATGCATCCACGACAGATCCGGATGCCCGACTGTTCAAGAAGTCCAAAGGTAGCGAGGCGAAGCTCGGCTACCTGGGGCATGTATTGATGGAGAACCGCAACGGGCTTTTGGTGCAAACATTTTTGACCGAAGCCCATGGCAGAGCGGAGCGCGATGCGGCGATGCTGATGGTCGAGACGATCCCCGGCGTGAAGCGTGTGACCTTGGCTGGCGACAAGAACTACGACACACAGGAATTGGTCCGGGAACTTCGCGGGATGAACATCACCCCGCACGTCGCGCAGAACGATACGAACCGCAGAAGCGCGGTGGATCAGCGAACCACACGACACACCGGGTATGAAGTGAGTCAACGGAAGCGAAAACGAGTGGAGCAATCGTTCGGGTGGATGAAGATGGTGGGGATGCTAAAGAAAGTGAAGTTACGAGGAATCGACAAGGTCGGGTGGCTGTTCACCTTCACCGGAGCTGCTTAACCTTTGCCGATTAAGAAACCTGATGGCCAGAGCATGACCCGGAGTGTTGATTCGGGCCGGTTCAGCAGTTAGAACGGCCCACAAACCACTTCTTCTTTTCGCGCCAAAAATCAAATTTAGAGTCACGGCATACTCGAACGCCAATTCTTCAACAAACTGTTAGGATCTTTGGTGCCGGCGGAGGGAATCGAACCGACGGGCCACGTTGAATTCACGTAACTTATTGATTCTAAAAAACGCCAGAAACGCCAAAACCGCCAGAAATGCGTTTCGCGGCTACGCGGCGGCTACGCGGACATGCAACAAGGACGATTCGTGCCGTACCGGGAAAATCCTTCGTATACGAACACCTACTTGGCTGCGAAGGGGCCCCGTTTTATGACAAAAAATCCGGCTGCCAACGGTTCCGCTGAGGGGTCGGTCCGCCCGAAAAGCCCTGAAATTAACTTTTCCCAAGTTTTCGGAGGGATCTATCCACCTTTATGTAAGAAGGGACATACCGCAGCCCAATCGTTGGCCTACGGGTGCCGGAGACAGCAAGGATTGTGGGATTAGGGAGACTTGTTTACCGGGTTTCTTGAAAACCAGTTGTCCGGTAACCCGACTATACGTCCAAGCGGAATTGAATTGGTAGACACAAGCGCGTTTATCAGGCACTGAGTTCAGCTCGCAGGCAATGAGCCCGTTGTAGATGCTATGGTAGCGGCTCAGAATCTCTACGACAGTCGCAAAAAGGAGAAAAATGTCCTAAGAGTTTGGACGCGTGAATTTCTGTTCCTCGTTCAATGTAAGCTCAGACCAATGCAGCGAGAAGGCCTCAGTATCGATCCCTCGTGTGCGCCTTTGAGGCGATTCCGGTATTCACGGGCCACCCTCTCCGCATCTTCTTCCTTCGTGCTGTTGGTAGCCATGTGCCCGAGCTCATGCGCCAGCGAGTCTCCCAAACGACAATCGCTTTCGTAGTCTTTGTCGACGAACACGGTTCGGCTCGGCAAGTGGGTGAATATGGCGCTGGTATATCCGGTAGGCACGTGCAGGCGAAAGATCCTAGCGGTGTCGATATATTTCCAGTGTGGCACAAAAATAATTCGCAGTGGAAATATCGCTGGTTGTATGATCTGGATCTGGGCGCGCACTAAGGCCTCCTGCTGGGGAGAGGCTCCCACGACCACGTAGGTGTTAGCGGCAAGTTCGGCAGCATTTGTGACTGCGCTGACCAAGGTGGAGCTCCCACTTGTCTGCCCCCAGGTGAACTGCGCGATTCCCAAGAGTAGAAGGGCTGTCGAAATTACGAGTCTCGTTGGCCACCTCCCGGTGTCTACTGGACGCGACCTTGCAGCTCGTCCTGAAGAAGCTCAATGGACAGCAGCTTGAATCGGGCTTGATTGCTTATAAGCTCGTAAATCTTGTAATTTCAATAAGTTAAGGGACGGTCTTATCCATGTGTATCATCCCGCGCGGTGGTGTTAGACTCCGCACCGTCACACGGTCGACGGTGGATGCCCATGGCCCTTGAAACTGGCACTCCAGAGATTCTGAGGTTTGGTGCGTTTGAGGTGAACTTGCCGGCAGGCGAGTTGCGCAAGCAGGGCGTACGGATCAAGCTCCAGGATCAGCCATTACATGTCCTGACTATTCTTCTGAAACGCCCCGGTGAAGTCGTGACCCGCGAGGAGCTTCGTTCGCAACTCTGGCAGTCCGACACATTCGTCGACTTTGACAATGGCCTGAACACTTCGATCAATAAGTTACGCGATGCGCTAGGAGATTCGGCCGACAAGCCCAGATTTATCGAGACGCTGCCGCGTCGTGGGTATCGATTTATTGGTGATGTGAAAGCACCACCTACTCCCGAACAATCCACTGCGTCTGCGCCGGATAGAGTCGAGAATGTCCCGGCACTCCAGCCCGGACCAGAATTACCGAGTGAAGGAGCCGTAAAACGACGCTGGCCGGCGATCGCCGGGTGGCTGGCATTGGTGGGAGCCTTCGCTTGGGCAACGTTCTTCATGTTTCATCGCGCACCCGTGCTGGCAGAAAAAGATACAGTCGTGTTAGCCGAGTTCACGAATTCGACCGGCGACGCCGTGTTTGATGGCACGCTCCGGCAAGGACTGGAGATGCAGCTCCAGCAATCCCCATTCCTCCGCCTGGTCTCCGAGGACCGCCTCGAACAGACGTTACGCTTGATGACCAAGCCTCCCAACTCGCGTCTCACACCGGGCTTGGCTCACGACCTCTGCCAGCGCTTAGGAGGTAAAGCCTACATCGACGGTTCCATATCCAATCTGGGAAACGATTACGTGATTGGCCTAAAAGCAGTGAGTTGCGCGACCGGAGATTCGCTCGCTCAGGAGCAAGTGCAGGCCTTGGGAAAAGAAAAAGTTCTCGACAGTTTGAGCAAGGCTGCCGCGAGGCTGCGTGGGAAATTGGGAGAATCGCTCAGGTCGATACAGAATTTCGAGACGCCCCTTCCCCAAGCAACGACCACCTCACTGGAAGCTCTCCAAACCTTCAGCGTCGGAAAGAAGGCACTTAGCAACGGGGACTACGCCGCTTCGGTGCTCTCGTTTCAACGCGCAATCGCCCTCGACTCTGATTTCGCACTCGCCTACGCCGGTCTAGCCGCAAGCTACACAAATTTGGGAGAAAGCAGACTGTCGACAGCAAATGCCAAGAAGGCCTATGAACTTCGCGAACGGACGAGCGAACGAGAAAAGCTGGAACTTGAATCTACTTATGCATGGCAGATTACTGGCGACCTAGAAAAAACACTCGCGGTGAATGAACTCTTAGTGCATTCATACCCACGCGATTCTGATGCGCATTTCAATCTGGGTAACATCTACGATAACCTGGGGCAATATGAGAAAGGCCTCGCAGAAGCCCGCGAATCCCTCCGGCTCGAGCCGGATTCCCAATTGAGTTACGGCTATCTGGCTTACTCATATATCGCTTTGAATCGCTTTAGTGAAGCGCAAGATGCTGCGAATGAAGCGTTGGCCAAATGGCCGGACTCTCCCCCACTGCACGCATTGCTCTACCTCCTCGCTTTCTTGGAAAACAACTCGACCGGAATGGCGCGACAGGAAGCCTGGACGGAGGCCAAGGAAGGCATCGTAGACGACATGTTTGGGCAGGAGGCGGACACGCTCGCCTATTTCGGACAACTCTCAAAGGCGCGCGAGCAATCCCGCCGGGCCGTGGCTTCCGCCGAAGAGACTAAAAAGAAAGAGACAGCGGCGAGCTACGAAGCTAATGTGGCCTTGCATGAAGCCCTTTTCGGTAACCAACTAGAAGCGCGGCACCTGGCTGCCTCAGCGCTCCAGCGTTCTGGTGGTCGGGATGTGCAATACGCGGCGGCCCTGGCATTGGCGATGGCCGCAGATTCCGCGAAATCTCAAACGCTCGCAGATGATTTGGTCGGGTCCTTTCCGGAAGATACGATAGTTCGAGTTAATTATCTGCCTACGCTTCGTGCCCAATTAGCCCTTAACCATAAGGATGCTGCAAAAGCTATCGAGACGCTACGAACTGCTTCGCCTTATGAGTTGATTACACCCGCCAACCCCGCGCTACCTCTTGAACTTTATCCAGTTTTCGTGCGTGGCCAAGCATACCTAGAGACACATCAGGGCAGCGAAGCAGCGACGGAATTCCAGAAAATTCTCGATCATCGCGGTCTGGTGAATATCGCGCCTATCGGCGCGTTGGCTCATCTCGGACTCGCGCGCGCCTACGCGATGCAGGGCGACACTGCCAAGAGCCGTGCCGCTTATCAAGACTTCCTCAGACTCTGGAAAGACGCCGATCCTGACATCCCGATCCTCCAAGCTGCCCAAACGGAATACGCGAAACTGCAGTAATTCTCGGCGAAATTATGTACACAATCCTTGTCAGTGCCTGATAAGTTCTGATATGGAATGACCTGTCAACTACGATCGACGGCTTTCTTCTTTTTTTCTCCTGCTCTTAGGGGGCAGCGCAAGTCGTGATCGAGGTAGGTTTCGCGACGGTTGATCACTCTGATATTCGCGGGTCGAAACCGCATAATCGTGATCCGTCGGGAGCTGCCTCGGACTATAAGCGCGGGTTCGGTCCGAAGACCTACCGCATAGAACTTTCGAGGATTCTCCTTTCCGTGTACCCCTCGACCACTACCTACGCTGCCTCCTTGCGCTTCTGACTTCAGAACAAATTCACTCTAAGCCGCCCGCTGCAGGGGCTCGTTCTGCGTTCCTTCTACTTTGATCCCGATGGCCCAGATAAAACCCAGCAACTCGCGTCCCACCGCCGTCATCACAACTCCCTTGTTCTTGCCCTTGGCCAGCAGCTTTCGATAGCGCTCATGCAACCGCTGTTGTGCTTTCCAAGCAGCCAATTAGCATTTTCGAGTCTTGTCAAGGCATATGAAACAGTGGCTACTTCTGCGGATTTTCGCCATCGCAATTGGTTTCGCAATAAGAATTACCTTGAAGGAATTCGATCAAACCTGAGATTCATAAAAGAGATCAGATCGTCCGGAAACCAGAAATTGCCCTTACTGATTCCATAGAAATAAGAGGTTCCATGTTCCGTTGCAGTCTCAGAATGGGGAGTAGAGGTGTGTAGGGCACCCCGCTAATTTAGACGTTCAGGGCTTCAGTTTTTAGTCAACTGGGAAAGCCAAGAAGGCCTCGTGCGGAGTGCGATTTCCGACTCCGCGGTGAGGCCGGTCGTGATTGTACTCCTCGATCCAACGAGCGATCGAGGCCCGCGCTTCCTCCAAGCTGCGATACTCGGCGGTCCAGACTTCCTCTTCCTTCAGGCTGCGATGGAACCGTTCGATGTAGCTGTTGCGTTCCGGGTGATGATACGCCGTGCGGCGATGCGTGATGCTCAGCCGGTTCAGGGTCTCGACGAACCGGGAAGAAGTGAACTGTGTGCCATTTACTGCTTAGCTACATTCCTTGGGAATATAAAAGAAGCGACTACAAACTTGACATACTCCCAATAGGCCTCACGTGACGGCTTTTCGATGCCTGAACGGTTTCTCCTCTCTATCGGCAAGAGTTGACCCGCGCAATCCTTCCTGCACGGCCGAGATAGTCGTTGGAGGAGGCGATATGACTACTTCCGAAGGCCACGAAGGAGTCATCCTTGTGGCCGATGACAACGAAGCCAACCGCGAACTGCTTTCCGCTTTGCTGAGCGCCGAGGGTTACACGGCCGTCTGTGTAGCGGACGGCCGGCAAGCACTAGCCCGGATAGATAACGACTCGATAGATCTCGCGTTGCTGGACGTCGTGATGCCACGGCCGACCGGGTTCGAAATTTGTCAGGCGATGAAATCCAAGCCAGAAACCCGCTTGATCCCGGTCATATTGGTCACCAGTTTGGAGAGCGACGCCGATCGCATTCACGGCATCATGTGCGGCGCCGATGACTTCCTGAACAAGCCAGTGAATAAGCACGAACTCCTGGCTCGCGTCCATTCCCTTCTGCGTTTGAAGCACTTCACCGATGAACTGGACCACGCCGAAACGGTCCTGTTCAGCCTTGCTCTCAGTATCGAGGCCAAAGATCCTTATACCGCAGGACACTGCGACCGCCTTGCGAAACGTTCCGTCACGCTGGGAGAGCAACTGGGGCTGACCGAGGAACTGCGCGTCGCTCTGCATCGAGGCGCCCTTGTGCATGATATCGGCAAGGTGGCCGTGCCGGAGAGCATCCTGCTCAAACCCGGACCCCTGACTCCGGAAGAGCGAAAAATCATGGAACACCACACCATCGTGGGCGAGCGAATTTGCGCCCCCCTTAGGTCCTTTCGTCATGTGCTGCCGATCATTCGTCACCATCATGAAAAACAAGACGGATCCGGGTACCCCGACGGGCTAAAAGGCGAGCAAATTCCAATCACCGCTCGCATTCTTCAAGTGACGGATGTCTACGACGCACTAACCACCGACCGGCCTTACCGCAAGGCCCTGTCCAGCGAAAAAGCCCTCGCGATTATGCGGGATGAGATGCGGCGTGGTTGGTGGGACAGATCCATTCTTGAGGAGTTCGAGGCCATCGTTCAGGCTTGCGAGCCCATGGAATCAGCAACGCCGGGTCGGTAATGCCTGGAACAAAGACGGGGTCGCGAGGTGGGGTGAATGAAGTGGAAAATGGGCACTCGCTTTGTTCTTCTTGGATTCGCGTTCGCGACGTCCATTCTGATATTTGTCGGCTGGCAATCCCTGCAGGAAGAAAAACAATTTGTTGAAGCTGCTCGATGGCGAGAGCATACCTATGAAGTCCTCAATTCCCTGAATGAAACCGCAGCTCTCCTCTCTGACGCAGAAACCGGGCAGCGCGGTTACCTGCTGACCGGGGACGAGACGTATCTCGAACCGTATAGGGTTACGATAAAAAGCATCGACCAGCTCCTTGTTCGGCTGAACAACCTCACCTCCGATAATCCCATCCAGCAGAATCGCGATCAAAAATTGGAGCCGCTAGTAGAAACGAAACTGGCCGAACTCCAAAAAACAATTGATCTCCGGCGAACTAAAGGCTTGGCACCCGCGACTGCAGTGGTGAAGGAGGGTTCTGGCAAAGAAGTGATGGATCAGATCCGTGCCGTTATCGCGGAAATGACGAACGAAGAGACATACCTGCTAAAAATACGGAGGCAACAGGCCGAAGAGAGAGCAACGAAATCGGGCAGAGCCGTACTCGGCGAAACGCTTGTAAGCGTATTGTTGTTGGTGCTGAGTTTCGCGCTGCTTAACCGCGAGCTGTCTGAACGCAAAGGAGCGCAGGAATCTCTGGCCAGAAATGAAAAGTGGTTGTCCACGACGCTTTCCAGCATCGGCGATGCTGTAATTACTACGGACATGAACGGTTCCGTGAGCTTCCTGAATCCTGTCGCCCAACGCCTTACCGGTTGGAGTGCGGAGGAAGCTCTCGGGAAATCGATGGATATGATTTTCGATATCGTCAATGCCGAAACGCGGCGTCCCGTCGAGAATCCCGTAAAAAAAGTTTTCCGCGAAGGGAAGATTGTGGGCCTTGCTGACCACACGATTTTACTTTCGAAGAGCGGCAGGGAGTTTGAGATTGAAGACAGCGCCGCTCCCATTGTGCGGGAAACAGGTGAAAGTTTCGGGGTCGTGCTGGTGTTCCGGGATATCACGGAAAATAAAGCGGCAGAGAAAGAAACCTGGCGACAGAAGGAACTTCTGCAATTGATTCTCGCCAGCATGAGCGACGGTGTGGTTGTCGCCGATGAAAATGGAAAGTTCTTGCTTTTTAATCCTGCCGCAGAACAAATTCTAGGCCTTGGTGCAACGGATACAACTCCCGACCAGTGGACGGAACGCTATGGCGTTTATCACGCCGACGGTCTGACCCCCTATTTACCTAGTGAATTGCCTTTGGCGCGAGCGATTCGAGGCGAAACGGTTGACTCCCTCGAAATTTTTATTCGTCATTCAGGAAAACCGGAGGGCGCCCTGATCAGCATCACGGGTGCACCCCTCAGGGACGAGCGCGGCATCCTGCGGGGCGGAGTCGTGGTTATGCACGATGTCACCGTCCAGCGACTTGCCGAGAAGTCCCTGCGGCAGAGCGAAGAGCGTTTCCGCCTGATGGTCTCGGAGGTAACGGATTATGCAATTCTGATGTTGGATCCGGAAGGACGAATTGCCAGCTGGAATGCCGGCGCTGAGCGCATCAAGGGGTACCGGTCGGACGAAATCATCGGCCAACACTTCTCCCGCTTCTACACGTTGGAGGACGTGGGGGCCGGCAAGCCCGCGTATGAACTGAAAGTGGCCATCGAGCGAGGGCAATGCGAAGACGAAGGGTGGCGGGTGCGCAAGGACGGCTCGCAGTTCTGGGCCAACGTGGTGATTACCGCTCTGTATGACGATGCCGGACGGTTGCGAGGCTTCGGAAAGGTCACGCGGGACATTACCGAGAAAAAGCGGACACAGGAGTTGCTGCTGCGCGCAAAAGAAGAAGCGGAGCGTGCAAACAAGTTCAAGGATCAATTTCTCTCGACCATGAGCCACGAACTGCGCACCCCGCTGAACGCCGTTCTCGGCTTTTCGGACCTGCTGGCCGATGAGCGCTACGGCGCGTTGAACGATCGCCAGCAACGCTACCTCGGTCACATACATACGGGTGGCAGACACCTTCTTAAACTGATTAGCGACATTCTTGACCTTTCTAAAATCGAAGCGGGCAGAATGGAGCTCACGCGCGAAGATGTGACCGTGGCATCGGCGTTTGCCGAAGTGATCAGCGCTCTTTACCCACTGGCGGAAAAGAAATCGCAGTCACTGCTCCAACAGGTTGAGTCCAATCTGCATGTTCGCGCCGACCCCACGCGATTCAAGCAAGTCCTTATGAATCTCGCGGGCAACGCCATCAAGTTCACGCCGGAAGGCGGCCGGATCGAGCTCAGCGCCCATCGGATAGACGACCAGGTCCGAATCGAAGTGCACGACAACGGCCCTGGGATTCCACCCGAGCAACAACAGCGGATCTTCGAAGCCTTTTTTCGCTTGAGAGAAACTGGCAGCGCGACTGAGGGCACAGGTTTGGGACTAGCTATCACGGCTCGCCTCGTTGAGCTACATGGCGGCAAACTAGGAATCGAAAGCCGACCCGCCGAAGGTGCCTGTTTCTATTTTTCTCTGCCCCTCATTGCCATTGCTCCGGATCAGCCCACCCAGGCATTCATTCCCGCGCCACCAGCACGCAAAGCGCCGCGGATACTCATCATCGAAGATAATGCCGCCACGGGGCAACTCATCCAATCGCAATTGACTTCTTCAGGCTATGAGACATTGAAATGTGGCCAGCCGGAACACGCCCTGGAAATGGCAGCAGAACACCAGCCGGATGCCATCACGTTGGACCTCCTCATGCGGCCCGTTCACGGGCTGGAGGTTCTACTGCAGTTGAAAAATGACCCCCGCACCTCAAAAATCCCCGTTATTGTCGTGACCATCGTGGATCAGCCTAGAGTTGGAACTGCTCTCGGCGCCGATGAGTATTTGATTAAGCCGGTGGACAAAGCAACGTTACTGGCTGCAGTGGAACGCTGCCTCCGGACTCGCGGAGGAGTGGCCCCGAAAAGGACAATTCTAGTGGTGGAAGACGATCTATCTACGCTGGAGATTATTGTAGAGTTGCTCAAGGGATATGGTTACGCGGTGAGCACTGCGAGCGACGGCGTGCAGGCCCGTTCCAGTGTGGCGCAATCTTTGCCCGAACTGATCATTCTGGATTTGGTCCTCCCCAAGATGAGTGGCTTCGAATTGCTTGCCGAATGGCGTTCTAATCCTCGCACCGCCGATCTTTCCATATTCGTGCTGACTAGTAAGGAGCTAACTAAAGAGGAAGAAAAGTACGTCCACGCGCATGCCGAATCGCTTTTCAGAAAACAAAATTCATGGCGGGAACCGTTGATCAAGCAATTGGAACGCGTGGTAACCGCCACAGTTTTGGGGCACGTTTGAATCATTGTGTCCTCGTCGTCGAAGACAATCCGCTCAACGCCGAGCTGCTCCGTGATTGGCTCGAAGTGGAAGGTTACGCGGTTTGGTTTGCCGCGGACTTGAAGGCCAGTTACGAAGTTTTTTCGAAGTCGTTGCCCGATGCCGTCTTACTTGATATCAATCTCGGAAGAGATGACGGTCTCGACCTCCTCGCCTGGATGCGCACAAAACCAGAGATGCGCGACATCCCCGTGATTGCAGTCACGGCGCACGCGCTAGTGGCGGAGCAGGAGCTGATCCTGAAGGCCGGCTGCAAAGCCTGCCTATCTAAACCAATCAACTTTCCTCTGCTTCGAAAGGAATTAAACCGCTGGATGCAAGACCCGAAACCAGCGCAAACAAACCCTTAGGTTCTCCCACTGATTCCGCAAGGAGCGGGCAGCCTGGAAAATCCTTCGTATACGAACACCGACTAAGTGCGACGAGGACTCCCTTTCTTGTCAAAAAAATCCGGCTGCCGAGAACACGGTTCCTTGAATCAATCATTTGCGGAGCTACTCGAAAATTCGTTAATTCCGATCGCTGGCTGATATCATTTGCTCGATGAGGCGGTTATTTTTACCGTGTGCCGAACTCATCCGCCCGCCGGTCGGGAATGACCTGTTGCCCTGAAAAGTTTTTGGTTTTGTCGTAAAGAGTGCTTGTCTGCAAGAAAAGGGATCTATGGAAACGAAAATAAAATTCCGCGACGAACTAAAATCTTTCGTGCGAAAGCACTATGAAACGGAGATAGAAAAGCTCGACTCCGTTCAGAGATCGAAAACCATGACTCGTTTCTACGTCGACAAAGTCAGGCGGGTTTTCAATCCTTCCCTAATCCCTATCGACATGGACGACCTCGATGCATGCGTGATCGACGGTGCCGATGACTGCGGAGTAGATTTTTTGTATCGCAGCGATGGGGCAGTCCTGATTATCCAGTCGAAATTCAGGGGATTCTCAGTATCGGAAAAACTAGAGGATGTCGTTTTTTTCGCTGAAGTTCTTCGGCGGCTGCACCCGGATACCGGTAAAGGGTACAAAAAGAATCAAAAGCTTGTCGAAGCGCTGGGCGAAATCGATTGGGATAATGACGTGTTCCAGCTAGTTTTCATAACGCTCGGTCGGCTTGGTTCGAATCTGAGGGCAAAAGAAGATGATGGGCCGATGTTGGGCGTCGAACTTGAAGATCTTAAGAATCGAAGTGACCTTACATTAGCCGAGGAAAGTGATCTTAACGTCGAGCTGCGCGAGGCCTTGTCGGCCGGCGAAACTATCAGCGAGCCTATTAGAATAACCTTCGTCAAAAATGATTCTGAGCTTCCGTGGATCAAGCTTTACGGGTCGCATGGTAGGGCAATGTACCTCGGATTCGTACGAGGCAGTGAAATTGCGGAAGCGTATCGTCCTCATACCCATAGGTTCCGTCTTTTCGCGCTGAATATTCGCGACTGGGTGGGTGACACGGCAACGAACAAAGGTATTACAGGCACCGCGGAAAATCGTCCCGAAGATTTTCTATTTTTTAATAACGGTATTTCTGCCGTTGCTACAAGTGTCGACGAGGATGATAACGATGCGACACTACTGTGCAAAAACTTCTCGATAATAAACGGTGCTCAAACTGTTCGTTCTCAGTTTAGGGCCCAATCTAACAAGTCCGAAGCGGTTCGAAAAGTGACGGTGCTCCTTAGGATATCAACGTTTTCACTCGGCAAGGAACCAGGCTTTTTGGAAGATGTCACTCGCTATAACAATACGCAAAATAAGATAAGCATCGCTGATTTCCGAAGTAATGACCCTGTACAGAAGGATCTTTCGGATCGTTTCAGCGAACTTAAACAAGGTGGAAAGATCTATTGGTACAAAAACAAACGGAGTCGCGAGAAACGCGGAATTCCTATAGAAATGGAAGAATTTGCTAAGACCATTCACGCCTTCCTCTTTGGCCCTCACGATATGTGGGGTGGTACATCCCGTCTTTTCGATACGGGCAAGGAGGGAAGATACAAATTTCTATTTGGGGACGGCGATGGGATTTGGACGACGGTTCCAGACGAGGAATTCCCTCACCTAGCTGGCATCTGGTTCGTTTGCGAGTATGTTCGGGGGTTGTGGAAAAGCGAAAAAGAGAAGAGAGCCAACGATGAGGTTGCAGGATTGGCCCTGGAGCGAAGATACATGGCCTATGCGGCTGTCGCGAACTATTAAGAATGATCTACCTCGACAACCCCGAACAATTGCATGAGCATTTAAGCAGGCTCGGGAAACCAAAATGGCTTGAAAGGGACGGCCCCGAAAAATCAGCCCTCCAAGATATCAGCCAATTAGCATTTTCGAGTCTTGTCAAAGCGTATGAAACAGCGGCTACTTCTTCCGATTTTCGCCATCGCAACTGGTTTCGTAACAAGAATTACCTTGAGGGAATTCGATCCAACCTACGATTCATAAAAGAGATCAGATCGTCCGGAAACCAGAAATTGCCCTCACTCATTCCATAGAATGCGAGGTTCAGCGTCCCGTTGCCTCCTCCGAATGCGGGAGCAGAGGAGGCAAGTTTTTGTACGTCGACAAATTCACGAACGATCGTTCGAGAAACTAATAATTTCCGAATAACGATTACGCGGATTTCGGATATTGATATCAATACAGTTAGCAAAACCGTTTACGGACGATTTCCGAACGCCATCCGTTTGGCTCAGTTTTAGGATACGCCCGACGAGCTAAAATATTTGATCGGCAACCGGCTCTGGCGCTAGGCTCAGGGTGGCCAGGGCCTACTTAATTCTCTTAAACGAGGCATTATGAGAAGCCGAAGCCTGCTGTTACTCGGGACAGCGCTTACCCTCATCGTACTTTTCTGCGCTGGGTGCGTCGCCGGCCAAAACGATCTGAAGAATTCGGTTGATCAAAACGGCTCGGTGGCTGGGTTCTGGCTCGGGTTATGGCACGGAATTATCGTTCCCATTACTTTTTTTATGTCGCTGTTTTGGGACAGCGTAAGTATCTACGAAGTTCACAACAACGGGGCTTGGTATAATTTTGGATTTTTGCTAGGTGCCTCAATGATCTCAGGAGGCGGTGGTGCTTCTGCTCAACGCAGCCGGTAGGCTCCGAAGATCGAAACTCAATGGCCAACGAAACCGTTCACGCCCATCTCGACGGATACTGGCATCTTAGCCAAGACCAGTTTGGTCGGGCAAACGTTGGCCTCGCCGCCTTTCTGGCAATCACTCTGATTGAGAGATCGGGAAATTAGTAATATTTGGTAACGCCAAACTCGGCGTCGAGCTGGATCGTAAGGGCTTTTACAATCATCGGACAAGATATGCATATGCTGTGTACGAGACTTTGTTGATCAACTCACGAGTAGCAGCGCAAACATTGCTTTGAGCGCATCGCGCATTAGTTCACGGTCGTCCGCATAAGGATCCTGGTCAGAAAAACCTCATGAGCCAAGGCGGGTTACCACGCTGTCGAACAGAAATACAGACAACTATGTAGGTAAGTGCTAAACATCGAACTTTCTTGCGGGCAGTACGCGGCGGCTACGCGGAAAAATTACATTTCTTAACTGGTTGAAAGCAAAACCATAAATTCGGTGCCGGCGAGGGAATCGAACCCAAGTCCAAAGCGTGGGAACTTCTATTGCTCGGTTGGCTTGTCCGGGCGGGAGATGGTAACGATAATCAATTTTCTCGACGGGGGTTTTGGGGCTCCGGTATTCGGTTCGGGGGCCTGCGTTGTTACTGCATTTTCAAGTTTCCTATTGGGGTTGAACTGGTTTGTCACTTTCCCTCCTTTAGTTGAATTTAGATTTCGTTTTCCGGTCATGCGGAAACACTCTTGAGTCGGACCATGTTGTGCTGCCGAAGATGGCAAGTCGCACACAAAGTCATCAAATTGTCTGCTACGTCAGGACCCAACTGGCTGCGTGGTTGAAGGTGATGCACCTGAAGGTTCCTGGTCGCGCCGCAACCTTGGCATCTCCAACCGTCACGGCTTAAGACCTGTTCTCTCAACTTGCAGTAATCTTCGCTGTTTAAAACGAAGCGAGGCCGCTTTTGACGCAGTCGCTCCATGGGCCTTCCCTTAATCTTTTCAGCAGTTGCGCCCTGCCTTCGTTCGGCAGAATTCGATACAGGCGTTCTAGTGAAAGCACCAGCACTTCAGATTGGTTTTGCTCGGTGCAGGCTCCGGCCAGGAAATCAGCGCAGATCATCTCCAGGCAGTACCCTCGAGATTTATCCGATCCGAGCATCAGAGCTGTTGTTTCAAGCGCTTGTTCCACCACTTTGAGCTGGCTTTTATATAGCTTGAAATAGATGATTTCCCACGCCTCCGTTTCTTTGCCGGTAAGATAGCGCTCGACTTCGGTTTTAAAACCTTCCTTGGGCAGTTCCTTGGCTTTGTGCAACCAGGTTGCACAGTCAAAGCCTTCTCCATCCTTCCGCGCCACCTTCACCAATTCCGTAGCCTTGCTCCACCCCACTTCGCGCAACTGCGATTTGGGAACTCGGGTCAGATTTTCGTGAATGGCCATCAGGTAATACGCCTTTCGCCGCGACTCCGGGAAGCGCCTCTCCAGAAAGGCGTCAAATGAATCGAGCTTTTCCAGCTTCCAGTATTGTTTCGCGCGCACCTCGCAAAGGTATTCGCCAAGTTCGACAAATCGCGTGTCCCGCTCCTGCTCTTTGTTCTTCTCCCAAGATAGGATCTCGTCGATCTTGCTGAGAACCAGAAGCGCGCGGCGCGGGTTGATCTCTGGTGACACCGTAAACCGCCT
>Ga0182024_10014574_pt1 | contig 15186 bp, 12 predicted proteins | sample P32metaG_FD_120480 | JGI IMG/M metagenome (GOLD analysis project Ga0182024, IMG submission 120480) | Permafrost microbial communities from Stordalen Mire, Sweden - P3-2 metaG (Illumina Assembly) | ecosystem: Environmental > Terrestrial > Soil > Wetlands > Permafrost | place: Sweden: Stordalen... | reverse complement strand
AGAGCACACCGTGGCACATCCATACTGACCTCACGCATGCCACCGGCACCACTGGAGCAGGGCAACCTTGAAAAGCAATCTCGCCGATTTGAACCGCCGCAAATTCATTCGATCCCTCAGCCGCACTGCACTAGTGCTGCCCTTCGCAGACATCCTGGCACTGGCGTCACCATTGCAGCAGCCGACACAGACGCCGCAAAAACCCATAGGCCCGCAGGAGCGCAGCTACGAAGCGAGGCCCGCGCCGCCTCCTCCAGGTCCGAAGTCTCCGATTGAAGGCACACCGCTCGGCATCAGCTACATAGACGTCGCAAAGGAGGCTGGCCTCAACATCGCAACCACCTACGGCGCGCAAGGCAAAAACAAGTATCTACTCGAGACCACGGGCTGCGGCCTTGCATTTTACGACTACGACAACGACGGCTGGCTCGACCTCTTCCTCGTCAACGGCTGGCGTCTCGACGGCTTCCCCAAAGGACAGGAGCCGCGCTGCCATCTCTTCAAGAACAATCGCGACGGTACCTTCACCGACGTGACCGCGGGGACTGGGTTGGAGCACAAGACCGGCTGGGGCCAGGCCTGCTGCGTCGGAGACTTCAACAACGACGGCAACGATGATCTGTTCGTGACCTACTACGGTCAAAACGCGCTCTACCGCAACAACGGAAACGGGACTTTTACCGATGTAACCCAACAGGCCGGCCTCATCCAGCCCGGTCCAAAGATCCGTTGGAACACAGGCTGCACCTTCGTCGACTACGACCGCGACGGGCACCTCGATCTCTTCGTCGCAAACTACGTCGACTTCGATCTTAAAACCGCGCCGCTCCCCGAGGATGGCCCCTGCACCTACAAGGGAATGCTCGTAGCCTGCGGCCCCCCCGGCCTCCCCGGCGGCAGAAACATTCTCTATCACAACAACGGCGACGGGACCTTCAGCGACGTCAGCGAGAAGTCTGGCATGTGGACCGCCGTGGGCACCTACGGTCTCAGTGTTGCGGCCTCGGATCTCGACAACGATGGCTGGCCCGACATCTACGTAGCGAACGATTCAGCGCCAGCCACGCTCTACCTCAACCAAAAGGACGGCACCTTCCGCGACATCGCGATCGAAGCCGGAGCCGCCCTGTCCGCCGAGGCCAAGCCGCAGGCGGGCATGGGCGTATCCATCGGAGACTACAACCACAGCGGCAACCTCGACATAGTGAAGACCAACTTCGCCGGCGACACAGATTCTCTCTACACCAACATGGGAGACGCCGTCTTTGAAGACCACACCTATCCCAGCGGATTGGGCGAGAATACAAGACTCCTCGGCTGGGGCGTCGGCTTCTTCGACATGGACAACGACGGCTGGCTCGACATCCTCATGTCGAACGGTCACGTCTATCCAGAGGTCGACAAGTCGAAGGCCGACCTGAAGTACGCCGAGCACAAATACCTCTATCGCAACCTGCGCAACGGCCGCTTCGAAGACGTCACCAACAAGGGCGGCCCGGGAATTCTTGAGGACGCCCCGGCTCGCGGCTGCGCGTTCGGCGACTACAACAACGACGGCAACATGGATATCGCCGTCAACTGCATTAACTCCGTTCCGCAACTTCTTCGCTGCGATTCCACCCTGAACCGCAACTGGATCAAGATAAAACTAGTCGGAGTAAAGTCCAACCGTTCCGGCATCGGGAGCCGAGTCATCGTCACCGCGACAACAACGCCCGACGCAACCAAGCCTTCCATACAACTCGATGAGTTACGAAGCGGGGGGAGTTATTTTTCGCAAAACGATCTGCGCATGCACTTCGGTCTGGACCAGGCGAAGAAAGTGGACATGGTAGAAATACGGTGGCTAAGCGGCCAGGTGGATCAACTCAAAAACCTCGATGCGAACCAGCTCTATGTCGTCCAGGAGGGCGGAAAAATCCTCAAGTCCGGTCCACTCAAGCCAGCAAAGGCGAAGGCATAGAGGCATCCGAAGATGAAGCGCTGGTTCTTCCTCCTTCTGTCGTTCGCGTTTCTCTCTGCCAACGCATTGTGGGCAGAATCGGTATGCCCTTGGCTGACACAGGGAAGTGCCGCCGCCATGCTCGGAGGAGATGTCTCTGCGATCATCAAACTCACCCTCAGCGCACCCGAGCAGGGATCATGCGCATTCTCTCTTCACCAGGGAGCCGCTGCGACCTATTCGCTTGAGGTCGTCGTAGAAAGCACGCCGCGAACTACCTGTCCTCCAGCGAGTCCGAAGTTACTTGGTATCGGAAACGAAGCAGTTGCATGCAGAATACAGCGATCGCCGAACGAAGCAGTCGAAGTAGTGAGCAGCCGCGTCCGCACGCTCTATTTCACCATCGGCCTCACGACCCAGGGTACGCCAAACCCCTCCATTCCTCTCGGCAAACAGAAAGACATCGTGGAGCGAGCCGCCGAACAAGTAGCCGGAAATCTCGACTGAGGGCGCGCTACTTCACGCACAAAAGTCGAACCTATTCCTACGCTATCAGCGGCGAAATAGCCCGGTGCGAAACAGTACCGTCAGGATGCGCACGGCAGCCTTGAGAGACGCCCAGGCATTACCCGAAACCTTGCTCGCTCCACCGATCCTGCGCCGGTAGTCCACGCTGATCTCGCGAATGCGGAGCTTATGCTGCACAGCCTTGATCTGCATCTCGAGGTTCCACCCATACGTCATCTCCGACATTCGCAAATGCACAAAGGAAGATCGGCGAATGGCCCGAAAGGGACCCATATCCGTGTAGCGAACGCCCTGAAAGATGCGAAGCAGCCGCCCGACGAGATGTCCCGCGAAGACCTGACTAGGCAGCATGGAGCCCTTTTCGCGATTGCCAAGAATGCGCGAGCCAAGCGTAAAGTCCGCCTCATTGTCTTCGATTGGAGCAACCAGCCGACGCAGATCCGCGATGATGTCGCTCCCATCGCCATCCATGTAGACGAGGATGGTGCTGTCCTTCAGGGCAGCCTCGGAGCCCGCCATGCACGCCGCACCATACCCGCGCCGCGAAGTGATGACGCGAGCCCCGGCCGCCGCCGCGATCTCCGCGGTTCCATCCATCGACCCGTTATCGACGACGATGCACTCAGCGATGAACTGCCAAGGCATCGAAGCGACGACGTGCCCAATAGACTCATGTTCATTGAGTGCGGGAATGATGACGGAGATGTCGGAAATAGACAATGTCTTATAGGCTCCAGCGCAACCCGCAGTCGCTGCAGGCGGTGGCCGTTTGCATATCGCGCGTGTGCCCGAGTAGGTTCGTGGACGTCAGAGTTGGCAGCACTGTGCTCATGATTGCCTCTGGGTTTCAAGCGGTTGGACTGGGATCGGCTTCGGGGTCACGGAAGCGAAGACCGGCCTATGGACAGGCCAGCGCCGAAGCGCTAACTCGACGACGAAGGCGAGTAGAACGCCGCCATAGAGGAATGTGTTGAGTCTGAACTGCAGCGGCCCAAAGCCGACGGCCATTGCCGTGGTGCATAGGTAGAATAGGCCGCAGATGTAAGTGAATACGGTCAGGCTTGGAACAAGAGCAAAGAAAGGAACAAGCCACGCAACATACCAGGGGTAATGCGGCGAGAAGAGGATCATCAGGGCGAAGGCTAGGGCGAACGCCGGAACAAGAAAGTCGGCTTCCGCAGGCAATCCAAATAGTCTCGTCTGCGCGCTGTTGCCCTTCGGTCTGTTCGGATTGCAGCAGGTCTTCCAGCACCAGACGAGCAGCGCGGCGAAGACCGCACCGGCGAACGGCAGGAACGCAGACGTAGGCAGGGCATGTAGTCCGGGAAGGTGCCGGGTGAATTCGAGCAGGAAGTAGCGTGTGCCGGAGTCCATTCCCTCTTCCGTCATATAGCCGCCAAGGTAGCCAAAGACCCGCGTGCCAACACTGGAATAACACCCATAGCCGAAGGCGATCAGCGCGGCCACTGTTGCCGGCATCTTGTACTCGCCACGGCGGAAGAGGGCGGGTAGAAGAACGATTGGGTAGAACTTGATGAGGATAGCAAGGCCAAGAAATATACCCGTCGCTATGGGCTGCCTGCGATAACGACTGAGCAGTGAGAGCGCGATGAAGGCCATGGCGGCGGAGTCCAGATGGCCCGACCCCGCAACCTCCCAAATCAGTAGCGGACACCACGCGTACAGGAGAGACTGCTCGCGGCGGACCCCGAATTCGCGGAGTAACTTCACCAGAGCGTACATGGTCAACCCTTCAAACAGGACCATCACCGCCTTCATGAAGGTGACCGTCGCACTGATGAAGGTGATGACGTAGAAGAGAAGTTGCGCGCCTGGCGGATAGATAGTGTGGGCCCAGTCGCGGCGGTTGATGTTGTCGAAGATGTGTTGATTGGGCGCGCGCAGGAAGCCGAGTGCCGGGTCGCCAGGAACGTAGCGGTAAGGTGATATGTGGGCATGCTGGACCACTCCGTCCCAGACATACCGGTAAACATCGGAGGAAAGAAACGGTTCGGGCACGAGCGTGACAACGCGGCAGGCAATCGCGACGGCAAGAACGATGGGAAAGGTGAAGCGATCAACCGGCTGCGTAAGAATAAGCCAGACCGCCGCGGCATAGAGGATGACCGACCAGCCGGAGACTCCCGAGAAACCGATGGTGAAGTGGTCGTACTCGCTGATGAGCTCGCTTGCCAGCAGCAGCATCCCCACCCCGATAAGCAGCAAGGTCGCATTGGTTTGCCAGGGTTTCGCGGTTGACCAGTGCAGAGGATCACGTTCTGTCATTGGGCCATCTCCGCTAACTGCAGCTCGAGCAGGAATTTGCGGCTATGTGGGGCCCGGTACCCGGGCAAGGTTGCGAAGGGTGGAGCGGTTCCGGAAAGGAGTTCGGAGGACAGCATTTCGAGCGTTGCGCTGTCGTCCACGTCGTACCACAGTGGCAGTTCTACCACCTCTATACCTGCCGCTGCAGCGGCAGCGAGCGTCTCGGCGTAAACCGTCGAGGTGCTCCACGTAATATTGGCGAACGGGTTAGGATGTGGCTGCTTGAGGCCGATCAAATAGTAGCCTCCGTCGTTCGACGGTCCAAGGACGATGCGGTCGCCGGGTCGCGCGAGCCCGGCGATGGCCTGCTCGAACACCGCTGCGGGGACCGTGGGAGAGTCGGAATCGATGAGGCAGACCGCGCCGAAACCACAGGCAAGAACGTCCTTGGCAGCCGCCAGCAGCCGTTCCCCGAAGCCTTCTCCGCGCTGAGGGACCAGGGCAAAGCCCGGTGGCAGAATCCCTTCAAAAAGCCCCTCGTCGCCGACCGGGGTATAGGAGATCAATCCCGCCGAGCTGCCGAAAGCAGCCACCTGCGCAAGATTTTCCGCCGTGTCTTTCAGAAAACAGATATTCAGAGCAGAAGCCTGCTCAAGTGTTAGAGGAGGCGCCAGACGTGTCTTGACCCTGCCGGGGCGTGGTGCCTTGGCCATCACGACCATGGCGCACTGCGCGTTGCGTGCGGGATCCGGGTCGGCGGGATTCAGAATGGGATAAGACATTCGTTCAGGCGGCGCTCCGAGTAGAGTTCGACTCCAGCACATATCGCGAATCTTCTTCGCGGTCCACTGAGCCCTTCGTGCATACCGCGTATTGGTACCAGCCATCGTACTCCACCTCAACCGTGGCCCAGCACTGTGAGCCAACCAATGCAACAAAGTCCTGCCCCGACATGACGTCGGCTTGTTGTGGCTCGCGATATTCTCCGGCGGGGATGCTGCTCAGTCGCGATAAAAGCCACATACAGCTCAGCGGCAGACGAGTCCGAAAACCTGACGTAGGCTCCGCGATAAAGCAGCGTCCGCCGGGCCGCAGCACCCGGAAGATCTCGGCTAGGACAGCCTCTTTATTTGAAACTATGAGAAAGAGTCGCGAGACGATGATGGCGTCGATGGGACCAGGAAGTTCGGGGAGGGCTTGCGCATCGCCATAACAGAAGTTGCAGTTGACGAGCGAGCGGCTCGCGGCCCGTGACCTTGCCCGCTCGATCAGTCGTTTGGAGAGATCGACTCCAGTGGTGGTGATCTTTGGATGTTCCTGGGCCAGTCGACAAGCATAAAATCCAGGTCCACAGCCAAGTTCGAGGACGTGTGTCCCGGCAGTGGGGCCAGCCTCAGGGAAGATGGATTGAGAGATCTCCTGGGTATGATCGCGAAACAGATACTCGCGACATAGCGCGTAAAACCAGGAACATCGCTCAAAGAGGCTCTCCGGCTGATGCGCCAATTCCATGCTTTCAACCCTGTCGACTTTCTTGGTGCACTCTCGGATTCGCGCTCCCGCAAAATCTCGGGAAAACGATCATAGGTGTTCGCTGCTAGGCGTCGCCAAGTCCTTTTGAATATATGCATTCGGTCGCGCTCGGGATGCATCACCAGTGAGATGCAGATTCTCCATATATTGACGACTATCCACCAGCATTGCTTCGCACTAATCTGCCAGGCAGATCTTTCCCGAAGTTTGACCGTTCCACTTCGACACCGAGGTTGTCTTCCTATGGCAGATGTTGATCAAAATAATCTTGGAATTTGTGTCCTATCTTTTGACCTTCAAAAGTGTTCGTCACGTGACCACGTTTACCACGCATTTCACCACAAACTCACCACAAAATGACCACGTTTACCACGCCATTTTCTAAAAAACCCCAACAAAAACACCAAACCTTTCAATCAGATTAATTTCCCCTCAAATTGCCGCAAAAGACATAGGCAAACGTGTGCGATCCAAACGGCATCCTTCTAGAAGGGCTATCGCGTCACGAAGTCCGCCATAAACTGAGCTGTAGAGATACCATGGAAGTCAAAAGTGACCAATGAAGAGTTGGGTGATATGAAACCTCATGAGGGCCGCAAACGCGTAATCATCGAAGAGATAACACCGCAGGTCGATTGCGGTCGCTACCCCGCAAAGCGCATTCTGCGCGACGCTGTTACCGTCACCGCAGCCGTCTTCGGCGACGGCCACGATCACGTCTCCGGGCGCTTGCTATATCGCCCCGCAAGCGAAAAAGATTGGCGCCACACGCCGCTCAAGCCCCTTACGAACGACCTTTGGTCTGCCACCTTCACCGTCGATCAACTCGGTGACTGGCACTACACCGTCGAGGCTTGGATCGACCACTTCGACACCTGGTGCGCCGATCTGCGCAAGCGTCTCGCCGCCCAACCAGACGCCGAAAAGCCAGGCTTTTCAACCGAATCGCAGGATATTCCACTGGCACTACGCACCGGTGTGCTGCTCTTGGAGCAGACCGCACTGCGTGCCAAAAATCCCGACGGCAAGCTTCTCGCGGAGACAGCAGCCGATCTGCAGCGCCTCGCCGAAAGCAACGCCGCCAAATACGAATACCCGCTGAGCGCAGAGATCGCCACGCTGGTCGCACAATATCCCGATCTCACCCTCGCAACGCGCTATCCGCAGGAACTGCATCTGTGGGTCGACCGCGAACGCGCCCGCTACTCGAGCTGGTACGAGCTTTTTCCGCGATCGACATCTCCCGATCCCGCTCGACACGGCACCTTCGCCGACGTACAGATGCTGCTGCCCAGCATCGCCGAGATGGGCTTTGATGTGCTCTATTTGCCACCAATCCACCCCATTGGCGCCGCGTTTCGCAAAGGTCCGAACAACAGCGTGACCTCGGCGCAAGACGACCCCGGTAGCCCCTGGGCCATTGGGTCAAAGGAAGGCGGTCACAAATCCATTCACTCTCAACTCGGCACTTTGAGCGACTTTAAAGCTCTTGTGTCCAGCGTTCGCGACCTCGGCATGGAGTTGGCCCTGGACATCGCCTTTCAATGCTCGCCCGATCATCCCTGGGTAGCCGAGCATCCAGGCTGGTTCGTCCATCGTCCCGACGGGTCCATCCAGTACGCGGAGAACCCGCCAAAAAAATATCAGGACATCTATCCGCTCAACTTCGAATCCAAGAACTGGCGTGGCCTCTGGGAGGCTCTTCGCGATGTCTTTACTTACTGGATTCGCCAGGATGTCCGCATCTTCCGCGTCGATAATCCGCACACCAAAGGGCTCCCCTTCTGGGAGTGGTGCATCACTGAGATTCACAAAAAGCATCCCGACGCAATCTTTCTAGCTGAGGCCTTTACTCGCCCGCACGTTATGTATGCTCTGGCGAAGGCGGGCTTCACCCAGTCCTATACTTACTTCACCTGGCGTAACAAGAAAGATGAAATACAGCAATATTTTGAGGAAATCTCAAAGCCGCCAGTGACGGACTTCTTCCGCCCCAACCTCTGGCCCAACACGCCCGACATTCTTCATGCCGAGCTCCAGACCGGCGCACGGCCAGCTTTCATGCAGCGCCTCATTCTTGCTGCGACGCTCGGGGCGAACTACGGGCTCTACGGGCCAGCCTTTGAACTCTGCGAAAACGCCCCTGCCAAGCCTGGGAGCGAAGAATATCTCAACAGCGAGAAGTACGAAATTCGTCAGTGGGACCGCTCTGCAGCCCACAGCCTCGCCCCGTTGATCACCCTGATCAATCGAATCCGTCGCGACAATCCCGCTCTCCAAAGCGACGGCTCTCTCCACTTCCATTCTGTCGATAATCCCAATATCCTCTGCTACAGCAAATCGAGTGGCCACAACCGAATCCTCGTAGCCATCAACCTCAATCCCATGCAGGAGCAAGCTGGCTGGATCGACCTCGATCTCAAACAACTTGCCGTTCCTCATAACGAAAACTTTGGGATAGAAGATCTGCTTACCGGCGTGCGCTATGAGTGGCACGACCGCAGCAACTACGTCGCGCTGCGTCCAGATGTCATGCCAGCTCATATCTTCCGCTTAGTTTGACCGTTGAACGGCGAGACTACACTGAACGCAGCGCACACAGAAACAAAGTCATAAGCAACCACGCTTGAGGGCAACGAGTGAAAAAATCCGGCAGCGCTACCGATCCGCTTTGGTACAAAGACGCGATTATTTACGAGCTCCACGTCCGTGCTTTCATGGACTCGAACGCAGACGGCATCGGGGATTTTCCCGGCCTGCTTTCCAAACTCGACTACCTGCAGGACCTCGGCGTTACTTGCATCTGGCTGCTGCCATTCTTCCCGTCGCCCTTGCGTGATGATGGCTACGACATCGCCAATTATGTCGACGTCAATCCCAGCTACGGCACTCTAAATGATTTCAAACAGGTCCTCGATGCTGCTCACTTCCGCGGCATGCAGGTGATGATCGAGTTGGTCATCAATCACACTAGTGACCAACATCCCTGGTTTCAGGCCGCGCGCCATGCGTTACCCAACTCGCCCGAGCGCGACTTCTACGTATGGTCGCAGACCGACCAGCTCTTCAAAGACGCCCGCATCATCTTCACCGACACCGAAAAGTCTAACTGGACCTGGGACGAGGTTGCGAAGTCTTACTATTGGCATCGCTTCTTCTCCCATCAGCCCGACCTGAACTTCGACAATCCCGTCGTTATCGAAGAAGTGCTCAAAGCCATGCGATTCTGGCTCGACATGGGCGTAGACGCGCTTCGCATGGACGCAATCCCCTATCTTGTCGAACGCGATGGCACCACCTGCGAGAACCTTCCCGAGACGCACGTCGCCATCAAGAAGATCCGTGCCGCCATCGACAAGGACTACGACAATCGCCTCATCCTCGCCGAAGCCAACCAGTGGCCAACCGACGTCCGCCCTTACTTCGGCGATGGCGACGAGTGCCACATGGCCTTTCACTTCCCCTTGATGCCGCGCATCTACATGGCGCTTCGCCAGGAAGACCGTCTCCCCATCACCGATATCATGGCGCAGACCCCGGCCATTCCAGATAACTGCCAATGGGGTCTCTTCCTGCGAAATCACGACGAGCTGACGCTTGAGATGGTTACGGCAGACGAGCGAGATTACATGTATCTTGCCTACTCGGCCGATCCCCGCATGCGCGTCAATGTTGGTATTCGCCGCCGCCTCGCGCCTCTGGTCGACAACAACCGCCGCCGTATCGAGCTGCTGAACTCGTTACTCCTCAGCTTCCCTGGCACTCCGATCATGTACTACGGCGACGAGATTGGCATGGGCGACAACATCTATCTTGGCGATCGCAATGGCGTCCGCACCCCCATGCAGTGGAACTCCGACCGTAACGCCGGCTTCTCCACCTCGGTCCCGGCTCGACTCTATTTCCCCGTCATCACCGATCCCATCTGGGGCTATCAGTCGATCAACGTCGAGGCGCAGCAGTCCGACCAGTCCTCACTCCTGCATTGGACCCGCAACATGATTGCACTGCGCAAGCTGTTCCATGTTTTCGGTCGCGGCACGCAGGAGTTTCTCAATCCGGACAATAGAAAGATCCTCGCCTACATCCGCCAGTTTGAAGAAGACGGCAACAGCGAAACGGTCCTCTGCGTAGCGAACCTCTCCCGCTTTTCGCAACCCGTGTCGCTCGACCTCGCCAGATTCGCTGGCATGGTCCCGGTCGAGATGCTCGGCTACGTTACCTTTCCCGCCATCACTGCTCAGCCATATCCTCTTACTCTCGCTCCATATTCATTCCTCTGGTTCGAACTCCAATCCGCACCTGACACTCCTGAACCTGTACAGGTTCCCGAAGACGAACCCATCCTCAACCTTCTCAACCAGGGCATAGAAGGCCTCCTGGCCGCTCCCGGCTTATCCCTCCTCCAACAACTCCTCATAACCTATCTGCCGCACCAACGCTGGTTCGGCGCAAAATCCCGAACCATCATGACCGTCGCGGTCCTCGACGTTACAGAGCTTCCCGGCCTCAACGCCGTCCTCGTCTTCCTCCAGCTAACCTACGACGACGACAGCACCAGCGTCTATCAACTCCCCCTTACCATCACTACTGGTGAAGGTGCAGAGACGATTCGCACCTCTGACCCAGCGAGCATCGTCGCCACCGTGACGACCTCCGACGGCCCCGCAATCCTGCACGATGCCATCGCGCGCGAGGATGTTCGTCAAGCAATCCTCAGCCTTATTGAAGCCAACGCCGAACTTCCCACCCGCAACGGCGTTCTTGTCGGCCGCCGCAGCAGCGCCTTCGCCGAAGTCCGCGGTACCGGCCCCCTCCCTGCTCGCACGGGCTCGGCCGAGCAGTCCAATACTTCCATCCTTTACGACGCCAAACTCATCATGAAGCTCTTCCGCCGTCTCCAGCCCGGCGAAAATCCCGATACCGAAATAGGACGTTTCCTTACCGAAACCGCGCACTTCCCCCGTATAGCTCCGTTTCTTGGTGACATCACACTGAAGCCGGAGCACGGCGAACCCATAACGGTCGCCATGCTGCAGGGCCTCGTGGAAAACGAGGGAGACGGCTGGCAATGGACGCTTGACGAGCTCTCGCACTATTACGACAACGTCGCCACGCTACCCTCGCCGCACGATCTCGGCGCAGCTCATACCTTTCTTTCAGAGAGTGAATCTCCGCCCCTGGCTCGCGAACACGCCGGACTTTACCTCGACGCCGCCGCTCTGCTTGGCCGCCGCACCGCCGAGATGCACGTCGCGCTTGCCGCGCCAACCGACAATCCAGCCTTCATCGCCGAGCCCTTCACCGCCGACGACCTCGCCGCGGACGCCACCCGCATCGACGCGCAGATCTCCTTTTCGCTCGACGCTTTGAAGCGTGGCATGTCCCAACTCACCGAGATCGTCGCTGATAACGCCGCGCTCGTTCTCAGTCGACGTATCGAGCTCTTCGCTCGTGCCCAAGCGATTGCCTCTGCCACTCCCGGTGACGCAGGCCAGCGCATCCGCGTCCACGGCGACTACCATCTCGGGCAAGTCCTGCGCTCACGCGGCGACTACGTCATCCTCGATTTCGAAGGTGAACCCGCCAGAACCCTCGCCGCACGCCGAACCAAGCAGTCGCCACTGAAAGATGTGGCAGGTATGCTGCGTTCCTTCAGCTATGCCGCTTACGCCGGTCTGAACGCTTTTGCCCAGCGCCGCCCCGATGACGCGAAAAATCTCGAACCTTGGGCCCGCCTCTGGCAGAACACTGTCTCGACAGAGTTCCTCCGCGCCTACCGTCTCGCCATTGACGCAAAAAATCCGAAGCTCATCCCCCAGCCGGCGCAGGCTCAACTCCTCCTCAACGCCTACCTCCTGGAGAAGGCACTCTATGAGTTGCTCTACGAACTTGACAATCGCCCCGCATGGGTGCGCATCCCGCTTGCGGGCATCCTTACTCTTCCGCAGTAACTGCGAAGCCTCCCAAGATTTGGCGTGCCGTCGGAGACCAATATCTGCGTGGTGGTGGAGGAGCTCTCGCCGATATATGGACGCCCAACACGGAGCACATCGCCCATCTTCGTTCCGTAGTGGAGCATGAGATTGCTATCGTGGTCGATCAGAAAGTCGGTCGCGTCGAGCGGAGCCGTCAACTCTTCTATGTCCCCGACGAAGAGAGACAACAGAACGCATATGCGCATCGTCCTGTGGCTGCGCCAGAGCCCATCAGCTCGAACACTTAAACGCAGCACACAGGCTATCTTGCCGCGGCAAGGCGAAGGGAAACGTAGTTGCGTCCGGCGTACAGTCTGTAGTTTTCCGGCGCGCCAGGGGCCAACAGTATTTGGAGAGGTGTCGGTCTGTGCAGGTCAACATCGCGTGTCGAGTGTGCCGTGAAAAGATCGTGCCCACCAAGATCCATCACAATAAAGCTGTCGCCGCTAACAAATCCACACCCATAGGCACCGGGAGCCAAGTGGTGCCCATCGATATTGAGTGCAGATTCGGTGATAAGGTACGCTTGATACCTCTCCTGTACTTGGCTGGAATAGCCCGAAGTATCAACCAGAGCCACCAGCACCATGCTTTTGTCGCCAAAGCGAACGCCCCCGGAATTTCTGCCCTGGATCGACGCACTCTGGCCCCGGAAAAAGACGGATGCGGGCATAATTTTCGATGCCTCCACTGCGTTGAGCACGGAGGCTTGTGTGGAATTAGATGTCGTTACAGACGATTGCCCTGCGGTCGCTTGTGTAATGAGAGCCGTTGAAGACAAGATGCCCGCAAACAATACAATATCCAACATGCGAAATTTCATCGGCGCTCCCTAACTAGGAAAAAATATCATACGCCATTCGTAAACCAGACCCTTTACTGCTCATCTCCTTGGTTGCCAACGTCGAGTGCGAAGCCAGGTTTGGGATTGACCGAAGTCGAGTGGCCCAAGTAAAGTTTGACGATTGTCCGGAGTAGCTTGCTGCTATTCTTGAAGGAGGCCGGTCCAGCGTCAAACATGACAAAGTCAAAGTCTGAGTCGAACGCCACGCGACGTACTAGCCTCAAGACGCTGGCTGAGCACCTGCACCTCAGTCCCTCGACCATCTCCTACGTCCTGAATAATTCGCCAGGCCGTTCCATTCCAGATGCGACCCGTGAGCGTGTCAGGGCCGCCGCCAAAGAGTTCAAATACCAGCCCAGCATGATAGCCCGCACCCTGCAGGGCAAGCGCATGCAGACAGTCGGCGTTCTTCTGCCGGAACTCGGCGAGGGCTACCACTCTCAAGTTCTCAGTGGTGTTGGAGATCTCCTGATGCGTGACGGGTTTTTTTATTTCACTGTCCATCACCGCCACCGAAAAGATTTGGTTGCAGCCTATCCGGAGCTTCTACGCTCGCGTGGCGTAGATGGCATCGTAGCAATAGACACACATCTCGAGGAAGACTGTCCGCTCCCGCTCCCTACTGTGCTGGTTGCAGGCCACACCCACCTGGCCGGCGTAACAAACGTTGTCCTCAATCATCACCGAGCGGCCGAACTAGCCGTGGGTCATCTCTACAATCTCGGTCACCGCAAAATCGCGTTCATGCAAGGGCAGCCCTTCAGTTCCGACTCGGACACTCGCTGGGAGGCAACAATGAAGGTGGCTCGTGAACTTGGCCTCGAAGTGAGCGAGGAACTGACGGTTCATCTGGAGAAGGACTCACATTCCCCAGCAATCAGTTACCCAGGCATTCGCCGTCTGATACAGAGCCGTCGTCCGTTTACGGCTGTCCTCTGCTTCAACGATGTGTCGGCCATGGGCAGCATCCGCGCCCTGCATGAAGCTGGCCTCCGTGTGCCTCAGGACGTATCAATCCTGGGATTTGACGACATCCAGTCCGCTGAGTTTCAGGTTCCCAGCCTGACGACCATCCGGCAGCCACTGCAAGAGATGGGCAGCACTGCTGCCCGAATGCTATTGAAAAAACTGCACGGCGAGACGACACCCGACCTCATCCATGTTGATCCAGGGCTGATCGTCCGCGAATCAACGGCACGAGTCTCTGTCAAATAGCCAAAGAGGGAAGCGTAGCAGACTGATGGCCCGAAGGCTCAGACTGTTGAGGCTGTTGGCTCCCTCTTCTTAGGAATGAAAGGATCATTGCGCCGCTGAAGCCGTTGATGGCCTTGCCGCATGGGCCAGAGTAAGCACTCCATCCTGCTTGAGATGGTAGAAGCCATCCACGGCGATATCCTGAAACACCTGCGATTTCCCATTCGGCCAAAGAACCTCAACCTTATCCACACGTCCGGCATCTCCAAGTCCGAAGTGCAGTCGCAGATCGCTCTGTGACAGGTAGCTGCCACCGCTTCTGATCTCGCTCATCTGCTGTATCTTTCCCGTCGTGATCCGAATGCGGGCGTTAAGCGCCAGCTTATTTGCCGTGCTGCCTTCGAGCTCGAAGCTGACCCAGTGGTTGGCCGGATTGCTCTTCGCTTCGAGAATCATTGGCCCCCGAGTAAGATTTTCGACAACAATATCGAGCCGTCCCGTGTTGAAGAGATCGCCCACAGCCAATCCGCGGCTCACTTGCGGAACCAGGACAGCTGGTCCTGTCTGTGCACCGACCTCACGGAAGCTCCCATTGCGCTGGTTCTGAAACACAAGTTTCGGCTCCCTGTAGCTTGCGCCAATTTTGACGCTATCCACCTGCGGATACACATGCCCGTTTGCCAGAATCAGGTCGAGCCAGCCCGAATTGTCGAGATCCAGGAAGGCATCACCCCAGCCCACAAATGGCGCGCTTTCGTGCGATATTCCCGCCGCCCGCGATACATCGGTGAAACTCATTCCACCATCATTCCGATACAGCGCAGCGTACTCGTCGCTGAAGTGCGTGATCGCCACGCTCATTCTGCCCACATTCAGATAGTCCCCCAGCGCCAGTCCCATGT
>Ga0182024_10014573_pt1 | contig 15186 bp, 13 predicted proteins | sample P32metaG_FD_120480 | JGI IMG/M metagenome (GOLD analysis project Ga0182024, IMG submission 120480) | Permafrost microbial communities from Stordalen Mire, Sweden - P3-2 metaG (Illumina Assembly) | ecosystem: Environmental > Terrestrial > Soil > Wetlands > Permafrost | place: Sweden: Stordalen... | reverse complement strand
TGGACCGGATTCCCGCCGGTGTCCCAGCAGCCCGCCTGGCCCGTTTTCAGCACACCATTTTCCCTGCCTCCGCCGGGGCGCGGTGCAGCGGCTTCTTCGCCCGGTATGCCCTTCGAATCGCCTAAGTAAAATGCCAATTGCGGGCCCTCAGCGAGAAACCCGCCGACGCTCGTTCGAAACTGCTGCAGGTGCGCCGAGGTCCACTGCGTCCGGAAATCCGCAACATGCGACCAGGATTCGTAAATCAGAAACTGAATAGCGGCCGGCCCCGGGGCTTCGGCGACTCGCCGCCGCTTCTGATAGCGAAATACGATTAAACCGGGAAGTAGCTTTGTCGCCCCGAGGAGAGTATCCGCGGCGCAGATGAACTCCTTTTCGCGGGCTGCAGGGACTTTGAACAACACCGTGGCGGATACCGGCGTCGTCTGGTCGGCCCCTTCCAGCATGGAGTTCACCTGCGTATAAAGGTCGTTTCTTGTTTCATTTTGTGGCTCAGGCATAGGATCTTCCTCGCTCGGTGCTCTGGTTCATTTCCTGTTGCGGACGGGCCACGCGAAAAAGGGGTGCTCTTTGTTCTCAAAGATCGACGGGCCCACCCCATAAATGATGAACATCGCCTCAGTCGGCTCAATCGTCACCGACGTGGACGTCCAGTAACTGGAGGGTCGAACGGTCGCCGCGAAGGGGTGTCCCGCAGGCAGGCAGGGTGCTTCCTGCCCGTAGTCCACAAGGCTCTCAGCTTCACGGATATTGGGCAGGCGCCATTGACCCGCTACGCTGCCATCCGTCAGGCCGGCATCACCGCTCTTCAGCGCATTGCACATGTTCAGAGCATCCTGCCACGTCACGCTGCCGAACGGATTTGCGTTCTTCAGCCACAAAAGGCCGGTCGCATTATCGGTAACTGTGCCGTCGTTATTATCTTTGAACCGGTCCGGCAGCGAGGGTACGCCGCTCTGCAATTCCCCGTCCTGGCCCGTCCCCTTCGGCGTGGCGATGGGATTGTTTTGGGAGTCAAAGCAAACCTTCTGGCCGGTTTGTGCGACCAGCGAGCCCTGCGGACCAGAGCGAACGGGCCACATTCGGGAACGGTTGCCCTGCTTAATATCGAATACCGTCGGGCCGATGCCGAGCGTAATCATCCACGCCATAATCGGCGCGCCCAGCAGCGTTGTAGACGTCCAGTAGATGGCAGTCCGGACATTCGCAAAAGGATTCTGAAGCGGAACGATCGGATCCGATTGGCCATAATCGAGCAGGCTCAGCAGTTCACGAATATTCGGCAGACGCCAGTCGCCCGCCTTGCTGCCATCCCCTAACGCAGGCGCGGTTGGATTGCCCGGTTCCGGCGCCAGAGTCAAAGCGTTCTGGAGGGCGTCATCCCAGCTCACCTCCCCAAACGCGTCCGCGTCCTGCAGCCAGACCAGCCCGGTCAGCGTATCGGAAACCGTTCCGTCATGGTTATCGATAAAGCGTGCGCCGGTAAGGGGAGTTCCGCTCCTGAACGCAGCGTCCTGCCCCGATCCCTGAGTTGGCACCGGCGCGCCGGCCGTATCCCAGCAGCCTGTCTGACCGGTGGCCAGAAGCGCGAACTTCGCCCGCGCCGGTGGCATTATCGGCGGCACCGGCGCATTTGCCACGTTGACTTCACTCGATTCGTCCGCCATGGATCCTCCCGTCTTCCTGCGTTTCCCGCTTGCCTTCATTGCCTCATCCGCGCCGTAAACCGTCCGTCCGGATCGTTCACCCGGAGCAAGTACACGCTCGCGCTGACATGGGGCGTAAACGAAACGACTGAGTTATCGGTCATCAGCCCCGTGATCCCCTCGAATGCCCCGCTCCCGCTGAGAATTCGCCCAATACCGCCGAAACGGATTACCGGCTGCCCGTGGCCAAGCAGCGTCTTAAACACGCGCCCTTCCGAGCTCTCCGCTACAAATCCGCCCAGCGTCTTACCTGCCGCATCGGCAAACGTAAATTCATCGTGCGCCGTGAATGGCACCGGGGTAGTGTTCGAACCGCCGGGCGCGTTGAGATCGAACGTTACGCGCGCGGTAATTCTGCCCATCAGGTGTCCGATCGAAAGCCTGCTTTCCACCTCGCCGTGGCGATGCGCCGTAAAGTCGGCCTCGATGAGCCGCAGCCCCTGTTGAACCACCAGGCCGATCGGCACGCCGTCCGGTCCCAGGTTGGGTGTGACGGAATCGGAGGGAACGGCCTGCCCCCGAAAGATCAGATACGTAATACCGGGTTCCGGCGCGCCGGACCAGCGGCCTTCCGGCAACGGGTCACTGGTGTACAGCTTGTGTTTCGGATCGATGACACGGAGAAGAATATTTCCCATGAAACCCATATCCGGCGCGAGACTGCCGCAATAAACATAAGTGCCCTGCTCAAGGCCCGCAAACTTGCCGAACCCATCGATAATAGTTCCCACGGCCATCGCCTGTGGCGGCTTTCCGCTGCCAGTCGCCGGAACCGTAAAACCAGTGCCGAAACCGTGAAAGCCATCTTTCCCGCCGCCAAAGGTAAACGTCTCGCCAGCCATCGCAAAGCGCTGCGAATTCGCTAAATCCACCGGCTCCGGAGGCGGCGCCTGACCCGGTATCGCAATGCCCTCCGGCGCCATAAACAGCCAGCGGCTACTCAGGGTTCCGGCCGCTTCACCCTTTGTGTTGCGGGCTCTCAGTGGCTCTCCCGCTTCCGAACCGCATTTCGAACACGCGTCTTTCACGCACAGATCCGGACCGTCCCGATACGCCTTGCCCACTCTGCGAGTCTCCGCGGACGACGGAGGTACGCACTCAAGCCGGAACCGATGCAGAGTCGAGTTCACGTTGATGCCGATGACGCGGCCCAGACTGTCCGTAATCGCGCCCACGCCACCAGTCTTTGGGACGGCGAACATATTGAAATGAGCCGCCCGATCGATCAGGCTCTGGACGGAATCGGCAGAGTAGTTCGGCTGCGCGGTTGCCGATGCTGCCTGGACCGGCGCCGCTATTTGGGCTGTCATCGAGGTCTGCGCCTCACCGCAAGCAAGGCTTTGATGCCACGCCGCGATCTCCTGGCCAATCCGGTCCGGCGAACTCTCCTGCAGAAAGTGAACGCCATCCCCGATGTTCACGGACTTCATATTCGGAAAATTTTCCATGCACCACTTCACGTGTTCGGCCGTCAGCAGCGCGCCCGGCGAAGCATAGAGCATCAGTTTTGGAATGCGGGAGTGCTGTAGTCCACGGCTGTATTTTGCAACCGCTTCATACTCCGCGGCCTGGTGACTGCCGATGGGCGTTTCGCGCGCCAGCGTCCAGATAGGCACCCGGCTCTTCGCATCCGGAAAAGGCTCCCGGTAGCGCGCCATTTCCACATCGCCGAGAGGCACTCCGGCGCCCTGAGGAAGCAGTTCGTCGACAAAAAAATTCTGCTCCACAATCATCTGCCAGCCCGGGCCGCCCTTACCGCCGCTCTTGAACTGCCTGAAAATATTGCGGAACGGCGGAGTGGAAAAATTCTCCCACGTGAACGGTCTCACAATAGATTCGAAGAACGCGATCCCTTTCACGTTTTCCGGATGCCGCATTGCGTAGTGAAAACCCGCCACCGAACCCTGATCGTGCAGCACCAGCGTGATGTTTCGAAGTTTCTTCGCCTGAATGAACGCTTCGACATAACGCGCGTGGTCGAGCCAGGTATATTCGATATCCGGTTTCGCGGAGCGGCCGTATCCCATAAGATCCGGCGCGATGCATCTTCCCTGGCCGCTCAGGTAAGGAATAATGTTGCGCCAAATGTAAGACCACGTAGGATTTCCGTGAAGGAAGAGAATCGGGTCGCCCGTGCCCTGCTCGATATAGTGCATCGATGAGCCAAGCACCTCGGCATACCGGTCGTCGAACGGATAGGCCGCCGAAGGAGAACCGGCCCGTGGATGCGAAACCGGCGGCGCGACGGGAGCCGCAGATGGCGCTGCGCCGGCCATGAGCGGACGGTACTCCTTCCAGCCAAAATAGAACCGGAGGTCCGGGGCGCCCTGAATCGTATCCCCAACCGTTGCCTGAAAACGCTGCAAGTGTTCCGAATCCCACTGTCGTCGGAACTGATCGCGCGTCTCCCAGTCTTCGTAAATCAGATATTGGAAAGTCGGCGCCTCCTGCACCGCCTTCTGGAAAGAGAAGACATTCACACCGGGCAAACGGCGCGTTGCCAGAGTAAGCCGGTCGGCAATAGTCAGAAATTCAGTCTCTTTTGCTTTATTGACCTCAAAAAGGACGATGGCGGAAACAGGAGTCGCCGGGTCGAGCGTGTCGAGCATTCGCGACGTCTGTGCGCGAAGGTCGACGATAGGCTGGGGCAGTTGTATAACCATCGTTCATTGCTTTTGCATCGGGCTTAATGTAAGCGTCAATGCAAAATGCCGCCTGTATGAGGAAGGACAACGAATCCGCGCTTTTTTGCGCAATGACACGAGCAAGTCACAATACCCCGGCCATGCCCAGCCGATGTAGGTACAGATTGGTAATCTGTACAGCCGAGCGGGGCTCGGCCTCGTGGCGCTTCGCCGCGTCCTGCTAACCAAAGGAAAATCACGCCAACATTTGCTATACTTGCGCCCTGTGGGACGACCTATCCTGGCCCTCGAAAATGAACAGCAGGCCGCGCTTGCCGGTCGGCCCGTTGGCTGAACTACGGCCGTGGCGCGAACTGCCACGCCTTGCAATCGCCTTCACACTGGCCCTCCTGCTGCTCAACTCCGGCCTCAGTTGGTGGAGGAATGAGAGCGCCCCGTCAGTCGCGGGCTATGACGAAGCCATGATCAACGACGCTGCTATCGGCGTGGCGCGCTTCGGCGAATTGCGCGCGCCGAGCATGGAAGGCACTCCGCTTGGCAAAGTCTATGCTCTCTACATGCCCGGCTACCTGTTACTCCAGGGCGCGCTCTTTCACGCGTTCGGCCTGACGCCACTGACGCTGAGAATCACATCCAAAGTGCCCCATCTGGCGATCTGCGCGCTCGGGCTGGTTATTCTCCTGATGCTGTGGCGTCGTCGCGTGGTGTCGACTCGCATCGGCATCGTCATGGCAATCCTGTGGCTCAGCGATATCGCCGGTTTCTGGATTGGGCGGCAGGCGCGGCCCGATCCGCTCGAAGAATTATTCGGGTTGACAGCGTGCTGGCTGCTACTGTTGGCGCCGGAGAGGCCTCGCTCGTGGTGGGTCGCGTCCGTGCTGATGGGTTTCGCGTTGAGCACGCACGCGAGCGCCATCGTTTTCTGGATGCCGTTCGTTTTTCTGCTCTGGCATTTCCGCGCACGCCTGGGCTGGTTTGCCGCGATCGGGTGCGCAGTCCTGCCTGTACTGATCCTGATCGCGTTCTGGCTTGGCGGACACCGCGGGCATTCGCTCGAAGCGCTGGAGCAGTTTCGCGTGCTGAATTCCTATCGCACGGACAAAGGCTTTGACTGGGGCCGCTGGGGTGCGGTGATTTCTTCCGGCTTTGCAGTCAGCCGGAAGAATTTCGCGCTGCTGCTGCCAATCGGCGGCCTCTCGTATGTGGTCATGATGGCGGGCTGGGTGCTGGCTTTCACGAGGTTTCGCCAGGCCAGGACTAACAACTGGATCGCGTTCGCTCTCGTATGTTCGGTCGCGCACGTGCTTTGTGCGCAGTTTGTCACCGGCGTCTACGCGCAGCGTGTGCTGCTCTATTACCCCTTCGCTTTGCTGGCGCTTGGGGTAGCGCTCACGAGTCTGGGGCGGCGCTGGGAGATTCCGGCGCTGGCACTCGCTGCCGTGGTCGCGGCGGGTCAGTTCGCTGCGATGTACGGCTACGTCACACAGGGCGGTGACAAATCGCTCGACCGGTTCGATGCGCTGCACCTGCCTGCCGATGTCCACACGGTGGCTTCGACCACGGAGCTGTGGTTTTACTTCGTGAGCCGCGGCCTTCCGTTCCGCATCATCGCGCAGGATCGGCCCACCTATGGCGACTACTGGCTGCTGCACCCGGAGCATTTCGATAACTTCGACGCCGTGATCCTGCCCGCCGACGACGAGATGCTGCGCTGGCCGCAACTGGCCAATCGCCCGAAGCACTATTTCAACGACTTTACCGGACCACTGGTAATCTGCCTGCGAAATCCGGTCCCGGCGACGCGCGATTGAACGGTCACCGGGCCACCCCCGCTGCCGCCGCCGATTCTATTTCTTCCGCCGCCATGTGGAATCCCGTATTAGCCGCGGGCACTCCCGCATAAACGGCAGTCTGCAACAGCACCTCTTCCAGATCGCAAACCTCCAGTTCATGCGCCAGCCCGGTCCGCACATGCAGCCGGAATTCCTCCCATCGGCCCAGCGCCGCAGTCGTCGCCAACACCAGCAACCGCCGCGTCCGACGATCCAGGCCCGGACGCGTCCATATACTTCCCCATGCATACTGCGTGATCAATTCCTGAAAGTCACGCGTAAAATCGGTTGTTTCCGCAATCGCGCGATCCACGTGCGCGTCGCCCAGCACGGCTCGCCGAACCTTCGATCCAGCCGCGGCGGAATCCGTCGTCACCGGAAGTAGAAACTCCAGCAGCGCCGCTGAAAACGATCTCGGCCTTTCCAGATTCGACAGATGCGCAGCCGCCAGCAGCACCGCCTTTGCGCCGGGAATCTGCTGCGCCAGCATTTCGCCATGCCCTTCCCACGGCGTTGAAATATCGCGATCGCCCCCGATAACCAGCGTCGCCGTTCGGATCTTCGCCAGCAGATCGACCTGGTCCAGGTCTCGTATCGCCGCGCAGCATCCCGCGTAACCCACCGGATTGGTTGCCAGCAGAATGCTGCGCATCGACGCGACCCACGGATAATCCGCTGCCAGCGACTCCGCCAGAAAACCGCGTTGCAGTGCTGCATTCACGAAACTCTTCATGCCGGAATCGAGCGCGGTCCGCCGCCGCGTCTCCATCACTTCGGGCGCGGGAAAACGTGCTGACGTATTCGCCAGCACCAGATGCGTCAACCGCTCCGGCGCATTCGCTCCCAGCCACTGCCCGATCATGCCGCCGAGCGATAGCCCGCAAAGCGCAAACTGCCCAATCCCGAGCTTCGTCGCCAGCGCGAGCGCATCGCCCGCCAGCATCGCAATGTTGTAGTCGCCCGCAGGCGCCTCCGACGCGCCGTGTCCCCGCACATCGTGGCGAAGCACCCGGAAGTAAGGCAGCAGATCCTCCGCCTGCCCGTCCCACAGGCTGTGGTCCGTGCCCAGCGAATGAACCATCATCACGACTGGCTTGTCTTCATTGCCGTCAAGCCGATAAAAATGCCGGATCCCACCGGCGCTTGCAAATGGCATTTCTCTCCGTTCCTTCGTGGCTGTGGCGCGCTCAGCTGTTCAGCAGTTGTTTCCGGAATATTTCAGCGGCGCCCAGATAGTTTTCCGCCACGTCCAGTCCGTCGATTTGTTCCGGCGTCAGCAACTCCGCAATGTCCGGCATCCCGCGCACTACCTGTGCCAGAGTCAACTTCTCTTCAAGAGCCCGGCGCGACGCGGCGGCCAGCAGTTCGTGAGCCGTCTCGCGCCCGGTCGTCCCCGCAATCAGCATCATCACCCGTTCCGAATAAATCAGGCCGCGCGTGGCCGCGATATTTGCTCTCATCCGGTCAGCGTGTACGGTCAGGGTTTCCATTGCCTGCGCGACATTGGAAAGTACCGCGCCCGTGGCCTCCATCACGCCCGCGACGGTGGGCCATTCCGCCTGTAGTCCTCCTGCCGCGCGTTCATGCTCCTGCACCATGCCTGACAGAAAATTCGCCACCAGGCCGGGCACGCGATTGGCGCACGCAAGGGCGTTCGTGAACAACGCCGGATTGCGTTTGTGCGGCATCGTGGAAGAGCCGCCGCCGGTCTCTTCGGCCTCTCCCACTTCCTGCTGCATCAGCAACACGCCATCGCGCGCGATCTTCCCAAGCGTTCCCGTATAGATGCCCGCGTTCGTCACAACAGCGGCAAGCCGATCGCGATGCGCGTGCCACGGGGCTTCCGGAACCCTGAGGTTCAATTCTTCTCCCAACAACCGGGACACTTCGATACCGCGATCTCCCAGCGCCGCAAGTGTGCCGGACGCACCGCCAAACTGCAAAATCGCGGTGTCTTCAAAGGCCGCGTCCAGACGCATCCAGTTACGATGAACAGCGGCGAACCAACCGGCGGCTTTCAAGCCGAACGTAATCGGCGGAGCAGCCTGTAGCAGCGTGCGGCCCACCATCACCGTGCCTGCATGTTCGTCGGAGAGCTGACGCAGCGTGTCTTCCAGCCGCCGATGGTCGTCTGCCAGAATCGCATGCGCGCGCCGCAGAAGCAGCGTCAAAGCCGTGTCCACTACATCCTGGCTCGTCGCGCCCCAATGCACAAATCGCGCGCTTTCCGGATCTTTCCCGCGCACGGTTTCCGTCAGCGCCTTCACCAGGGGTATCGCGATGGTCGCCTGTTTGCGTCCGTCGCACGCCAGTGCACGAACATCGACATTCTCTGCCACACAAGCCGCGGAGATCGCCTCGCCGGCACTCCTTGAGATCACGCCGCACTCGGCCTGAGCGCGCGCCAAAGCCCCTTCGAAATCCAGCATGGCATGCACGACGGATGCATCGTCGAATAGCGCCGCCAGCGCTTCCGTAGTGACCAAACTATCCATGAGTCGCGACGCCATCAACTGATTCTCACACGACTCACAAATCGAAAAACACCGTCTCATGCGGACCCTGCAGATGGATGTCGTGCGCCCACGCCTCGTCGCGCCCGCTCACCCTGTGCGCAATCAGGGTCGATCTTCGCTGCTCCGGAACCAGCGACAGCGCTGCGTCCGTATCCAGCCCAGGATCGTCTTCGAAATAAATCCTGGTGAACAGGTGGCTGAGCAAGCCGCGCGAAAATACAATGACGTTGATGTGTGGCGATTGCCCGTCAGCAATGCATCCGGGCCGCACAGTTTCGAAAACACTCATTCCCGCGGCATCGGTCTCCAGACGCCCGAAGCCGCAAAGCCCCGCGTCCGCATTCGCAGATTCCGGATCCAGCGGATGACGGTATCTGCCCGCCGCATCGGCCTGCCATAGCTCGAACATGCCGTCTGCAACTGGCGCGCCCGCGCCATCCAGCAGCCGCAGCGAAAGCTGTATCCGTTGGCCGCCTGCGGTATCCTTCGCCATCACACCGAGCTGCCGATTCGCCGTCAGCGCGAAATGAAAAAACGGCCCCACGGTTTGCGAAGCCAGCGCCACCAAAGTAACTTCCGGACTCTCCCTCATTCCCTGCCCTCAAACTGCGTGGCTTCCCTGCCCCGCAGCACAATATTGAACCGATATCCCAGCGCCCATTCCGGCTCAGTCAGATCCAGATCGAACGCCGACACCAGACGCTGCACCGCCCGCGGATCGGCAATCGCCTGGCTGATGGGATCGGCTGCCATCAGCGGATCGTTCGGGAAATACATCTGCGTCACCAGCCGCGTAACAAACGCAGGGCCGAACAGAGAGAAGTGAATATGCGCGGGCCGCCATGCGTTGGCATGGTTCTTCCAGGGATAAGCGCCCGGCTTGATCGTGACGAACCGGTAGTTGCCGTCGCCATCCGTGATTGTTCGCCCGGCGCCGATAAAGTTCGGATCGAGCGGCGCAGGATGCGCGTCCCGAACGTGAATATAGCGCCCCGCCGCATTAGCCTGCCACACTTCGATCAGCGTATTCCGGATCGGCCGCCCGTCTTCGTCCATCACTTTTCCGGAGACGATGATGCGTTCTCCCAACGGCTCACCCGCGCACTGTCGCGTCAAATCGCTATCGGTTTCTCCAATAGGATTGTGGCCGTAGACCGGTCCTGTCAGTTCGGAAAGCGTGTGCGGCAGTTGAATCAGCGGCTTCTGCGGCGCTCGCAACAAGGTCGATTTGTACGGCGGATAAAAAATCCGCGCCTGATCGCTCGCCGCAATTCTCGGATAAATCGTACTCATCGCGTCTATTCCATTCCCAAAGAAGATCCATGCGCCTCAGCCGTGCGCCGGTTGAGGTCCCGCAGCGCCTCCAACTCAACAGCCGATGGAGGTTCCGTCTCGCTCACCATATCCGCCGCGCGCAATTCCCAACCGGTCGCCGCGCGAACCTGCTCCATCGTCACGCCCGGATGCATACTCGTCACACACATTTCTTTCGACTCTTCGTCGGGTTTCATCATACACAGGTCCGTCACCAGCAACGCGGGACCTTCCGTATGAATCCCCAGTTCGCGCCGCTCGCGCCCCGTCGCGCCGTGCCCGAGCGTCGTGAGAAAATCCAGCTTCTTCACAAAAGTCCGCGGGCTCTGGCGCATCACGATAAAAATCCTGCCGCAACTGGTTGCGATTTCCGTTGCCCCGCCCGAACCCGGAAGCCGCACTTTCGGCTTTGCATAAGGACCGATCACCGTGCTGTTCAGATTGCCAAACCGATCGATCTGCGCACCGCCCAGAAAGCCTGCCGTGATGCGGCCACCCTGTAGCCAGTAACGGAACATCTCCGGCACCGATACCGTCGTCAGTGCCGTCTCGCAGAGCTCCCCATCGCCGATCGAAAGCGGCAGCACCGAAGGCTTCGTTTCAATCGTGCCGGATTCATAGATCAGCGTCAGCCCCGGCGCGTGCGTCAGCCGCGCCAGATTGCACGCCGCCGAAGGCAGCCCGATGCCCACGAAACAAATGTCACGGCTGCTCAGTGCGCGGGCTGCGGCCACAGTCATCATCTCGGCGGCGGTGTAGCCGGAACTCATCGCACCGCCTCCTTCGGCCGCGACAATACGTTATCCCGCAGCCACGCGGTAAACGTATCGCGATCCCGCGACAACTCATCCCACTTTACGTAGAACGAATTGTCCCGTGGATAGTAGCCGTGCGCATAAGACGGACGCGCACCGCCCGGTTCCACCGCAATCGCCGTGATCGTCCAGGAGGGCAGAATCACCGCGTTCGGGCTGCGCGTTCCAAAATCGTCCACAATCTCCTCCACCGTGACGATCGAGCGCTTCGACGCGAGAACCACTTCCTTCTGAACCCCGATAATGCCCTCAATCAACACGTTCCCCGCACGGTCGGCCTTCTGCGCGTGAATAATCCCGACATCCGGGCGATGAGCCGGCACCGCAGCCAGACGTTCACCGGTAAACGGGCAATCCACAAACCGTATATTGGTGTTCACCGTCGGCAACTCGACGCCAAGATAGCCGCGAAACAGCGCAAACGGCAAGCCCGCTGCCCCCGCCGCATACGCGTTCGCCATCGCGGCATGACTGTGCTCCTCAATCTCCAGCGGACACGGCCAGCCGTGCTCCACCGCGTCGCGAAAACGATGGAGAGATCCGACTCCCGGATTGCCGCCCCAGGAGAACACCAGCTTCGACGCGCAGCCTGCCCCGATCATCTGGTCGTACAACAGATCCGGCGTCATCCGCAGCAGCGTCAGGTTGCGCCGCCCCTGCCGGATAATCTCATGCCCCGCCGCGAACGGAATCAGATGCGTGAAGCCCTCAAGCGCGATCCGGTCACCATCGTGAACGACGGACTCGACCGCGGCGGATAGATTCGTAAAAATGCTCATTGTGCGATAAACGTCCGCATGTGCGTTATTCGCCTATTGTAAGATACCCTTGAAGCCGCACCATGACGACAGCCCGGACGAATGACCCTGATTTTGTTCTCTCGCTCGCGCGCGGCCTGCGGGTCATTGAGGCGTTCAACGAAAACCCGAAGGGTCGTTCGGTTTCCGAAATCGCCGTGGACGCCGGGCTCTCCCGCGCGTCCGTGCGGCGTTTGCTGATCACGCTGGAACAGCTTGGCTATGCGGAACACGTCGGTTCCGTCCATCGCCTCACCAGCCGTATCCTCCGCCTCGGTTTCTCATTTCTCTCTTCCACATCTCTCGCCTCGCTGGCGATTCCCGTGCTCGAGCAACTCACCGGACGCATCCATGAATCGTGTTCCGTCAGCGTGCTCGATGGTGGCCAGATTGTGTATGTTGCCCGCTCGGCGTCGGCTCGGGTGATGGCGGTCGATCTCGCCGTCGGCAGCCGCTTGCCTGCGTATTGCACCTCGATGGGCCGCGTACTCCTCGCCGCGCTTCCACCCACGGATTTGACCGCGTTTCTGAAAACCACCGCCTTAAAGCGTCTGACGCTCCGGACGGTTGCCACCAAAAGTGGTCTGTTGAAGATCGTCGGCGAAGTCCGCTCCCAGGGATATGCGCTGGTCGATGAGGAGCTCGAAATCGGCCTCCGCTCCATCGCCGTCCCGGTTCGCTCCGAATCCGGCCGCATCGTCGCAGCCATGAACACCGGTGTCCACGCCGCCCGCGTGTCGCGCGCCGAACTGACAAATCGAATCCTGCCGGAACTCCGCGATCATGCCGGTTTGCTGGGCCGGATGCTGCCCTAATAGGATAGAAAAGAATGGAAACTATCTACTTCTGCGATGCGGTTCGAACCCCGATCGGCCGCTATGGCGGAGCCCTTTCCGCTGTCCGCGCCGACGATCTTGCAGCAATCCCTATCCGCGCGCTGATCGGACGAAATCCGGCGGTGGATTGGTTGCAGCTCGACGACGTGTTCTACGGCTGCACGAATCAGGCCGGTGAAGATAACCGGAACGTCGCACGGATGGCCGTGCTGCTGGCGGGCCTGAACGAGAGGATCCCCGCGTCAACCATCAATCGCCTGTGTGGCTCCAGTCTGGATGCCGCCGCAATCGCCGCCCGCGCAATTGGCTCAGGCGAAATATCGCTCGCGATCGCCGGCGGCGTCGAGAGTATGTCGCGCGCGCCGTTCGTCATGGGGAAGGCCGACGCGGCTTTTTCCCGCGCCATCAAACTGGAAGACACCACCATGGGCTGGCGTTTCGTCAATCCCATTCTGAAGCAGTTGTACGGCACGGACACCATGGCGGAAACTGCGGAAAATGTAGCCGCCGCGTACCACATTTCGAGAGAAGATCAGGATCTCTTCGCGATGCGCAGCCAGCAGAATGCCGCTCGGGCGATGGCGGACGGCCGGCTCGCGGAAGAAATCGTTCCCGTCCCCATCCCGCAAAAGAGAGGCTCGCCCCTGATCGTTTCCACCGACGAACATCCGCGCCCGGATACAACGCTGGCTGGGCTATCCGCACTGAAACCCGTAGTGAAACCGGATGGCACGGTAACCGCGGGCAATGCCTCCGGCATTAACGACGGCGCCTGCGCGCTTCTGCTCGCTTCGGAATCCGCCGCGAGCGAACATGGTTTGCAACCGAAAGCTCGTTTTGTCGCATCCGCGGTTGCGGGCGTTGCGCCTCGTCTGATGGGAATGGGGCCCGTACCAGCCACTCAAAAGGCTCTCGCCAAAGCGGGTCTCACAATCGGCCAGATGGATATCGTCGAACTCAATGAAGCTTTCGCGGCGCAGGGTCTGGCGGTCCTGCGGCACTTGGGTGTCGCTGACGATGACCCGCGCGTGAATCCTCAGGGCGGCGCAATCGCGTTGGGCCATCCGCTGGGTGCCAGTGGCGCGCGCTTACTGACAACCGCGCTCGCCCAGTTACAGCGCACGCGCGGCCGCTACGCTCTTTGTACGATGTGTATCGGCGTGGGCCAGGGCATCGCCCTGATCGTTGAACGCGTCTGACCCATCATGAAACTCATCCGCACGCAGGTCGGTATTGTCGGGGCGGGGCCCGCCGGATTGCTACTCGCGCATCTGCTGCATCTTGAAGGCATCGACTCCGTCGTCATTGAGAACCGCAGCCGTCCTTACGTAATCGAACGCGTTCGCGCCGGCGTGCTCGAACAGGGAACCGTCGATCTCATGATTCAATCGGGCGTCGGTGGCCGCCTCATCAAAGAGGGTATGAGGCACAATGGCATCTACCTGAGCTTTGGCGGCGTTCGGCATCGTATCGATATGGCTGAACTGACCGGTGGCCGCGCCATCACAGTGTACGGCCAAAATGAGGTCGTCAGCGACCTGATCGATGCCCGCGTTGCGACAGACCGTCCGCTGTTTTTCGAAGTCGACAATGTGTCGGTGAGGGATTTCAATACGGTCACTCCTGCCATAAACTTCACCCACGCCGGCGAACCGCACGAGATCCAATGCGACTTTATTGCCGGCTGTGACGGCTTCCATGGCATCTGCCGTCCCTCCATCCCTGAAGCCGAGCTCTGCATCTACGAACGCGTCTATCCCTTCGCCTGGCTGGGAGTTCTCGCGCACGCCGCGCCGTCCTGCGAGGAAATCGTCTACAGTCTGCATGATCGCGGCTTAGCGTTGTTCAGCATGCGCTCCCCCACCGTGACGCGCCTCTATCTGCAATGCGCGCCCGATGAAGATCTCAACGCATGGCCCGACGAGCGAATCTGGAGCGAGCTGAACACGCGTCTCGCAACCACCGACGGGTGGAAGCCGAATCAGGGCGAGATCCTTCAGAAGGGCGTCACCGGAATGCGCAGCTTTGTCGCGGAGCCGATGCGCAGCGGCCGCCTGTTCCTCGCGGGAGACGCCGCCCATATCGTTCCGCCCACCGGCGCGAAGGGGTTGAATCTCGCCGCCTCCGACGTTCGAAATCTTTCGCTGGCGCTGACGGCCTTCTACAAATCCGGCAGTCAACATCTGCTCGACGGATATTCCGGGAAATCTCTAAGCCGCGTCTGGAAGGCCCAGCGCTTTTCCTCGTGGATGACTTCCATGCTGCATCTCTCACCCGACTCCAACGCCTTCGATCGCCGCCGCCAACTGGCGGAACTCGACTACCTCACCGGTTCGCGAGCGGCGATGACCAGCCTCGCCGAAAACTACACCGGCCTGCCGATGGACTAATTTATGGAAAGAGTCTGTTTTCTTCTCAAAGTGCGCCCCGAAATGCTTCCCGAATATAAGCGGCGTCACCGGCAAGTCTGGCCGGAGATGCTGCGGGCGCTGACGGACACGGGATGGCGAAACTATTCGTTGTTTCTGCGCGAAGATGGTTTACTCATCGGATATCTCGAAACCGAAGATTTCGCGGAATCGCTCCGCCTGATGGCCGCGACGGATGTGAATGAACGCTGGCAGCGCGAGATGAAGCCATTCTTCCTCAACAGCGATGGCCGTCCCGACGAAACCCTCGAAAGGATCGAAGAAGTCTTCCACCTGGCATAGCGGCTGGCATAGCG
>Ga0182024_10014572_pt1 | contig 15187 bp, 14 predicted proteins | sample P32metaG_FD_120480 | JGI IMG/M metagenome (GOLD analysis project Ga0182024, IMG submission 120480) | Permafrost microbial communities from Stordalen Mire, Sweden - P3-2 metaG (Illumina Assembly) | ecosystem: Environmental > Terrestrial > Soil > Wetlands > Permafrost | place: Sweden: Stordalen... | reverse complement strand
TCTTGCTCGCTCACTGTGAAATATGCCTTGATCGGATCTACTGTTGACACTGTGGTCACCGGCGGGCTGGCCGCGCTCACCAGCGCGCCCACCTGTAGCTGGGCGATTCCGGCGATTCCATCGATGGGCGAGATAAGCCGTGTGAATCCCAGATTGAGCTGGGCTGTTTCCACGGTTGCCTTGGCCGCCTGCACTGTAGCGCTCGCGGCCTGGATCTGTGCTCGGGCCGTTTCCACCTGAGCGTTGGCCGATTGCACTTGCGCCTTCGCGGCCAGGTTATTCTGCGTGGCATTGTCGAGATCCTGCTGCGTGATGGCCTCCTGTTTGGCCAGCGGTATGTAGCGGTCGACGTCTAACTGGGTTCTTCTCTGATTCGCTTCCGCCACCGCAACCTGCGCTTCGGCCTGCGTGAGTTGCGCTTTCGCTTGCGCCAATTGCCCGGCGGCCTGCGCGAGTTGCCCTTGAGCCAGGTCAACCGAGGCCTCGAATGGCCGCGGATCAATTTGGAAAAGCAACTGCCCCCGCTGCACGAAGGATCCTTCCGTGTACTCCTGTTTCATCAAGTAGCCGGACACCTGCGCTTTGATGTCCGCATTCACCAACCCGTCCAGCGTGCCGATCCACTCGCCGTAAACCGGAACGTCCCTTTGTTCTACTTGCACCACCTCGACGGCAAGAGTATCGGGTGCACGCGCGGCTGTGCTTTTGGTGCAGCCCGAAGCGCCGATCAGAGCCAATGCGACAAGGAAAACAGTTACCCAGCTGATACGTGTGCTTTTCAAGGTTGATCTCCTACGCACGATGGTATGCCGGTTCGCATATGGAAATGAGATGCAAAGACCGGATGATTGGTATCACGTTGATGGTTAGCGTCCTCAACCATCAAGTAAATGTCTTTAGCTTCTTAAAGATCGCGTACTACGAAGCGTTGCGCCACCGACCTTCGGTACCCGCTCTGCGATATCCGTCATATCGAAGAGCGGGCTGGCCTGCTCGTCGAGGAGTAAGTGGTAATCGCGGAATTGGCGTCCGCTCATGTCGGCCTCCTTTCAAGTTTGCGTGAGTGGAACTATTATCCGCGAAAGTTCACCAACGCTTCCGTCGTCTCGTTGGGCCGCGCCTCAAGAAGCCAGTTGCGAGTCTCCGCGGTCTTCATATCCAGGCCGCCGGCCGGGATCGCTGAGTCTCCGATTCCGGGCAAGTCCGGTGCAATCACCGTGAATCGTTCCGACAGCCGCGGCATGATTGGCTTCCACATGCGCGAGGTCTCCCCTTAGCCATGCAGAAGGATCACCGCTGCGCCGTGGCCGGCGTTCAGATAATGCAGCTTGAGTCCGTCGACTTCCGTGGTGTGCGAGGAAATGACGCTCGTGGGCGCCTGGGCGGACGTTGTCGAGACGGCAACGGAAACGACGAGCAAGCCGCCTAGGGCGAGACTCGCGGACTGGCTGAGAGGATGCTTCATAGGAACCTGTCAGAAGTAAAGTGGGCCGATCAAGCGCTATGGAGCGGCTCGCTGTGGAACTTCATGGCGGCGCGAGTTCCCAGCACGGCGAAAATCAACAGGGCCACGAGCTGCGCAATTTTGAACGGAGGCTCAGTCTGCGTCGGAGCCAGCTCTTTGAGCGAAGATACTTTCATGAAAAGCTGGGCGATCAAGACAAAAACGTTGAAGTAGAGTGCAACAACAGCAGTGATCGCATAAGTCCTGCGCCAGCCGCCCTCGAGACGATAACGATAACGTGCCAGGATGGCGAACGTCAGCACGATCAATAACACAATGCCCACTGCGTGGGACGGCAAAAAGTGGTGAACCGGGAACAAGAAGCCAGTTACGCTGGTGGCCGCCGTGGTCGCGAGAAAGAGCGCCGTCCAGCCATCCAAACGCTTGGATGTGAGCAGTCCGTACACGACGACAAAACCCGAAGCGATCCCTATCACGCTCAATACGACGTGAAAGAGAGTGAACGCAGTTAAAATCATGATGTTATCCTTTCGATCCGCTGTCCGTTGCCGGCCGCCTCGCCAGCACTACACAACTATGGCGGGACCAGGGCCAGGAAACCATCACGAGATCGAATAGTTTCTTGCTACCACTGTTGGCGGTTTCTTGCGTACCACGTTTGTGGTATCAGAGATCCTTCGGCCGATGGGAAGGGCGAGGGATGATAATCTCGCGCCGTCCAAACAGACGCGCATCGATCGATATCGCCCCGGGCCCAAGAAAAACTATGGCGCTGGCAACGGCGATCACCAGGAAAGCCGTTAGCTTTAGCTCGAGTAGATTGGGGGCCGGTGGAGGAAACCACGAAAACGCCAACCCCGCACAACCCAAACCTGCAGCGGCAGCTCCAACCGGGGTCAGAAAACCGAGCAACAGCGAGATTCCACTCGCGATCGCCAGCAAGCCGGCCATCCAGCTACTGAAAGTCCCATCAGCGGCGCCGCCTAGATAGAACGTCCCTTGCGCGAACGCTATCACGCCAACCGCTCCTCTTAACAGAAGCAAGCCTGCTCCGGGCCACCCGCTCGGAAACGTCGAAAAAAGCCTCTGCAGCTCGCGCCTCCTGGGTGTTCGTCATGAACACCCGACTTTACACTAAAGGCTGCAATGGCAAAGTGAATCCCCACACCTTGGGATCTTTTCGTAACACTATCGTGGTATCGCTTACGATGAGCCGGATTACAGTTGGATGATGCCGCGGCGGACACCGATCGCAACCGCTTGCGTACGATCGCTGGCGCCCAGCTTTTCCATGATGTGCTTGATATGAACTTTCACCGTCTCTTCTGAGATGAACAGTTGTTCCGCGATGTCCCGATTCCGGTTTCCACCGGCAATGTGGCGTAACACATCGATCTCGCGTACGGTTAGCTCGTCGTCGCTCATATGCTCGGCCAGGTGGGCAGCCACCTCTGGGGGAACACGCTTCTTTCCGGCGTGGACCTGGCGAATCACCTCGACGAGATCCCGTGGCGGCATGCTCTTGAGCAGATAGCCACGGGCGCCCGCTTCCAGGGCACGTTGGATCTCCACATCGCCCTCAAACGTTGTCAGCATGATAATGCGGGCTTCGGAAAATTCCGTGCGAATGGCGATTAACGAATCGATGCCGCTCATGTCCGGGAGCCTGAGATCCATAAGCGTAATGTCCGGCCGGAGCTCCCGGAACTTTTGAATGCCTTCGCCGCCGCTGGATGCTTCCGCCACCAGGGCCATATCCGGTTGGTTGTTGATGATGGCGCCAATCCCCTCCCGCAGAAGCGGGTGATCATCCACGCTCAAGACTCGGATTTGTGTCTGATCGCTCATTTGTCTTTCCTGTTGGTCGACGTCGGGAGCCCGGCTTCCGTTCCTCGCGGATACAATTTCGCGAACCATCTCAACAATCCGTTGCCCTGCGGAGTTGAATAGGCGATATGGCCGGGGATGAACAACTCGACTTCAGTTCCAGCCGTAGCGCTGCTCCAGACACTGAGCCGCGCCCCGATCCTCTCCGCCCGCTCCCGCATGCCTGGGAGGCCCCAATGTCCGTCGCGTCCCGACCGCAGCACTTCCGGGTCGATCCCGCGGCCGTTGTCGCGAACCTGGATGCGCAATTGGTCGGCGCCATATTCGAGTTCGGCTTCGATTGCCCGCGCGTGGGAGTGGCGGAATGCATTTACTAATGCTTCGCGGCCAATCCGGTACACCTCGTCACGAAGCACTGGGTGCAACGGCTGGGGCCGTCCCTCCACAATTACTCGGAACTTAACATCATCTTGGACAGCGAGCTCCTGTGGGATGCGGGAGAATGCCTGCTCCAGATCCGGAGGGCCGGCTTCGTTCGAGCGAAGGCCTCGCACCGCATTCCGCGCGTCTTCGATCACCTGCCCCATCAGTTCGAGAACACGGCTTAGGGGCGGCTTGGCCTCGGAATCCTGGGGCAGGCGGTCAACCGCTACATGAAGTTGCATGGATGCACTGAGAAAGCCCTGCAAAAGCGTATCGTGCAATTCTCGCGCGATGCGCGTCCGCTCGGCCAGCCTTTCCTCAAAGCGAACGTTGAGCTGCCTGGTCAACTGGCGCAGCCGGTAGCGATATAAGGCGAGCGCCATGGCCGTCGACGCCAGCACGCACGAAAACTGGAACCACCGCGTCTGCCAGAATGCCGGTTCGATTTCAAATCCGATGGTGGCGCCCTCGTTATTCCAGACTCCTTCCGGATTGCGCGCCATCACATGGAAGCGATAGGGGCCCGGGTTGAGATTGGTGTAGACAGCTTCCCGGGCCGCGGTCGGTTGGCTCCAGCCACGATCAAAGCCATCCAGCATATAGCGGTATCTGATGCGGTCGGGCATCGAAAGACTCAACCCGATGTAGCTGAAAGTGATACGCCGCCGCGCCGTCGGTATCCGAAGGGGTCCGCTGAGGTCCAGCATGTTCCCATCCGCGGTGACGGCTTGCATATGAATCGGCGCCGGGAGCGACGTTCCAGTCAATCGCATGGGATCAACCACAGAAATGCCGCTATTCAGGGAAAACCAAATCCGACCCAGCGGATCGCGCACAACCGACCGTTGCCGGTTGACTCCTCCGCCACGCAAACCATCCTCGCTGGTGAACTCGCGCACATCCGAGTCACCGAGTGCACCGCCTAGCAACCTATCCCGATTCAAACGTAGCACGTGATCCGAAGTCGCGATCCAAAGCCATCCATGCTTGTCTTCCGCAACACCGAGCACGGGCTGGTGCAAGGATTCGGGCACATTCCGGGGGATCTGAATGCTGCCGGAGCGGAGAAACGCAAGCCCGTCGGAGGTCCCGATCCACAGCACACCGTTTGAATCCTCCAGAAGACAGTTCACGCCTCCGGGCGGCAAGCCATCGCGTCCGGTGTAGACGCGCCAGCGGTTTCCCGACAGCGTACTCAGGCCGTTCGGAGTGGCGAACCACATGCTGCCATCCGAACCCTCTTCGATGGCGGTAACCGTGTTGGAGGCCAAGCCGTTCGCGCTGGTAAAGGTCGCAAAGCGGCCGTTCTGGAACCTGCTGACACCGGCGCCGAGGGTTCCGGCCCACACCGTTCCGTCATGATTACGATGAACTGCGTACACGCTGTCTTGAGCGAGCCCATTCCGCGCGGTGTAAGTCTCGTTCGTCAACAAGCTCCCTCGCGATCGCAGATGAGTGAGCCCTCCCCTCTGCCGCGCAACCCACAATTCGCCATCGCCGCCCGAGATCGAATAAACAACGTCCTTACCTAAGCCGGCATCTGATACTCGCTCGGTTTTATCGCCCTTAATCCAAAACAGGCCGCCATCTGAAGGAGCGAACCATGTGCGGCCATCGCCATCGGCGTAGAGGGGACCATAGTTCTTGGACCCCGGAGTTCCCGATGGGGCGTACGTCAAAAAAAGGGTATCCCGGAAGCGCTCAATGCCTCGCGAGCCTCCCACCCAGAGATTCCGGTCACGGTCTTCCAACAATGCACTGACGGCTCCGCCCGGCGGCAGGCCGCGTTCCTCCGTCAGCAAGGCGCCCGTGCCGGTGATTCGCGAGAGCCCGTGTGCGCTTGCAACCCAAATGTTTGAGTCGTGGTCCATGCTGATTCCCAGGATCTGGACGTGATCGAGAGAACGCGGAATACCCGCTCGCGTGAGTTCGGTCCCATTCCAGCGCGCGATGCCGTTGTCAGTACCGATCCACAAGTCCTGGTCGCCCGCCGGCTGCAGGCTATTGACCTTGCTGTCAGGCAAACCCAGCGTGACACTCGTAACCCCGCCGCCGCTCAGATAGAACAGTCCCGCGTCTCGTGTTCCCATCCAAACCTTACCATCGCGGGTTTGCGCCACGGAAATCACTAATGGGGTTGGTTCCGAGGGGGAGGTGAGAAGCGTGAATTTCCCGCTGCTATATCCAAACAGTCCGTTCGCGCGCGCGAATAGGGACGCACCATGCGTGTCCCGGCCCATCGCCGTGACAACCGCTTCGTCGCCCCCGGTTCTTGGGAGGACCATTTCAAATGCGCCACCACGGTAGCGCAGCAAACCTTGCTCCGGCAGTCTGATCCAGAGACTTCCATCAGCATCAGTAGTCAGGCCCAAAACGGGCCCGGTGGGGAACACGGGTGTGTTGGTGTGATTGTAGAGGCGAAAGCTTAATCCGTCGAAGCGAACCAAGCCGTTCTCGGCGCCGACCCAAAGGTAGCCGTCATTGGTTTGTGCGATAGCATAGACGGCTCCGCCCGGAAACCCCTGTTCGGCGCTCCACCGGTCGCGGATATATTGCGACATGGTCCGATTGGGATCCAGCGCTTGCACGGTCCCGGCCAAGCACAGCATGGCCAGCGCGGCCCAAGGCCATCTGAAGATCCAGTGCGTTCTGCCGCTCTCACGGTAGATATTCAAATTTATCAATCACTACCTCGGCCCCGTTTTCGAGAGGGATCGGTGCTTTGCGGAAAATGTACAGGCACATCCGCGGCGATTCGATGCCATGGGAAGGAATCCCCGATGTAAAGACGCGTTCGGAAATTACTTTGGAGCCACGCGTGGTCTTGAAAGACACGCGGCCAGGCTCCCAACGGAACGAATGCGTGAGCGGCCCGGCAGGCGCATCAAATCGAACGACGTTGGTGGGCACGTAATAAGGCTGGATGACATATTGCGCATTCTTGCTGGCCGGATCGCCCCAGCGGCTGATCTCCATGCCGACTTCATGGTGGTTCTCGTCTGCGCCGGCGTAATCATACGTGAACATGGCGAAGGCAGCCGCCGGCTCCAGGTGTGAGGTATCGCGGACCGCGAACGAATACGTTCCGTATCCCAGACTGCGCGTCAAGCTGACCTCCGCGCAGGTCCATTTGCCGGATACCTTCGCGATCCGAAGATGCATCGCTGCGCCCGCATCCGTCCATGCATTCCCCGGATCATAATCATTCCTCCCGCCGCGGTTACTGGGAGCGTCGCGAACCCTCCACTCGTATCCGGCGAAAGATATCGACTTAGACGGTGGAGAATTGCTCCCTTTTACACTTGCGACGGCTGCCACGCCGCCGCCCCGTGCAGGCAGTTCCTTGACAGTATCCGCCGGACGATATCCCGGCTCCACAAGGAGGGCCGCGTACTCCGTTCCGAGATGAGTCGCGTTACTGAATATTGAGCCTTCCAGTTTCGTGAAGGGATGATCCACCAACGGTTGGACCCACCATACCCCGCTCCTCGAGTACACAACGATCTGCTGGCCGGGACGCGCACCGCTTACACGCCCCTGGATGATGTCGTGTTTCTCCCGGCCACCTTCATCGGCTTGAGGAACACGAATGAATTCGATCGACGGCTGCGTACTTGCCTGCGGCGAACGGCACCCGCTGAGCAAAGCGCCCGCAACTGCAAGAATCGTGCGCCGACGTATGCCCCCCGGATACCGATCCATTGCCAAACAAAAGTCCTCACTTCGTGTGATTGATCTCCATGGTACATCACAAACCAATAGAGAGACCTTCATCGACAGTAAGGATGTTACAGACAGGTTAATGGCCCCCAAGAAGGCCCCGCTTGCCCGAATAAATACCTCGATATGGTGTCGCGCCTCGGTCCAATGTGACGCACAATGAAGTGGCCATCATGCTTGTGCTGGAAACAGATCACTCCCGTGCGCGATGGGCAAGAAAGCAAAACCAGTTTCCGTCTCGTCGCCGTCTATTCGAGACAGAGTGACCGCATCCAGCTGGTTCATTTTCAAAGTACAAGTACACAAAAGGGAGAGAAATGAATGATCTACTGAATCTGGCCATAAACGACTGGATTACCAAAGAGCGAGGCAGAGACAAATGATGATCGAAGAAAAGAACAAAGCGCTGGTTCTGGAGGCGTTCGACACGCTATTCAATAAGCGTGACTACGCGGCGGCGGAACGCTATTGGTCACCGGACTACATCCAGCACAGCGCCCACATCGCACCCGGCCGCGACGGACTGTTCAATCTGGTCAAAAGTATCCCGCAAACGCTGAGGTACGAACCGGGAAAGATTCTGGCTGGTGAAGATTATGTGATCGTGCACGGACGATTTTCCGGCATCGGCCAGCCAGTAAACTGGATCGCGGCGGACATTCTTCGCATCAAAGATAGTGTTCTTATAGAGCACTGGGACGTGATTCAAGACGAAGCTTCGCGCGAACAATCCAAGAGTGGGCTGCCCATGTTCGGCGACGCATTTCCAAAGTAAGCGCAAAGGAGAAAAATAGTGTCCAAGAAACTCGAAGGTAAGATCGCTCTCATAACAGGCGGCAGCGCCGGCATCGGCCTCGCCACGGCAAAACAGTTCGTCGAAGAAGGCGCCTACGTTTATATCACCGGCCGCCGGCAACCCGAGCTGGACGCCGCGGTGGCCTCCATCGGTTCGAACATCAAGGGCCTCCAGGGCGACGTCACCAAGCTTGCGGACCTCGACCGTATCTACGCACAGATCGGCAAAGAAAAGGGACGCCTCGACATCGTCTTCGCCAACGCGGGTGGGGGTCCCCTTGTTCCACTTGGCTCCATAACTGAAGAGCATTACGATAGCGTTTTTGACGTCAACGTTAAAGCGGTAGTATTCACTGTGCAGAAGGCTCTTCCGCTGATGCCCAACGGCGGATCTATTGTCTTGAACGCATCCATCGTTTCCATCAAGGGCTTCCCAGCATTCAGCATATATTCTGCTACGAAGGCTGCGGTGCGCTCGTTTGCACGCACGTGGACCACGGACCTTAAGGATCGCGGCATTCGAGTCAACGCCGTCAGCCCGGGTCCCACCGATACCCCACTCCTCAATGAGGCCTTCTCCAATCCTGACGCCAAGAAGGCGCTCGCCGACACCGTTGTCATGGGTCGCCTTGGCCGCCCGGAAGAACTCGCTAAAGCTGTCGTCTTCCTGGCTTCTTCGGACGCCAGTTTTATCACAGGCATTGAGCTCTTCGTCGACGGAGGCGCGGCTCAGGTTTAAATGAAACGCTCAGGAGAAAACATTATGTCAACCACGAAACAAGAGCAAGGGCTTGCCGGGAAAGCCGGCGAATTCGTGATTGGAAACGATCTGCGCATCGCGCGGCTTGGATATGGCGCAATGCGGATCACGGGCAAAGGAATCTGGGGTGAGCCCGCGGATCGGCCCGAGGCCATACGAGTGGTGCGGCGCGCCGTGGAATTGGGAATCAATTTCATCGACACCGCGGATTCCTACGGCCCATTCGTGAGTGAAGAGATCATTGCCGAGGCTTTGCATCCGTATCCAGCAGGCTTAGTGATCGCCACCAAGGGCGGCTTCGATCGCCCGGGTCCCAACCAATGGGTTGAGAACGGAAAACCGGAACATCTACGGTCCGCGTGCGAAGGAAGCTTGCGGCGCTTGCGTCTGGACCGGATCGATCTTTATCAGTTGCATCGAATCGATCCGAAGGTTCCGGCCGAAGACCAAATCGGTACTCTGAAGGATCTGCAGGCGCAAGGCAAAATCAAACACATCGGTTTATCGGAGGTGAGCGTTCGCCAGATTCAGCATGCCCAAACGATGGCGCCGATTGTGAGCGTCCAGAATCGTTACAGTCTGGCGGACCGCGGATCCGAAGATGTGTTGGAATTCTGCGAACGGGAAAAAATCGGCTTCATTCCGTGGTTCCCTCTGGCGGCCGGTCAACTATCCGGCGCGAACAGTCCCATCGGCCGGGTAGCCGCGCAACTGAAAGCTACACCGTCACAGGTGGCTCTGGCCTGGCTGCTGGCGCGGTCCCCAGTGATATTGCCTATCCCCGGAACTTCCAGCGTGAAACACCTGGAAGAGAACATCGCTGCTGCCGGATTGAAGATTGACGAAGACACAGTACACGCACTCGCTAAGACGGCGCGTGCAAGTTAGGTAGCCAGGAATCATCACTCAAGGAGAAAAACATGGAATCGAAAACAAACGTGGTGCTTGTGCACGGAGCATGGGCGGATGGATCGTCATGGAGTAAAGTAATTCCGCTCTTGCAGGATAAAGGGTTCAACGTCACCGCGGTGCAACTTCCGTTGACTTCGCTCGAGGACGACATTGCGGTCACACGCAACTTCCTGGCGGCGCAAAAAGGACCCACCGTACTCGTCGGCCATTCTTATGGCGGCGCGGTGATCACGGGTGCGGCAAATGACGCGCCCAACGTTACGGCTCTGGTTTACATCGCGGCTTTCGGGCTGGACCAAGGCGAGAGTCTTGAGGGTCTCAGCAAGCAAGGACCAACCACGGCGGGCGCAGCACAGATCCGGCCCGACGAGCATGGCTTCCTCTGGATTGATCGTTATGGTTTCGCCCAGGTTTTCGCTGCGGATGCGGACCCGGTAGAAGCGCGCGTCATGGCGGCGGTGCAAAAGCCTTTGAGCATCAAGTCATTCACCCAGAAGTCTGGTCCGCCGGCCTGGAAACACATTCCGTCCTGGTACCTGGTCTCCTCGAACGATCAAATGATCCCGCCGCCAGCCGAAGAGTTCATGGCAAAGCGGATGGGCGCTACCGTTCGCACCGTCGCAGCCAGCCACGCGTCCATGGTGGCGCACCCCAAGGAGGTCGCCGATATCGTCATCTCGGCCGCTACGACTGTGACCGCTGCCGCCGCTGGCACGAGGTAAGAGAGACTGATCATGCCGATCAGAAAGGTCAATATCGAACGGATAGACGTGATTTCTTCCAAGCCGTTCGACGCCGTGGTCTCGGCTCTGGAAGCTGCTGTCGGGCGTCCTGACATGGCTAAGTTCATAAAAGAGACCGAGGGGGCGCGGACCCTGGCCGAAATGGAAAGCGCGGTTCAAAGCGCAGTTGGCGCGGCCGGGCTCATGATATTTCTGCGCTTGGATCTGGGCGCGGTACTGCGCAAGGAAACAGGACTCGACACCCCGAAAATCGTGCGTTTTCTGATCGGGAATCCTCTCATCATGAGGGAAATGGTCAGGTACACGGTCGACGCGGGGTCCTATGCTCCCGTGACAATTCTGGTGGACCAACGGCCAGACGGCGTGCATTTGTCTTACGACAGGATGGTCAGTCTTCTCGCTCCCTATGAAAACCAGAAAGCGCTCGCTGTTGCCCGTGATCTGGATTCGAAGGTCGAAAATCTTCTCGGAAAGGCTGCCGCATGATGGATCCTCTTCGCAGCGTGGTCGGCACCTGGGTTCCTGGGTTATACGGCCTTTATGGGATCGATTCTAAGCCGGGATCTTCAACAGGATCGGCGGGATAGGTGGCGGGGCGGCGACCACTGTCCGCAAAAGGTCATCCCTATGGCGCCACCAGCCGTGGAAGACTTCACCGTTCGCACCGCTAACGCGCAACGGATGCCAGGCATCGGCCGCCCACTCATCGGCTTCGTCTTCATGAACGGGCCTGACAATCACAGAACGTGTGTCGAGCCGTAGCCCGGCGTGAAGCGCTTTGAGCATGCTCTCTTTCGCGCTCCAAAGCAGAGCCAGGAGGCGAAGCCGGTCCACCGCAGGCGTACTCGCAACCAAGTCCCGCTCTTCAGCTGTGAAATAGTCGGCGACAAAAGCGTCGCTATGCTGCTCGATCATTTCGAGATCACAACCCAGCGCCGCCGTGGCCAACACGACCGCACAAACTGCCGTGCCTTCGCGGTGACTGAGTGAAATGCTGGCGGAGGCCGGCGTGTTAGCAAGAAAAACCTCGGGTGCGCCGGACGTCGCCGGACGTATCTCTATGGCCGCAAGAGAATGATGATCCAGGGACAGATTCAGACAAACGGCCACTGCGTGTTTCGCCGTCCAACGACCCAGCCGCCAATCGGCGCGCCGCTTGGGGAAACGTAGACCATTCAAACGGACCGCTTCGCTCGCGTTTAGCCAGTCATTTTCCACGGGCACATCCGCTGCGGTCTGCTCCAGCCAATACACGTCCATGCTTTCTAAACCTTGGCGGCTAGCTCCTTCACTCCTGATTCCGCACACCTTTCCATACCGCGTTCCACCGCATGGATGAGATAAGGCCTGAGATCCGCGGGCGGAATAATGTGATGCAGCGCGCCCACCCTAAGCGCTCGCTGCACACTGTGCACGCGATCAAACTCGTCCGCCACCTCGCCCAGTTTTTCGGAATGCACGACTTTGAATAGTTGGTTCCACTGAGCGCGCAAACGGCGCTTCTCCACGCCCGCGGCCTGGCCCATGGCTTCACTTAGCGCTTCGAGACGGGCATCCTTACGAGTCCTGCTTTCGACTTCACCCGCGAATACAACCGCCGCCGCCGGCGCGCCCCCGATGACGGAGGCATATGCTCCCTCGAGCGCGGCCACTTCAAGATGTTCGTTGAGTGCTTGCGAGAAAACCACGTAAGCCCCCCCGTGATAGCGGGAGATCACGCAAAACACCATGGGCCCTTTGAAGTTCACCACGGCCCGTCCGATCTCGGCGCCGTACTCAAGCTGCAGTTTGCGAAGGGACTCCGGCGACCCGTCAAATCCCGACAGATTGGCAAGCAGCACCACGGGCCGATTGCCGCTGGCTGCATTGATGGCGCGCGCCAATTTCTTCGAAGAGAGCGGAAAGAGCGTCCCCGCGCTCCATTCATTCGGCCCGTCGGCGGGGACAAAACCAATACGAGGCACTGGCCGGGATTCAATACCGGCAAGGCAAACAGGATAGCCGCCTAAGTGGGCATCCCAAATCACGGCGGTCTCGGCCGATCGCGTGCCGGCCCAACGCTCCAATGGAAGATGGTCCTGATCGATGACCGCCAGCATGACTCTGCGAATATCAAAGGATTTCTTGCGGCCAGGGTTGGTCTGATCCGAGAAGATGTCGCCCACCAGAGCGAAACCTTCCTCGCCGTTTCTAATGTGGGGGCCGTTCATATGGGGATAAACTCGCACGTCCCGATCAATGGGATCGTTGGTCGCGGCCGGCCTCGGGAATCGCTCGCCCGGCGCTACATAAGTGTGATCGTAGTGACGCAATAGAATGTGGCACGCTTCATCGATGTCGCGAGCCCAATATTGCGCCTGCCCATTAGGCCCCATAATCCGGTCGTATCCGCCAATTCCCTGGTTATCCTCGGCCGAGACCCCGCCCGAATAATCCAGGGCATGCTTGCCGGTGAGCACCATTGCGGCTTTCGGCGTCATCACCAGAATGCCCCGCGTGTGCATCAGCATGGTGGCTTCGGCGTTCCAATAGGGCTGCGCTCCGACGTTGATGCCGTTAATCAACAGGTTCACCTCACCCGAGGCCTCGGTGAACTCAATCAAGCGGCGCAGGACGCGGGCGATCCAATCCATATTCTCGACACCGCTGTCCATTGAAATCTTCGCACCGGCTGAAACCGGAAACCATTCCACCGGCAAGCCGTTCTCTTCGGCCAAATCCAGCGCGGCAATGATACGCCGGCATTCGGGTTCGGAGACTGCTCCTAGATCTTTGCTGGGATCGCCGAGCAGCAGAACGCGGCGCATGCCCTCCGGATACTTGTCCGTAAAATTGCGGATGATGCCGACAATAATGTTGGCTATATTCCGGCCGTGCGGACGATCTACGGGAATGAGCCGGCCCTCCGCGTTCAGATCGTGCTCGATGAAATCGCCGGGGGGGAATTCCGCCCGCATGTCTTCCCGATCCGGCGTTAGCATCTTGACGATTTCGTAGGGATACAGGAGCCCGCGGCGGCGCATGCGGATGACTTTTTGGTTGTATTCGGTCAGCGGTTTTATTGGTTGCAGATCGGAAGTGGGCCGGAAAGTGATGAGGAAACCGGCGCCGGCCGGAATCGATATTCTGATAACCATTTCACGCAGCTCGCCGGTGGCCGGATTAGGAACGCGGGCGCACACCACCACTTGTTCCAAACCAAGTCCCTCGGTCGAGGGAGCCAGTTTCTGCACAATGTCGTGAATCTCGTCCGGCTTGAGATTCAGCGTGGGCCAAACGTAGAGCAGTATGCGATTCCAATGCAGCCGCTCCTGCGGCGATCGCCGCGACTGAAACAGCCGGATACCGGCCAGCGCTTCGGTAAACATTCTTTCCAGATGAGGTAGTTGCACGATGCGGCCCTGCTCATCCCGGACAGGTGTCAGATCACGGACTTCCACACATGCCAGCAGCCGCTCGTCTTTCGGGTTATCGTGGGCCACGCCACGATACAGGTATACATCCTCGACCGACGGCAGCCGTTCCAGCTTGAAATTCTTGAGCCGCCACAGATGCAACCGTTTGGCCATCATGGGGTGCAGCCCGCGTAGGATTCTGTCTTCCGCCAATGCGCCGCCCGTGGGGCGAAAAGTGAAATGCTCGTTGGCGCTCATACCGTGGCCGCCTGCGGAGCCGGCGATCGCTACCAGAATGCGCCGCACCGGGCGTGGAAACCCAGCGCGGTTGAGCAGGGCATGAAGTTCCTGCTGCGTAGTCTCCGGATCGGCCGGGCGGTCCGAAGACCACGTGTAGAAATCAATAACGATGTCATGGTCGTCAGGCACTTCCTGCATGAGAGGAAAGATAGCCCGCGCCGCGGTCCCCAGTTGGGAGTACTCGGCGTGCGTGGTGAAGACGTGGATCCGCTTCCCCTTCTGTTCGTACTCGGTCAATACCAAAGATTGCCCATTCAGTTCCAGGGAGCGAAATTCCATGAGCGTTCGTATCCGGTAGTACCGCGCCGTGAGCACCTCCAACATCAGCTGGCGGAACCCGGGCTCCGCACTGGCGAATCGCCGCGAGAGCAGGTTTACGAGCGGTTGGGGACATTCCACCAGTTCGTGTATCCTTTCGCGGCGGTCGGCTGCTTCCGGATGTGCAGCGAGATAATCCAGGTGCTGCTCCGCTTGCGCGTAGATCTGCGCCCGCGCCCGATCAAACAGTGGTTGATCGAAACAGCGGTAGCGCACCTCACGGGCCAGGTCGCTGACCGCGGGAAAGAGTCCTCGGGCCACGGCGATCAGCCGGTCGAGAAGCGCCCGGAAGGATTCCTCGGCGTGTGCCGCCAGAGTTTCGGCGTGCTCCAGACGCCGCTCCAGCACTCCCAGAACGGGAACGAACTGCTGCTCCACGCGTTGGTGCGATTTGTAGAGCCAGAGCAAACTCTCTTCGAGTTCAGGCGACCGATCCAGCGTCCGCACGCCGTAGTGAGCCAACGCGCGCCGGAGTGCGTCGACAAAAGGCAGCGGCAATCCTTCTCCACGCGCATTGAGCATGCGCAAG
>Ga0182024_10014571_pt1 | contig 15187 bp, 13 predicted proteins | sample P32metaG_FD_120480 | JGI IMG/M metagenome (GOLD analysis project Ga0182024, IMG submission 120480) | Permafrost microbial communities from Stordalen Mire, Sweden - P3-2 metaG (Illumina Assembly) | ecosystem: Environmental > Terrestrial > Soil > Wetlands > Permafrost | place: Sweden: Stordalen... | reverse complement strand
CTGTGGGGCACGAAGACGGCGGCGTACCAGATCGAAGGCTCGGTCGACGTCGACGGTCGCGGTCGTTCGATCTGGGACACGTTCAGCCACGGTCCGGGCGCCACGCGCAACGGCGATACCGGCGACGTTGCGTGCGACCACTACCGACGGGTAGACGAGGACCTCGATCTGCTCCGAACACTCGGGGCGCGCGCCTACGCGTTCTCGGTCGCGTGGCCGCGCGTACAACCGTCAGGGAGCGGCGCGGTGAACCAACAGGGGCTCGACTTCTACCGCCGCCTGGTCGACGGCCTGCTCCAACGGTCCATCGTTCCCGTCGTCACCCTCTACCACTGGGATCTGCCCCAGGCACTCGAAGACGCCGGCGGTTGGGTATCGCGCGACACCGCCGGACGGTTTTCCGAGTACGCGCGGATCGTCGGTGATGCGCTCGGCGACAGGGTGCCGATGTGGATCACCTTCAACGAGCCCTGGTGCTCCTCATGGCTCGGGTATGGGACCGGGGAGCACGCACCGGGCCTGCGTGATCCAGGCAAAGCCGCCGCGGCAAATCATCACCTGCTGCTCGCGCATGGAGCGGCGGTCCAGGTGCTCCGTGCCGCGGTCCCGACCGCGAGCATCGGCATCGGTCTGAATCTGCAACCGGTGCGCCCCGCGACCGACCACGACGACGACCGTGGCGCATGCCATCGCGTCGACGGTAACCTCAACCGTCTCTTCCTCGACCCACTGTTCAAGGGTCGCTATCCGGCCGACATGCTCGAACACTACGCGGGATCGGTGCCGGGCTTCGACGTGGTGGCGCAAGGTGACCTCGACCTGATCACCACACCGATTGACTTCCTCGGCGTCAACTTCTATTCGCCCGCCACGGTGTGCGCGCCCACGCGTGTTGCCGAAGCGCGCGCTGCCGGGTACTGCGTTCCCGATGCGGAACGCCGCGGCCGGATTGGCGAGCTCCACGCCCTGCAGGTGTTCCGCCCAGGGGTGAGCAGGACGCAGATGGGATGGGAGATCGAACCCGCCGCGCTCACCGAGATTCTGGTTCGCGTCCGCGATGAGTACACAACCCTGCCGCTCTATGTGACCGAGAACGGCGCTGCGTTCGACGATTACATAGGACCCGATGGTGCGGTGCACGACCCGGAACGCATCGCGTATCTGCACGGACATCTGCGTGCTGTGCTGGACGCCGTGGCAGCAGGCGTGGAAATGCGCGGCTATTTCGTGTGGAGCATCCTCGACAACTTCGAGTGGGGGCATGGGTATTCGAAGCGTTTCGGCCTCACCTGGGTAGACTATCCCAGCGGGGCGCGACTCCCGAAGTCAAGCTTCAGCTGGTATCAGCGCACCGTGCGAGCCAACGCCCTCGAGCCCTGAGCACCGGCCCGCCGCCCTGCAGACATTCGTACTGCTGGTGAGGCGATGGGGCAGAATCAGTTCGAACGTAGCTCGCGAAATGCAAGCAAAGGAAACACATGAACCTGCGTGACGCCCAGAAACCGTTGAAGGATCGCTACCGTGAGGATCCGGCGGCCTCGCGCATCACGCTCGTCGCCCGCGGCGGTCAGGGTGACGCGCCGGTCGCCTGCTCCGTTGATCTCGGGCGGGCTATCTATGACGCCCAGGCGCATGCGGGCGTCGGCGGCGCGGGGACTGCCGCCTGTTCGGGCGACCTGCTCCTCGGGGCACTGGCCGCCTGCGCGCAGATCACCTGTCAGATGGTGGCGGCATCCATGGAACTTCCCTTCGACGACGTCCAGGTCACCGTCGAAGGCGACCTCGACCTTCGTGGCACGCTCGGCGTCGTCCGCGATGCGCCCGTGGGATTCGAATCCATCCGGCTTCGCTTCGACATCAGCGCGCCAGAGGCGAGCCAGTCGCAGCTGGACGCGCTCGTGGAGAAAACCCAACGCTATTGCGTTGTGCTGCAGACCCTGACAGCTCCGCCATCGATCGACATCAGCGTTGTGGGAGTCGCAAGCGCGCACGCCTAGGCCTTGACGTAGGGGCGTCGACGCTCACGGAGAGTGCCTGAAGGCGAGGTATTCGTGCACCGAACGCACTGCTGCGGACCCCTCGCCAACGGCGGCCGCCACCCGTTTGGTGGATCCCGATCGAACATCGCCGACGGCGAACAGCCCCGGGCGGCTGGTCTCGAAGGGCAGTGGTTGCCGCCCGACCACCTGCCACTCCGCACCCAGTTGTTCCGGGTCCATCGCTCGATCGGTCAACACGAACCCATGCTCATCGAGTCGTGCACACCCGCACAACCACTCAGAGGCTGGATCGGCGCCGATGAACGAGAAGAGCGCGAGACACGGGACGAGGGCATCGCCGCCGGGGCCGGCCAGCTGCACCGCCGAGAGCAGGTCATCACCTTTGAGCGCTGTGACCTGTGTGCCGGTTCGGACCTCGATGCTCGGGTTCTCGATGATTCGATCGACGAGGTAGCTCGACATGGTCTCGTTGAGGGCACGACGGATGGCGAACGTCACCTGGCTGCCTCGCTCCGCGAGAAACAGCCCGGCCTGACCTGCCGAGTTGCCTCCACCCACGACCACCACCGGAGACTTGCCGCAAATCCGGGCTTCGAGTTCGGTGGCGGCGTAGTACACGCCCCGGCCTTCGAACTCCTCGAGTCGGGGGATCCGCAGCCGCCGGTACCGCGCACCGCTCGCAGCGATCGCGGCCCGCGCCGCGACCTCGGTTCCGTCGGACAGGCCAACCACAAGGTGGCCTCCCTGTTCGCTCAGTTCGGTCGCGCTGCACGGACTCGTCACGCGTGCACCGAACTTCTCCGCCTGCACGAGCGCTCGCATCGTGAGGTCGCCGCCGGCGATGCCCGTCGGGAACCCGAGGTAGTTCTCGATGCGCGAGCTCGAGGCCGCCTGACCGCCGACCGCCGTGCGCTCGAGCAGGAGTGTCTGCAGGCCTTCCGACGCTCCATAGACCGCCGCGGCGAGTCCGGCGGGACCACCTCCAACCACGACGAGATCGAACTGGCGTTCAGGGATGCTGTCGAGAGTCAGTCCCAGGTACGACGCCAGCTCCCCAAGCGTCGGCCGGCGCAGCACCGTGCCCGACACGAACACCGCCGGAAGATCGGCCGGGGTCAGGTTGGCGTCGCGAAGCAGCGCGGCGACCTCGTCACCCGCCTCGGGATCGAGCCACTGGTTGGGAATGCGGTTCCGTGACAGGAACTCGCGAAGCCGCAGCGATTCGGGCGAGAATCTTGACCCCACAAGGCGGATCGCCGCCGCGGCGCCGGTCACCAGTTGCGAGCGACGGGCGATGAGCGCGTTGAGGATGAGGTCGCCAAGGCCGGGACTGGTGGCGAGGATGTGGCGCAGCGCCGCGGCGGGCACGACGATGACCTCACCCGGTTCAGTCACACGCGCCGAGACGAACACCCGCTGTCCGGTCAACAGGTTCAGCTCGCCGAGGAACCGCCCCGGCCCGTGGCGGGCGACGATCTGCTCGTCACGCCCCGCGCCCACGACGATGTCGACCGCGCCGGAGATCAGGACATAGAAGTCATAGGTCGTGTCGCCGTCGCGAAAGAGATAGTCGCCTACGGCGATCGTCCGCCTGGTTCCGACCGCGTCAAGGGCGGCGATGTCATCCGCGCTGAGGGTGGGAAACGCGATTGCATCCGCATCCATCCGGGCAGAGTACCTTCCACGGGCATGACACAACCGCAGGTGCTTCCGGTGCTCGTCACAGGAGCCACCGGCCGCGTTGGCCGCCTCGTCGTGGACCTCCTCGTCGACGCAGGCATACCGGGTGCGCGCCCTCACGCATCGCACCGAGGCGGCAGCGACGCTGCCCGCGAATGTCGAAGCCGTCACCGGCGACCTCACCATGCCGGAATCGCTCGACGCGGCACTGGATGCCGTCAGTGCCGTCTTCCTCGTGTGGACCGCACCGCCGGCGACTGTTCAGGAGGTAGTGGAGCGTGTCGCAGCCCACACACGGCGTGTCGTCTTTCTCTCATCGCCGCACCAGACCCCACACCCGTTCTTCCAACAACCGAATCCGATGGCGGTGCTCCACGCCGATATCGAGCGGAACATTGCGGAGGCGGGGCTCGAGTCGACGATCATCCGGCCGGGGATGTTCGCGTCGAACGCGCTGTTCTGGTGGGCGCCCGCAATTCGCGGCGGCAATGTCGTCCGGTGGCCGTACGGCGCTGCCGAGACGGCGCCGGTCGATGAGCGAGACGTGGCCGCCGTCGCAGCGCGGACCCTTTATCAGAACGGATATGCCGGAGGCGACTACGTCCTCACAGGCCCCGAGTCATTGAGTCAGGCAGAGCAGGTGCGCATCATCGGTGACGTCCTCGGGCATCGGATCACGTTTGAGGAGCTGACGCCGGACGAGTTTCGAAGTGAAACGGAGTCGACCTGGCCGCGCCCGGCCGTGGACATGCTGCTTGACGCATGGGGCGCAACGATTGGGATTCCCGCGTTCGTGACCTCGACGGTGTTCGATATTGTCGGATCGGCGCCGCGGACATTTCGGCAGTCGGTCACCGGCAACGCCGCTGCGTTCATTGACGGTCCAAGCTCGGGCTGAGGGTGATCGGTTCATCGCGGGCCTGTTCTGCGGTACTGATCGGCGATCATCAAGACACGGTCGGTGGCCACTGAGGAGCACGCGATGGCAGACGGCGAAGCGGAAGGCGGTAGCGCAACTGCTTCGGGTCCTGGAGAAAACGACGAGACGGATCCCGACAAGGATGCGGGCGCGACGCCGACCGATGAAGCGAGCGACCCGCACAATCCCGACCTCAACGCCGGCGCATTGAGCCAGCCGACCAGCCCCGAAACGCCCTGACGGGGTCGCTACACGACTTCTCCCTCGAGCTCGACCCGATCTCTATCCTCGGGTCATGATCGATGTGGCTCCGGAGCTGATCGGGCGTCGCGTGGAGATGGAGCGGCTGAACGCACTCGTGAGCCACCTTCACGAGGGAGGTGGCGCGCTCGTCATCAGCGGAGAGGCAGGCATCGGGAAGTCGGCGTTGCTCGGTCAGGTCCGCGAGCAGGCGCAGACGGTGGGGACCACCCTGCTTGCAACGGCAGGAGCGGAGTCCGAGGCGGAGCTCGGGTTCGCGGGATTGCAGCAACTCCTGTCCCCTATCGTTCGCTCCATCGAGCTCCTGGCCGACGCACAACGCGGGGCGCTCGAGGCCGCATTCGGAGGAGCGACTGACGCCGACCCCGATCCGTTCCGAGTCGCGATGGCAGCGTTCCAGCTGATCAGTGATGCCGCCGATTCGAATCCGGTGGTCCTGCTCGTTGACGATGCGCAGTGGCTCGATCGGCCGAGCCTCGGCGTGCTCGCCTTCATCGCCCGGCGCCTCGAGCGTGTTCCCGTAGCGCTGATTGCGACCGTGCGAACCGGATCCGCCTCTCCGTTCGAAAACGCGCGGCTGCCGACCATCGAGTTGGACCGCCTGAGCACCGGCGACGCAGGCGCGCTCCTCGATCGCACCGCTCCGGATCTGCATGCGGTGTCGCGCGCTCGCGTGCTCGCCGAGGCTGCCGGCAATCCGCTCGCGCTTGTCGAGCTGCCGCGCACCGCTCCCTTCTCGCCGGCTTCGCCTGATCGCCTTGTCCCGCTGCCGACCACCCTCAATGCGCGACTCGAGCAGGCATTCGCCACAAGCCTTCGCGACCTCACGGACGAATGCCGTTTGGCACTGCTCGCGGCCGCACTCGACAGTCGCGCATCGCTCGATGAGATCGGTCAGTCGGTGACGCTGATTCAAGGATCGCCTGTATCGAGTGAGGCGCTCGCGCCCGCGGTCGAGGCAGGCCTGATCGACGTACGCGACGGTGCTGCGCAATTTCGACACCCGTTGGTCCGCTCGGCGGTGCGACAAGCCGCGCCGGCGCTCCAGGTGCTCTCCATGTACGGTGCCCTTGCCGCGGTCGTCCGTGATCCTGAGCGCACGCTCTGGCATCTCGCTATGGCGGCGACGGGCAGCGACGAGGACGTCGCTCTGGCGCTGGAGGATCATGCGCGCGCATCCGTGCGCCGTGGCGCAGTGTCAGTCGCCGGCGCCGCCCTCGAGCGCGCTGCCGCATTGAGCGTCGATCCGCGAAAGAAGAGCGAACGATTGCTGGCGGCCGCCGAGGCCGCGTACGACCTGGGGCTCGTTGACGATGCCCGCCGGTTGCTCGATCAGGTCAGCCGGCCCAACCTCGAGCGGAGTACAGCCGCCCGTCTCGCGTGGCTGAACGAGGTGATCAGCGGCGACGTGTGGTTTGAGACGGGTGCGACGAAGACGTTCGTGACGCTCGCCCATGACATTGCCGAGAGCGGCGACACCGACATGGCGCTGCGATCGTTGCTGCCGATCGCGCATCGCTGTTGGTGGACGGATCCTCAACTCCGCACCCGGCGGTACCTCGTGGATGCGGCAAAGCAGCTCGGCGTAGCGGCCGACGATCCACGCCTTCTCGCTGTGATCGCCATGGCCGACCCGGAAGCTGAAGGACGAGCGGTCCTCAATCACGCCTCACGTCTTCGGCGCGCTCAGCTCCGGGACACCGTGGATGAGATGCTCGTCGGGATCGCTGCGGAGAAATCGGGTGATTTCGCGCTGGGTGCCCGATTGCTTGCCGGCGCGGTGGACGGCCTCCGCGAACAGGTCCGACTTGGACCGCTGACGCAGGCGCTCGTGCACTTCGCGTGGACGGCCACGCAGACCGGCGACTGGAGTGCTGCGGTGACAGCCGGCGAGGAAGCCGCGTCATTGGCGCGCGACACGGGCCAGCCGCAGTACGGTGTCGCGGGAGGGTTGATGGCTGCATATGCCAGGGCATTGCTCGGCAACGCGCCCGACCTCGAGTCTCTACTCGCCGCGTCCGAACGCCGAGTGCTGTCCATCAAGAGCACTCCGTTGTTGACAACGGCGCACCTCGCTCGTGGTGCAGCGGCGCTGGGTGAGGGGCGCAAGGACGACGCGTACCGCCACCTCTGGCCGGTCTTTGACGAGAACGACGACGCGTTCCATCGCTACATGCGGTGGAGCGCGATATTCGACCTCGCCGAAGCTGCGGCAGGAAGCGGGCACGCCAAGACTCTCGTCCCGGTGATGACCGACCTCGAACAAGTCGCCATACGAAGCAAGGCGCCGCTGCTCTGCCTCGGGCTGGCGTGCGCGCGACCGCTCCTTGCTCCTGACGAAGACGCCGCACTGCTCTTCGCCGCAGCCCTCGCGAACGATCTGTCGCAGTACCCATTCCTGCTCGCTCGGACGTTGTTCTCCTTTGGAAGCTGGCTGCGCCGGCAGCGACGCAGCGCCGACTCGCGCGACCCATTGCGTCGCAGCATCGAGCTGTTCGACTTGCTCGGGGCGAGCTCCTGGGGAAACCGAGCGCGACAGGAGCTCCGCGCCACTGGTGAAACGGTCGGCCCGCGGACGCCGGATGCCCGTGACCGGCTTTCGGCCCAGGAACTTCAGATCGCACGGCTCGCGGCCTCCGGCCTGTCGAATCGAGAGATCGGCGAGCGACTCTTCCTGTCGCATCGCACGATCGGCTCACATCTCTATCGCATCTACCCCAAGCTCGACATCACCGGGCGCGGTCAACTGCGCGAAACCCTCGCGAGCGTCGCAGGCGACTGACGATTCAGTCGTCCTACTCAAGCGAAGCGTCGCTCCTCGATCCCAGGATCGTGGTCAGCCACCCCGACACGAGGAGACTGACATGAGCGACAAACCGAACGTTGTACTGGTCCACGGCGCGTGGGCCGACGGATCGAGTTGGAGCGCAGTGATCGAATCGCTCCAGTCCAAGGGCTACGCGGTCACTGCCCCGCAGTTCCCGGAAAGCTCGCTCGCCAGTGATGTCTCGCGGCTCCGCCAGGTGCTCGTGCGCCAGAGCGGCCCAACTGTGGTCGCCGGACACTCGTACGGTGGACACATCATGACGGCGCTCGGGCCGGAACATCCGAACGTCGCGGCGCTCGTGTACATCGCCGCGTTCGGGCTCGACCAGGGGGAGTCGCTCGGCGCGCTCCTCGGGGCTGGGCCGCCGACGCCGGCGCTGGCGCACCTCGTCGTGGACGAGCAAGGCTTCGGCTGGCTGCCCAGAGAGGACTTCGTGGCGCACTTCGCCGGGGACGTGGACGCGGTAAAGGCCAACGTCATGTATGCCGTCCAGCAGCCGATCTCGCTGAGCACGTTCGAGGACGTCATGGCGGAGCCGGCGTGGAAGTCGCTGCCCTCGTGGTATCTCGTCGCCACCAACGACGAGGCGATCCCACCGGATGCTGAGCGCGTGTTTGCCAGGCGCATGGGCGCGACCACCATCGAAGTCCCCTCGAGTCACGTCGCGATGGTGTCGCACCCGAACGAGGTCGTCCAGTTGATCGAGGCTGCAGCTGAAGCCATCGGCGCTGGGGCCCACCAACCCGTCAGCAGCGCGCCACGCCAGGCGTGAGCTGACCACAAGGAGACTGCACCATGCCAATGATCGATGTGTACGCCGCGTCGGGAACGTTCAACGACCGTAAGACTCTCGCACGCGACCTCGCCGCGGCGGTCATGCGCTGGGAGGGCGTCCCCGAGATTCCCCTCTTCAAGGACAACACGGCTGCGTTCATCCACGAGCTTGCAGCCGACGCAATCTCAGACGTGTCGAGTAGTGGTCGCCACATCCGAGTGCAGGTGCTGACTCCAGCGGGTGTGCTGAACCGGGACAAGCAACTGGGTGTGGTCAAGGAGCTGACCGAGATCGTGGTCGCGGCAGCCGGTGACCCCGACCTTGCGGCGCGCACCTGGGTGCTGATCGTCGAGTCGCCCGACGGGGGCTGGGGCATCGCCGGCCACGCGAACACAGGCGCTGACATCGCCGATCTCGCGCGGCGAGCACTCACCGGTGGCTCCGCCTAGGGCTGGGTCATGACTGCATCGCCCGTTCGATGGTGGTCACAATGCGCTCGATCGACGGTATGGCCATGTCCTCGAGCGCATCCGCGGACGGCAGTGGAATGTGCGGCGTGGTGATGCGCAGCGGCGGCCCGTCGAGGTAGTTGAAGCACTCCTCGGCAACGATCGACACGAGCTCTGCGCCCCACCCGCACAGGCGGGGATTCTCCTCAACGGTGAACATGCGGCCCGTCGCGGACACTTCTCGCAGGATCGTCTGCGTGTCGAGGGGCACGAGGCTCCGGACGTCGATCACCCCTGCCTCGATGCCGCGTTGCGCGAGGGCGTCCGCGGCAGCGACGGCGCGCGGCACCATCGCGGCAAGCGCGACGATCGTGGCGTCCCCACCGGTTCGCAACACCTTTGCCGAGCCCAGCGTGTCGACGATCTCTCCGTCGCGCACCTCCGCCTTGCTGGAGTACAAGCCCTTGTGCTCGAAGAACATCACCGGGTCGGGATCGCGCACCGCGGCGGCAAAGAGCCCGATCACGTCGGTGGGGTTCGACGGCGCGACGACTTTGAGGCCTGGCACAGCCATTGCCCAGTTCTCAACCGATTGCGAGTGCTGCGCGCCGAAGCGAAGACCGCCGCCGTTGCCGGACCTGATCACCAGCGGAAAGCTCACCTGGCCGCCCGTCATGTACGAGCTCTTGGCGATCTGATTCGCGACCAGGTCCCAGCACACCGCGAAGAAGTCGGCGAACATGATCTCGGCGATGGGCCGGAGCCCGGTCATCGCGGCCCCCATCGCCGCGCCGAGAATCGCCTGCTCCGATATCGGCGTATCACGCACGCGCTCCGGACCGAAGCGCTCGAGCAACCCAACCGTCGCCTTGAAAACACCCCCGGCGCCACCGACATCCTCGCCGAGGAAGACCACGTTGGGATCGTGCTCCATCTCCTGGGTGATCGCGCGGGCGACTGCGTCGCGATACGTCAGTTGCGCCATGACGATCCTCCATCGGCCCAGACGTCGCGCATCAGCACGTCCGCTCCCGGTGCCGGCGACGCTTTCGCGTTGACCGTGGCCGTCTCCACATCGCCGTCCGCGAGCTCTTCGATCGCGTCGAGGTCGGCTTCGCTGACAGCGCGGGCCACGAGTCGCGAGCGATACAGCACGACCGGGTCATACGCCTTCCATGCGGCGACCTCCGCATCGGGGCGGTACTTGCCCGGGTCCGCGCGAGAATGGCCGGAGCTGCGATATGTGCGTGCCTCGATGAGCGAGGGGCCGCCGCCGTTGCGGGCGCGGTCGAGGCTCTCGCGTGCCGTGAGGTACATCGCATCCGCATCGTTGCCGTCCACGAGAATGCGTTCCAGGCCATAGGCGGAGGCGCGATCCGCCGCCGGATTGGCGACCGCGGTGACCGCCCGGATCGGTGTGTACTCCATGTACATGTTGTTCTCGCAGACGAACACCACGGGCAATTTCCACACGGCCGCGAGGTTGAGCGATTCGTGAAACGCGCCGATGTTGGTGGTGCCGTCGCCAAAGAACGCGACCGCGACGCGTCGCTCGCCCTTGTACTGCGCCGACCACGCCGCGCCGAGCGCGATGGTGAGATGCGCGCCGACGATCGCATACGACCCCATCACGCCGCGAGGCACGTCGGTGAGATGCATCGAGCCGCCCTTGCCCGACAAGACGCCGCAGGAGCGCCCCAGCAACTCGCCCATCACGCCGGTCATCGACGAGCCGCGTGCAAGCGTGTGGGCATGACCGCGATACGTGGCGAACGTGTAGTCCCCATCCTCCATCGCCTCGCCGAAAGCGGCGGCGATCGCCTCCTGTCCAAGTGACAGGTGGCTGGTGCCCTTGACCAGGTTCTCCATGAAGAGGTCGTAGGCACGCGTTTCGAACTTGCGCATGCGGACCATCTGACGGTACAGCGCGATCTGGATCGGAACATCGACGCTGCCGTCGGGGCGATGCAGCGTCGTGGGATCGATCCCCGGCGGTCCCGTCGGCGCGGCGGGATCATCAGTCGTGGATGTCATGGCTCTCTCCTCTCGATCGCAGCTGCAGGACGGTTAATACTTGTTGGTGACAAAGAGTTCGTCTGCCGGGAACAGGGTCAGCACCGAACAACCACGCGCGGTGACCACGACCTCTTCCTCGATGCGCGCGGCCGACTGACCGTCACTTGCCGGGCAGTACGTCTCGAGCGCGAAGACCATCCCCTCACGCAGTTCGATGGGATGTTCGAGCGAGTTGAGGCGCGAGATGATCGGCCGTTCGTGCAACCCGAGTCCGAGGCCGTGCCCGAATTGCAGGCCGAACGCGGCCATCTCGCTTGGAAACCCGAAATCCTTGGCCTCAGGCCACAGACGGGCGATCGCATCGGTGGTGGTTCCGGGTTTCACCAGGTCGATTGCGACATCGATCCACTCTCGAGCGCGCGCATACGCATCGCGTTGCGCCGGAGTCGAGCGGCCCACCGCGAACGTGCGGTAGTAGCAGGTGCGGTAGCCGTTGAATGACTGGATGATGTCGAAGTACGCTTGGTCGCCCGGGCGAATGAGCCGGTCCGAGAAGTTGTGAGGATGCGGGTTGCAGCGCTCGCCGGACACGGCGTTGATGGCCTCAACATCGTCGGATCCCATCTCGTAAAGCCGCTTGTTGGCGAGCGCAACGATCTCGTTCTCGCGGATACCAGGCTTCAATGCTTCTGCGATGTCCTGATACACGCCGTCGACCATGGCGGCGGCGGTCGACAGAAGGGCGATCTCGTCGGCCGACTTGATGAGGCGGGCGTCGAGCATGACCTGCTGTGCATCGCGGACTTCAATGCCCACCCTGAGCAGCTCGAGCAGCATCGGGGTCTCCGCGATGTCGACGCCGAGCGGCATTCCCGCAACACCGGCGGTGGTGAGCTCCGACTGGATCTCCGCGACGGCGCTGGTGATCAGGCCGGCATCGGGTGCGACCGCCCCGCGCAGGCCGAGCATGCCGGCCCGGCTGTTCTCCGGCCGGATCCACGGAGCGTGGAGCTGATGGTGACGCGCGGCCGATCCGAAGTCCCAGACGATCGGCTCGCCTCCGCGGGTGAGCAACACATACCGCGCCACCTTGTCGCGGGCCCACTCGCCGATCATCGTCGCGGAGACATATCGGATGTTGTTGACGTCGAAGAGCAGCACCGCGCCCAGCTCGGAGGCATCGAGCGCTTCGCGAGCGCGTGCCAGACGATAGGCGCGCAGACGAGTGAAGTCGACACGCTCCTCGAAGTCGACATTCATGCGGCCGGGGCTGGGCGGAACCCCACCCTGGGTGTCGAGGCTCATGACAAACGTCTCCTGTGAGCGCCGGTCGGGCAGGGGCGCCGTCGCGCTGCAGCCCGCTGTCGCCGGCGCGCTTGCTTATCCCAGCTGCTCGCGCATCCAATCCGCCATCGCCGGGCGGTACTTGTACGCGATGTTGTTGCACACGTGGTTGCCGTCCGGATACATCAGCAGCGTGGCGTTGGGCGCCTCACGCGCAATCCGTTCCGCCTGCTCGGGCGGGAAGAGTCGGTCGCGCGCACCGTGGATCACGAGCAACGGCTGCGTGACGTTCTCGAGGACCCCGTGGAGGTTGAGGCCATACGCCTTCTCTCGTGCCTCTGCCTCATCGGCGGACTTGGTGTAGAAGACGTAGCCAGCCCGGGTCAGCGGATTGAGCGCGTCCCAGCAGTCGCCGAGGTTGTACGGGCCGGCGAGCCCGACGACCGCGTTGAGCCGCGGCTCATGCGCGGCTGCACGCGGGCCGTAGATCGCGCCCATGCTGATGCCCATGAGGCCGATCAATCCGAAGGTGCTGTCGAGCCCGATTGCGGTGAGGTGATCGAGCACCGGCGTGATCACCGTCTCCCAGTTGGGCCGGATGGCGAAGTCGACGGAGTTCTCTGATTGACCGGGACCATCGATGCTCAGCGTCGCCATACCGCGGCGAAGGAACTCATCCTCGATGCAGAACATCTCCTCTTTCGATGAGTCGAGGCCGGGAACGATGAGGACGAGGGGCGGTCTGACCGACGCTCTGGGACGCCGGAGATGGCCGGGAATGCTGTGGCCCTCGAAGGGAATCTCGAGACGTTCCGCTGGCGGGTCGAGCTGGGCGAGCGCACGGCGGTAGACAGCGACGGCGCTGTCTCGCAAGGTGGCGTGCAGGACCGGGTCCTCGAACCAGAGGAACTTGCCGAGGTGGTAGCACCAGGCTGCGCGCTGATATGCCGCGGCAGCCGACACCATGCGTTCGCGCCGCTCCGCCTCGAGGCCGATCGCCTCGTGCACGCCACCCATCGCGTGCCAGTTGGGGCCCCAGTCCGACCACTCGACGGTTCGCGCGAGGACATCCTCGAAATCGTTGACATCGATTCCGTTGGCCACGAAACGCGGCTGCCAGTGATGCGCAGCTATCTGCACGCGGTTCGTCAGTGGTTCCGTCACGCCGGTGCTCCAAGAAAGAGCCGGCCGATCTCGCCGTTGCCGAGCACACCTGCTCCCGATCCCTCGAGACGGACCCGCCCGCTCTCGAGAACGACGCCGTGGCTGGCAAGGCCAAGCCCCGAGCGCGCGTTCTGCTCGACGAGGAGGATGGTGCGGCCGGATTTGTTCATCTCACGGATCATGTCGAACACCACCGTGTGCGTCTTCGGATCGAGGCCCATCGAGGGTTCGTCGAGGATGAGCAGCTTCGGATCGAGCATGAGCGCGCGAGCGAACTCGACGATCTTCTGCTGGCCGCCGGAGAGCGCCGCGACGCGTTCGTTGCGCCGGTCCGCAACCATCGGAAACGCCTCGCACACACTGCGCATCCGCTGTTCCGTGAGCGCACGATTCGACAGCGTGTAGGCCCCCATGCGCACGTTCTCCCAGACGGTCATGGTGGGAAAGAGGCTTCGCTCCTGCGGCACCTGCACGATGCCGCGCTGCAGGATCTGGCGAGGGTTCAGACCGGCGATCGACTCACCGCGAAAACGCAGGCCGCCGAGACGCGGCCTGATCAACCCGCTCACCAACCGGAGGATCGTCGACTTGCCCGCACCGTTGGGTCCGACGACGCAGGTGATGCCACCCTCTTCGACGGCGAGCGTGAGATCGTGGAGCACGTCGCCGCCGCCGTATCCAGCAGTGACGCCGTCGAGCTCCAGCAGTGCGGTCACGTCATGACCCCAGGTACGCATCGAGCACGGCTGCGTTGCCGCGGATCGCCGCCGGCGTCCCCTGCGCCAGGACGGCGCCGCGGTCGAGGACGACGATGTCCTGGCACAACCCCATCACAAACGGCATGTTGTGCTCGACCAGCAGAAACGTGACCCCCTGGCGGTTGAGGTCGGAGATGTGCGCGCCGATACGCTCGACGAGCGCTGGGTTGACGCCGCCCGCCGGCTCATCGAGGAGCACGAGCTGCGGCCGCGCCATCATCACTGCCGCGAGCTCGAGCAGCTTGCGTTGACCGTACGAGAGTGATCCACCGAGCAGGCCGGCGACGTGGCTGATGTCCATCGCCGCGAGCATGTCCATGGCACGCGCCTGCTCGTCGTGCCGTTGCGCGCGTGAGAAGAGCGCGCGTAACCCGGAGCGCCGGACCGGCACGAGCATGTTCTCGAGAGCGGTCAAGCGCGGGAAGATGCGCGCGAGCTGGAAGGTTCTGCCGATGCCCAGGCCATAGATGCGGTTCGGGTCGAGCCCGGTGATCGAGTCGCCGTTGAAGCGCACATCGCCGCCGTCCTGCCTGATGAAACCGGTGATCAGGTTGAACACGGTGGTCTTCCCGGATCCATTGGGCCCGATCAGCCCGGTGATGCTCCCGGGCTGCAACGCGAGTGAGCACCCGTCCACGGCGGTGACGCCGCCGAAGTGCTTCGAAAGGTTCTCGACCTCGAGCAGGCTCACGGCGAATGGACTCCGGACAGCGTCGGCGTGTCAGTCGAGCTCGACGCGGTGTCAGACGGACCGATCGCACGCCGAGCCATCAGCCGGTTGACCAGATCTCCGACTGAGGGAACGATCCCGCGAGGCAGGAGCAGGATGACGACCAGGAATACCGCCGCGTAGAACACGAGGTACAGGAGGCTCGCACCGAAGGTGTACGCGAGCCAGAGTTGTGCCGGTTCCAGGATGACGGCGCCGAGCACCGGACCCCAGAGCGTCCCGAGGCCTCCCAGAAACACCATCAGCACAAGGGAGAGCCCCACCAGCGGGTCGATCGCGAACTGCGGGTAGATATACGTGACGTAGTACCCGTAGATGGCGCCG
>Ga0182024_10014570_pt1 | contig 15188 bp, 12 predicted proteins | sample P32metaG_FD_120480 | JGI IMG/M metagenome (GOLD analysis project Ga0182024, IMG submission 120480) | Permafrost microbial communities from Stordalen Mire, Sweden - P3-2 metaG (Illumina Assembly) | ecosystem: Environmental > Terrestrial > Soil > Wetlands > Permafrost | place: Sweden: Stordalen... | reverse complement strand
GTAGGCGATCAGCGCGTCGGAAACGTCGCGGAACGCACCTTGAATGGCTTGCTGGTAGTCCAGCAGCGCTTCCTGCTGCTGCGCCTGGGCCAGGTGAACGCCGGATCGAATCTGCCCGGCATTGAAAATCGGCTGCGTGACCGTTCCGGCAAACGTCCATAAGCCGGCCGAGCCGGTGAATAATTTTTGTAGCACCGGGCTTTGGAAGCCGGGCCCGGCCGTCAGCGCAATGTCCGGAAAATATGCCGCTCTGGCAACGCCAATTTGTGCGTTGGCCGCCATCAGCAAACCTTCCGATTGCCGAATGTCCGGCCGCCGCTCCAGCAACGCGGATGGCAGCCCGGCGGGAACCGTGGGCGGATGCGGCTGGTCGATCAACTCTTTTCCGCGCGGCTCGATCGGTCCGGGATTGTTTCCCAGCAGAATGCTGAGCAAATCCTCCTGCTGGCCGATGCGCCGTTTCAGGTCGGCGATCTCCGTGCCGGCGGTATAAACAAGCTGCTCGGCCTGGCGCACATCCAAAATCGAATTGATGCCGTGTTCCTCGAGCGTCTTGGTCAGATCCAGCGATTCCTTGCGGGAGGCCAGCGCCTTCTCAGAAATATCCAATTCCAGGTCAAGCTCGCGAAGCTGAAAATACGCGGCCGCTACGTTGGACACCAGCGTGGCATTCACTTCTTGACGCGCCCAACCAGACGCCAGCAAATTGGCTCGCGCCGCTTCCGTGCCTCGGCGATATTTGCCCCAAAAATCGGTGTCCCACGCCGCGGAGGCAATCACTTTTCCAAATGTGAAACCATAGGAGGGGATCGGGCCCGTTGCGGGATTGTGCAGATTCGTGCCGGTGCCAACCACACTCACGGTGGGGTATTGATTGGCGCGCGTAATTCCCAGCTGCGCCTCGGCTTCCAGAACGTGCGTGGCCGCGATGCGCGTATCGAAATTCTGCTGCAGCGCCACGCGAATCAATTTTTGCAGCTGCTCGTCCTGGAAAACTTCCCACCACTTTTCATCGCCGAGCGATTGTGCCGAGGTGCTTGGAGTTTCCTCTGGAGTCAGTGTGCGGAAGTTGGTTGGCGCATCGGTGTTCGGCCTCTTGTAATTGGGGCCAACCGTGCAGCCGCCGAGAAAAACTCCCAGCGCGCATAGCACGGAAGAAAAATATAGGGGCAATCGGAAAAAATTAAAACGTCTGTTCATCGTGGCCTAGTCCGCCGCCCCGTCGTGGGCTGCAATTTGTCCGCCCGCCGATGAAATTTCTGCGTGTCTCGAACGGAAGAACGAAGTGCGGTCCAACACTTTTTCCTGGAACTGCTCGAGGTACAAATAAATTACCGGGGTGACGTACAGCGTGATGAACTGCGAAATCACCAATCCTCCCACAATGACCATGCCCAGCGGACGCCGCGAAGCCCCGTCAGCTCCGTAGCCCGCGGCGATCGGCACCGCGCCAATCACAGCCGCAAGCGTGGTCATCAGGATTGGGCGGAAGCGGTCCAGGCTGGCCTCATGAATGGCGTTCTCCGCGGTTTCGCCCGCGTCCACGCGCTGGCGCGCGAAATCGACGATCATGATTCCGTTTTTCTTCACGATGCCCATCAACATGAACATGCCCACGAACGCGTACAGCGAGGCCTGCTCGCCAAAAATGTACAGCGTCAGCAAGCCGCCAACGAGCGCCGTGGGCAGAGTGGACAAAACGGTCAACGGGTGCACGTAACTTTCATAAAGAATGGCCAGGATCACGTACATGATGAATACGGCCAGCACCATCAGGAAAGTTAGATCGCGCACGGTGTTGCGGAACGTCAGCGCCTCGCCCTGCAGGCTGGCGCGAATGGTGGGCGGCACTATTTCTGACTCGGCCTTGGAGATGAAGTTGGTGGCGTCTCCAATGGCCACTTCCGGCTTCAAGTTGAAAAATATCGTGACGCTGGTGAACTGGTTCAAGTGATTCACGGTTTGCGGTCCCAGTGACGTGGTCCAATCGACCAGCGCGTTCAGCGGCACCATATTTTTTCCGTCGTCCGACCGGATGTACAGCAGCGAGAGATCGTTTGCCTGCGCGCGCTCGGAATCCTGCACTTCCAGAATCACCTGATACTGGTCCTCCGGTTTCTTGATCAGATACAAATAATTTTGCGAGTAGGCATTGCGGAGTAGATTCAGGATTCGCGTTTCCGAAACGCCGTAGGTGCGCGCCTGATCGCGGCGAATATTAATTTCCAGATTCGGCGTGTGATCGAAAAAATCGGACGAGACGGTCGCAAAACCCGGGTACTGGCGCATCCTGCCCATCATGTTTTGCGCCACCTCGTAAACCTGCTGCGAGTTCACTCCCGAGATTGCATACGCATACTGCCCTTGATTCTGGTTGGTTGCTCCCGTGCTGATATCCAACACCGGCATGGGCCGCAGGAACGCGAAAATTCCGGGAATCGAGCTGAGCTTGCCCATCAGTGCGCCCACCACAGCGTCAATCGGAGCGCGTACTTTCGGCGGATTCAGAAATGCCAGCAGCAGCCCCTGATTCGATGCCAGGAATTGGCTGTTGCCGGTCAGCGTAAAAGTCGCTCCCACGGCGGGATTCTCCCGCATCATGATGGCCGCCTGATTCTGCAGCGCGCGCATTTGTTCCGGCGAGGACCCTTCCTTCCCGATCATTACGCCCCACACAAAGCTGCTGTCTCCTACCGGCAAGAAGGCCTTGGGCACCGCCATGAACAGCAGAACCGTGCCAACCATGCAGGCCACCCACGTCAACGCCGAAATCCAGCGATGGCGCAGGAACCACCACAGCGATTTCCCGTACACGTTCAGAACGCTTTTCTCGATTCGCCCGACGGTCCTCTCAATGAAGTTTTGCTTTACGCCGTGGCCTCTCGGCTTGAGCAGGCGGGCGCACATCAGCGGCGTGAGCGTCAGGGAAACCAAGCCCGAAGCGATGATGGAAACCACGATGGTGATGGCAAACTCACGGAAGATGCGCCCCACTAGTCCGGACATGAAAACCAGCGGGAAAAATACAGCCGCGAGTGAAATCGTCATGGAAAGAATGGTGAAGCTGATTTCCTTGGCGCTTTCGAGGGTGGCCTCCAGCGGCGCGAGTCCTTTTTCCATCAGGCGCACCGTGTTTTCCAAAAATACGATGGCGTCATCCACCAGGAATCCGATAGCCAATGTCAGCGCCATCAGCGAGAGGTTGTCCAAGCTGTAGCCAAGGACGCGCATGGCCATGAATGTCAGCAGCAGCGACAGCGGAAGCGCCACTGCAGGGATCAGCGTATCGGTGGCTCTGCCCAGAAAAATAAAAATCACTCCGACAACCAGCACGAAAGCAAAAACCAAGGTGGTCTGAACGTCGGCGACGGAATTGACGATGGTCTGCGAGCGATCATAGATCGGCGTAACGCGCACCGACCCTGGAAGTTCGGCGCCGATGACCGGGAGCAGGTCGCGCACGCTCTTCGAAACTTCCACGGCGTTTGACCCGGCCTGGCGGTTGACGGCCACCACGACCGTGGCCGCCGGCTCATCGTATCCGCGCACCCAGAACCTCATCTTGATGCGCTCGTCCTGCACCGTATCTTCCACATGCGCAATGTCGTGCAGAAATACGGGCGCGCCGTTGGTGCTGCTGACAATCAAATTTCCATACGACTCGGCGCTTTCCAGTTGGCCGTTCGGTCGCAGCAACGCCGTCCCCGACGGACTGTCGAATTGTCCCGCGCCCGTATAGCTCGTGCCGTTTTTTACCGCTGTGACAAGGTCATCGATGGAAATTCCGCGAGCCCACATCTTGGAAGGTTCGACCTTGATGCGCACGGCGCTCTTGGTGCCAAACACATTCACGCTGCTCACGCCGGGTAGGATGCTGATGCGCTGGCCCACTTGCGTGCTTCCGTAATCGTAGAGTCTGCCAGCCGTGACGGTGTCGCTGGTCAGCGCGATGTACAGGATGGGCTGGTCATTGGGATTCGTTTTCGAGAAGGTCGGCGGCGAAGGTAGATCGGTGGGCAGGCTTCCCGTAGCTTGCGAAATGGCCGTCTGCACATCCGTCGCGGCGGCATCAATACTCTTATCCAGCGCGAACTGCAGGGTGATGCTCACGTGGCCCTGGGTGCTTTGCGAGGTCACCAGTTCCAGTCCGTTGATCTGCATGAATTGCCGCTCAAGCGGCGTGGCAATGTTGTTGGCGACCGTGTCGGGGCTTGCCCCGGGATAATTCGCCTGCACGGAAATTACCGGGTAGTCCACCACCGGCAGGTCGTTTACGGGCAGTCGCGTGTAAGCCAGCACGCCGAAGACGATCACGGAAATCGTCAGTACGGCCGTCATGACCGGTTTGCGAATGAATGGTTCCGAAAGATTCATGGTTGACCTGCCGGTGTTCCCGCTGCCGTGCCGGAAACCACGTTTACCTTGGCGCCCGGCATCACGGCCATCTGGCCATTCATGATGACCCGTTCGCCGGGCTGAACGCCCTGTTCCACCACCACCAAATCGCCCTGCCTCTGCCCGAGTTTTACGCGCCTCATTTCAGCGGTCGAGTCCTCTTTGACCACAAATACGAAAGGCCCTTTGGCAGAATCCTGCGCTGCGGCCGCGGGCACCAGCACCGCCTTGGGCAGTGTCGCCAGCACCAGCCGCACGTTCACGAACTGGCCCGGCCAGAGGTGCCGCGCGGGATTTGGAACCGTGGCGCGGAGCATGACGGTTCCACTGCTGCTCTGCACGGAGTTGTCCAGAAACGTGAGCTGCCCAATTTCAGGTTTTGTCTGATCCGGCGGACGCACTTCGGCTTTCAGCCCATGCTTTGCCGATTCGCGTTGCACCTCGGCCAGATCGCTTTCCGTGGCCGTGAAATCGGCGTAGATCGGATCCAGCCGCTCGATGGTCAATAGCGTTGTGGTGTTCGCGGTCACCACATTGCCGCCATCCACCAGCCTGTGCCCGGCGCGTCCGTCGATCGGCGAACGAATCGAGGTGTAATCCAGATTGAGCCGCGCGGAATCCACCGCCGCTTCGTTTTGCTTGACCTGCGCTTCGCCAACGTCCACGGCATTTTTTCGCGTGTCGTAATCCTGCCGCGCGATGGCTCTCGATTCGATCAGATCCTGCACGCGCGCAAATTGAATGCGCGCAAAATCCAGCGCTGCTTTCGACTGCGCAAGGTTGGCCTGCGCCGCGTTGAGTTGCGCTTCAAACGGCCGCGGATCGATGGTGAATAGCGGATCGCCCTTCTTCAAATCGGCGCCGTCCGCAAAATGAATTTCGGTGATTTTTCCAGACACTTCGGGCTGAACGGAGACGACCTCCCTCGCCACCGTGTGGCCGACCTCGTCCAGGTAATACGGCACGTCCTGCGAGATGGCCGTTGCAACCGTAACGACCGAGGGCGGCCGCACAGGCGGCGGAGGATCTTTCTTGGCGCAAGACGTAGCCAACAGGCCTGCAACGCAAGCCACATAAAATATCTTTTTCCTGCGGAGCATCGATCTCCTATTGCTTCCCAGAACTATCGCTTCGAGGTCACATATATTACGACATTTAGTGCATGAAAGTATCAGATGTGGCAGACCCTCATCGGTGGCACGAATTTCGTCAAATAGTTTTCTTAGCCGTCATGAAAGGGGCAGTTCCCAGGTAACTACAAGCGGCCCGCTACCACCGGAGACTGGATGAGCTGGAAAGGATTTGGACAGGAAGGTGCTGCCGAAGGAGGTGATCGCGAATTCAGGGCGTTGACTTACTTAGCCGAGGCGGCAGCGGCGGTCGATAATCGCTTCAATTCCTCGTATGTGAAAACAGTCCCTGAAGCACAATCACTTTCCTGGGGATGTCCGAGCCCCAGGGACCGCGAAAACCATCGCAGTTCCAAGGGGGTAATGCCAAGCAGGACAGCCGCACGTCGCTCATCAATTATAGCATTCGGTCCAAGGTCAGCCATAAACGTACCTCCTGGGTCCTGGACTATCACGGAGTTGATATGGCAATTTCGCTGCCAGGTTACCGGAATGTACAAGTCTTTTTGAATCAAAGGATTGTGGGGATAAGGAAGCCAGGCTGGCACCAGCTAGGCAAACTCTTTCACCAAAAATCAGGCAATGTTCTCAAACTTGCCGGGTCTGCACTTAGGGACAAATGGCCAACCCGCATGCTCTCAAGGAGTCTTCAGCAGGAATTTCCAGAGCAACTTCCGCCCTTCCAGGCAAAAGGCAACGCGCACCGGCTATAAGAGGTCTCGCCGCGTCCAATCGACACGCTGGCAGGCCACATCCGCGCCATATCGCGCGGCATTTCGCGCCTAGGCCGATTGTCCGCGCGACTGCTGCTTCACACAGACCTTATTGGTCAATTCGATGAGCTGTCGCAAATTCCACCATTCCTCTTCGCTCATCAGCCTTCCGTCGGGACTCGAAAAATAGATCGATACGAATCCTTCGGTAGACAGCGGGGAACGGACGATTAACTGTGTCTTCTGATGTTCCGGCAACGACTCGGGCATGGGTAATTCCTCCAGATGGGCAGGGATTCTAACATGAAAAACCAGTCGGAACTTTAACATTCCATTAATAAATATGTCGGAAGCCGATTTTTTGACCTGCTCGTCAAAAACTTGCCTCGAATTCATGGAAGCGCCGCTCCAGCTCCCATTGCTGCTTCGCTTTCTCGCTGGAATCAAGGAAGTTAGAGCATGCCGGGGAGGGTTTTACGTTAGCGGTCGCGTCTCCTGTGCATGCAGCGGCTGTACCCGTGAAGACGTCCGGCTCGCGCCACAAGCTTGCCCCGGGTAGAAAAGTATGCTCGAGCCCTGTGCGAACCATCTGCTTCAGGTCGGCGTAGCTGAGTGCGTAAGTTTCTGCGGCGCGCACATATTCATGCGTCATGTTGCTGCGCGAGACTCCTTCGTCATCCGTGGAAAGCGAAACGGGAACATGATATTTACGGTAGATCGGAAGCGGATGTTCTTTTCCGGAGACGCCAAGAATTCCGTCATTGCTGGTCAGATTGATCTCCACCATCACGTGCCTTGCGGCCATTTCTTTCAGCAAATCGTAGGGGCGATCCTCGTGCATCACATCCACGCCGTGCCCGATGCGTTCCGCATGCGCCTCCTCTACCGCCAGCCGAATATGGCAGCAAAGTCCTTCGGGCGGAACAAGGCCGGGCGCAAGCTCGCCGGCATGCAAGCTGATATGAATCTTGGGATAGAGGCCATGCAGGAATCCCACGATTTTCATGTGCAGCGCGTAATCCGCCATCGAGATCGTGCCGTCTTCGGGCATGACATAGTTAATGCCCACGAAGCGCGGGTCGGCTGAAGCAGTCTCAAAACCCAGCAACGTTTGGGCGAAGACTTGCTCCTTCGGATAGCCGCGCAGAATTTGATAGATATAGCGAACCATGACCTTGCAGGACGGCATTTCCTCCGGAGTGCCGCAGTGTTCGCGCGAGCGGCGCGAAGCTTCGGCTTGGTCGCGCTCCGCGCGTGCCAGCGCAACTTCATCACGGAGTCCACGGGCAAGCAATTCGTCGCGCAATTGGCCCAGGTCTTCGCGCCATCCGATTTGTGCGACTATCTGCGCCGCGTGGCCGAAAGGCGGCGTTTCCATTATTTCCAAATACTGCTCATTTTGCCCTGCCGCGCGCGAAACGATTTCGTCCAGCCATTCGCCGGCGTGGCGCTTGCTTATCCCTCCAAATTTGCCGAATGTTTCAAAGAAACGGTCATGACCATTGGTGCCCGTTGTGGGCACGAAGCTGCGCATCGAAAACGCATCCACAAGCGCGTCGTAGAGATCTTGATTCGAGAAGGCTTCTGCTGCGGCTACCTGCCCAGCGCCGCAATTGGGCTGCGGCGCTGCAAATGCGTGGCTGGCAAGTTCCACGCAAAGGCCATCTTCCGCGGCGTCGCGGATGAATGTTTCGGCATAAATTCCGCCAACGAGGTGATAGTGCAAGTCCGACCCCTTGGGCATCCGTCGCAGAAACACCTCAAGTTCCAGCGGACTGGCGCGCGCCGCATCATACGCGCGAGCAGCGCGCTGTTCGGCCGTTCCTGCCGCCGCAGTAGTTTTTGTCGTCGTCTGGCCGCGAGCAATCGCTGGTGAAACCAGAAAAAGCCACGCGGCGGCTGCAAAAATTAACGAAATCTGCCGACATTTTGGATCGGGCACGTTCTTTTCCTTTCGATCGCGCTCACTATTGAACTCCGTGCGGGATGTTCGATTCGCGCTCCGCCCAATGTTCGACAATGTCGCGCACCACTTTATCGCCCACGCGTTCCGCTGCTTCGAGAGAAGGCATGTAGGCCGAATATTTTCCGCCGGCCATATTTTTCAGGCTCTCCGCGGGCGTCAAGCCGGGCGCTTCGCGATCATAGTTGCTCACCGTGCGCAGCACCAGCACGCGCTTCAAATCTACGCGCCCAGCCTGATCCAGAAAAGTGAGCGCTTGCAGGGTCCCCGTGTCTTCCATCGCCGAAATCATGAAGTTGCCCTGGCCGCCCGTAAAATAGCGCGTCCATTCGTTGGCCCATTGGTCCATGCGCGCGCCATGCCAGAACGTGCTGGCGGAAAGCGTATCGCCGCGGGTAACAAATGGTGGCTTCATCGCGTTCGGAAAGCCAGTGTAGCGCGCTCGTGAGACGCGCATTTCTTCCGAATCCGCCAGTGGAACGTCCTTGGTTAGCTGGAAGGCCCATGCCACCAGATCCTGATTCAGCATGTAGGCCTCGCCGTTCAATTGCGGCCTTACAGGCTGCTCATAAGGAGTTGTCTTGCTGAGCGGCACAAAACCAGTCGGCCAATCCGCGGGAATTTCGCGCGCGTCAATTTCATATCCCAGGTCGCCGTCGACGACGTGATTTGCCCACACCGCCGAGCCCAGCGACACATCCGCAGGATCGCCGCCACCGATGCCCGCAATCACCCAATAGGCCTTGGTCAGATCGAAGCGCGGGTCGAGCCCCAGCGCCATCACCGACGCTGCCGCTTTCGCTGTCGCCACGCCCGTCAACATGCCCAGGACACCGTCCTTGTTCATGCGCACATGATGGAATCCCGCGGGAAGAGGAAAAATTTGATCCAGATGCTCGCGTTCCACCCACAATTGGTATTCCCCGGGCGTGTCCCCAGTATCTTCCCCCGCCTCGAACATGGACACCACCACCACTTTCACGCGAATGGGCGGCGCGCTCTTTGCATTCGGCACTTTTTCTTGTGCCAACGCAGCAATCGCCAGGCAACACAATAAGGCCAGCATTCCATAGGGAAGTTTGAAAAACAGCCCCACAATTTTCTCCACGGGCATGCACCACTTTTTTTCAAATGGGCATTTGAGTTTACATCAGAGCTGCAAAGGGAGGGTTTTCTAAGTAGATTTTAATTCCTGATGGCTGGCATCTCGATATGAACCACGCAGCGCTCTCGGTGTTCTCGTTTTTCTCGGTGTCCTCTGTGTTAAAGAATTCTGCAAAATTTAGGCAAGGATTCCAACACAGAGAACACGGAGCAATCAAAAAGTCAATCCGGCGGAACCTGCAAGACAATCGAAAAACATGAAATCACCCAAAACAAACGGCTGAGGATCAGGCCTTGGCTGCTCGCGTCATTCCATCCTGTGGATACCAGCGCATAGGTGTTGGGAGGTCCAGGGACGCCACCGTTTGTGGCGTTCCCTCAAAATTTTCAATTTCCCTGGTGCGATATGGTTTTTCCTTATGGCAAGCCGGGCAGCGCAAGTTGAAGACCTGGGATTTTCGCTGCAACGATTCCAAATCCTCGCTTGGGGAAACCTGCACACTGCCTACGATTGCGGGAACAGGAATCCGTGCCTTGCAATGCAAGCACACGACGCCTCGGAAAGTTGGCAGTTCAGTTTCAATCGTCATTTTCGAACCTCTTTTATGAATCGTTTCATGTAGGATGGGCGAAACAATCCTACTCTAGAGAGACAACGCCGGTCCAGTCACAAATGGACATAGCTGTGGAAATTACGTGGCAGTTTCTTGAACAACGGGAGAAATCTTGTAACCAACTCATTATAATAAGGTTAGCTTCTGGCAATCGATGATTCATCTTGGGCCGCCTGCACCTCTTAAGCCCGAAATGGACCCATTTACAACCATTTCTTGAAAAAATCGAATTGTCTGCCGTGACCCGCGCGAACCTCAGTCGAATTGCGCCCAAAGCTGGAGATGGCTGATTCTGCGATTCTAAGATGCCGGGAAGCGTAGCCGTGACGGCGAAACAGTGGAAATCGGCTCCTGATAGCGCCAAAATCCCAGCATTCCGGCATTTTTCGTGACCGAAATTACATTCGATTGCCGGATCCAAGTTCTACTATATAATTTGGGTCCAGCTTTAGAAGCACCGAGTGAGCTGTTTCGGAATGGGAACCTTCATTCGAACAGCAGTCTTCAGGAGGTGAATGCATGTTTTGCAACCAATGCGGCAGAGAAATCAGCGACTCTTCCAGTTTCTGTTCCTTTTGCGGCGGCCAGCAGCGGCCCAGGACTTCCCGCAAACACTTGACGCTATCGGCCACGGACAAGAAGCTTGGCGGCGTGTGCGGCGGCCTTGCCGAATATTTGGATGTCGATCCCACGATCGTGCGGCTGATTTGGGTGGCCCTGTCCGTGGTGCCGGGCGGTTTTGTTGGCGGTGCTCTGGCCTATTTGCTTGCCTGGGTGATCATTCCCAAGGCACCAGCCTTCGCAACGACGGCGGCAAGCAGTACCCCGGCGCAGCCATCCGTCAACGCCGGATGAAGTTCCCGCAGGACAGTCATTCTTGTCTGTGCCTCTACTCGACATGCAGCCGGAGACCGGGAACGATGATTGGAGCCCGGGCGCGGTTGTAGCCTGGTCTTGTTGTGTCCACTGGCAAGGGCAAATTGACTCATTACAATTGCCAGTGAACTCTTACGCCGAAGACGGATACCGGCCCGCGGGCACGGTTGAATGCCGGGTCGCCGATGAACTGGTAGTCCACGGCCAAATGAACGGTTTTCCAGATGGCGGCATCGTAGTAGGTTTCCAGAATTTTTTCCCAGGCATAGTTCAAATTGCCGTCGCCCGCCAGGATGCCCAATCCGCCGGCCGCGAAAAATTCTTGTTCCACGTGCGAGACGCCATTCGTCGCGCCCGCCACACCGATGGTGTCTCCAGGACGACGCCAAGCCTCGCCTTTCAAGCTCAAACCCAGTGTCGCCGTGTAATCCACGTCGGTAAACATCCAGGCTTCTTCCTGGCCGTCATTCCAGCCCACACGCGAAAACATGCCAATGTTTTTGGTAATTTCCTGTTCCCAGTTCAACCCAAAGCCGTATTTGGAGCGGTAGGCGCTCGCCGCGGTAACGTCCGCTCCCACACCGTTGGCCCGCAGAATAGAAATCGCCCCCGAGTAGCTGAACATATTCGCTCGATTGACATAAGCAAGAGCCCGAATCGCCCCGGAATGAGTTTTGATGCTGTAACGGCGCTCAAATTCAGTTACCATTGCCCAGGAACGGAAAAACGGTCCATCGTGTCCAGAACTGTTATGCGGCCACGTGAAAATCTGGTCGTCTTCGGTAAAACTATTCTGCATGCTGGGCACTTGGAAAAATCCGTAGCGCAAGGTCCATTTCGGTTGATTCAATTCCACGGCAAGTCCGGTGTCAAATCCAATGACATCCGCTGGATAATCCCACGCTATATTGTTCAATAACGACCAGTTCATGAATTGTGTGCGCGCATTGTTGGCGTACGCATTGGTGTCGAAAATGTCCGCGGCCGAGAACCGTCCCAGCGTGAACGTAAGTCTCGAAATATCGCGTTTTCCAGAGAGTGCGAACGGGTCATCCGCCACGTCTTCTTGCGCGCCGCCAAGGCCGATGGTCTGCCGAATGAACAGGCGTGCGAAGGTCCCGTTGGGAACCTTGGTCCCAATGCGATAGGCTTCGCCACTGGGAAAGCCTTCTATCCCCAGCACATTGTTAACCCCAAATCCCTGCCACATGAGCCCGTCAATGTGCGCTTCAGCCCCTCGCCATAAGCGGACTCCGGCCATCAAATCCAGCGAAACGGTTTCGCGCGCTTCACCGCCCTTGGGCAAACTTTGTGGCCCGGAATACTGCGCGGGAAATGCGGGATAACCCTGCACGACTTCGGTGTTTTGAACATGCAAATTCCAATTCCGGTCTGGCTCATTTCCCCCCTTCTCTGCAGCGCTTGATGTCGATTGCGTAGCCGGAATTGCCATTGCCCTCGGACCCACCCACGAAGTTGAGTCGGTGGTTAGATCGGGACCGGCAGCAATAGCCGCACGGCCCGAGCCAAGAAAGCCGGTGTAAAGTGTAAAGGTATGCGTCGTCCCGCTATTCAGACCCGGAGATGGAAAGCTGGACGCGGGGTGCCACTCAAATACGACCTTGGTCTGGCACGAGGTCCAGTACCGGTTCGATTCCGAGTGCGGGAAGATTATAGACGAGTCGTCCGAAGCCGAATCATCAGGGGAAACCAGGGTGGGTTGCGTATGCGCTTGATCCGCCGACGCATCCTGCGCTCGCGCGCATTGCGGGGCCGCCAGGTGCAGGCTCAGCGAGAGTAGAAGTAACGACGCGAATTGGGCTGTGCGATTGCGCATACTCTCCCGGTTAGTTCGGAATCCCAAACCAAGCATTAAACCATGGACGAACACTACTTTCAGATGAACAGAAGGTAAAAACAGGAATGCTGGGTTTCCCGCATCTACCCGCTCGCTTCATTCGCTTCTTTTATTCGCAGGCGCGATCTGTTCTTGCCAGCGTGCCGCTGCCAGATCGGGTTCGTGCACCCGCGCTTGCGAATCGAAAATCGACATCGAAGGATCGATCCACACCCGGATCAGCGGGGCGCTCTCGCCTTCATGTGCCCGAATCCATACGCAATATAGACTCGGGCGCGGCACGGAATTTTTGCGGTTGAAGATGAAATCGAACATGACCCCCTCCTTTAAGAAATAAATCCAAACGCGTCCCGGCCGTGCGCCTGCGCCTCTTCCGGTAAAACCTTTTTTCAGGAGGGGAAATTTGCCGCAAAAGGCGGATTCCCGCCCGCTCGGTTTTTCTTCCGCCAGAGCGAGCAAAAATTCGATTCCTTGCAGCGTGTGCTATGCTCGCTCGGGGCAGAAATCCGGGAGGCTGGAACGGCCCGGAGGTTCCGGTTCTTGAACTTGAATTTCCATTTGTTTTGGTTTTCCTTTCAGGCCGTTGTTTCGCGGCCCGGTTCTCTGATACCATACCCCCATAGGGTAGTCAAGAAAAAATGTCGCATTTATCGAGAGAAAAACTGGATCTGGTTACCCGCACGAAGAAAATCGTGGGGCAGCTCGAGGCCGTGGGACGCGCCCTGGATCAGGACGAGCCCTGCAGCGAGGTTCTGCAACGCCTGGCCGCCGCGCGCGGCGCCATCAACAGCCTCATGGGCGAATTGATGGAAGACCACATCCGCAACCACATGCCCCGCAAAACCAAATCCGCAGGGGAAGCCGCCGACGACTTGATCGAGATTGTGCGCACCTACTTGAAGTAACCGGCGCCGCCGCAAAAAAGCGTTAACACAGAGAACACAGAGAAAATCCACAGAGGAAACCCTGGAGAATTCCGGGCCGGCAACCGCGTTTGGAATTGCAAAGGGAATTTCTCCGTTTTTCTCTGTGGCTTTTCTCGGTGTTCTCTGTGGTAAAGCTTTCTGCCGGCGATTCGGAAGCGAAAGATGCGGAGATGGTTGGTTCGGTCAGTCTTGGCGGAAGTTTTGGCGGGTTGGGTAGAGCGCTTACGTACCCGATTTCTCGGGGCCGTCGTCCCCGCAGCGCAGCTCCCAACCCACAGTGAAAGCAATCCTGACAGAGTTGGCCCAACAACCCTATGGGCTAGTTGATTCAAAAATTTTGGGACCGGGGTTGTAGTACTAGGTCAAGAAAGTTGCAGGGGACAGGGCACAGAGTATTGGCAAATTCTTCCTCGGCACGCCGTCCAAATTTGTAAGCTATTCAAAAATATTAAGTTACAAGAAAAAATCTACTCGACAACCGCGATTTTGTTGGCCAATGAAAGGGGCAGCCATAGGTGGCCCTTGCCATCCCGCACCATGTTGCGAACGGACGAATTGGGGGCGGGCATCGGGTATGTCCTGAACACTTCCACCGCAGGGTCGAAGCGCACCAAATTATTTGCGTCTTTCCCGCTCTCCTCATACCAGATCTTGCCTGTGGAATCCGCCGCAATTCCATCCGGCTCGGAATGGATACCCGACGGGCTGTCCCAAAACTTGAATTTCTTGTCGGCCAGCGTCAAGCGGCCCAAACGCCCGCCACTAAAATCGGTGAAATAGATCGCCCCGCTGACAGCTGCAAGCCGGCGGGGCTCCACAGCCTGTTCCGTTGGGGTGTACTCCGTGATCGCTCCGCTGGCCGGATCGACCCGGCCCAGTTTTCCCCCCGACAATTCGCAGAACCATAGCCCGCCATCGTCCACGGAAACCATGCCGTAGGGGTGCCCGTTCTGCGTCGGCACGCTGTACTCTGTAATTTTTCCCGAATCCATTTCCAATTTGCCGATAAGATTTGAATTTTGCGCCGTAAACCACAGGGCGCCATCGGGGCCAATCACCGGAGTGTGCGGGTCTTTCGCGGTGGGAGGAACGAATTCGCGAAACGCGCTGGACACTGGATTCAGCCGTCCAATTTTTCCGGCATTATTTTCGGTGAACCAAATGTTGCCCCGCACGTCGGAAACCAGGCCGTGCGGGCCGGAATCCTCCGTCGGCACCTTGAACAGTTTCCACTCCTGCGTGTCCGGATTGAAGCGCGCGATGTGCCCCGTCTCCTGCAGCGTAAACCAGATATTGCCCTTGGCATCCACTGCGGAGTCGTGCGGCATGGCTCCCGGCACCGGCGCATCCCAAACGCGCATGGTGCCCTTCAACTCGACGCCCACCGCAGCCGGAGGCCCCTTGTACGTGAGGCGCAGCGTCACACTGGCATCGCCGCCCGGACGCACGAGCACATTGTGCTCCCACTCCGACCATGTCCCACTCGCGGACGCGCGCAAACTGTAAAGCCCCGCGCGCAGCGGCTCGATGTGGAACCGTCCATGCGCGTCGCTGTGCAGCACATGCGGCGTTTCGCCGTCCGCCACCTGCCATAAGATGAGCGCCCCAG
>Ga0182024_10014568_pt1 | contig 15189 bp, 12 predicted proteins | sample P32metaG_FD_120480 | JGI IMG/M metagenome (GOLD analysis project Ga0182024, IMG submission 120480) | Permafrost microbial communities from Stordalen Mire, Sweden - P3-2 metaG (Illumina Assembly) | ecosystem: Environmental > Terrestrial > Soil > Wetlands > Permafrost | place: Sweden: Stordalen... | reverse complement strand
GCCTGACGCATCGACAAACATCTGAACCGTATATCCCGCCGCGGCGAGCGGGCCGCGCTCCTTACGAATCTGATACTCCGTGTCGATGCGCGCCCCGTCATTCCAAACCAATTTTCCGGTGATCGTCACCTGCTCGCCCAGAACAACCGGCGCGAAATAATCGACGTGAAGCTGGACGACCGGCGCCTGTAGTCGCTCGCGAATAAAATCGTCGTACCCCATTCCACACGACCGGCCAAGCTCCTCATTCGCCTGCTCAAAAAGCTGGCAATAGCGCCCATGCCAAAGAACACCCATCGGATCGACTTCGCTGAAGCGAATACGATGGTTCAGCTTTACGATCAGGGGCGCGGGAGCGCCGGACTCAATGGGAAAATAGCTCCCCTTTTGCCGCCGCATGGGATGGGTCATCGTCCGACTCCTTCCTCGGCAAGGACGGGGCAGACTATGAGCGAAAACTCCGCGCATCGCTTCTCGGATACAGATAATTTCGCCTTGATCTGAAACTCGCCGCCATCCACGGAAATCATTTCGGCATCAATGACAACCTGCTGCCCCGGCTCAATCGGCTGCAGCCATTTCGCATTCTTCAGCAGCCGAACCCGAAATTCACTAACCCCCTGCCGTACAGCGCCCGCCAGCAGCACCGCCTGAATCATGCAAATTCCCGGAAGGATCGGTCGATTCGGAAAATGATCCGGAAGCACATTCAAACTTGGACTCACGTCGAATAACGCTCGAAACCCGCTATCGCGCGGTTCCACCCGAAGCATGGATCGAATCTGCTCACGAACCGGGTTCATTCCACTCCCCAGTCTCGATTCTTCACGATGATTCGGTAGTGATATTGACTATTATCCATGACAATTCCGTGCGGGTAAAGACTGCCGGAGGCCGACGCGTACTTAAAATACCTCACCCGCCATTTCGCGCCGAAGAAACCCGCGAGATGTTTATCCAGCAGAACCGCCGGATCGCCACCGACCTCATACACTATTTTCCCTTGCAATGTCTTCTCACTGAACTCAATGGTCGTCGAACCGACGTCAACCTCGGCCCCGCTTCCAGGCACAAGATCGAAAAACATTCGCCGGATATCCTCGGCAATGCCCATCAGCAAGTCTTTGTGCTCCATGAGCGGAGGCACCGCGAAACGAATGGTGTTGCCATGGGAATCACCGGCAAGATGAAACAGTTTGACTCCGAGTTGATTCAATCCCACCAGCTCAAATGTACCCGCCGGGCGATTCACGCGCAGCACGCCCAAAACAGCCAGATCGTTGCGAAACGGAGCCTGGATGATCACGGTATCATCAGATGTGAATCGATCCGGAACCGCGTGCGCCAAGCTGTCACGCACGGCCTGGGGATCAGGATTTTTCAGAAGGGGCAACGTCGGCCGCGTGAACGGCTCAGCGGCGCAACCGGTCAGAAGCGACAGCAGCAGAATCGGCGGCGCGATCCATCCCCATCTCATGCCGCCCCCACCCTCGCGCGGCTCGCCCACAAATAGCAGATTCCGGGAATGACAAAGAACGCCACGAGATACCCGCCGAGCAATCCCGCCGTCAGACTGACCGCCACATAAAAGAGCGCCGGATGTTTCGCGAACATCATCACGCTGGTCCCCACCAAGGTCGTCACAAATGACACATGCACCGATGCCATTCCCTGGCCAAGGATCGTCTCCCGTCCATCGCAGGCATACGCGGCAAAGACGCCGTAATCACTCGTCAGAGCCAGCACAATGATCGCGGCAACGACCGATAGCACGCTCAATGACATCGACATCATCGTCAATACCGCAAGCATGGCAACGAGCCCGGCCGCCACCGGCAACATGATGATGAGCGATTTGACCACGCTGCGCGTCAGCGCCAGCACCGAAAGGATAATGAACCCGATGCTGATGCCGATCAGGAGATAAGTTTCGGAAACGGCCGACTCCTTAAACGCCTGCGCCAGCACCCCGCGCGAAACCACCTGAACATCCATCCGGTCACCCAAAGCGGCCCGCACCGCGGCAACATTGGCCAGCGTATCCTCAAAATAGTTGAGCATCTGCCAATCCCCATTGGACCGTGCGGAGAACTGATCGCCAATGTCCGAAATAATCTGCGGCGGCTCGTCACCCGAAGGCGGTTTTGAAAGGCTCTGAAAGAACGGATCGAACGCCGTCGCGGAAAACCCGTAAGGTTCATCGGCCGTCGCGAGATCGCTTCGCAGCTTCGCAACGCGCTGCTCAGACCAGAATTCCCGCCAGCGCGCTTCGTTCGCATCGCGTGTCGCCCTCGATGGCCAGACGCTGCTGATCGACACGAACTGCCCATCCGGCAGCTTGGGAACCATTCGATAAATCTGGTCGTTAGCCATCTCGGCCGCCTCGCGCGTCTTGCCTGTCACGACGAGAAGCGCCAGTTCGGCATCCGTCCGTCCCCAGGTTTTCTGGAAATCTTTCTCCGCCTGTTTGACCGAAGCGCTGACCCCATCCATCCGCGTGACATCCGAATCAAATTTGATGTTTCGCGAAATAAGAATCCCGGCGATCAAGAGAATCCCGCCGACAATCGTGGCCGGAACCATGAGCTTCCCCCACCGGTCCAGGCCCATTCCACGGCCCAGCGCAACAATACTTCCTCGGGCACGTAATATCTTCGGCAAAACAAACAACGCGCTCAGCAAGGAAAGAACCAGCGAAATACTGGTGAGATACCCCAATTGCCGGTACGCGGGAATTTTGGAAAACGTGAACGCGACGAACACGCCAAGCGTAGTCAGGTGGCTGATCAGCAGCGGCCGCCGAATGCGGCGCATATCGGCCCCGAGTTCAGTTCCCATGCGAACGGCTGTGTAAACATAGATGCCATAATCCACGGCACTCCCGGCCATCGCAAAAGTCATCGCAACCATCATGGTGCTCAGGCTCGGATGAACGAGCGCGCACAATCCGATGGTCAGAGCGGCCGTCACCAGCGGCAGCAAAAACACTGCCGCAACCCGCCAGTCACGCGATACAAGCAGAAACAGCGAAAGGAAAACAACGGTGTTTATCGCGCCGGCCAGATGCACGTCATGCCGCATCAGTTGTTCGTTCTGCTCCGTATGAATCTGGCCGCAGATGGGAATGATCTCAATTCCCGGCGGCGCGGCGGCCGACAGATCGTGCAGATGCGCCACCAGCGTCTCCGAACTGGCCATGCTCGTCGCGGTGGTCGAGGTCTGAAGAACCAGAATCAACTGTCGCCCGTCCGTGCTGAGCAGGTGGCCATCCTTTATTTGCACGCGATACCCCAACCCGTTGGACAGGGCATACAGCCGCGACAGAATCCGCGTGCTGACGCCCAGCGGATCGCGCCGAATAATTTGCTGGAGAAACGATCCCTCAGGCTTGACCAGTTGCACAAAGCATTCGCGCATTCGCTTTCGAAGCGCCTCCGGCGTCGTAGCCTTCTGCAGATCGTCAAGATCGCCCTGATCGAGCAGTTCCCCCGCGTGGTCCAGCAATCCAATTGCCTGATCGACGGCGCTCGATTCGCTCGGCGGGTGGATGACGCGCGTGATAAGCCGCGGATCGAGTCGCTTTTCGGTCGCATCAGCGGCGGCGATCAGATCGGTCACCGACCCATTCCCGGTCAATCGAAACCAGAGAACCGCGTTGGCGGCAAAACTGGAATCGCGCAGAAAAAGTACGGTTTGTCGGGCGTGGCTGTTTTCCGGCAGGAGAGGTTCAAGCGAGCTGTCCACGCGCAGCCGCGTCCATCCGACCGCGGAAACGGCCGCAACCGCGAAAATGCAAATGGCCATCCATTTCCCGCGCGGGCCCTGTCCTCTAGCGCTCATTCGGAGGCATCCTCCAAATGTCATCCTTGACCGGTTGATTCAATTGCGTGCGGACGAATTCGAGGGTTGTCGTATCGCCGCCCGCTTCGCTGATGACCATTTTCGCAATGTATCTTTCATCGGGTGCGAATGTGAGAACAATCTGCTGCATCACCTTGGCGACCATTGAATCGGCCCCGGGAGCGAATCTCAGCGAAAGCGGATTTTCGCTCAGCACATCAACTCCATATTCCTTTGACAGCGCCCCGTAATTGCCAAGAAACCACGCCTGCATCTGCTCGGTGATGGCCTTGAACGTCGGATCGCCGCCGAGATGAATCACATCCACATGGTCGGTATCCTCATCCCACTGACGAACTTCATCCCCTTCGATCCGGATCGCATATTTCACCGGTTCGCTGACGATCCAGATAAATTTATCAGGCTTCTGCAGAGCAAAATGCCCGCGGATCGTCAGCGTGTGATTCAACATCGCGAGATTCTTTTTCTCGACAAAATCCGCCTCAACGCTGTTCACATCCTTCAACTTGTTCTGAAGGCTTTGAATCAGCTCGGGGGAAATCCGCGTCGCGGCAGGTCGTGGCTCGGCCGGCTGAGTGGTGGAATCCGCCATCGCGGACAAACCCGCCAGCCCCAACCAGATGCACGCGAGGAAGATTCGGACAATTGCGTTCAAAGGTTTATCACCTGCTCACCGCTTGGCCGCCAAATCTTGATCTGGCCCTTGGCAATGAGTCTCCCATCTTCGTGATAAACCCCGCCATCGACAACGCCAAAATCACCGAAGCGCGTCACTTTTCCAACGCTGATGCTCAATCGGTCCCCCACCCGAGCCTCGCCGGTAATAACAAAATCCCTCGCCCCCAGAAGCAACCCTTGATGGGCCAGTCTCTCCTCGCCGAAAAGCTGAAAACCGTGGCAAGCCGCAAAGGATTGCGCGATCATCTCGATGTATGCCAGTTCGTCAAGACGCCCCGAAGCGTCCACAAGCAGCGAGTCTTTTCTGACAACAAATTCCGTCTGAGCGAAGCGCTCGCCGACTTCCGCGAGCTGGTCGATCATGCGAACGGTCTTGCCGTGAGGGATCAGTTTATCCAATCCAATCGGCAGCGACTCGATTTCGACGCCCTTCGCTTTCCAGCAAAGTTGATCGCCCGCAAGGTAATCCCCCGTGAGTTGATAAGCCGCCCCGCGACAGCCATAGCAATCCGTCGTCTTGCAGCAGGTCCGGCAAGGTTCCTTCACCTTCTGGCCAAACATCCGCAGGTTCTCCAGAACTTCGCTGAGATTCAAAATTTCCGCCAGCGGCTCACTCCGGATGTTCCCAAGCGGAATCGTGACTCCCACGCAGGCAAAAATCGTCCCGCAGGGCGTCACGTGGCAGGCGATCTGATGTCGCTTGCACGACCTGCCAATGAGCGACGGCGGACTCTGCCAATTCCGCCCGAATTCGTCGCGATCGATTCGCCCAAGTTCCTCAAACAATTGCCTCGCCCGCTCTGGCGCGATAATCCTCGGCTCTTCACCTGGACGGCTTCGCGGCGTGATGATCTGAAGATACGGCCCCATCTTTTGGGATCGAACCCATCTCCAAAGAGCCGGAATCTCGCCAATGTTCTCGTCGCAAATCTCCGTTCGGATCGCCAGGGAAACCTCGGCCGATTCGCAGTAGCCAACGTGCTTGAGATTCACAACAGCGGCGCGAACGGCGTCGTAAGCATGTTCGTCGCCAACGAGACGGTTATGCAAATCACGATCCAGCGAATCGAGCTTGAGCACAACAGCAATTTCGCTCCGGCGCAGAAATTCCGCCACATCACTGGTGATCCCCGCGCCGCTCGTGAATAGTTCAACCCGCATCCCCTTACCGCGGACGTCATCGATCAGTTGCCGAAGTTCGGGATAAGACTCCGGCTCGCTATCCACGAGCAGACATCTCTCCGCGCCCAGATCCTTGGCCTGACCGACCAGTTCGCGAATCTCCTGCAAAGACAGCGTGGATCGAGCCGCCTGCGGCGAAGATTGGCAACGGGTGCAACGGCACTCCCCGGGCAGCGCCAGGTCGATTTCGAATGACAACAGCCCCTGCCGCTGCACACAAGCGTCAATCTGCTCGCGGGAAAACCCGAGGCCATCGATCCGAATCGAACAATCGCCACGCACGCGGTGCTCCGGAAAATCTCACAATGCCAAATCAATTGAACTGCCAAGACGCCGAGAAATGCGATATTTGCCACAGATAAAAATCAGATGCACACAGATGAAGATGCAATTTGCATTGGTTTTTATCTGTATGCATCTGATTTGCATCTGTGGCTAAAACTCTTCTCCACCTCCATCTTGGCGTCTCGGCGTCTTGGCGGTTCAACTCTATTTTATGCAGGCTGTGCATCCAGATGCTCCCGGATCCTCTCGCGCACCAACGTCTTCAGCTTGAAAGCGTTCATATCCTTGTATTGTTCATGGGTGATGGCCGGAAGCTTAGTAACGGTGATTTGCCCAGGATGCAGCACCAGCGATCCGCGCCGGGGAATGTCCTCATTTCCGACGATGGCGAGCGGGGCGATGTTCGCGCGGGCGCGCAGAGCCAAGCGAAACGCCGATCCGTGAAACGACCCCAGATTGCGCGATCCCGACCGCGTCCCTTCGGGAAACGCGACGATCGATACGCCGTCGGCGAGCAACCGCGACCCCGCTTCCACAAAGGCTTCAGGAGACATTTTGCGAACCTTCAAATACCCGGCGATCCACGCGACCGGACCAACCACCGGAAGCCGCGATGGCCAGTTATTCAGGACCTGGACGAGTTCGACGGGAAGGCAGCCCATGAGAAACGCATCCGAAGCCGAGCGATGATTGGAAACAAAAATAAACGGCGATGATTCATCCGGTGCGTGATCGACGTATCGCACCTTAACCAGCGGCCAACCGCACTTCAAAACGGACAAGCCGTAATGATTGATGCATCGCCGCACCAGCCATTTCCCGCGACGCCGGTTGCGGACAACCAAAAGAAATATCCCAACATAAATCGTCGCGCAAGTGACAAAAGTCGCCGTAACCACGACAACCGACGTCCAGAAAAAGAGATTGAGCCACAGGATGGATAGCAGCGATTTGGGCGAGCCCGCTTGTGCCTCAAGCGCCGTCATTGCGTCAGGCCTTCTTCTGCTCGGCTTTGACCATGATGAGGTAACTGTACAGATCCTGCATGCTCCGAATGGAGCGAATCCGTTCATCATCGCGGACCTGGATCCCGAATCTTTTCTGGATCGCCGCGACGAGATCGACGATGTCGAGGCTGTCCAGTCCAAGGTCGGCGAAAATCTGGGCCTCCGGTTTGATTTGCTCGCGCGGAATCTCAAAAGAATTCGCGAACACGTCGTTCACCGCCTCAATCACTTCAGAATCGGTCATCCAATTCGCCTCACCCGCATTTCCGTTGCGAGTCTAACAGTCGGTGCAATTGAACACAAACCGGGATGAACGCAGATTGCCTATTTCCTATTGCCTATTGAAGAATGAAGAGTCGGTAGTCCGCGTTTCATTCGGCATTTGGCAATCGGCGTTCGGCATTCTCCATCCTACGCTTCCGGCGGTTGTCGACTCGCACTGAAACTCAGAAGCTTTTCAACGCCAACCCGGGCGGCCCAACGCAGGAAAATGTGCGAATATTTCGCGCCCGAGAGCGCCATGCCGGCAAGAAAGCACAAGTGCGAAGCTCCATACACGAACGGCCAGATGAGCATCAGGCGCGGCATTCTCAACCGGATCGAAATGCCCGTCAGGACGAAGAACGCCGGCCAGCACATCAGAAAGCTGAAGCCGATCAAAAACACACCGAAGAGAATCCGAAACGTCGGCCTGCCCTTGAACGCCGTCAGGTCAGCGCGGTCATCGATAGCGCTCCGGACGAATCCAATGCTCGCAAGCCGCAGGCCAATCTTGTATGCCAACTCGTTCAAGGTTATGTTTCAAAAAGACTACCGCGATCCCAATGGACCCTCAAGGGCTGAGGAAGACAGGTGACGATATCTTCCGTCCTGGAGCCGAATGAGACAGTTGGCCGGCCGCCAGCCGACGGCTGGGGCAGCTTCGACCAAATTTACTGCATTTCCCTCACCCAGCGCGCCGACCGCCGCGAAAAGGCCCTGCAGGAATTCGCCCGCATTGGCCTCGCCAACCGTGTTCAATTCATCATCGTCGATAGCCATCCCAGCGACAGCGAACAGGGCATTTTTGAATCTCACATGTCGTGCCTTCGCGCCGGCGTGGCCGCCGGGGCGAAAACAATCATCGTCTTTGAAGACGATATTCTGATCCGCCGGTTTTCGCCCAAGGTCCTCGCCAGTTCGATTCGGTTTATGAAATCGAACGCCGACTGGCGCATGTTCTTCTTCGGCTGTTTCGTCCGCTCATCAAAAAAGACCCCGTTCGACTCGGTCTTACAGGTGCGCTATCGCTGCACCGCCCACGCATACGTAGTGAATCGGGCTTTCGCCGAAAAACTGGTCGAAATCCTGTGGACCGGCGTTGCGTATGACGACCTGCTCTGTTCCATGCAGGATGGCCGATTTTACACGTGCTATCCCGCCTTCGCATTCCAAAGCAACTCTTCCACGAACAACGACAAGCTTCAGAAAATCGATCGCGCCCGCCGCCTCACCGGCGGATTCTATCGCCTACAGAGGTGGAATGAATTCAGCAACCGGCACCTGGTCAAGCTGATCGTGGCTCACGTCGTCGTCGTGCTTCTTCTCAGCGCCATTCTGCTCTATCACAGGTTTGGCTGACGCAGCGGCCGCAACAAACCAGAACAGTTCCCGATTCCCCCCGGACATCTGAACCCGGCTGACTCGAAAGCCGGCCTTCTCCATTGCGCCGCGAATCTGATCGACAGATCGAAAATAGGCCTTCGTCCCGCTGAGCGCACGCGATATTTTGTCGATGTTCCAGAGAAGCGATCCGATGCCGTCCGGGCGCATCGGGACGCGAAGGAACAAATAAGCGCCATCAATCAACCGCGCTCGAATCCGCTTGAGCGTTAGATCCAGCGCGGAATCGCTGAGAAAATGAATCATGTCCAGCGCAAACGCCGCATCCATTCGATCCGGCAGCATCGGCGATTCGAAATCCGGCGCAGCCGCCTTAAAAACGCGTCCGCGCTCTCCAAACGCCCGAGCCGCCGCCCGAACGCGATCGAAGCTCGGTTCGATGCCATAAAGTTTTAACCCCGGGAACCATTCCAGCAACGAGCACCCGGCAACCCCGTGCCCACAACCTAAATCCATCGCGATGCGCGCATTCGGCATCTCGCGAAGGAGCTCAGGCAATTCACTGAACATCGGATCAAGCCGCAGCTTGGACCGGGCGAACATCCAGACAAATGTCCCCTGATTCTGATATCGCAACTCAACTCGATCCCGCCATGCCGTCGGCGTCGCGACTTTGACCCCAAGACATAAACGAAGCAACCGGGGAACCAGGACCAGAGTGGCGACAACAAACCCCTCGGCCAGCAGGCATGCAACAACAATATAGTTCGCCGAAAAGCTCATAGGAACCGGCGGCCGCGGACCACCTGTGATTATTGATTTTCAGCCCCAACTTGGCAATGCGCACGTCAATTCCTTCCCTGATCCTGATCACCATGGTTGAACAGCCCATGGATGAACGATCCGGCCTTGTCCAACCCGGTGCCCACGGCTTTCACCCCCTTCTTCGTGACATCCTCCGCACCTTCCGTGATTTTCTTGGCCCCCTCCACGATCGGGGTTCCATCTCCATGCTTCGTTTCAATCTTCAGGTCTGAGAACGTACCTGAGACGTGATAGTACAAGAGTGAATCGCTGGCATTCTTGATCCAATTCCCCACCGCTCCCAGGCCGGCAAGTTTCGAAATCGGCCCACCCGTCAGGTTCAGGTTCACCTCCTGGTTCAGCGTCACATAGCCGCTGCCGTCGGCGCCCAGATCCTCCCCCTCGTAGTGCAAATTGGTAATCGTGATGTGATCCCTGTCGAATGTGCAGACGACTTGCGCGCTCTCTTTGGGTACGACCACCTGCGGCTTATCCTTGTCGGCCCGATCGAAAATATCCGTGTAAACAGACCTGGCAATATTCGTCATTCCCTGAAAAAGATTCAATCCGACCAGATGGGCGTGCGTCAACTCGATATCCGCCCACCCCCAATTGGCAGGCAGAATCCAGAGACGATCCGACGGCTCGGGCGATGGCCGCGACGTGGCCTTAGCTATGACGACCAGAACCGGTGCATTGATCAGTTCCACATTCGCGTGAAGCGCGCCGATGAGATCCTTTTTCTCTCCGGAAATCTTGTCGGCCATCAGCGCCTGCAGAAGCATCCCATCAACGGTGAGCCTCAGCGTTGACGTAAGCAGGTCATTGAGCTTCACCCTGCCGGTCAGGTTCGCCGCCCCGCCGAGAGCTTCAAGCGTCGGACCGCCCAGCTTGGTCGCGTCGAGGAATTCCACCCGCCGCCCCTCGAGCCGGATCGGAAGCCGCAAGTGATCGATCGGGATTCTGTAACTCCCCGTCGTCGCGGCAAAGCCGTCAACGAGCACGTCCGCCTCGATATCACCGGCCACCGGATTTAAGAGCGGCAGCATTCCCGCCACCTTCACGGACACTGACCCGGCAGGTTCATACGGCTGGAGCCTCTTCTGCACCTGCGGCGGTAGACAACTCCGAGCGTCCCCGGCGACGCGAATCGCAAGGTCCAGCTTCAGCGGATCGGCGACCATCGTGTCTACATTAATGCGACCGGCGAGTTCAAGTTTCAAATCCGGCTTCGATGGAACCACCAGATCAAAGCGGTAGGCGTCCCCAGCCATGGAGTCGAGATCAATTTTCGTCGAGATGTGCTTCAGCGACAGCGGAATCGTGCTGTCGATCCGAGGATCGTAATAGAGCGACGCCTCCGCAACCGAGAGCGACCGAAGACGAAAAACGTCGCTCAGCCTTATCACCGGCCCGGAAGGCAAAGTCGTCGAAGGAACCGTTGCCGGCGGCGCCGCGCTCGCAACCATCTTCTGAAGAGCCGAAAACCCCGCGAGTTCCTTCGACTCCGGACCCAACGCGACCGCGCGAACCGCCGGATGCTCAACAATAACCTGATCGATCGCGATCGGCTTGCCGGGCGTTGGAAGCGATGCCAGCACCACGCCGAACTTATCGCACGCAACAAAATTCAGCGGCAAGCCCGGCGTGACCGGATCATCCGCCCTCAGCCGCAGATCACGAACAGTCGCCGAAGCCACCGGCTCATTACCGGCGCCTCTGACCGCCCCCAGCGCCACCATGACCGGGGACTGCACCTCGATCGCCGCGCTCAATTTCGTCGAGGTCGTCAGCGCCGGCTGATTCGGCATCAGCGCCGCCAGCAGCCGCTCAAGCTCCACGTCCTTCAGCGTCAGCGTCAGGTCGGTATCAAGGCGATTATTCAGCGCAACCGATCCGGCAAGGTCGAACACGCTATTCAGGGCCGCAATCCTGATGTTCTGCTGAACTTTTCCATCCTGCAGCCGCGCGGATATTGAACAGTCGTCCACCGGAATATGAATATCGCCCTGGTTCAACTCGATATCGCGAACGTCCATGTCGAGATGCGCTCTCCCCTGTGCGAGATCAGACATCGCAACGGACGCCCCGGCCTTCACGCTCAACTTCCCCCTGGCTCGCGTCTCTTTCAAAATCAACTGCAATTGCGGCGGCAGGAAGTCGAGCCGGTTCTGCGTCAGATCAGCCTGAAGATCGAGGTTCAGATTTTGCAATCCCGGATCGTCGATGTTGATCTCGCCGTTGATGCCAAGGCTGAAGACCGGCGGACGAGAAATAGTCGTGCTGACCCTATAACTGCCAGGATTCTCTGGATCAACATTAAGCGATGTGTTGATCTTATCGAGATACATCCGCTGCGTGCCGGGAATGCGAGGGTCGTAGATCATTTTCGCGTCCTTAAGCTCAAAAGTTCTTACGCGAAGCGAATCGCCCAGCTTCGGCGTCGGCCCCGAAGGGCCGCTCGGCGCAGACGCCGGCAGATTGGGCAGTCCAACAAACCGCGATGAACCAGGCGCCACCGCGACGGCCGAAACCGCCGGCTGATCGAGAATAATTTTATCGATGACAATCGGCTTGCCCGAAACAATCGGCTCGGTCATCGCCACATCCAGGCTCTTGCACGCAACAACATCGATCTTCTGTCCCGGATTCACAGGATCGTCCGCCGATATCCGGAAATCTTTTATCCCGATCGCCGCCAGCGGCTCCCCCGGTTTTGCCGGCGCTTTGCCGAGAATGCTCATGATCGAGCCGGCGACATTAAAATCGAGATCGAGCCGTGCCGCCGATCCCGATGCCAGGGCCGGGTCAGCCAGCAGTTGCTCCAGCACCATCCCCGCCACCTTCAGGTGCATGTCCGCGTCGAGGCGATCGTTCAATGTGGCCGACCCGGACAGATCGGCCGATCCGCCCAATGCAATGATCTTCAACGAGGACAAAAGCGCCTTCCCCTCGTCAAATCGCGCGTCAAGGCTCAGGTTATCAACGGGAATCCGCAATCCACCCATCGCGATGTTGGCCCGATCCAGCGTGACGACTGTCTTCACCTGCCCCTTCATCGGGTCCATGATCGGCATGGAACCCGTGACTTCGACGTTGAGCTTGCCCCGGGCATCATATTGTTTGAGCATCGCCTGCAACTCAGGCGGCAGATAATCGAGCTTGTCCTGCCCAAGGTCCGCCAGCAGCTTGATATCAACCCCGCGCACGCTGAACGAATCCAGATTGAGCTGCCCCGCCAAACTAAGTTCAAAAACCGGCTTCCGGGCAATCGTTGTGTCGAGCTTGTACCAACCCTCCTCGGCCTTCTCGATATTCAGCACGGTATTGATCTGATCCAGCGCCATCGGCACCGTGCCGGGAATGCGCGGGTCATAAACTATTTTTCCATTGTTTATTTGAACCAGCCGCATCTGAAAAATATCACTTAGCTTCCGAGGCGCACCGGAACTGCTTTCGTCGGTGGCACTGCCAGTTGAACCACGCACTAAATCGGAAAACCCAACGAATTGCTTCGACCGCGGCGCCACGGCCACGGCCGAAATCAGCGGCTGATCGAGAATAATCTTCTGAATGACAATCGGCTTGCCAATCTTTGGTATCTCGGCAAGCGATATCGTCGCATGTTCACAGGCGATGAGATCGATCGTATGCCCCGGATTGGCCGGATCGTCCGCGGTCAAATGCAGGTTTTTGAGCGAAACCGTCAGCGGATATTCGTATGCAAGATCGGTAAAGCTGAGCTTCGGATTGAGATAAGAATTAGCGATTCCCTGAAGCTGCGTCCCGATCCAATCCTGAATCGTTCCCTTCCCCATATGCCAGAGGATGAGCGAGACGGCGATCGCCAGCACCACCACGCCCCCGCCGGTCAGTTTCGCGATGCGAATCAGTCGTTTCTTCATTGGAAAAGCTATTCTAAATACCCCCACTCCAAGCCGCGAACCGAATTATATTGAGCAACGATTTGACCCGCCAGTTTAGCCCGCCCGCTTGCGGGCCGCGTTCCAAACCCGTTTGATCCTCAGACAGCCCTCTGTATACTCGAAATTCCGATCCTACAAGAGGAGACATTGCCCCAAGAACTCTCCAACATTGCTCTGGTCGTGGGCGGCAGCCGAGGGATCGGAAAGGCCACGGCCCTGCGGCTCGCGCGCTCCGGCTGCGATATCTGGCTCACCTACCGCAGCAATCACGAACAGGCTCAAATCACCCAGCGCGAAATCCGCCAGCTCGGCCGGCAATGCGAACTCCTCTGCTTCGACGTCAGCGATCACAAAGCAACCGAAAAAGCCCTGCGCGACCGCGCGGAAGTGGCCGCCCCATCCATCGTCGTTTACAACGCCGCAATCACGCGCGATAATCTGCTCGTCTGGATGAAACCCGAAGAATGGAGCGCTGTCATCCGCATCGACCTGGACGGTTTTTACAACGTCATGAATTCCGTCCTTTTTTCGATGCTTCGCGCCCGGCGCGGCCGCATCGTGGCCGTGGCTTCAATTTCCGGACAAGTCGGTCAGGCCGGCCAGGTCAATTACTCCGCCGCCAAGGCCGGATTGATCGGCGCATGCAAAGCCCTGGCCCGCGAAATCGGCAAACGAAATATCTTCGTAAACGTCGTCGCCCCCGGCTTGATCGAAACCGATCTGACGGCAAACTTGCCCAAAGAGCAGTTGCTGCCGATGATTCCCCTCGGACGCATCGGCCAGCCGGACGACGTGGCATCAGTCATCGAATTTCTCTGCCGGGAGTCGAGCATGTATATCCACGGCCAGGTGATCGGAATTAACGGCGGCCTGGCGACGTAAAGCACACATGAAACATTACGACAGCATCGTCGTCGGAAGCGGAATCGCGGGATTAACCCTCGCGCGAGTCCTCTCGCAGCACGGCAAAAAAATCCTCCTCCTGGAAAAAGCATCGATCCTCGGCGGCTCGCTCGCCCGCTTTCGCGTCGAGGGAATCCCCTTCGACGTCGGATTCCATTTCACCGGCGGATTCAACGATGACGGCACCGGAGTCCTCGACGTAATGCTCTCCCTGCTCGGCGTCCGCGAACAAATCCGCCCGATCTATTTCCCGCGCGAGGCAAGCCATCGAATGGTCTTCCCCACCCGCGGCTTCGAATACATCGTCCCCTGCGGAACCGAAGTGGTCCGCGAAAAACTCAAACGCGACTTCCCGCGCCTCGCCAATGGAATCGACCGATATTTCACCCGCTTCCAGGAAGTGATCGAAAACACCCCGACGCTTCACGTTTCCGGATTCGATGAATTCCCACCTCCGATCGAGGCCGACCGAATCACATTGCAGTCAGTCCTGGATGAATGCGTCCCGGACCCGCTCGTTCAGACGATCCTCGGCGGCTTGTGCATGTGCTACGGCACCCGCCCCAACGAAGCATCTTTCTCCACGCATTGCCGCGCCAGCTTCGGCATGCAGGAATCGCTCGCCCGCGTGGAAGACGGCGGCGACGCCTTCGTGGACGCGCTCGTGGAGGTGCTCCGCAACGATCAGATCGACATCCGCACCCGCTGTACGATCCAGAAGTGCGAAGACGTCAAGCAGCGAAAGGTCGGCCGATTCATATTGTCCGATGGCACCGAAGTCACCGCCGGAACCTGCATCTTCACCATGCACCCGCGCAGCATTTTGTCGATCCTTCCCGAAGAAAATACCTCCAAAGCGTTTCGAGACCGCATCCAGGATCTTGAACCGACCAACGGATTCTTCACACTGTACGGAGCGCTCGATGAGCTGAAGGAGCAGG
>Ga0182024_10014567_pt1 | contig 15190 bp, 13 predicted proteins | sample P32metaG_FD_120480 | JGI IMG/M metagenome (GOLD analysis project Ga0182024, IMG submission 120480) | Permafrost microbial communities from Stordalen Mire, Sweden - P3-2 metaG (Illumina Assembly) | ecosystem: Environmental > Terrestrial > Soil > Wetlands > Permafrost | place: Sweden: Stordalen... | reverse complement strand
TTAAGCCTCGGGATTTTACCCGGAAGCCACCGCGGTAACAGGCCATTTTCCGCTCATCTTCCCAACAGGCGCGTCCGGCATTTCTTTTGGGCGTTTTCGTTTCAATCTGTCGCGAAGCCGGGATTGCAAAGGGCGAGTTCGCCCTTTGCTGGGGTTTGGGGCAATGCCCCATGCCCTCCCTCCCGCAAGCCGGCTCCAAAAAACCGAATTCACCCTCACCCCTTCGAGCCAATCTCCCGCACCGCCGCCATCAGCCGGCTTGCCCTGATCGAAAAAGCGAAGCGATTTTCGATCACCATCCTCCAAAAAAATCTGCGATAATTTGCGGTTAAAAACACCCCCGTCCACCCTCTACCCCCGCCGCACCCGCCTGCTCTTTTGATGCTCGCGCTCCCGCTTCAGCCGCGGGTCGAGCGCTTCCTTGAGATCGTGCATATAGCCGGCATTCAACCGGAACTCGGCATTCTCCACATCCTTGAATTCATGGAATGACTGCTTGTCCGCCAGCACATACCCGAAGCTCAACAGGCCCTTCAACGTCGAGATAAATTCCGCCTCTTCCATGCCTGTCACCGTCGCCATGAGTTGTCTGCCGGAGATCGCCGCGCCGCTGGTGCCGATGGCCTTGAGGATTTCTTTTTCGCCGCCGTCGAGATTGATGTCCATAAGGTCGGGTTACGTCGCAATTCGCCGGTTCGCGTCATCCTTGATGGCAATCCAGAGAGTATCGATGGAGGATATTACCTTCTCCTTTATTGCGCGCAACTCTTCCCCGGAGAACTTTGCGCCCGCCGGCGGCGTCCGATGGCCAAACAGGTAGAACTTGATCTTCGGCTCCGTGCCGGAGGGTCGGACAGCCGCCCGCCGTCCATCGGCCAGCGAGATCATCAGCATTTTCTCGGCGGGCAGCGTCTCCCCCTCGACATCGACGATTTTTTCAGTCGCGAAATTGACGGTCGAGACCACCTCCGAGCCATCGAGCTTCACCGGCGGGCTCGATGCGTACGATGCGACCAGCCGCTGGATTTGCGCCGCTCCCTCGGCTCCCTCCATCGTCAGCGATTGCCCTTGCTCCATGTAAAAGCCAAACTCCGAATAGATTTCATCCAGCAGGCCGGAAAGCGTCAACCCCTGCGATTTCGCATACGCCGCCACTTCGGCAAACATCACCGCCGCCCCGTTCGCGTCCTTGTCGCGCGCAAAATCGGCGCCGCTGTAGCCGTAGCTTTCCTCCCCGCCGAATACGTAAAACGCGGAATACTCGAGCCGCAGCCGGCGCGTCTCCGCCTCCGGCAGCGACCGGTAATTCCTGCGCAAATCCGGCGGGATGGCCGCCTCGTACTTGCCCAGCTTCTCGCCGATGTACTTGAATCCGGTCAAAGTCTCCACGCACCGCAGGCCGAATCGCTCGGCGATCGCCTTTTGCAGGTCCGTGGTGACCAGCGTCTTGATGATCACGCCGCGCGCCGCGTTTCCCGCGTCGAGGATGCCCTGCTTGAAATATGTCCGGGCACGGTACCACGCCATCAGGGAGCCGATCTGGTTCCCGCTCAGGAGTTGCAGCTTTCCATCCGCCCCGCGCACCGCCACCCCCATCCGGTCGCAATCGGGATCGGTGGCAATCACGAGGTCCGCGTTCTCCTTGTCCGCCAGTTCCATCGCCATTTTCAGCGCTTCGGCATTCTCGGGATTCGGCGATTTTACCGTCGGGAACCGCCCGTCGAATTGATCCTGCTCCGGCACCGTCGCCGCGTTGAAGCCGAGCCGTTCGAGCATCGGCTTTATGATGACGCCGCCCGTTCCGTGGATGGGCGAGAAAACGATCCGCGGGCTCGTCTGCCCGCGAACCATCGCCGGGTCCAGCATCAGCGTCTCCAGCCGCGCCATGAATGCCTCGTCCATCTCCGCCCCCAGCGGATGAAGCGTGCCCCGTTCTTCCTCGGGCAGCGCCGTGTACGCGTCGGACTCGATGGCATTCACTTTCTTGATGATTCCCGTCGCATGCGGCTCGACAACCTGCGCCCCATCCGAGAAATAGCATTTGAATCCATTGTCGTGATTTGGATTGTGGCTGGCCGTCAGTACCACACCCGCGTCGCAGTTGGTGTGCCGCACCGCGAATGACAGCTCCGGCGTAGAGCGCGGCGCATCGAACAAATACGCGTCGCACCCATTCTCCACCGCGACTTTCGCGCACAGCTCCGCGAATGACCGGGAGAAATGACGCGTATCGTGCGCGATGCAGAGTTTTGAACGAGCCGCCCGGCCTTCGCTGGCGAGATGCTCCTTCAGGTACGCCACCAGTCCCTGCGTGGCGCGCGAGATATTGAAGGTGTTCATCGCGTTCGTGCCCACGCACGGATATTCCGGCCGGTCCAGCGGCTGCGGCGTGCCCGCCTCCGCCTTGGTGACGATTCTCCCTATGGTCCGCCCCCGCAGCCCGCCCGTGCCGAACGCCAACGTCCGAAAGAACCGGTCGTTCAGCTCCGCCCATTCGGACCGTTGGACGAGTTCCTGGATGCTGGCGCGGTCAACCGGTGAGCTGCTGCGCGCGAGCAACTGCCGGATGTTCTCGACGCTGCTCGCAAGCAATTCGCCCGCGGCCGCCGCCGCCTCCAGGTCGGTCGGAAGATCATTCATGGATTGGTCGAGAATGGCCCGATTCTGATTGGATGGGAAATCCGAAATTAAAAGTTCGAATTTCGAAATCAGAAATTCGAAGGAAATGGCCCGCCGCCGCGCCTTTTCGGCAGCTTCCGGCATCTCGATTGCAGCATGCAATCCTCGCCTCTGAATTTTCGAATTTCTGATTTCGAATTTCGAATTTATAACTCTCCCATGTTGCAGAGACTCGAAAACTCTTTCGCCCCGCGCCCGTTTTCGCTTTGTTTACACCCCCCGCATGATCACCCAACGCATCGTCCTTAAATTCGGCTCTGGAATCCTCGCCCGCCCCAAGGGAAACGCCCTGGACGAAAACCAGTTCGGCAAACTTGCCGCCGCTGTCGCCGGATTGGTAAAGGGGGGCGCGCAATGCATCATCGTATCCAGCGGCGCCGTCGCGGCTGGCATGCCGGTCCTCGGCCTCAAGGAGCGTCCCGCCGACCTCTCCGCCCGCCAGGCCTGCGCCGCCGCCGGGCAATCGCGCCTCATGGGCCTCTACTCGGATAAATTCGCCGCCCACGGGCTTAAAGTCGCGCAATTGCTCCTCACCCACGGCGATCTCGACAGCAGAATGCGCCGCATTAATGCGGGCAATACCCTCGAGCGCCTTCTCGAGCGCGGCGACGTGGTGCCCGTGGTCAATGAGAACGACTCGGTCGCCGTCGAGGAATTGCGATTTGGCGACAACGACCATCTCTCCGCGGAAGTGGCCATGCTCGCCCGGGCAGACCTCTTGATCATCCTGACCAGTGTCGACGGCCTTATGGATTCAAAGGGGAAAGTGGTCCCCATAGTCTGGGACATCAACGCCGTCGCCGGTCTCATTCGCGAAGACAAAGGCAAGCTCTCCGTGGGCGGCATGGTCACCAAGCTCGAGGCCGTCCGCCTCGCTCTCTCGCACGGCATCACCGCCGTCATCGCAAATGGCCGCAAGCCCGCCTCCATCGCCTCCATCGCCCACGGCAAGCCCGGCGGCACCCGCTTTCCAGCCGGGTAACCAGTCGGCCCCGCCGCGGCCTATTGGTCCCGTTCGCCCCATAGGTCCCATTCCCTCCCAATCCCGCCCCTCCCATTGATTTTTCCAGTCAACCGGGCCACTCTACTCCCCGGCCATGACTGAACTCAAAGACCTCATCCTCGAATACGGCCAGCGCGCCCGTCAGGCTGCCCGGGCTCTTGCGCGGCTCGCCACCGGTCAAAAGAACGCCGCCCTCCAGGCAATGGCCGGCCAATTGGTCGCGCGCACCGGGAGCATCCTCGAGGCGAATCGCGCGGATATCGAAAAGGCAACCGCTGGCGGCCTCTCCGGCGCCCTGCTCGAGCGCCTTACGCTTAACCCAAAGCGCCTCCAGGCCATGGCCGGCGGCGTCCTGCAGGTCGCCGCTCTGGAAGACCCGGCCGGCAAGGTCATCTCGCAATGGACCCGCCCGAACGGCCTCCGCATCTCGAAGATCCGCGTCCCCATCGGCGTTATCGGCATCATCTATGAGTCCCGGCCCAACGTAACCTGCGACGCCGCCGTCCTCTGCACAAAAACCGGCAACGCCGCCATCCTGCGCGGCGGCTCCGAGTCCATCCGCTCGAACCTTGCCATCGCCGAGGCGTTGCAAACCGGCGCTGCCGAGGCCGGCCTCCCCGCCGACAGCGTCCTGCTTATCCCCCGCACAGACCGCGAGGCCGTCAGGCACATGGCGGAGATGGATAAGTACATCGATTTAATCGTGCCGCGTGGCGGCCATCAGTTGATCGAGACCGTCATGGAATATGCGCGGATGCCCGTTATCAAACACTACCACGGCGTATGTATCACCTATGTCGACAAGGATGCAGACCTCGATATGGCCGTCGATGTCGTGCTAAATGCCAAGACCCAGCGCCCAGGCGTATGCAACGCCCTCGAGACCGTGCTCGTCCATCGCGCTATCGCCCCCGCATTTTTCAATAAAGCCGCCGCCCGCCTTGAAGAGAAAAAAGTCGAAGTCCGCGGAGACGGGCAAGTCCTTGAGTTACTGGCAACCTATCCAAACAAGCGCGCGGCAACCGAGGAGGATTGGACCACGGAATATCTCGATTACATCATGGCCGCGAAGATCGTCGATTCCTCCAACGAAGCAATCGAGCACATCGAGCGCTACGGCTCCCATCACTCCGATTGCATCATCACGGCCAACGAGGCCACGGCGGAAGAGTTCCTGAACAGCGTGGATTCGGCCACGGTCTATTGGAATGCCTCCACCCGCTTCACCGACGGCGCCGAGTTCGGCTTCGGCGCCGAGATCGGTATCTCCACCGACAAACTCCACGCCCGCGGCCCGATGGCCCTCGAGGAACTTACCACTTACAAGTATCTAATTCGCGGCACAGGCCAGGTCAAAACCTGAGTTAGGCACAAAACTCATTGGCCCGAAGGGCCAGCAAGAGAGTAGCTCCGGGCGTACGCCCGGAGTTAGACACAAAATGCGGCAAAGCCCCGGAGGGGCGGCAGAGCCACAGAATCACTAAGGTTTCTAATTCGCGGTACCGGCCAGGTGAAAGCCTAAGCGGAATGGTTCAAATCGCGTTCTACTCACAACCGTGGAATAGTGATAAGATGAGAAGGGCACTGCCAATCGAGGTTGACCCAGAAATCATGAGCGGGTTGCCTGTCTTTATTGGAACGCGAGTCCCAGTGGAGACGCTGTTTACTTACCTGATAAATGGGTCAAACCTCGGGGAATTTATCGAGTGCTTTCCATCCGTCAGTCACACGGATGCAAAGGCGATCCTCGAATATTGCAAGGGTGAAGCGTTGTCCGAAGCCGTCGCGTGAGAGTCCGGGCACGCCAACGGCGTGCTGGCATATTAGCCCAGGGCAACGCCCTGGGTATATGTCCGGAATGCCGCGCGCCCTGTGAGGGCGCGGCAGTTGAGCCACCACACGGCCCGCGGTATGGCTTGACCTTTAGAACCCTCGGGCTCAATGACTAACCATCCAATTTCCTATGCGCGCCCCCTTATTGATCCTCCTGGCCATATTACCGCTGCTTCCCGCGTGCGAAATCGTTCAATCAAAGAACCCATTGTCTTCTCCCGGCACCGCCATCCCGGATAAGCGAATCGAGGGATTATGGAACGGTGATAAATCCAAAACATATGTATTCATCTCAAATCCGGCCCACGGTGAAGGCTCGATAATGATGTTCCAGAAGAATGACGCTGGCGCCATATCGACCGCGCAATATAAATTCTTTGTCACCCGCACGCCGAAACATACATACATGAATTTGTCCAACGGCGTGACAAGCGACGAATCTACTTTTCAAATACCTGCTCCCGGAACCTATTCGTTCGCCGAGTATCGCATCAACTGGCTCGGCCAGTTGATTTATCGCATGGTCGGCGGCGACGATTTCGCAAAAGCAATTGGCGCGGGAAAGCTCAAGGGACGAGTCGAGCGCGACCAGAAGGGCAACGTAACCGCCATTTATTTGACAGATACCACCCAACATATCCGCGACTTTATCGAGTCAGCCAAACCCTCGGATGTATTTCAATCGCCCGCCAAATTTAACAGGATCGGCTACCCGTGATCCGTGGCTGAATAACTGCGCCCTTCTCCAGCGTGCCGCCCGGTCCGCTCCGTGCCCAAACGCGGTGCCGAAAAGTCCGGTTCAAGTCCATGGCATTTCAACCAATAGCGTAGCCGCTCTGATAGTCCCCTCCGGGGACGCCAGATAATAGGCAGGGGCTTCAGCCCCTGCTTTTCGAACCACAATGCGTGCAAGTCCCGCAGGGACGGCAGAGGCCATGTATTTAGTTGAAACGTTCTAACCCAACGCTCTCCCCTTACGCCACATACTCCCGCACAATGATAGTCGCATTGTGCCCGCCGAAACCAAACGAGTTATTCAGCGCCACTCGCACCTTCTTCTCACGCGCCTTGTGCGGGACGTAGTCCAGGTCGCATTCCGGATCCGGGTTGTCGAGATTGATGGTCGGCGGCACTATCGAGTCCCGGATCGCCAGCGCGCACACCGCCGTCTCTACAGAGCCTGCCGCGCCCAGCAAGTGCCCGGTCATCGACTTGGTCGAACTTACCACCAGCCCATTCCGCGCATGATTGCCGAAAACCGTCTTGATCGCCTTGGTCTCGCAAATATCCCCCACCCCCGTCGAGGTTCCATGCGCATTGACATAGTCCACTTCGCCGGGCGTGATGCGCGCCTTCTCCATCGCCATCCGCATGCAGCGCGCCGCTCCCTCGCCCTCGGGCAGCGGCGAGGTCATATGATAGGCATCCGCGCTTAGTCCATAGCCGGCGATTTCGCAATAGATCGGCGCCCCGCGCTTCAGCGCGTGTTGAAGCTCCTCGATTAAAATAACCCCCGCCCCTTCTCCCATCACAAACCCGTCCCGATCCTTGTCAAACGGCCGCGACGCCTTCGTAGGTTCGTCGTTGCGCGTGGACATCGCCCTCATCGCCGCAAACCCGCCTATCCCCAACGGGATCACCGTCGCCTCCGCGCCACCGGTCAGGAACGCATCCGCCTCACCCACCCGGATCATCCGCCACGCCTCCCCTATCGCATGGCACGCCGTCGCGCACGCCGACACCGTCGCAAAATTCGGCCCTCTAAGCCCAAACTCCATCGAGACCAACCCGCTCGCCATATTCGAGATCAACATCGGGATCATGAACGGCGATATCCGCCCCGGCCCTTTCTTCAACAGGATCGTATGCTGATCCGAGAGCGTCGCCAGCCCCCCGATCCCGCTCCCGATTATGCACCCGAACCGATCCGGATTCGGGTGCGCCGCCGGGTCCATCCCGCCATCCGCCAGCGCCATCCGCGCCGCCGCCATCGCGAAATGCGAGTACCTGTCCGTCCGGCGCACATCCTTCGCGTTCTTGAAATACTTTCCCGGCTCGAACCCCTTCACCTCGCCCGCGATCTGGCAGTCGTACTCGCTCGGGTCAAACGCCGTGATCCGCCCGATCCCGCTCACCCCGGACGTGATGTTCCCCCAGAAGCTCGGGATATCGATGCCCAGGGGCGTAACAACTCCCAGGCCGGTGATGACGACTCTTCGTTCTTGGGTCATAAAGCGATTTTCATTCTCCTGGTTTCTTCTTCTCGCCGCCTTGGCCGCGCTCAGCCCGGCAGCGGGAAGCGCCGCGTCAATTGACGCACCGTGTGGCGGATTCCAGAGATCGCGGCCTCCTCCCCGCCGCTGCGCAACGCATCGTTGATGTAATCGGCGATCTCCATCATCTCCTCCTCCATCATCCCGCGCGTTGTCACAGCCGGCGTGCCGACCCGGATGCCGCCGCCTTTGAATACCGACACCGTATCGTATGGAATGGAATTCTTGTTCACTGTGATCCCGGCCCTGTCGAGGATGTCAGACGCATCCTTCCCCGTGATATTCAGCGGCCGCAGGTCCACCAGCATCAGGTGATTATCCGTCCCGCCGCTCGTGAGCCGATAACCGTGGTGCGTCAGTTGCGCCGCCAGCGCCTTCGCATTGATCACGATCTGACGCTGATACTCGCGGAACGCCGGCTGCAGCGCTTCGTGGAAACAGACCGCCTTCGCCGCGATCACATGCATCAGCGGCCCTCCCTGGATCCCGGGGAATATCTGCGCGTCCACACCTTTCGCATATTGCTCCCGGCACATCACGATTCCCCCGCGCGGCCCGCGCAGGCTCTTGTGCGTCGTCGTCGTGACAAAGTCCGCATGCGGCACCGGGCTCGGATGCACTCCCGCCGCCACAAGCCCCGCGATGTGCGCCATATCCACAAACAGCATCGCCCCCGCCGCGGCCGCGATCTCCCCCATCCGCGCAAAATCAATGATCCGCGGATAAGCCGACGCCCCCGCCGTGATCATCTTCGGCCGAAACTCCAGCGCCTCTTTCGCCAGCAAATCGTAGTCGATCACCTCGGTATCCCGCCTCACCCCGTAGTGCCGCACCTCGAAGAACCTCCCTGAGAAATTCGCCTTGTTCCCATGCGTCAAATGCCCTCCGTGAGACAGGTCCATCGTCAGGATACGGTCCCCCGGCTGCAGCACGGAGAAATACACCGCCATATTCGCCTGGCTCCCGGAATGCGCCTGCACATTCACATGCTGCGCTCCGAATATCTCCCGCGCCCGGTCAATCGCCAGCTGCTCGATCACGTCCATGTTCTCGCACCCGCCGTACCAGCGCCGCCCCGGATAACCCTCCGCGTACTTATTCGTCAGGCACGACCCCTGCGCCTCCATCACCGCCCGCGACGTAAAATTCTCCGACGCAATCAACTCGATATTCTCAAACTGCCGCACCTCCTCGTGCCGGATCGCCTCCGCGATCCGCGGGTCCACTTCGGCTAGCGACGGGTTGCGGGCAAACGGCTTCTGACCGGCGGTGGGGGCGGGTTGGGTGGTCATGGGGACTGTGTGATGGTTGATGAATTCAAGCACGCTCGGCAGCGCGCGGTTGAGAATATCGCGTGTTCGCTCGTACGCGTCCAGACCCAGCCCGATCGGGTCCGGTATATCCAGCGTCGTCGCCGCCAGCTCTGGGTCGAATTCGCACACCAGAAAAGCCTTGTCCATCGCCTCCGGGAACAGGAGCTGGATCGTATCCAGGTGCGACCGCGTCATTGCAAAGATCCACGTAGCCTCTTCTACAAGGTAATCCGTAAGCGGCTGGCTCCGGAACCGGCTCATATCGATCCCCTGCTTCCTCAGCACATCCACCGTATGCTGGCTCGGCGGCTGCCCGCGGATCGCGCTCACTCCGGCGCTCGCCACCCGGATGTCCCTTTCCCCCACTGCCAGTTGCTTGAAGAGCCCCTCCGCCATCGGGCTGCGGCACACATTCCCCGTGCATACGAAGAGGATCGTTCGTGGTTCAGGATGGTCTGACATGAGCGGGAATCTGCAACGTGCATACAAACCACAGGGTAATCAAGTCCCCGTGCGGGCCGGCGGCCAGCCCCACGCCCCGTTTTCAGCCTTGTGAAGCCGCCCCGGCGATTTTAAGTTGAAGCCTTGGACCTCCCCATTACGACAGAGGACCTGACGCGACTGTACCGTTTTACCCTGTTGCTCACGGGGGACGAGGTCGCCGCACAGCAGGTCTTTCACGACGCTTGCCTGGAATCCGCCCCCCGGCTGGCCGGCTATCGCAATGAGGATGACAGGATCGCCTGCCTCATGGGGATTCTCCGCCAAAAGGCAAGAACGGCCACCCCGTCCGGTTGCGAGCCACGCGCCATCGCACGCGCCTTCGTCACCCTCCCGGAGGAGGACCGGGCTGCCCTGGCCGGCCTCTACTCCGGCCTTCTATCCGCGCGGGCCCTGGCCGATGTCTTGAAAATGTCCCTCGATCAAATGGGCCGCACCCTCAAGAGCGCCCGCCAGCGCCTCGAGCGCGCAATGCTGGAACTCGGCGAACCCAGCCTGGAGCAGACCCTGTGAAAGGCGCCGATACCGGCATCCTCCTCCAATGCCATTGCCCCGGCCTGCCCGGCACCGAGGATCCGCGCATCGGCAAGGCCGTCAAGGCCGCGGAAAAAGACCAGCAACTCCAGGCGGAATTCGCCCGCCAGCGCGCCCTCGATGAGCGCCACCTCGCCGCCATCGAGCAGGTGATGCTCCCCCAGGCGCTCCTCGCGCAGCTCCTGGCTGGCCACGCCACCCGCAATCGCAAACCCACCGGCAAAGCCTTCTTCCTCCAGCCCGTCGTCGTCGTCATCCTCATCGCCGCCGGCACCCTCGTCGGCTGGGGCGGCGTCTCCCTCTGGAATCGCCTCCACGCCTTTCCCGGCAAGGACAATGTCCTCCGCATTGTCGAGGTTAACGACGACATGACTGGCATGGAAATGGAGCCGAAAAAGGAAGCCGCCGGCGCTCTCAACGACTGGTTCTTCGACAAGTACGGGTTCGAGGATTACTACCTCCCCGCCGCCTTCCAAAAATACCAGGCCGCCGGCGCCCGCCTCTTCAAGCAGGACGAGCTCCCCGTCGCCCAGGTCGCCATCCCGGACCACAATATGGTCTTCTTCAGCTTCAAGGCCGCGGACTTCGGCGTCACCCTCCCGAATGACGAGTGGCACATCTTTACCGATGGCGACTGGGTCGCCGCCATCCAGCAGCACGATGAAGAATGCTTCATGGTAACCTTCCGCGGCTCCTCCGGCGCCATGCAGGATTTGCTAAAAGCCAAGTGATCGATTTGCTGATTGCTGATCTGCGATCGCAGATTTCCAGCTCGTTCGCCCTCCGGCCGACAGGCATTCAAATTATCAATCTCGGATCATAAACCGCATCCCCGAGCCCCGGAGGGGCTGCCCGATAGTAGCTCCGGGCCGAGGAGGAGGCAGGGCGAAGTGGTGGTCGGCGGCCGGGCGAGCCGTAAGCCCGGAGTAACCGCACAAAAGCGTCCAAGCCCCAGCGGGGCGCAACAACCCCCCGCCCCCTGCCACATCCGGCCAGCCTTCCCCCCTACGGATGCCCAAACATCCCGGTGGTGTACATCCCCGCCGCCATCGCCGCCGGCGCAATTGCCAACGCCGGCAGTATCTGCGCAGCTCCCAGCGATCCCTGGCTGACCGTCAGCCATCCATTCGGCAGCGCCGAGCCCACGCTCATCATATGCCCCGTCTTCTGGAATCGCTTCATCAGCGCCGCCTGCATGCCGGCCGCTGGCGTCAACGTGGCCAGCTTCGTCTGCAAATCATTCACCGTGTCCGCAAACTTCTGCGTCGCCACCCCGAAACTGTTCCCCTGCTCAGGCAGCCCGGCCGAGAGCGTCGCATATTCCGCCGTCGATTTGAACCCCGGCGTCCCCTTCTGCACCGCAATGATGTCCCTCACCAGCTTGTCATCGCTCGCCACAATCAGATACCCGTTCCATTGCGCAATCGTCGGCCGCAGCCACGGCACCCGCATGTTCAGGATCGTCGTCGTCCGCATCCGCACATCCGGCTCGTCCACCTTTTCAATTGCCGGGGCCGTCGCCAGCATCTTGTCCACTTGTTTGAATACAACGTCATTATTCACCGCGATCAGCACCGCCAGCCGCGGCTGCGGCATCGTCACAGGCTGCGCACCCACAGGCACCGCGATGGTCGCCGTCGCGTCCAGCGTCACCACCATCCCGAATGTGCCGCTCAGCGACGCCAGCACATCGTCCAGTTGCAATCCTGACAGCCCGGCAAACTGCGTCTGCCATTGGGTTACCTCATCCTTCACCTCCGGGATCCCCGACTGATTTGCCTCATCCCGCAGGAAGTTGATAACCGCCGCAAGGTCAAAATCCCCTATCGCCGCCGACGCCGTATCCACAGGCAGCAAATCCAGCCCCGTCAGCGCATGCGGCGCCTTCCCGTCGATCGACCAAATTAGCCCGGACCCATTCGCCGGGTCATGATGGACGAACAACTTGTTCCGGTAGAGCCCCGGCGCGTAATTCAACGAACTCGCCCCAATCCCCGTTATATCCTCCAACCCGCTTTTCTTCGCCATATCCTTCACCGTTGCAATCGCCTGCTCCCCTTTCTGGAGGTTCTCCGGCGACTGCCCTGCTTCATTCGCCAGCATCACCTGGTGCAGCGCATCGATCCCCCTATCCACCTTCCCGAGCCACTGCGCCATGCTCAGGTAAAGGTAAAAGTCCCCGCCCGCGTCAAGCTGGGCGGTAACCTCGCTAAAACTATTCGGCGTAGCCGAAACCGGCGCGGGCGAAGCCGCCGGCGCTGCCGGAGTCGCCGATGCCGAAGCCGCCGGCGGAGCTTCCCCTGGCGTCTCAGCCTTCCCGCACCCCCAAAGCCCAAACACCACAAGCCCAAGCCCAATCAAAGAAAGCTTCCGCGGGGAGAAAATCGTATCCATACCCCGAATCCTGACCGCCCCCGCCCCGGACACAAGCATGAAGTACGCATCACCCTGCAGTCCTGGAGCGTTGCCCGTACCACCGCGTGGCGGTCGATGGAGTCCCGCGGGGACGACAGAAAATAGGCAGGGGCTTCAGCCCCTGTAATATCCATCCTAGGTAACGGTGAGTCCCGGAGGGACGACAGAACTTCCGCCCAAACATTGCGTGCGACCACCGATATTTCTGCGCCAGACGAGCGTTCTTGGCTGCACGCATCCGGCGCGAGGATTCATGTTTTTCGAGAATGTGTTCAGAAAGCGTTACTCTGGCTTGATCCCGAGAACTCGCCAGAAAGTTGGTTGAACCGCCACTCTTACATTGTCTGTAATATCGGATTTTGGGACCAACTTTCTCCCAGCCACTGTCCACGAGAAACCTTCGTAGCTCTCGAGCTTTAAGCCAACAAGGCCCACCCGCTGAAACACTTGCAAAATGGTGGCTCTAAAATTACCCGGCCCAATACCCCAATTCACTAACTCCACGGCAGCAATTGACAATTCGTCTTGCCCGCGCCTCATGTTTGCGATCAAATAATCGAGGGCAAAGTCGCAACACGCCGTATCAGATAATTCTACCGCCCTAAATCGTCTCTTCATCCCCTTTAGGATCGTCGCAAATTCAACAAGGTTTGGATAATCCCCAACCCACTCATCTCCCAGAGAACGCAACCGCTTTTTAGAATACTCCGCCTCCGCCTCCCGAATCATTTACACCGTAATCTGTGGTTTCTCTAGCGCCTTTGCGATACAGTCATTAAAAAAGAGAATCAAATCTCGCGGCCTCATCATTGTCCGCTTAAGCATATATTCAATGGTGCCTTCACCCTCTATTTTTTCAGGCAGAATATCCTGATATGCGACACTTTGCTTGGTATATCTTCGACGAATCAGGTGGTTTATTCTGCTGTTTAACAACTCTAACATATTCTCCTTGGTCCACGCTACCGGCAAATAGAGAGGCTCGTACTTCTCTTCCTGGAACCCTGTATCTCTTGTAAGCCGGAACACTCTATCCAAAAGATCTAAGCGGATTGCAACAACGATCTTCGCATTCCGAACCTTCGAAAGTCTTTAACCGTTTCGATTAGAGCCCGAATCAGACGGTATCTCAGCGTTTCCTCGATCCAGTTTTCATCTAGCCTATCGATTGTAATAAAATAGCGCTTCTGCGAATCTGCAAGGATATCATCAAGCAGGTCGAGAATGTCAGAAAGTTGGCGCACCTGCACATTATTCACAACTCGCTGGGCCCTCTGGAGCACCTCCTGCTTTTCTTCTTCAGTTAGTGTAGCGGCTCCCCCCGCAGAAAAATGGATATGCGGCACTTTAGCTGAAGCCTCAGCTTTCAAACTGTTCTCTAAAGTGGTTGTCAGTTCCTTAATTCTGTATTCAGTTTCTTCCCAAAAACTCTCCCCCCACGTCCGCAGATATTCCACCGCCTTAGCGTGTTTCTTGTCTCGAAACATGTTCTTGATGGCATCCCAAAACTTGGCTTTTGCCTCTTCGGTGTCTATCTTAAAATGGTACTTTAATATTTCGACGGTAAAAACGTGTCTCCATAGTAGCTTGAAGAAGATGTCGAGTTTGACCCCCAGTTCGGAGAAGAATTGGAGAATCGTAGAGTTCGAGATATATACGAGTGCTAAGCTTTCTGGTTCTACCGATATACATCGATCTTCGCTCCGTCTCAATTCGAGAAGCAATGCCGATTTTCCTGAGCCAGTTCGACCCACAACAAGACGATGAGGCATAGAACAATCTCGCAGCGATTGAAGATCCCCTGTATTTACGAAACAATTTGCAAGAAACTCAGCATCTTCCTCAGCGTCCGCTGCTCCGATATTGTCAAGCTTCCTAAATCTGAGGTAGTGTCCTAATTTGAAATTCTTTCATTGTTTGGCTTGGGAAATGATCCACGCCCGGACGGCAGCAATCGGGGAGTCAATCGGGGGCGTTCCAAGGACGGCAACGTATTCGGGGCCATTGCCACTTTCCACAGACCATCCGTAGGCGCGATCCGGGGGCGGAGTGAGCACGCGGAAAACCTCTACAACGCCTTCCCACACGGTTTTTCCCCGGAACGTCTCCACAACGGGGACCGTCTCCAAATGCTCCACCTTGCTCCCTGTGGCGCGTTCTACGGCCAGTTGTGCGCTCACTTGGCCTCCCGCATGAGTTCGGGCACCGTCCAAATGTGATCCGTGACGCCCCCGGCCATTGCTGGCGTCATGCGGAGGCTCTTGTGGACCCGGACGAAATTGTAATATCCGAAATGCAGGGAAACCGCCGCGCGGAAGTTTTCCAGCTTCTTAGAGAAGCCATTGGTTAGCCGAGTGAGGCGGCGCATGTGCATCCGCATCGTGAGGTTTTGACGCTCAACATAGCTCGTGGAAATCAGCGTCTCATCGGGCGAACCGGAGACAACTGACTTGCGAACGTCAATGAGCTTGGCCGGGCTGTACCGGCGTTGTTCTGCAATCTCTGCGGCACCGTATATTTTAACCACTTGGCCGTAATCTACATCGGCACCGAATCCCCGCTCTACGGCATCAGTGTAAGCGGAGAGCCCGTCACTTGAAAGCTGGGGACGCGCGTTGAGCCGGGACGCCAAATCATCA